>Ga0163108_10000431_pt1 | contig 31075 bp, 23 predicted proteins | sample Fk1155metaG_FD_109644 | JGI IMG/M metagenome (GOLD analysis project Ga0163108, IMG submission 109644) | Marine microbial communities from the Central Pacific Ocean - Fk160115 155m metaG | ecosystem: Environmental > Aquatic > Marine > Oceanic > Photic zone | place: The Central Pacific Ocean...
GACGATTGAAAAGACATGGTGATTAATTATTCCTGGATGATGCCTGGGATGGGGTTGAAGTTGATTATAGCGATTTGGTCCATCGTCAAAAGGGATTGTGAGCGGGGAGTTGGCTCCTGTGCCTCTCCTGGAACGGCTTTGACCTAGGGTCAATAGAAGGATTGCTCTACAATCTGCGGCTCTTCACGATGGGTGCGCTTGCTGGATGACCAGGAATGTAGGCAGGTTGAGATGGTTTACAAATTCACGCTTTTATCACCAGTCTGGTGGGTTTCGGTCCTGTTGTTGAGCGGACCGGTTTCCCGGGGACACTGCCAGCTGCCCGGGCGACTCAAGGCCATGGCGTATTCAGCCGAGATGCTCGAGGATGCCGAACTTCAGGACGTCCGGTTTGTGGATCCGGATCGGGGCTGGGCTGTTGGCGATCGCGGTGTGATTTGGCAAACCGTGGATGGAGGGCGTCACTGGAAAATTCAACCGAGCCGGGTTGCCGGTCACCTGCGATCGATCCACTTCGTAGACGGTCAACACGGCTGGATTGCTGGGGGACACCGGCATGCTTATTCCCATCAGTCGAGTGGAATGTTACTGGTCACTTCTGATGGTGGGCGTCGCTGGACACGTATCCCCACGCTGGCGCTGCCGGCGTTGGAGGAGATTCACTTTGTTAACCAGCGTCAAGGTTGGGCTGTCGGGTCCAGTTCAGCCATGTATCCCTCAGGCATCTTTCGCACGCGGGATGGTGGTCGTAGCTGGTCACCGTTACCAGCTGGTCGGATCAAGGGTTGGCAGACTGCTGACTTCCATGATCATGAACAGGGGGTCGTCGCCGGGTTGCGAGGTCAAGTTGGTCGGGTGAACGTTAATCAAGTCAAGACACTCGAGAATCCTCCCTGGGGAAAACGGACGTTACGCTCATTACGAATGGCAAATGCAACCGATGGCTGGCTGGTCGGTGATGGCGGGTTGGTACTTGTTTCTCGCGATGGTGGCTTCCATTGGCAGAAGCCACCCGGTGCCTTGCCACGATCGCTCGAAGACCAGTTTGATTTCCAGGCAGTGGCGATTGCAGGTAAACACTGCTGGATTGCTGGTTCGCCAGGATCGAGAGTTATTCATACAGCCGATGGTGGTCAGAACTGGGAAGTATTTCCCACGCCCCAGTCGTTGCCGATCAAGGCCCTGACGTTTCTCGATACCCAGCGAGGCTGGGCCGTGGGTGCGCTGGGAACGATCATGGCAACACGTGATGGTGGTCGGACCTGGAGGGTGCAGCGCAGTGGAGGTGAGCGAGCTGCGGTGGCAGGATTTTTTAGCCATGCTCAACAGATCCCGTGGGAATCGTTGGCGGCATTATCAGGGAACCAGGGGTACCTTGGAGTGGTCCACGTGCTGGATCAAGCTGCAGGTGTCATGGGCCGACGCGATGTGATTGATCAGCAGCAACGACTGCGCGAGGCCGTGGTATCTGTGGGTGGATCGGGAAGCGGGTTAATCGGTTCCTTTACATTTCCGGATGCAACCCTGCAGTGGGATGCGGAGCAAATTACAAAACGTTGGGATCGCAGTTCCGAGCGGTCGTCGCTGCAGGTCTTACAGGAGCAGCTTGTACGTCGTATTCGCCAGTGGAAACCCGAGGTGATTCTAACGGAGGCGGCCAGTACGACGGGAAAACGACCGGCCGCTCACCTGACGCATCAACTGGTCTTGCGCGCCGCGGAACTGGCAGCTGATCGCACTATTTTTCCCGAGCAAATCAGCGTGGCAGGATTGGAACCCTGGTCAGTGAAAAAGGTCTTGAGTACCTTGAAACCTGGCCTGCGGGGGACGGTGAACGTATCGAGTGATCAACTGGCAACCCGCCTGGGAATGTCCCTGGCAGATGCTGCCTTCGTGGCTCGTGGCCTCGTGGCTGAACGTTACGAGCAGGCTCCTGTCGTGCAGGGTTTTCGGTTTTCCATCAATCGACTTCCCCAGGAACTGGGACAACAGGCCCTCATGGGTGGGATTCGACTGGCACCGGGTGGAGCAGCACGCCGCTTGTTGGCGACCCCACCGGTTACCAACCTGGAACGGTTAAACCGCTCCATTCAGAAACGTCGCCAGGTCGATCAACTACTGGTTCACCAGGCTTCGCAGCCCGAGGGTCGTAGTAGCTGGTTAGCCCAGTTGCAGGATTTGACTCGTGGTATGGAAACGCGGCAAGTTGCTGAAGTTCTCTACCAGTTGGGATATCGTTACCATGAATCCGGTCAACCGGAATTAGCTGCAGAAGTGTTTCAGCGATTGGTGCGAGATTGCCCTGAACATGACCTGGTTCCCGCCGCCTACGCGTACCTGGTGGCATGCTATGCCAGTGGTGAAGTTAGTTGGCAGCAACGTTCCTCGCATCAACCCTTAAAGAATCAGGGGCAGAGTCGTACGGCGGCAGAACAAAAAGCATTGCTGGCTAAGCAGGCGGCTGCGGGGGAGCGTCCCGTGGGCAACGTTGATCCTGGGTCGGACGTGGTGTTGCAGCATTTGCCGGGAGTCGCCAGTACGTTCTCGCGATCCAATTCTGAACAGCAGGCAGCGGATGCGTGGACCGGGCAGGCGATCTTGTTGGGCAAGCAGGTCCAGCGATTGCATCCCCAGCTCTACAGCGAACCGATGGTTCGGTTTCCGTTGGCTACCGTAGCTCGAAAACGTGGACTGACACGTGACACGGATCAGCTTTACCAGCTGCTGGTGCGGCAGGCGGCAGATCAAAACTGGTGGAATTGTGCGCAGGTGGAAAATTGGTTAACCCATCGTCGTAATGTACCTCCCAAGGAAACAGTGGTCTGCCATCGAACGACGGAAAAACCTTTCCTGGATGGCCGCCTGGATGAGCCTTTTTGGAAGTCGGCCAGGCCAACGAAGCTGGTGACTGCTGTGACCGATGATAATCCCTGGCCTGCGGAGATCCGGTTTGCCGGGGATGCCAGCTTTCTTTACCTGGCGATACGTTGTCGCAAGGCGACCAAAGTCACTTATCAGTCGGCAACCCGGCCCCGGTCCCGGGATGCAGATTTGTCAGCTCATGACCGCGTTGATATATGGATTGATATCGATCGTGATTATCGGACTTATTACCGTTTGACGGTCGATTGTCGTGGTTGGACTGGGGACGCGTGCTGGGGAAATACTTCCTGGAATCCCAGCTGGTTCGTGGCTGCCGCGGAAGATGAGCAGGAATGGATCGTGGAGGCTGCGATTGCCTGGGAGCAATTGGCCGAGCGGCCCCCCACGGCAGAGGATGCCTGGGCCGTGGCTGTTCAACGCATCATTCCCGGCGTAGGATTCCAGTCCTGGACGCAACCGGCGAGTGTTGCCGATCCGGGTGAACGATGTGGCCTGTTACTGTTTCGCTAAACGCGTGATGGCCCCACGGATACCTGGGCTGGTAGCCTGTTCTTTGGTGATCCACCTGTCCCGAATGCTGATGGATGAAACTGTCTGCCATGGCCTACTTAATTGGTACGGATGAAGCGGGGTACGGTCCGTTCCTGGGGCCGCTGGTGATTGCTACTTCGGTTTGGCAGGTACCGGACCTGGAGGTTGACCTGCGGGATCATCTTGGCAGGGCGACAGGAACTCCCCCGGAAGACCTGGCCCTGCCCGTTGTCATTGATGATTCGAAGCGTGTTTTCAAGCGGCAGCGTGGCCTGGGAACACTGGAGCACACGGTCTTACCTGCCCTGGCGACCACGTTACCTGGGTCGGTACCACCCGAAAGCTGGCGCAGCCTGTGGCACCAGCTCGTCCCGGGTAGCGAGCAGGTGTTGGACCAATTGCCCTGGTACCAGGATTTTGACGTGGCGCTTCCCACGGGTATCACGGCTGCTGTCGTCGACGAGGTGACCGAGCAGCTCAAGTCCTTTTGGGAACAGGTGGATGTTCGTCTCTTGCGACTACAGGCCGTGGCCTTGTTTCCCCCGCAGTTTAATGAACAGGTGGAGCAGTATGGCGGCAAGGGGGAAGTGCTGACGCGACAGACATTGGACCTGGTGCGTCGCCAGGTTTCCACGCTGGAGGGTGAACCGATCCTGATCCAATGTGACAAGCATGGTGGCCGCAATTATTACGCGTCAGCATTGCAGGAGGCATTTCCGGAATACCTGGTGGAGGTGCGTCGTGAGTCACGGGCCCAGAGTGTTTATCGGTGGGGACCGCCCGAGCAGCGGACGGAAATTAGGTTTACCGCCAAGGGGGACTCATTCCTGCCAGCTGCCCTGGCTTCGATGGCAGCCAAGTATCTGCGGGAATTAGCGATGCAGGCCTTTAATGCTTACTGGGCTGAGCGTTTGCCATCACTTCGTCCGACCGCTGGTTACCCGGCGGATGCCCGGCGTTTCAAGGAAGAAATTTCCCAGCTCCAGGCCGCGGAGAAAATATCCGATGCGACATTGTGGCGCAATCGATAGCTCGCGACCGGATGGCCGGTGCCTTGTGGGTAGAACCCCCAGTCCATAGACTGACAGAACGAGAATGTTATCGATTTTTCTGGGGATTTTGCCGCCATGGCTGATGCCGTTTCACTACCGCTGGATGCCGCGCGTTACCGTGCTGATTTTCCCATCCTGGCTCAAACTATTCATGAACACCAGCAACTGGTTTACCTGGATAACGCTGCCAGCTCGCAATCACCCCGACAGGTCGTTGAACAATGGGAACTGGTTTACTATCAGTATTATTCCAACGTACACCGTGGAGCACACTGGCTGAGCGAGGAAAGTACGCAGCGTTACGAGGATACGCGGCTGGCGGTTCAGCAGCTTGTGAATGCGGCTTCCACGAATGAAATTATCTTTACCTCGGGGACCACAGCAGCAATTAACCTGGTGGCTCGCAGCTGGGGGGACGCGGAAGTCCGTGAAGGTGATGAAATACTGGTGACCCAGATGGAACATCACTCGAACCTGGTGCCCTGGCAGCAACTGGCTGCCCGCACGGGTGCTCAGCTGAAATTTGTTCCCGTCACTACCACGGGAACCCTGGACCTGGAGGGGTTGGCAGGGATGTTGACGGAACGGACCCGGTTGTTGGCTATCACGCACATGTCCAATGTGTTGGGAACGATCAATCCTATTCGGCAAATCGTAGAGTTGGCCAGGCAGGTGGATGCACGCGTGTTGCTGGATGCGGCCCAGAGTATTCCTCATCAGCCAGTCGATGTGCAGGAACTGGGAGTCGATTTCCTGGCTTTCAGTGGGCACAAGATGTGTGGTCCTTCGGGGGTTGGCGTTTTATACGGGCGTGAGCAACTTCTCGAAGAGATGCCCCCTTTCCTGGGCGGTGGCAGCATGATTGATACGGTCAGCGAGGAAGGATTTACGACGGCCCGTTTGCCGGCCAAGTTCGAGGCCGGGACACCTCCCATCGTTCCCGTGCTGGCGCTCAAGTCCGCCATTGATTACCTGTCAGAAATTGGTCTCGAACAGATTCATCGACACGAATCGGCCCTCGTGGAGCATGCTCATCGATTGCTGGCTCCTGTGGATGGATTACGAATCCTGGGCCCGGAGCCCGCTGCCAAGGGGGGGATCGTCAGCTTCGTGATGGAAGGGATCCATCCCTTGGACGTATCTCATGCATTGGACCAGCAAGGTGTGGCAATTCGTTCGGGACATCACTGCGCGATGCCTCTGCACGAACAGCTCGGTGTGCCGGCCAGTTGCCGGGCGAGCTTTTATTTCTACAACACGCTGGAGGATATTGAGCGCCTGGTGGAGACGTTGGGAAAAGCCAGGCAGCTCTTTGGCTAGTTCTGCGTGGGTAGCTTAGGTAGCAGTCTCGGATGCCGAGATTCCCTGTTGGTGAGCGTGGAAATCCTGGACGACCTGTCGCTCGGCAAGCCCCCGATTGACGTGAGGACGTTGGGAAATGAGATGGGCCTGTCCTTGCTCGGGTGTCATGTCTCGATTGGCAATGAGCCAGCAGAGGACCACGGTGGCACTACGACCGCGACCTGCCTTGCAGTGTACATAGACCTTGTTCCCCAGGGCAATTTGTTGGTCCATGAACTGGACGGCTGTTTCCACGTGTTCCAGGCTGGGTGGCACAAAGTCGATCGTGGGTACCCGTAACTGTTCCATTTCCAGCTGTTGATAGACCGTCCGGGGCCCTGCATATTCTTCCGTGGTATTGACCACGGCACCGACTCCCAGTGCATGCAGTCGTCGGGCATCGCCGGGGAAAGGCAGGGCACCGAGAATGACATGTTCATCCACGGCATCCCACCAGTTGCGGATTTTCAGCACGCGACCAAGCAGCATGTTCCACAGCAGGGTCGGTACGAACAGCAGGCGAGCGAGCAGTCGTTTCAGGGTTTGAGTCATGAGCGTGTCAGGGAAATCTTGTTACCATCGTGGTGTCAAATAGATCGGTTTCCGCTGGATGAATCAATGGCGCTTCGGATAAGATAGAGCTTACCAGCAAACTTACCCTTTCCCATGACTGGACAGTTGGATGCTTCGAGAAACTCCCGCAACCTGGTCGGTGAACGATGCCCGTGATCTGTACCAGGTCGAGCGCTGGGGGAAAGGTTTTTTTTCCGTGCATCGAAACGGTCACCTGTTGGTTCATCCGGATCGCGACCCGCAGCGGGCCATTGACCTGAAGAAACTGGTCGAGCGTGTGCGTTCAGAGGGTTTGCAGGCCCCCGTGTTATTACGATTTAACGGCATCTTGAAAGAACGTATCCGGGAACTCCACCAGGTTTTCAATACGGCGGTTGAGGAAAATGATTATCACGGCAAGTACCTGTCGGTTTATCCCATCAAGGTTAATCAGCAGCGGCAGGTCGTGGAACAGGTAGTCAAGTTTGGCGAGTCGTTTGGTTTCGGCCTGGAAGCGGGTAGTAAGCCGGAATTGATGGCCGTACTGGCGCATGCAAATGCGGACACGCCGGTGATCTGTAACGGTTTCAAGGATGTCCAGTTCCTGGAAATGGTAGTACTGGCTCAAAAGATGGGACGACCAGTGATTCCCATTATTGAACAGTACCAGGACCTGTTGAGATTATACGAATGTGGCCAGCGGATAGGGGTGCGGCCACAGCTGGGATTGCGTGTGAAACTGGCCGCCGCCGGTTCGGGGCGTTGGCAGGCATCGGGCGGTTACCGTTCCAAGTTCGGTCTTACGATTGATGAGGTGGTGCGCGCCTTTGATCAGTTGCAACAATGGGAGATGGCAGATTGTCTGCACATGCTTCATTTTCATCTCGGCAGCCAGGTCACCAATGTTTTCAGCATCAAGACTGCGCTCACGGAAATCTCCAGGATTTATGTCGACCTGGTGAAACAGGGTGCCGGGTTGAAAATGCTTAACGTGGGAGGAGGATTGGCTGTTGATTACGACGGGTCTCAGACAGATTCCCAATCAAGTGCCAACTACACGCTGGAAGAATATGCAAATGACGTGGTTTATTACGTGCGTAATGTTTGCGATGACGCGGGAGTCAAACACCCGGATATTGTCTCCGAGAGTGGCCGGGCGATCACGGCATATCATAGCGTACTGGTCATGGAAGTCGTCGGGCAGACAGGGCCGGGAGGAGTATCGGGCGAACTGCCAGCAAGCTCACCCGCAGGCCAGCAAGCAGTAACCGGTGAGAAGGCGCTTCCCCTGCCCCTGGCAGGCCTGCAACAGACGTACCAGGAATTGAATGCGCAAAACCTGCACGAGAGTTTTCATGATGCGCAGCTGTCCCTGGAAACAGCGATCAACATGTTCAGTACAGCGCACCTGACGCTCGGTGAACGCAACGATGCCGAGAATCTCTTCTGGACTATTTGTCGCAAGATTCTTCACATGGCCAAGCAACAGGAAGAGATTCCCAGGGACCTGCTGGTGCTGGAGACCATGTTGGCTCCCACGTATCTCTGTAACTTTTCGGTGTTCCAGTCGATCCCTGATAGTTGGGCAATCAAGCAATTGTTTCCCGTGATGCCGATCCATCGGTTGCACGAGCCACCGGACTGTCGAGCAATGCTGGGAGATATGACTTGTGATTCCGACGGACGGATCAACCGTTTCATCGACGGCGATGGAACGAGTGAGACCCTGATGTTGCATACGTTGGAGGAGGAGCCCTATTACCTGGCGGGATTCCTGGTGGGAGCTTACCAGGAAATCCTGGGCGATCTGCATAACCTGTTTGGTGATACCCATGCGGTTCACGTGGACCTGGATGATGCGGGCGAGCTTGTCCTGGAAACGGTGATTGAGGGAGACACAATAGGTGCCGTACTGGAATATGTTTGTTTTAAACGCGCCGATCTGCTTGCCAGCATCGAGCAACTGGTCGCTGGATCGGTTGACCAGCAACGGCTTAGTCCAGGGGAAGGGCAACGTTTCCTGGAGCAGTACCGCCAGGCCCTCGAGGATTATACTTACCTGGAAAATGGTGCAGTGGTCAGGACTGGTCAACGGCCGGTCACATCGTAAGAGGTATCGCGGAGAGATTACTTGTTGAGGCGAGAGCGGCATGGCTGAACTGGCTGGAATCATTTTTGATATCGACGGAACGCTGGTTGATTCGGGACTGGACTTCCAGAGAATCCGGGCGGACATGAATTTGTCGGAAGAGGCTCCGATCCTGGAAGCGATCGCTGAAATGCCTGCCGAGGAAGCAGCGCGTTGTCGTCAGGTACTGGCTCGGCACGAGGAACGCGGTGCAGCCCAGGGCGTACCTTTTCCCGGTGTTTCTGAGTTCCTGGCCGACCTGCAGCGGCGGGGAGTTCGGATGGCGGCCGTGACGCGTAACCGGCAGGAGTTAGGTCAACAAATGCTGGCGCGCTGGGAGACCTTCTTCGATGCTATCCTGGGACGCGAGAGTGGGCCTATTAAACCGGATCCATGGTCGATTCTGACGATTTGCGAGCAGTGGGAAGTTGCTGTTGACCGTGTTGTTTTCGTGGGAGATTTCCTGTTTGACATGCAGGCTGGGCGACGGGCTGGTGCCCATACAGTCCTGTTTTCCGGGGGCCGTCCGCACGAATCCCTGGCTGGTAGGGACCTGGCCGACTACGTCCTGGATTCGTTTCTGGACCTGGTTCCGTTCTGGCAGTGGGTAGAGAAATCGCTCTAGGGCCTCGGGAATCCTTTTGATAGAATTCTCCGTCACTTTTGAGGCAGATGATTTCGGTAGGTTGTCGTGGAGTCTGAATGCGCATGTTCAACTTGGGAGCCCGTTGGCGTTGTTGTTTCGTAGTCGTGGTTGGGACCGGGTTACTGGTTTCCACGACTGCCGCGCAGGATATTGCGCCAGCTCCCGGTGCGGTGCAAAACCCGTCCGTGGGTACACCCCGAAAGGCGGCCACGCAACGACGGGTCCAAGCGCCGTCCTTCGTGCCGCTCAATGCAACTCATCAGCAATATCTCGATAAGATCCTGACGTACTGGCAAGCGCGGACTGACAAGGTCAAAACGTATCGTGCTGAATTTGAACGTTGGGAGTTTGATACGGTCTTTGGTCCTGCTGCCACCTTCAAGACCTATAGTTCAGGTCAACTCAAGTACTCGGATCCTGATAAGGGGTTGTTTAAGGTACAGCAGGTTCTTACGTATACTCCACCGGCCGGGGAAGGTCAGAAACCCAGGTACCTGCCGTCCAAGGATAGCCATGGAGAACACTGGGTTTGTGATGGTCAGTCAGTTTACGAGTTTGACTACCAGAACAAGCGTGTCGTTCAGCAGATCTTACCCGCCAGCATGCGAGGCAAGGCAATTGCCGATGGGCCTTTGCCATTCCTGTTTGGAGCGAATGCAGCGGATATCAAGAGACGTTATTGGTTGCAGGTCATTACGCCCTCGACCAGCAAGGGAGAATATTGGCTCGAAGCATACCCCAAGGCAATGGCGGATGCAGGTAGCTTTCTCAAGGTTCACATCATTATTGATGAGAAAGATTTTTTACCGAAGGGCCTGGTCCTGTTTGATCGTAATTTCAAACAGGGAAAGAATCACAGCCGGACCGTCTTTAACTTCAAGCAACGAGAGACCAATTTTGGTTCCACGCTTGATAAGTTGAACATCTTTCATCGCAATTTTTATGAGCCGGCGGTTCCCAAGGGCTGGAAGAAAGAGGTGCGTCAACCGCCCCAGCCAGTTGCAGGGCAACCGCCACGACAGGTGCGGCAACCTGGAGCCAGCAGCCCCCGTTGATCGCAGGTTGTTTGTTTTCGAGCGGATCGAGGGTTTTCTACTTTGCTGTATAGATGCACGTATCTATAATCAAGCGTGGTGCGTCCGGCCGTGCGAACCGGAATCCTGTTGGGCAGGTTGCGACGGAGAGAACATGTGATATTGGCTACACGCGTGGGTTCTGATCGATCGGGGTGGTTTTCGTTTCTCAGACAAACCACCTGGGCCTGTTGTCTACCGGTAATATTTGCAGCCAGTCTTCTTGCAAACCAGCTTGCAGCCCAGGAGCCTCCCCCTCCTGCGCCGGTGAGTGCCTACCAGTTGGTGATTCCGCTGCCGATCGTAGACGAGGTGGATCGGGATGTAAAACGAGCTGTGACTCGGGTCCTGGAACGGTTTGAACAAGAGTCGCGTGAGCAGGAGGACCGGCAGCGGCCGCTGCTGGTCCTGGAGTTTCGTCCACGGGAGGGGACTGCTGGTGAAACCAGCGAATTTGATCGCTCTTTTTCCTTGGCGCGCTTCCTGGCCAGTGATGCCTTGAGACAGGTGCGGACGGTCGCTTACCTTCCTCTGACGGTCAAAGGGCATTCCCTGTTACCGGTACTAAGTTGTCAGCAGATTGTTATGGCTCCGGATGCCCAGCTGGGTGAGGCGGGTATTACGGATGAACATGTGGCTCCGGAAGTGCGCCTCGTCTACCAGGAATTTTCCAGCCGTCGTCGTGTCATTCAACCTGCCGTGGCACTGGGAATGCTTGATCGCACCTTAACGGTATTCGAAGTAAAGACACCGCAGGGTCCTCGCTACGTACTCGCTGAAGAGCTTGAGCAATTGAAGCAGGCTGGAGAGGCCACCGAATCCCGCACGGTAATTCCCGCCGGAGACATGGGACTGTTTACCGGCAGGCAATTACGGCTGGAGTTTGGTTTTGTCAGTCACCTGGTATCGAATGAAACCGAATTGGCAGAGGCACTGGAAATTCCTGCTGGCCTGTTGCGACGAGATCCAGGGCTGTCCGGAACGCCACGACCGATCCGTATTGATCTGGAAGGACGTATTACTCGTCAGAAAGTGGCGCGTCTGAAAAATGAGATTCGTGACCAGGTAGAAAACGAGGGTATCAACTTCCTGTGTCTCGGCATTGACAGTCCAGGCGGTTCGTTGACAGCCAGTATTGACCTGGCCAGTACCTTGAAAGACCTTGATGCCAGCAAGGTGAAAACAGTGGCGTTCGTTGAACAGGCACTTGGGGATGCGGCTTTACTGGCGCTGGCATGCGATGAAATACTCATGGCTCCGGATGCCCGCCTGGGTGGCCCCGGAGATTACCAGCCATCGCGGTCTGAACTCAAGGGCCTGGAGGAAACGTTACAGCCCATTGCTGCGGCGCGTGGACGATCCTGGTCCCTGATGAAGGCCATGGTAGATCCCAAGCTGCCGGTTTTTTCCTACGAGCACAAGGAAACTGGTGAGATACGGTACCTGTGTGCGGATGAGCATGCGAAGCTAGAGAAGAGTGATTCGTGGGTGCGTCAACAGAAGTTGAAATTGGCCGAGGGTTTATCGGCGGAAAAGGCAAGGGCATTGGAAGTCAGTCGCAAGACGGTTCAAAATGTCGGGGAGCTGAAGGAGTTGTACCAGTTGCCCGAGCAGCTGAAAATTGCGGAGACACCGCGTTTAACCCAGATGCTGGATCGCCTGGTCGCGCAGCCCTGGTTTGCATCCACGTTGTTGTTTTTTGCCTTTTTATTCTTGATGTCCGAGATTTCTGCACCCGGGCTGGGGATCCCCGGATTTATTTCTGCACTTTGTTTCATGCTTTTTTTCTGGGCACAATTTTTTAACGGGACAGCCGGTTGGCTGGAGATCCTGTTGTTTGTCAGCGGGGTGATTTTTGTGGGGCTGGAAATTTTCGTCGTGCCGGGCCTGGGGGTCTTTGGAATTGGCGGAGGTATCATGATCGTGGGGGCACTGATCATGGCGAGCCAGACGTTTATCATTCCCAGCAATTCTTACCAGGTAGATGTCTTCGTCTCGTCCCTTTTTCGTTTTGTCATGGCCAGTGGAGGAGTCATTGTCGTGATCTGGGGAATGGTTCGTTTCTTCCCGGATAATTTCTGGTTCCGACAGGTGATTCTGCCTGCACTTAGTGCGGAGGAACTGGAGGCCCAGGAACGGCGGGAAGAAATGGTTTCCTGGGATCACTTGCTCGGTGAGACAGGGATGACTGCGACGGCACTGGTGCCTGCCGGAAAGGTACGGATTGGCCACAAGTTACTGGACGTCATCAGTGATGGGGACATGATTGAAAAGGGAATTCCAGTCTCAGTCGTGGAAGTCAAGGGAAATCGGGTTGTCGTGCGGACCGTAGAATCGCCATAATTAGGGACGTATCTTTGTCCGTACGTTTTACAGGAAATGCGACTCGCCATGACGCCGACTTATTGGGCAATCACCCTGTTCCTGATCAGCTTGTTACTGGTCAGCCTGGAAGCCTTTATTCCCTCGGCAGGTGTGTTGGGCCTGTTAGCCGGTACCTTGCTGGTCTGGTCCATTTACAAAGGATTTATGGCGAGCACGCTTTGCGGAGTCTGCCTGGCGTGCAGTACGGTCATCGCCCTGCCGCTACTGTTCATGATGTTCGTCAAGTGGTGGCCGCTGACACCGTTGGGAAAACGGATGTTGAATGTGACCTCGAATGATCCGGATGACCTGTTACCGGATGGCGAAACCTATGTCCAGGTTCAGTCCCAGGTAGGTAAGCAGGGTACGGCTATGACGGATTTATTGCCCAATGGACGTATTACGGTTGAAGGTAGTGAATTTGATGCGGTCACCGAGGGGGTATTAGTAGACGCTGGTACTCGTATCGAGGTGACGCATGTTGAAGGTAATCGAATTATCGTCCGGCCGATTGCTGCGTCTCCCGTGGAGTTTCCGAAGACGATTTTGGATTCCTTGGAACCCTCGCGTGATTTACCGCGAATTTCTCCGGATACGGAAGTTGACCCCTTTGACGACCCCTTGGCTTGACAACCACTCTTCAGCGGGTTACACCCCACAGATACTGCGGTGTTCTATCAATTTGATCCGCGTTGATTAACTGGGGAAAACATGGATATGCTGTTGTCGCAAATATTGTTGGCTGCAAGCCAGATATTAGTCATTGGTTTGGCGATTGCCGGGGTTTTTGTACTGGTTGTTGTCCTCGTGGCGGCCAGTTACGCACGCCTCTGGATCCAGTGCTGGTTGACCCGGGCCAAGATCGGAATTGCGGACTTGCTGGGAATGACGTTTCGGAAGGTAGATCCGCGAATCATTGTTCGCAGTAAGATCATGGCAGTTAAGGCGGGGATTTATGATGACTCGGGAGTGACGAGTGGGGCCCTGGAAGCACATTACCTGGCGGGCGGTAACGTCCCGCTGGTTATTCGTGCCATGGTAGCAGCTCGCAAGGCTAAGACGATCGAGCTGACCTTTCGTGAAGCGGCAGCGATTGACCTGGCCGGTCGAGATATCCTGGAGTCAGTTCAGACCAGCGTGTATCCCAGGGTCATTGATTGTCCAGCCCGTGGGTCAGCCAAGTCATCGCTTGATGCGGTTGCCAAGAATGGAATTCAGTTAAAGGTCAAGGCACGCGTAACGGTGCGTGCTAATCTGCAGCAGTTAATTGGTGGTGCGACCGAGGAGACGATCATCGCCCGCGTGGGAGAGGGGATCGTGAGTGCCATTGGTTCGGCAGCGAGCCATGCCGTGGTGCTGGAAAATCCTGACATGATATCCAAGGCAGTACTGTCGCGTCGACTTGATTCACAGACAGCATTTGAAATCGTTTCGATCGACATTGCAGATATCGACGTCGGTGATAATATTGGTGCCCGGTTACAGGCTGACCAGGCCGAGGCGGATACCCGTGTGGCCCGTGCTAAAGCCGAGGGACGTCGTGCCATGATGGTTGCCTCCGAGCAGGAAGAAATTGCCAAGATTGAATCGAGCCGGGCAGAACTGGTGAAGGCCCAGGCCGAGGTGCCCAAGGCCATGGCGACGGCCTTTCGTGAGGAAAAATTGAGTATCATGGATTACTACAAGTTGAGCAACGTCCAGGCGGATACTGAGATGCGAGCCGCCATTTCCAAGGTTGAAGGTTAATTCCCGGATAGATTTATGGCTGGAAATGTTGAAGACTTCTTGCGTCGAGCGATTTCCCAGAAGCTGGGTAAACGTGTCGAAGATGTCGAGATTCTACCCGAAGGACAGGGGCCGGAGCGGGCTCGTTCCGGGATGGAACTGGGTGATGAGGGTGTGGCGGAACATGTGGCAAGCCATCTCGACACCTCCCAGTACGACAATCGCGCCGCGCGCCTGGCGGACGATATTAGTCATGCCGATGAACGCCTTGAAGAGCATCTGCACGATGCTTTCGATCACGACGTCGGTGCGCTCGATCATGAGGATGACGGTGTTTCCGAGGGGACTGCTCAAGGTAAGAAAGGCAGCCGGCAGAACCTCCTGCAGATGTTTCGTTCGAAGTCAGCATTGCGTAATGCGATCCTGGTCAGAGAGGTTTTTGATCGTCCTGAGCATCGCTGGTAGGTCGGTTGAATCTGGCACCAGGACCTCGCCGTTAAATGTTATTTAGTTTTCTTCGTGGCACCCTAGAATCCAAGGATTGGTATCATGAGTCAAATTGTCGTTGAACCAGGTAAAACCAGGATCGGCTGGATCGGGACAGGAGTTATGGGCTCCAGTATGTGTGGTCACCTGATGGCGGCTGGTTTTTCGGCTACCGTTTATAATCGTACGCGAGAGAAGGCGGACGAGTTACTATCGCAGGGAGCCCAGTGGGCTGACAGTCCGCGCGCCGTGGCGGAACAAAGTGATATCATTTTTACCATCGTCGGGTTTCCCAGTGACGTGCGAGCAGTCATCCTCGGTGAAGATGGTTGCCTGGCAGGTGGTGAAGCGGGCAATATCCTGGTCGATATGACTACCAGCGAGCCGTCGCTGGCGGTGGAAATTGCAGAGGCCGCCCAGGCCAAGCAGATGCACAGTGTGGATGCTCCGGTGTCCGGAGGCGATGTAGGTGCCAAGGAAGCTCGCCTGTCGATCATGATTGGCGGTGAGAAGGAAGTTGTGGAGGCCTTGCAACCCTGTTGGCAGCTGATGGGCAAGACGATCGTTCACCAGGGCGGCCCTGGTGCCGGACAACATACCAAGATGGTGAACCAGACCTTGATTGCGACAAACATGATTGGTGTTTGCGAGGCCTTGCTTTATGGATACAAGGCTGGTCTGGACCTGTCGACCGTGATGGAATCTGTGGCTTCGGGGGCCGCTGGCAGCTGGTCGCTTTCCAACCTGGGTACACGCATTATTGACGATAATTTTGATCCCGGGTTTTTCGTGGAGCATTTTATCAAGGATATGGGAATTGCCCTCGACGAATCAAAGCGAATGGGGCTGTCATTGCCCGGTCTGGCCCTGTCCCATCAACTCTATCTGGACCTGCAATCGCAGGGACATGGTCGTGATGGGACCCATGCCCTGGAACTGAGCCTCGCCAAGATGTCCGGTATAGAGTGGAAGAACCGTTGACCTCCCGTTGCACACAGGGGAGTGGCTTTGCTAGGATGGGTAGCTGACGATTTAAAGAGACGATTGATTATTTGACGGAGAACCTACGTGGGCAGTAAGAAGACTGGTAAGGGACGCAGGAAGATTGGCCGAAAAAAGCGGCGTAATCGTGCGAAAATCCGCCACCGCAAGAAGTAGTAAGCATAGCTTGCGAATCAGGTGGGTACTTATTGGCCCGCTTCTCGTGTTTAACCGGTGCTGATGCTCCGGCGGTTCTCTGGTGGGACGGGCTCTATCCCTTGATCCCCGTGGTAGCAATTCCCTTGAGGAATGTCCGCTGTGTGAAGAAAAAGAGAACCAGTACCGGCAGGGTAAACACTACCGCCGCTGCCAGTAACCAGTGGGTTTGATCCCCGTAGCTACTGACGAATTGTTCCAACCCGTAGGCCAGTGGAAATTTCTCTGGATCATTTAGGTACAGTAGCGGACCACTGAAGTCATTCCAGGTTGCGATAAACTGGAAGAGCGCCACAGTTGCCAGGGCAGGTTTGCTCAACGGCAGGATAATGCGCCAGTAAATGCCCCATTCACTGAGTCCATCCAGCCGAGCTGCTTCACTTAGCTCTTCCGGGATGGAAATGAAAAATTGACGCAACAAGAAGACATAAAAGGCATCTCCCATGAATGAAGGGATGACCAGCGCTGCCAGTGAATTGTAGAGATGCAACTCCCGCAACAGCAGGAAGCGAGGAATCATCGTCACATGCCAGGGAAGCAGCATGGTGGCGACCAGGATGCCAAACAACAAACGCCGGCCACGCCAACGCAGGCGGGCAAAACCGTAAGCTACCAGCGAACAGGAAAACAGGCTGCCGATGACGTTGAAGGTGCATAGCAGCAGGGAATTTCCCAGGTAACGAAGGTAAGGCATCGACTGGATCGCATCCGGGTAATTCTGCCAGTTCCAGGTGGCCGGTAGCAGTGAATATGGATCCTGGACCAGTTCCGCCTGGGTCTTCAGGGAACAGGTGAACATCCAGAGCATGGGGATGGCAAAGACCAGGCTGCAGAGCAGCAGCAAGGAGTGTGCGCGCAAACCGGGGCGATCTCGATTCAACGTTCTTGCCTCCTGGTCGCACGGTGTGAATGGATCCGGTCCAGGTGCTGTTGGATTTCCCGGTCAGCCTGTTGAAGCAAGTGCGTTGACGACGGCGGAGATGCCAATGACATTCCTTTTTCCGCTGCCTGGTTGACCGTGCGCTGGAACATGGCGGCCCCGGGAACCAGTGGCGTCGGAACCTGGTCGCTGGTGGCCAGTTCCACGAAGCGGGCAAATAGCGGTTCTGCCGACAGGAACTGCTGGAAGACAGGTTGCTTAATGACCTGCTGTGAGGCGGGAATCCAGCCACCTTGTCGGCAAGTTTCTGCCGCCTCGGATTCGTGTCCTGCGAAACCACTCCAGAATTTCATGAAAGCCCACGCTCCCTGGGAATTGTTTGCGCCCCGTGGTACCAGGAAAAAGTTTCCATTGACCCAGCCATCGGCACTGGACGTTGCGCCGGCTGGTTTAGGAAGAGGCCAGACACCGTAACGTGTGACGGGTTTTCCGGCAGCCCGCTCGAGAGCCTGTGCCGCAGCAATATCTCGATATCTCCATTGCCCATCCATGATCATGGCATAACGATTGGCCAACAGTGGGAAGATCTTGCCGGGCAAGGATTGGTCACCCTGGCGGAAAGCCTGGATCGTATCGGCTCCGTAACGACGTCGATAGCTGGTCATCCAGTCCAGGGCTGCGATGATGGGCGGTGTATCAACCGTGACTTGCTGATTTTCGGTGTCGTAGAAGCGACCTCCAAAAACAACGCCCCAGGCCCACAAGCGTCGTGAGTCAGGCAGGTAGCCCATGCGAAGCGGTTGTCCCTGGTCATCCAGTTCCGTGCACAAGTGAGCAATTTCATCCAGTCGGGCCAGGTTGGGCAATTCACGTGGCAGGCTATCGACTCCCAGTTTTTCTTCGACCAGGGAAGCATTGTAGTAGAGAGCCCGGATATCCAGACCGTTGCAGAGTGCATAAAGTCGGCCCTGGTAACTTCCCAGTCGCTGAGCTGCCGGTAGTAACCAGGGCTGCAATTGTTTCATCTCTTGCGGGCTGGCCAATTCGTCCAGTGGTGTCAGGATGCCACGATAGGCCCAGTCTGCAATGATGGGATCATCCTGGTTGATCAGGTCCGGTGGATCTGACCCGGTGACGGCGAGGAACAGCTTCACATCCAGGTTATTTCCGGGCATGGCAATGGCACGCACGAAAAATTGTTGTTGGCTGGCATTGAAACGCTCGACCACGGTTTCCACGACCTGGCGATCAGCGCCTCCCCAGAAATGCCAGAAGACGACTTCTTCGCGATCGGTAGGTACCCTGTCGTTACGCGTAGACCGTAGCCTGGCATGAATCATCATGGTCAGCAGGATAATTCCCAGTCCGACCAGCAGCGGCTTGCGATACTCATTCATCGAAGTTGCTCCTGGTAGTGAACCCAGTGGCGTGAAGATCGAAAGAGCAGGTAAGTTGACAGGGCCAGGACCACGAAAAGAATCCAGGCCATGGCGGATGCATAACCCATCTCCAGGTCCTGGAAGGCTGCCAGGAACAGGTGCAGTGATAACAGCAGCGTGGAACCAACAGGTTCCCCGGTCCCTTCACTGACCAGGTAGATCCGGGTAAATTCCTGCACCGATTGAATGAGTCCCAGGACCAGGTTGAAAAAAATGATAGGAGTCAGCATGGGCAGCGTGATGTGCCGGAACCGGCTTAGTGATCCAGCGCCGTCGAGTTCAGCTGACTCGTGTAGGGAGCGCGGTATGTCGCCCAGTGCGGCCAGGTAAATGATCATGAAATTCCCGACTCCCCAGAGACTCATCAGTACCAGTGCATCCTTGGAGCCGAATTGCATGAACGTGGCGGGGTGCGCAGCTTCCTGGGCTCCCTGGAACCATAGCTGCCGCGGTAATCCGGCCAGCATCAAGAGCTGGTGGAGCGGACCGTCACGGGGGTCCAGTAACCACATCCAGAGAATCGCGGCAGCGACCAGCGGCACCACAGAGGGCAGAAAGAAAAGTGTCCGGAAAAAAGCTTGGCCACGGATATTCCAGGATAACATGATGGCCAATCCCATCGCCACCATGATCGATAGCGGCACACTCAGTAGCGCGTAATAGGCCGTGTTCCAGAGTGCCTGCCCGAAATGATCTCCCTGAACGATTTCCCGGGCCAGGCGTTGGTAGTGTTCCAGGCCCACGAAGCTTGGTGCAGAAAGCAGATCGTAGCGGCAGAAAGACCAGGCCAGTGATGCCACGAACGGGTAGGCAAACAGTAGGGCCAATCCGACAAGCCAGGGACTGACAAAGGCGAGGCCTGCCAGGGTTTGCTGTCGATTGCGTGAATTCAACATGGGTGGCCAGTCTTCCAGCAGTGCCGGTTCCAGGATCAATTTCCCCTGTACAGGGAAAGCCGAAGCGGGTCTCATTGTAATAACTTTTGACCGAAGGCAGCAAACGAAATCACGGAACCAGGTACCGTGGCTGCGAAGGGTTGTTCCAGCGGGATGAGATCGATTCATGAAACCCCTGAAAATTCCCAGGGCCGATCGGCAGGTCGTGATCCTACGTGATGGTCATGGAATTCCACACGTGCAGGCCGATCACTGGCTGGATGCCGTCTATGGATTGGGATACATGCATGCCACGGATCGCGGTACCCAGTTGTTGTTTGCTCGCAGTATTGCTCGCGGAAGTGCTGCCGGAGATATCAGCCATAGTCCCGAGTTGCTCGAGACTGACTGCTTTTTCCGCCGCGTCGGTTTGCATATGCACCTGCAGCGAGAGATCGATTTGCTGGAGGATGATGTTCGTGAACAGCTGGAGGCCTACAGCGATGGGGTTAACGACGGTTTACAGAAGCTGGGACGGTCTCTACCGATGTGGGCCACCGGCTTTCGTCCCCGGTCCTGGACCGTTCAATCGTCCCTGTTGATTGGTAACCTGTTGAGCTTTGGTGGCCTGGCAGTCAGTCGTTTACAGAACGAACGATTGCTGATGGAATTAATTCATGCCGGTGTCAGTGACGTGGCCTTGCGAGAGATGTTTGCACCCCGCCTGGACCAAGTTGATTTTGATTTATTGAGACAGGTACGTATTCGTAATCGGTTTTCAGATGAAGCGCTGGAACTCCTGGCGGACCTGCCTCGCCTGGCCGGTAGTAATGCCTGGGCAGTTTCTCCACAGCGCAGTGCCAGTGGGCAGGCGTTGCTGGCATCAGATCCGCACCTTGAAATCAATCGCTTGCCGGCAATCTGGTATGAAGCCGCCTTGCGCTGGGGAGATCATTATGTGATGGGTGCAACGCTGCCAGGTTGCCCACTGTTTTCCGTGGCTCGAACCGATCGATTGGCCTGGGGCGTGACCTACATGAAGGGAGATACGACCGATTTCTTCGTGGAAGACTGTCGCCTGGGAGGTGCCAACGGTTGGCAGTATCGCCGTGAAGAGCAGTGGCATGATTTCCAGTTGCGACGCGAGGTGATCCAGTGCAAGGGAGCAGATCCCGAGACCCTGCTGGTCCTGGAGAACGAACAGGGAACCCTGGAAATGGACCTGGGGAAGTTGAGGCCCGGGTACCATCTTTCTTGCTGCTGGACCGGTAGGCAGCCCGGTTATGGAAAATCATTGGAAACCTGGCTGAACATGATTCACAGTGGCAGCGTTGCCGAGGCGATGGACGTGGCTCGCGAATGCCCCCAACCAACCCTCTGCTGGGTGTTGGCTGACGTGGCAGGCCACATTGGTCTGCAGGGATGTGGCCGCTTTCCGCGACGGGGAAATCAGCAGATTGGACTGGCGCCAATTCCAGCCTGGGATCCAGCAAATCACTGGCAAGGAATCCTCGATACTACGATCCTGCCTAGCTGTTACGATCCCCCGGAAGGATTTGTGGCTACGGCAAACGAGGAGTTCAACCCGGTGGATGGCCCCCTGCTGATGGCCCATCCGTTACCGGATTACCGAAAACGAAGAATCGATGAGCGGTTGGACCAGTTGCCGCAGGCCACCCTGGAAGATATGCAGGAACTGCAATATGACGTGGTCAGCCTGCAGGCTCGCGAGTTGCTGGATATCTTTCTGCCGCATCTTCCTGACGGTGAGATCAAGAATCAACTTGCACAATGGGATTGCCGCTACACACCGGATAGCCACGAAGCCAGCTGGTTCTTGAAACTGTATCGAGGTGTGATCATGGAGATGATTGGTAACGAGCACGGGATTGGCTGGCGACGGATGCTGTACCTGAGTTCCCGGGCGGGATATTCGACCATGATCCTGACGGCTGCAGACCGACTACTGATGCAGGAAAAAAGCAGCTGGTGGCAGGGTAAGAGCAAGGCGGACCTGGTCCGACGTGCCTACGAACACGTGCAGGATGAGTCGCCGCAACCCTGGTCTGAAATTAACAGCTTTCATTTCACGGATCGTTTCTTCGGAAACCAGCGCGCGGGGCGTCTGCTAGGTTTCAAAAGCCGTCGTTACGCCATGCCAGGAAATCATGCCACGCCTTTCCAGGGACACGTGATGCAGACGGCCACCCGGGAGACAACGTTCGCGCCTTCCTATCACCTGGTAACAGACATGGGCAGCGACGCTGCCTGGACCAATCTTCCCGGGGGCCCCAGCGAGAGTCGCTTTTCCCGTTACTACAGGAATGACCTGTCCAACTGGTTTACAGGTACTTACAAACAGCTGCAGCCTGGGATCGAATCGGTTCTCCGGGACGACTAGTTCTCGGGTTTGTCAGTTGGCTCAGGGGGTGGCGGCAGAAAAAGTACCTTGCGTTTTGCCAGGTCATAGCGGGAACGAGCCGGAAACGATTGGTAGTCCGGTTTACCGGGTTCGGGCGCCTCTCGCCAATCGTAGATGTGTACCTTCCCGCCTCCCATGACGGTTCCTGTACTGCCCTGGACCAACAGGGCAGTGGCTTCATCGATCCCGATTCCCAGCAACTGGGGATGGCGTTTCATGACCGTGGTCATATCGGCAAAGCGTTTTCGCTGAGCAAAGTGTTGGTCGACGGCGGCACCAGGTAAGAATCCAAAGCCACGTTCGTAACCGGCTGCCATCATGTCCTGGTTACCGAGCGGGTTGCCTCGTACCAGGTACTCGGCCTGGATCGAGGCGCCCGCAGAGCTGCCGCCGATGACGCCGCCACGTTGCAGGACCGCGTGAATCAAGGGCAGGGCAATCGTTTCCTCGTAGGCATCCACGAATCTCCATTGACGCCCGCCACCAAACCAGATGCCACCTGCTTTTTTCAATAACTTCGTGGTGGCCTCGGACTCGACATCTGCGAGCGAGCGGGCTCTCAGTACCTTCACGTTACGCGCCCCGGCATCCTCGAAGAATGTTTGACCGACCTGTTCCGGCAGGGGCTCCTCGCGTGCCGTGGGCAGCACGATGATCAGGGCGTCCGGTCCGCCAGCCAGTTCAATAAACTTTTTTCGCATGGTGGTTGGGAAGCCACCACCACCGACGATCAATAGTGATCCGGATTCCAACCTGGAAGGGCGCATCGTTTGAGGTGGGAAGACAGGTTTCTGGCGATCGCGCGTCGCTCGACGCAGGGCTGTTAAATCCAGCGGTTGTCCGGCTCGGACCGTGGTTTGCAGGGCATCCTGGGTCGAGGAAGCGGCCAGGCAAACGGTGACGCTGGATCGTCCCACGACTTCCAGTCGTCGACCCTGCACAACCAGTGCGGTTCCCTCGTCGATACCCAGGCCGACTCGCAGGGGATGTTTTTTTACCGCACCGATCAGTCGAGCCTGTCGTTTACGGGCCAGGAAATGTTGATCAATAATAGTTCCCGGCAGCAGGTCAAAACCGGTCTGCAGATTGGCCACGTCACGGCCACTGGCGATCATCACACGCGATTGGATCGCTGCGCCTGCGGAGCTGCCTCCGATCACGCCGCCGCGTTTGAGCAGACTAGTCAGTTCTTTCTCCAGTAAGGTTCCCAGGTAGGCTTCGGTAACCCGTGATTGAACACCTCCGGTGAACCAGATCCCCGTAGCGCGGGCCAGGGGTTTGAGGAATTGAGGATCGTTCGCCTGGTCACGTGACCGCGTGTGTAACAGTGTTAATGATGCGGATTTGCGATCCTGCCAGGATGCCAGTAACGACTTGGTATCTTCCTCGTCGGCACGACGTGAAGCGGTTGGAATAATCACCAGGTGTGCTTTTTCCCCACCAGCCAGCTTTACGAACCGGTCCATAACCTGGTCTGGTAAGCCTCCGCCGCCGGCAATCACCAGGGAGCCGTGGATCCCGCTGGGATCAATGCGTGGTGTCGCGGTCTCGGCCGAGAGGCTGATCCGTGGCATTGCGACCAGGATGATCAGCAAAAGGGATTGCCATGCGATTTGATAACGCGGTATGGAGCGTTTTCGTATCTCGGAGTGAGGCAGTGAATTCATGGTGATATCTCCCGCTAGGTACCGTGGCTCGTGATCAACCGCTACAGGTTTATTCTGTCCTGATTCATCACGAGTAACAAGCGGGCCACGGAATCAGTCTTGCCCTTCCGCAGTATCGACTTCCAGTGCTTTTTCTCCAGCGGCCAGAACCTCGAGGATCCGGTCGATGTCGTAGACACAGCCGCCCCAGGTTCCACCACCTGCATTCTGCAGGGCTGCCCAGAGTCGCGTGTCCCCGGGAAGATCGATGTCGGGTTGTAAGCCGCCACGTGTCTCTCGCTCCTGCAGGATACGATGCCCTTCCTCAGCGGTAAACTCGCGATCTCCGTCACCGACCAGGTCGACGGATCCGGTCAACTGGTTGCGATCGACGATGATTTCAATCAAGTCACCGTCCTGGACTTTGCCGAGCGGACCTCCCGCAAGGGCTTCTGGGCCCACGTGGCCGATACAGGCACCGGTACTCACGCCGGAGAAACGGGCATCGGTCACGACGGCAACTTCACGGCCCCAGGGAAGGAACTTCAAGGCGGAGGTGATCTGATAAGTTTCTTCCATGCCGGATCCGAGCGGGCCGCGTCCGACCAGGATCAGGATGTCACCGGCTTGCAAGGGATGATCGGTTTGCCCCTTGATGGCTGCGATCGCATCTCGTTCGCGTGTAAAGACGCGTGCGGGGCCACGTTTGCGGTAAACACCATCCTCGTCGACCACCGCCGGATCGATCGACGTGGCCTTGATGACGGATCCCTGGGGTGCCAGGTTGCCGACGGGGAAGCAGACCGTACTGGTCAAGCCTTTCTCCCGTGCGCGGGCAGGAGGGAGAATGACGTTGTCAGGATCGATTCCGTCTTGTTCCTGCAAGTGTTCCCGCAGGTGTTGACGTCGTTCAGATGTTTCCCACCATTGGAGGACAGTTTCCAGTCGCTGGCCAGTAACGGTCAGGGCCTGAAGGTCCAGTAAATTCATCTCACGCAGGTGTAACATGATTTCGGGAACGCCGCCGGCGAGGAACAGCTGGATCGTGGGGTGATTTTCAGGACCGTTAGGTAAAACATCAACAAATCGCGGGACGGAGCGGTTAATCTTGTTCCAGTCGTCCACGGAAGGTCGTTCCAGGCCGGCAGCATGCGCGATGGCCGGTATGTGTAATAACAGATTGGTGGAACCACCGCAGGCCGCGTGGACTACCATGGCGTTACGCAGTGAGGCTGGCGACAGGATATCCGCAAGGGCCATTCCGGCATCGCTCATTTGCATGAGAGCAGCGGCACTTGTGGTAGCTGTTTGCAGCCAGATCCCCTGGCCGCTGGGAGCGAGGGCAGCGTGGGGTAACGTCATTCCGAGCGCCTCGGCAACGACCTGGCTGGTCGCAGCAGTACCCAGGAATTGACAACCACCGCCAGGTGTTGCGCAGGCGGCACAGCCGGCGACAGCTGCATCCTGCAGCGATATTTCTCCATGCACGTAACGACTACTGATGCTCTGAACTTTGCCAGCATCCTCGCCGGTGATCGGTGGCAAAGTCACGCCACCTGGGACGATAATCCCGGGCAGGGATGAGGAACCGGCCAGTGCCAACATCATGGCTGGCAATCCCTTGTCACATGTGGCCACTCCCAGGACACCTTGCCGTGTGGGCAAGGAACGAATCAGGCGGCGCATCACGATGGCGGCATCGTTGCGATAGGGCAGGCTGTCAAACATGCCGGTGGTGCCCTGGGTACGTCCATCGCAGGGATCCGAGCAGTAGGCGGCAAAAGGAACGGCTCCTTGTTGCTTCAAATGTCGAGCGGCGGCCTGCACCAGTAAACCCACTTCCCAGTGGCCGGTGTGATAGCCTAATGCAGTAGGTGATCCATCCTCGTTTCGGACGCCCCCCTGGGTACTGAGAATCAGGTACTGCGGTCCCAGCAGGTCTTCGGGAGTCCAGCCCATACCAGCGTTCTGGGTCAATCCGAACAGGTCGCCACTGGACCAGTTAGTGAGCATTTCATCGGTTAGTGGCAGCGCACCGGATGGTCCCTCGGCCTTGGTTTGTACCTGGAATACCTCGGAATCGTTGGGTTCCAACTGTTGCAGTAGGTTGCCTTGCGATGAATTCATGATTGTTCTTCTTCCTGGAAGCGAGATTCAAAACGCCATTTTACGATGGCTGCCAGTATCACGGGTAGTCCGATACTGACGGCCAGGGCCAGTGGTAACCATTGGTGCTGTTCAGCGATTTCACCGAATATGGAATAAGCAATTGCGAGTCCTAGGTTACTCAGCAATACCGGCAGCAGGAAACGTTGCCAGCTCAATTTCTGCATTCCCATCAGCAGCACACTGGCTTCCGCCAGTACCGGAACGCCACGACACAGGATCAGGACACTGGGGCCACACTGCTGGGTGAGTTGACGGGCCCGGTTCAGGTCTTTCCCTTCCGAAAACTTCAGGGCGAATGACTGGCCCAATGAACGGGCCAGCCAGAATCCCAGGATGGCCCCCAGGTTCATTCCCAGCCAGGCGACCAGTGTGCCCTGGAAAACCCCTAGTTTTGCCCCGCCAAACGTGCAAACCACGCTCGAGGGAATCGGCAGGAAAATATCCGACGAAAGTAACGCGATGATCAGCAATGCTGAATCACGAACCGAGAACTGGACCGTGATCCACTGCTGAAGCAAGTCTCCAAAAAGGAGAAATGGGATGAGTGGAATGAGTAGCACGAAACTGATCATCAGGATCGGTCGTATCAGGCTGCCCATGCTGATTTTCACCGGATAGAGACAGGAAGTAGGAGACCAGAAGGTCCCTCATCTTGTACGATCCGCAGTGATTTTTCCACCAGCCTGCCCGTTCTTTCCGGTTACTTTTCAGCCACTGCTTCCCGTGGACCCTGGTGGTCGTGCTGATCGTTTTCTGCTTCTTCTTCTTCCAATCGCTGTAATGTTGTTCTTAGAGTAACGTACCGTTTCATGACACTGCGTAAACTTTGATCGCTGCGCACTAATCGATTCTCCCCAGGTTAGAAGTCTGTCGTGATTCTTACCGGTAATTACTGGTAAGAGATCGGCATCCATGACAGCGACAGAGAGTAATGATTAACAGAAAGGAAACAGGTCTCAATAAACGTGCCTTGTCAGCAGTTCGTTGAGCAGTGTTTATTACATCGAGTCGAATGTGAAATAGACTTGAAAGAAACAACACCATTTGTCTCATCGTCACGAGTTTGAGTTGCGAACTGTTTCGATTGTTTTGATCATATGGAACGCAGTAACGCAGGAGCCTCTAAATAAACCGATTGAAATGCGATCGTAAGAATAACGTGGAATGCGATCTTTTCAGGTGTGCAGAGTGATTAGATTTACCTGGCCTTTCCACCTAACGCCGTGATAACATTCGAGTATTCAAGGAGTTCGGATTTGAATGTCCGATTGTAACGAAGTCCTGTTGTCAAAATGACACGCGCAGCATGTTGTAGATAACGTTGAATGTAACCTTGTGTTACGTAGTGCGTCATGTTTCCAGAAGATCAATAAGGTCAACAATAATCAACAAACGTTGATTGAACGTGTTACAACCGGTGCAGGTGTTAACAGGCGCAGATCACGAACTGCGCAATGAGATAGGCATAAAAATAATTAGTGCTGTTAAGTTGTTGTCATATCAACGTTCTTGAAGTGTGCGATGAAAGTTGACAAAAAACAGCATGTGTTTTCATCGCATGGCGTGCCGATAAAAATCACTACCCAAGAAACCCTCGTGGTCATCAACGAATCCCATGAATCGATGACTAACCCCTCTAGTGGTGATACACGAGCGAGATTTCTCCAGTATTAAATTCCCCCCCATTCTTTATTCCCTGGTGAGGTATTTCTACATATGATCACTCCGGCTCCGCAACTTCAAGATCTTGATCAATTACGAAATTTTGTAAATGGAACGCTATGTAACAACGGACAGCTGGAAGTAGGGCAATTCACGATGACAGAACGATTATTGACTCGTTTCAATGATCCTTGCGGCATGTATTTCTGTGTTCATGGGCCGCGCAGCGTCAAACTGACCGCCATCTGGGAAACAGATAATAATCGCGTCCTCTTCTATGATTGCGCTGGCGAACGATTCCTGGAGTCGCCCGTCGTTAATGCCAACCGCTTGAAGGAAGATCTTTGCGAAGAAAAAGACCGTGTCATGGACGCAGCCTAGTTGCTGCGGTGCCGGGAAGAAGAGCTTGCTTCCCCGGGGATTTTTCGCAGCAGGATATCAAAGCTGGGACGGGTGCGACCGTCCTTCAGGCGAATTCCCTGCGGGGAAAACGGAATGCGGTCCGGGTGCTGCTGATCGATTTCATGGCGGCAGGACAGGGAGACAATCTTCCAGTCAGCCAACGGACGCACCTCACCTGGCTCGCTGATTCCGTTTTGATTAATGTCTCGCCAGATGGCCAGTCCCGTTAACTCTGCTCCGGCCAATCGGCCGTCATGATCGTTGTCCAGCGAAGCCAATGCCTGGTAGCCGTGATCCCAAAAGCACCAGAAGGTGACATTGCCAAATAACTGTAGTGCCGAGGTGATTTTTCCTGTCCGTCGGTGGTCGTAAACGAGCCATCCAGCATCTCGGCTGATCCAGTTCCAATAAGCAGGATCGCCCGAACCGTCCGCATCAAAGTGGACCGCGGTATGCGGAGCACTGACATCGGCGGCGGTCATGCCATCTTTCAAGGGGATTGCAATTGGCGTCACGGGTCGACGGATCTTGCGAACGTGTTTGACACGCATTTCCAGCTTGGCGATTTCCGCTTGATCCTTCTCGGCATCCAGCAGGGGTATCAGGTATCCAGAGGCTTCCTTGACCAGACTGTGCCAGCCCAGTCCGGCTGCCAGCAAGGACTTTTCTTTTTTCCATCCAAGGTCGACGGTTTTCCGGTAGGCGGCAATGGATTTTTTTGTTTCACCGGCCTGTTGCAGGCACCAGGCATATCCCAGTTGCGCTGACTGGTGATCTGGTTTGAGTTTCAGAACCTGCTGGTATTGCTGAATGGAGAGTTCCAGTTGTTTCTCGGCCAGTTTCTTTTTCTGAGGATCCTTGGTCTCTGTGACAGCAAAGGGAATATGCTTGGGTTCGTAGCCAAACCAGGCCCCGCGTTCAGGCTTACCTTTCATGGTTTGTGCCTGGTCAGTTTTCAAGGCAAAGGCCATGGCATGGACACGTGCCAGGTTGAATCGTGCCGTGACGTCCTTGGGATCTTTCTTGATTTGCTCGTTTAAATTTTTAACCAGGCGTTCGACAGGCGTCTGGTCAAGCTGGGGGCGAATGTATCGACCCCAGGCGGGCACAGACATCCAGCCCGCGAGAATGCAGGCCAGCGAATAAGCCAGGATGTGATTTTGAATGGTACTGCCAAAACGCATGATTATTTTCCTCGTACCCATCGGCAATCAGGAGTGAGGGCTGCGAAATATTCGCACCCACGGTTTCAGAGTTGATCTTAACGTGTGGTACTGCTGAAACAAGTATTAACTCGTTGATGTGGCAGGATCGTTGACAGGCGATCGCTGGATTTAATGATTGTAGTACCTTGCCGTGGCGTCCAGTGCCTCTGGGAAAAGCGTTTTTGACTGTGGCAGATTGCAAAGTTGTGTTAAATCGCTAGGTTGATATCCCTTGCCAGGGAAGCCGTCCGGTGCGGATGACGTTACCTTCAGCCAGGAGCTTATTCTTGATGCCTACCAGGGAAATTGAACTCGCAGAGATCCAGGCACTGACGTTCGATGTGTTCGGTACGGTACTGGACCTGGCAGGCAGTCTTACACCGGCCATCGGTGAATTCTTGCTGGCACGTGGCGTGGAAATGCCAGCTGACCGTTTCTGGAACCAGTGGCGTGGCCGACAGCGGATCGAGCAATACCAGGATACGATCATGATGCTGGGTCACAGTGGGTACCTCGAAACGGCCCGGCGGGCACTGGTACACACGTTGCAGGCAAACCAGGTGACGACGACACCCGGGGAAGTTGACACGCTCATGGAAGCCTGGATGAACCTGGTCCCGTTTCCCGAGGTAGGTGCTGCCATGCAGCGACTGGGGGAACGCTACCAGCTGGTCGTGTTGTCCAATGGTAATCGTCATTTTCTGGATCACCTGGTAGAAAACCGGATTGGCGCGAAATTTGATGAGATCATTTCGGTAGATGTGATGGGATCATTTAAGCCTCACCCGAGTGTCTATCGCAGGACGGCCCGGATCCTGGATCTTGAGGTGGGGCAATGCCTGATGGTGTCGGCCAATTCCTTCGATGTCCTGGGGGCCAGGGCCTGTGGATTGCGGGCAGCTTTCGTGAATCGTCTACAGGTGCCCTATGAAGATTCACCCTTGGTTCCCGATATCACGGTGGATGATTTCGTTGGCCTGGCCGATGCGTTGCTCTCGTAAACCATGCCAGTCCCGGGCAGGCCAGCCACTCTGTGCAAACCGGGATCGCTAGGATGCCTGATCCTGGAGGAACTCCAGGAAGTCTTTTCCTGGGAAATCCTGGTAGCTGTCAATCACAGATGTTTCCAGTTGACTAAAAAAGCGATCGTAGACGGTAGCTCGTTCGTGTTCCAGGGGAGTAGGGCAGTAACAGACTTCGCTCCACTGCACGGTACCTGTATTGTCGATTGACGCGCGTTTCATCGAGGCCACGATTTCTTTGCCATCAGGTTCCTGGTTGGCGATCGTGCCATCGGTCAGTAATTGCAGGAATTCAGCGGCCTTGTCGATTTGAAATTGACCACGAATCGCGTAATGCATGACGGCTTCCAAGTAGTAGTGATGACAGGTACCGATTATAGACTAGAGGATACGATATCTTGAATCCACGGGCGAATTGTTCCGGGATCTGCTTTCTTCTGTTTCCCTGAAGCGTTAGGATATGGGGCGGAGGATGAGTTTGTGATATTTCAAACCAGGAAGAGTGACACATTTTGGAAGCCAGCAAGTTGGTTGTTGGCCTGGTTGGTAGCGAGCATTCTGCCGCTGGTCTGCGAGGCAGCGCCGACCTGGGTTTCTGATGTCGTGGTTAATCCTGCAGGAGCGACTTATGATTCGCATGCTGCAGTTGTCGTTCAAACCGATGGTACAAGCTGGATTGCCTGGCATGCCTACCGGGAAAGTCGTGACCAGGTCCTGTTACGGCGGGTTGCGGCTGACGGCACCAGGGGCCCCGTCCAGATCGTGAGCCAGCAGGGAGTCGCTCATAGTCCACCTCGCCTGATCAGCCTGGGTAAAGGCCATGTTTGCGTGGTTTGGTCAGGACAGATCGGTAACCGCTGGTTGATCCAGGCTCGCCAGTTTGATGCGAACGGAGCACGGCCGGCCGTCACGGTTTCTGACGGTGGGCAGGATGCTATTTACCCGGCCGCTGTGCGGGTAGATGAACAGCGTTGGATGGTGGCCTGGAGTGGTTTCGAGGCCGGGCGTTTCCGGATTTACGGGCGGCTTCACCAGCAAGATGCCTGGGATGCCATCCAGGTGTTTTCTTCGCCATTGCATGATGCCTATCGACCGCATTTGAACGCCAATGCTGCAGGCAACACCTGGCTGTTCTGGGATCGCTATGCGAATTCTCGTTATGGTGTGTTGGGCCGGCAGGTGCTGCCTGGTGTGGGTCCCGTGCAGGAGCTGTCAGGTACGGATCGTCATGCACTGTCAGCAACGGCTCTGTCCACGAGCCAGGGGCGGTTCGTGGCGTGGTTGGACAAGGTGGATGTGATGGGGGGCCCCGGCGTGGCCAGCCAGTGGCATACGCTGCGCGTGGCTCGCCAGACCGACGAAGGCTGGAAATTGA
>Ga0163108_10000432_pt1 | contig 31047 bp, 31 predicted proteins | sample Fk1155metaG_FD_109644 | JGI IMG/M metagenome (GOLD analysis project Ga0163108, IMG submission 109644) | Marine microbial communities from the Central Pacific Ocean - Fk160115 155m metaG | ecosystem: Environmental > Aquatic > Marine > Oceanic > Photic zone | place: The Central Pacific Ocean...
AGGCGATAATATATCCCAATTATCTTTGTAAAATTTAACAAACATAGGATCATCAAAAGATGATAAAGTTTCATAAATAAGCTTAGCAGAAGAGTCTAAATTTAATTTTGAAAGCTCAATTAAAGATTGTTCAACTTCAAATCCAGCAAGTATTTTAAAACACAGAATTTCAGTTTTTAAATTCATATCTTTAGTAGATTGAAAAAGATGATTATATTTATTTAAAATAGCAGACTTTGTAATTGATAAGTCTTCAAGTTGGGAACGATGATCTTTTAAGATATTTCTAATTATTTTACAGGTTTTACGGTGATAATTTTTATTATCAAATAAATTTAAATAAGCATCAATATAATTAATATTTAATTGTTTATTTAAAATATACAAAATCTTTGAATAAACAGAATGAGAAAGATCATTTTTAAGCAAGAAATCTGTTAAAAAAGGAATGTAACATGATTTGAAATTTTGCTCCAAGATGAAAAGAGCATTGATAATCTTAAAATCAGAATTTGCTAATTTAATTTCATCCAATGGGTATTGATCGTATGCTGATTTAAACTTTAAGGCAAAATAAACTGAAAACAATAGGGCGATAATCATAAAGAAAGATAAATAAGCATAACTTGCAAATAAATTATAAGTGAGAAATATAAACCCAGACCCAAGAATTAAAGCTAAAGGACGGTAGTAAGATTCATTTAATTCCATAAATCGAACTCTTGAATTGTGATCAAAAGCATAATAAGAACTATGATAAGCATTATAATGAAGTATATTCGACAATTCCTGATTAGTTTTAAGAATTAAAGTAGACAAAAAATTAAAGTGAAAAAGACTTAATAAACTCAAAAGAGCAAGAGTAATAGGGGAGACAAGCATACTTTTAACTACACCTAAAAATCTTAAAATATGAGATGCAAGAAAGAGCTGAAAGAAAATAGCTAATCCACCAAAAAGAATATGGTAAAAACCAAGTTCAATTGCAAAAGATGCATGATAATTCAAATCTAATAAATATAAATATTGAAATTCAAGAAAGACGAAAAACAAAACCTGGAAAAATACCACATACTTAACTACGGACAATTTTGACTCAGAATCAGAATCCGTAGGACTTTCATTAAACTCAAATAAATGATTAAAATCCTGCTTTAAAGTAGAATTCTCATGAAGAACAATAATAGGCAACAAGAAAGCAGAAAGAAAAGCACAAATAAAGAAAATACTCTCAAAAGTAAAGTTATAAGCAAATAAAGATATAAACAAACCAGCTAAAATAACAGCAAGCGTTTCACTAGCTTCAACAACTGGAAAAATTCTCGTAGACTGAATGGGACTAAAAAGATCTTCAACAAATAGATTCTTAGCTATTTTAATCTGATTTAGAATCAAAGAAAACGCAAGAAAAACACATGTTATAAATAATATCTGATGGGAACTTATAAAAGGTAAAATAAGAGTGAGTAGAGAAAATATTGAAACCAAAATTGAAAAAACCACATTAAGTTTATATTTTGAAAAAATATTTTTAAACAAGAAATATCCCAAAATCATAGCAACCCCATGAGTCAAAAATAAATTAACCAAAAACTGAAAGTTATAAACTTCAACAAAATAGATAATTAAAAAACTCCAACCAATCACAGTTAAGAATTTAACTACAAACGAAATACATATACTAAACATCAAATCTGTGAATTCAGTTTCATATACATTGATCAGTCTTAAAATTCTATCTAACACTTAAATTGTTTAAATCTTTATATTATATCAAAAAAAAGCCACTAATAAAAGTGACTTTTAATTAAAAAGCAGATAAAAAACTAATTAAACAGCTAATATAATAAATTCTTTAACTTCTGCAGAATTTTCTTTAGCATATTGAGCTATAGTTTTATCAGGAGATACAACGTAATCTTGTGAAGTAAGAGAAATAGTATTTCTAAATTTAGCTTCTTTTCCTTTTAAGATATTATCCCAAATATTTTCTGGTTTACCAGCTTTTTGTAATTCATCATTCCAAAATTCTGACTCTTTAGCAATAATTTCGCTTGAAACATCTTCTGGATTTAAAAATTCAGGTCTAGTAGCACAAGAATGCATAGCAATGTTCTTAGCAACATCTGAAGCACCACCTTCAAGTGAAACTAAAGCACCAATTTTATTATTTGAATGAACATATCCACCAATTACAGCAGACTCAATTAATTTATAATCTTTAAGAGCAACTTTTTCTCCCATTTTCAAAGACAAGTCTGAAACGTAATTATCTTTTTCAAATGATGAATCAGCCAAAAGACTTTCAACTAATTTTTGCGCAGCAGCAATATAATCAGGATTCTTAGCAACGAAATCAGTTTCACAAGCTAATGCAAGAATCATAGATTGAGATTCATTTGAAGCAATAACAACAACACCTTCGTTTGTTGATCTATCAGCTCTATCAACAGATTTAGCTTGACCTTTTTTTCTTAATAAATCGATTGCAGATTGAATATCTCCATTAGCTTCTACTAAAGCTTTTTTACAAGCAGTAATAGAAATACCAGTTTTATCTCTTAATTGTTTAATTAAATCTAATGAAATAGACATTTTTATAGTGGGTTAATTATTTTTTTAAAATTTCTTCAACTTTAGAAAGCATATAAGTTAATGATTTAATAGCATCATCATTTGCAGGAATTGGAAAATCAATTAAATCAGGATCAGTATTGGTATCAATAAATCCAACTACAGGAATTCCAAGAGCTCGCGCTTCTTTTACAGCAATAGAATCTCTAACAGAATCTAATACAAATATTGCATCAGGTTTAATAGGCATGTTCTCTACACCACCTAAGTTACTTTGAAGCTTAACAATTAGTTTACCTAATTTAGATTGTTCTTTTTTAGTATACTTAGCTAGTTCACCATTATCTCTCATTTGTTTTAATCTTTTTAACTCGTCAGTTCTAGACTTAATAGTATTAAAGTTAGTTAGAAGTCCAGGTATCCATTTATTTGTAACAAATGGTTGCCCTGATGATTCAGCTAATTTTTCAACTAAAGGAATTGATTGTTGTTTAGTAGAAACAAGTAAAATTGTTTTATTTCCTTTTCTTAACTCTTGAAGATAAGTAAAAGTAGACTCCATATATTTTATTGTTTGGTGTAAATCAATAATATGAACTCTTTGTTTTGATCCATGTATAAATGGTTTCATTTTTGGATTCCATTTATTTGTGTAATGACCGAAGTGAACGGCATTTTCAAGCAGGTTTTTTAACTCTGCATTTTTATCTTTGATTTGATACATAGTCCTTATGGTTAACGCTTAAACTTAGTATGGAATGAGGACCTTTCGGCAGGACTCTTCTTAAAAAGTTCAAACTTTTATATTTATACGGGAGTATTTTAGTTCAAAAAAGGCAATAAAACAAGCCAAAATTTTAAAATTGCAATATATCTAAAATCTATATAAATTATATATAAATATAAGATTAAAAATGACCCTAGAAAAAAATTTCGATTTCAATAAATTCGAAGATCAAATCTACCAAAGATGGCTTAATGATAAATGCTTTAATCCAGTAGAGAGCGATAAACAATATTCAATTGTAATGCCGCCTCCAAACGCAACTGGAATCCTGCACCTTGGACACTCAATCGGTCTAACGATTCAAGACATTATGGTTAGGTTTAAAAGAATGCAAGGGCATGAAACACTATACATCCCAGGAACAGATCATGCTGCAATAGCAACTCAATCAAAAGTAGAAGGAATAATTTTCAAACAAACCGGGCAAACTAGACACGACATAGGTAGAGAAAATTTACTTAGTGAAATCGATAAATTTGTAAAACAATCTCAAGAAACCATCATCAAACAAACCATGAAAATGGGAACATCTTGTTCGTGGGATCACCTAAAGTTTACTTTAGATGAAAATATTTCAGATGCAGTTCTAGAAACATTCACAAACCTATACAAAGACGATCTAATCTACAGAAAAGGAAGAATTACAAACTGGGATCCAAATATGCAAACAACTGTTTCTGATGATGAGTTAGAATATTTAGATGAAACAACAGACTTTTATTATTTTCAATTTGGACCAGTAGTAATTGGTACCGCAAGACCAGAAACAAAATTTAAAGATGAAATTATAGTAGTGCACCCCGAAGACGAAAGATATAAACATTTAATTGGAGAAATTTTCGAAGTTGATTGGATAGAAGGCAAAATAACAGCAAAAGTTATAGCAGATGATTGCATTGATATGGAACTTGGAACAGGTGCCATGACGATTACTCCAGCCCACAGCCAAATTGATTTTGAATTAGCTGAAAAGCATAATTTAAAAATCGAAAAAATTATCAACTTAGAAGGTAAAATATTAGAAGAGGTTTCAACAACTTGTGGTGGACTAACAATTAAAGAAGCTCGAAAAAAAGTAGTAAAAATCTTAGATGAAAAAGGTCTACTTGTTAAAACCGATCATAAATATAAACACTCGGTTCCAGTTAACTACAGAGGAGGAGGAATAATAGAACCTCAAGTTCTTGATCAATGGTACTTAGATGTTAATAAGCCAAATGTAGATTTCGATGGAGAAAAACTATCTTTCAAACAAATTATGTTAAAGGTAGTAGAAGATGGTAGAATTGCAATTAACCCTTCAAGATTCAATAAAATTTACTTTCACTGGATCAATAACCTTAGAGACTGGTGTCTTTCAAGACAAATTTGGTACGGACATAGAATTCCAGCTTGGTACAAAGGAGACGAAATTAAAGTTCAAAAAGACTCCCCTGGAAGTGGTTGGAAACAAGATCCAGATACCTTAGATACATGGTTTTCATCAGGATTGTGGACCTTTACAACCCTAGGTTATCCAGAACCAAACGAGTTGTTGGAAAAATTTCACCCAACTAGTCTTTTAGAAACAGGACATGATATTTTACCTTTCTGGGTAGCAAGAATGATTCTCCTTACAACGTATGCAACCAAACAAATTCCATTTAAAGATGTCTACCTTCATGGAATGGTAACCGATAAAAAAGGTAAGAAAATGAGTAAATCTAAAGGTAACGGAATCGATCCATTAGAAATGATCGAAAAATACGGAGCTGATGCCCTTAGATTAAGTTTAGTAATTGGATCAACTGCAGGTGAAAAAACTAAGCTATACGAAGAAAAAATTGCTTCATACAGAAACTTTGTAACTAAAGTTTGGAACTCTGCAAGATTTGCATCAATGAACTTAGATGATTTTGATGTAAACAATATTAACCTTGAAAATCTAACCAAAAACGAAGCTGACAAATGGATAATAAAAAAACTTCATAAATTAATTCAAAATTCTACAGAAAATCTAGAAAAAATGAAAATAAGTGATTGCGGATCACAAATTTATGAGTTTTTATGGAATGATTTTTGTTCATGGTATTTAGAAATCTCAAAAACCAATCTAAATTTAGATACTCTTGTTTATACTCTTAAAAACGTATTGATTTTACTTCATCCATATATGCCATTTGCAACAAGTCAAATCTGGGAAGAATTAGGAATCAAAGGGGAATTAATGCTCGAAAGATGGCCAGTATTCAATCAAGAGTATGCTGATCTAAATACAGAGAAAATTGATGACTTATGTGCAACAATTAATGGTATAAGAAGTCTTAAATCTGAGTTCTCACTACAAACAAATAATAAAGTTGAAATAAATATAAATACAAACGAAGCTGAAATTTACGAATTTAATCAGAAAGCTATCCAAAAAATTGCAGGATGCATATTAAATATAAACCAAACAACTGATAAAAAATTTATAAATAAAGTAATTAATAGCCAAACGCAAATCAATTTAATTTTAGATCAAGATTTTGATATTGAAAATGAAATTCAAAAATCACAAAAAAATGCCTCAAAAATAGAAGGACAAATCAAAGGTATTCAAAACAGACTCTCGAACGAAAAATATGTAGCAAATGCTCCAAAAGAATTAGTAGATGAGTCTAAATCTCAGTTAGAGGAATTAAATAAACAACACACTTTACTTCTTGATAAAATTAAAAATCTACAAAATAGTTTATAAAAATAAAGCCACTAGATAGTGGCTTTTAAAATATTTTAACAAATTGTAAATTTTAAAAATTCAGAATTTCAAGTAGAATATATATAAATAAATTCTTTAAATGGAAAAAAGCTTAGTTTTACAAAAGATAAAAGATCTAAAGCTAAAAGAGGCAAAAAAAGATATAGAAAATCTAAAGCTTAAAGGCGAGAATGTAATTAGCTTAGAGAAAAAATTCAATAAAACAATCAAAGAACAAAAGAAAAATATTGAGGAAAAATTTCTAATTTTAATCAAAAAAAATCTGAAAGATAACAATCTTAAGGAAATTTTAAAGATCCAAAAAAAACTTCACACAATTGGTATTAAAACCAAAAAGTTAGACAATATAATTGAGTTAGCAAATCAAAAACTATTAAAAATTGAACTCAAAGAACACAAAGAACAAATAGATGAATTTAAAGAAGAAATGAAAACTTTGCTGGACAAAAATCAATACAACGAACTTATGCAACGAACTTATAAATTTATAAAATCAAATAAATGGACTCACGAAAATCATTACGACCTACAATTATTAAAAGAAGTAAAAAGAAAAATCATTGATGATAAATACAAAGATAATCATAAAAAATTAAAAAAACATACAGTAATAACTCAATTCGAATTTATAAAAAAACTATATCTAATTGATGAGAGCTATCCTTTTGCACAAAAGTTACTTTATAAATATCAGCAAAAATTAGCAAAATATGACAGTTACAAGAAAAAAATAATCAGAAGAGAAGCATTAGTAAATTTAAGAGTAATTTTCAACAAAAAAAATTATGAAACTGCAATAGAAAAAGCTTTTGAATTTTTAAGAACTCAACCAAATCAAAAAAGAGTTATAAACTTTATAAAAAAAGCAAAAAGAAAAATACAACTAAGAAATTATAAGATTTCATTCCAAAAAATCATTAAAAATCAAAAACAAAATTCTTAAGTGGAAGATTGATCATAAAAAAGATCAAAACTTTGATTGAACGGTAAATCACAAAATGATATAAACAATATAAATCAAAAGAATTTTCTTATTGAATATCTTAACAATAAAACTGTAGTACATTAGCGAAAATGCAAAAACCAAAAGATTATAAAATTAGACCATCGAAAATCCCAGAAAATTTTCAAAAAGTTAAAAAAGACTTAGAAAAACTAGGGTTAAATACAGTTTGCCAAGAATCTCATTGCCCAAACATTTCAGCTTGTTGGTCTGATTACACTGCAACTTTTTTAGCAATGGGGGATATATGTACAAGGGGTTGCAATTTTTGCGCTATTAAAACGGGTGTTCCAAAAAAACTAGATGAATTAGAGCCATCAAAAATAGCATTTGCATGTAAAAAAATGGGACTAAAATATGTAGTAATAACATCGGTTGACAGAGATGAACTCGAAGACCAAGGCGCAAATCATTTAGCAAAAACAATAAAGACAATTAAGAAAGTAAATCCAGAAATTAAAATAGAAATACTAATCCCAGATTTTCAAGGAAGAAAGGATTTAATCGATATAGTCCTAGAAGCAAAGCCAACAGTAATCGCACATAACATAGAAACAATTGAAAGACTAACACCAACAACAAGGGATATAAGAGCTTCATACACACAATCATTAGAAGTATTAAATTATATAAAATCAAAAAATCAAAAAAATATAATTAAAACAAGTTTAATGTGTGGCCTAGGTGAAAAGACAGAAGAGATTAAAAAAACATTTGATGACTTAAAGAAAATTAATTTAGATATTTTAACAATAGGACAGTATTTAAAACCAAAAAATAAATTTATGAAAGTTCACCAATATCTAACAAAAAAGGATTATCTAATTTTAGAAAACCTTGGTAAAGAAAAAATCCCACTAGTAATAGCAGGACCTTTTATACGAAGTTCATACAAAGCAGAACACTACTACAACAAACTCAAGAAAATATTAAGCATTTAGAAACCAATCCATAATCTTTTTACTAAAATCAGAATCTAAAATACACTCTGGGTGCCACTGAACACCAAGAATAGGAAGAGTTTTATGCTCAAACATCTCAATAACACCATCTTTGGAATAAGCAGTGATATTAAGTTCACTTGGAACGTTCTGGCAAGCTTGATGATGAACGGAGTTGACCTTCACATTAGCATCCGTAAAAATTTTGGATTTTTCAATATCAATATCATGCACAAACTCCTCTTGTTTTTCATACTGTAAATGAAGATCGGATGAATCTAAATGCTGAATAATATCTCCACCAAAATAAACATTTATCAACTGCATACCACGACAAATACCAAGAACAGGCTTGTTTTGCAAAACAGCTTCCTTTAAAACAGCTAATTCAAATTGATCTTGATTTATATTACAACCTTTAGATCCATTTAATTTTGTATCATACAAACTAGGGTCAATATCATTTACTCCTCCAATCAACAATACAGCATCACACATTGAAACATAGTCAGAAACTAAATCTATAATCGAAGGAGCAATAAGAGGAATACCTCCGTATTGTGATACATATCGTGTATAAAAATAAGAAACCTTATCTAGATCATCAAGATCAGATCTTAAATAAGCAGAGGGAATTAGAATTTTTTTCATAATAAAAATAATTAGAATACTGTCGATCTAAATTCTGTATAAAAGTTATTAATATAACTATACATTAAATCAGAATCTACATTAGGATTCAAAGAAGAAACTCCTTTATTTTCTAAAAAGGATTGAGATTCTCTCCACTGTGGATACCTAGCTAAATTTAATACATCAGAATATAAAGAGTCATCAGAAAGAGTAGATAATAAAAATCGAAAATTAGGATCGTTCAAAAGATTAAAACTTGAATCATTTAATGAATTAGTTAAATAATTCAAATATTGGGTTGAACTAAAGTTATCATTAAAACAGATCAATTTTTGAATATAATCAGAATCAAATGAAAGCAGGGATATCTCTCTACATAAACGAACAAATAAAAGAAAATTATCAATGTTCAGTTGAAAATCTGCAGTACAGTTTTCTATAGTTCCAAGATCAGGTCTAAAATATCTTACAAGATAATAACCAGGTGATATAGAACTCAACTTAGAACACACATCCATAAAATGCACTCTTGCAACATCTGGACCAGCTAATAAATGCTCAATACTTAACGATCCGGAAAAATTCATCTGCATTTTATTATACATTCTAGATGAAGGATGCTGTGTTAATTTACCATCAAAAACAATTGAATTTGCAAATAAACTAACTAGAAAAGGAGCAAAGATACTATGAGCAATATTCTGATTAACAATAGAATCATAATTTGTTTGCTCTATATGACACTGAATCGATGAAGATCCGGTTAAAAGAGTAGTTAAACCAGAATCACGTTCCATCAATTTTTGATAGGAGGATGAAGGATGATTATCTAAATAATCTTCAACACGAACAACATGTTCAGCATTATCAGCTAAAGGACAAATACCAAACGGTGTAATAATTGAATTTTCAGACTCTGCAAATTGAATTATTTGCTTTAAATTTGATCGCATATAAGAAGATAAAGATTCAGGACTAAGATCTTTTAATACAGGTCCATTAAATTCAACAACAGACGGATCTATTTCGTAATCAAAAGATTCAGGAAGATCAACATTTGAAATAATTGATCTGGAGAGTCCAGCAACAATATTGGATTCAATCTCAACACCAATAGAAGGATTTAAAGTAGAGGTTTTTGATTGTAATCTATACTCAGGATTTAATGGGTCGTAAATAAGGGGATTCACATTCATAATAAAAATTAAATTAATGCTTGAAACATATAGAATAAATTGAATAATAAATAGCTAATTAAACAAAAAAAACACATTTTCATAAATAACGTTACGTTTGTAACAAAAAAAGAATGATAAAGCAAATAAATTATGATATATTTTTGATGTATATAATCTAAAACATGGAAAAAGTATTTTATACACATGACCCAAGAGTAAATTCAGTATTTAAAGTATTGGATAAAAACGGAATTATCATAAACAATATAAATCACGGAATAACTAATACAGAGTTATTGGAAATATATAAATGGATGATAAGAATAAATGCAGCAGATAAAAAAATTATAAACTTACAAAGACAAGGATTTATGGGAACATACCCATCAGTTCAAGGTCAAGAAGCCTGTCAAGTGGCAGCAAGTTTTGTACTAAGCAAAAAAGATTTCTTAGTACCTACATTTAGAGAAACAGGAATGATGTGGGCCAAAGGAATCCCCCTTAAAAGCTTAATGTTATATTGGATGGGTAACGAAAATGGTTCAAAACACCCCCTAGATACAGAGGTTCTTCCAATATGCATACCTGTAGGTAGTCATCTGCCACATGCACAAGGAATTGGATGGTCACAAAGACTAAAAAAACAAGAGGAAATTACACTCTGTAGCTTTAGTGATGGAGCAACAAGTGAAGGAGATTTTCATGCAGCCTTAAATTTTGCAGCAGTTTTAAAATCAAGAACAATATTCTTTTGTCAAAACAATGGCTTTGCAATTTCAACTAAAACAGAAAAACAAACTAAATCAAAAACAATCGCTGAAAAAGCGTTTGCATACGGAATGCAAGGAATAAAAGTTGATGGTAACGATGTCTTAGCTTTAATAATCGCACTTAAAGAAGCAAAAGAAATGGCAAAGAACAACACTCCAACCTTAGTAGAAGCATCAACATATAGACTTTCAGACCACACAACAACAGACAATGCAAAACTCTACAGAGAAGACGAGGAAGTAAAAGAAAAATTAGAAGAAGAACCAATTTCAAGATTTGAAAAATACTTAATCTCTCTAAAAATTCTAGACCAAGAAAAAATCAATCAAATAAAAGAAGATGCAAAAAAAGAAGTCGAAAGCATAAGTAAAGAAGCTCTAGCAGAAAAAGACCCAGAACTTACAGAAATGTTTGATTATTTACTAGAGAAAACCTACCCAGAACTTGAATTGCAAAAAAAAGCTCTATTACAAGAATACTCTAACCAATAAAAATGTCAGAAATTAAAGTTATTGATGCAATTAACAAAGCATTGGAAATCGGATTAGAGAAAAATCCAGATTTAATTCTCCTTGGAGAAGATATTGGAAAACAAGGAGGAGTATTTAGAACTACAAGTGGATTACAAGCTAAATTTGGAGAAGAACGAGTTGTAGATACACCACTTTCAGAACAAGGAATAATGGGAGCCGCAGTTGGTCTTAGTATAAACGGACACCTTCCTGTTCCTGAATTACAATTTGACGGATTTATTTGGCCTGGGTTCGATCAAATTATAAATCATATAACCAGATTCAGAACACGAACTAGAGGACGTTACACGACACCTATGGTAATTAGAGTACCATTTGGAGGAGGAATTCACGCTCTTGAACATCATTCAGAGTCAATGGAAGCAATTTTCTCACATATTCCAGGAATAAACGTTGTGATTCCATCAGACCCATATTCAGCAAAGGGCTTACTCTTAGATTGCCTAGAATCTAAAGATCCAGTAATCTTCTTAGAACCAAAAAAAATCTACAGAGCAATCAAGCAAGAAGTTCCAGATGAACATTTTAGAATAGATTCAAAAAAAGCGAGAATATTGCGCGAAGGAAATGACCTAACAATTATAAGCTATGGAGCATGCATGTACGACACCAAAAAAGCACTTCCTGAATTTCTAAAAGAGTATCCAATCGACTTTGAACTAATAGATCTAGTATCACTAAGTCCAATTGATTACAATACAATCCTAAAATCAGCAAAAAAAACAGGAAGAGTAGTAATTATAAATGAAGAAAATCCAAACTGTGGATTAGCAAGCGAACTTTCTGCCACAATTTCAGAAAAATGTATAAAATACCTAAAAGCTCCAGTTAAAAGAGTAACAGGATTTGATGTAATTATTCCATTATTAAAAACAGAAGATCACTATCTTCCAACTAAAACAAGAATCATAGAAGGACTTAAAGAAGTAATTAACTATAAATAATATGCAATTTAAATTTCCAGATGTAGGAGAGGGTATCCACGAAGGAACCTTAGTGAACTGGCTAGTTAAAGAAGGAGATGAAGTAGAATTAGATCAAGCAATTTGCGAAGTCGAAACAGATAAAGCTATAGTAGAAATCCCATCTCCAGTTAAAGGTAAATTAATTAAAACTCACCATGTAGAAGGTGATGTTATTAACGTAGGGGAAATCCTAGCTGAATTTGAAACCAAAGAAAATAAGGAAAGTAAAGAAAGTAAAGAATCATCAAACAATCAAGAAGTAAAAAATGATAATGTTGTAGGTAATTTAGTAGACGCAGATAACGCGCCAAAAGATTCAAGTTTTGACTTTGAAAACTACACACCAAGCATGAAGCTTTCAAATGAAACAATATTCGAAAAAGCGAATACAAAAAATGAAGTTGAAAACAATAAAGTTTCTAACAATGACAATACAAATTATATTGAATTAAATAATATAAAACTAACTACAGCAAAAAGAATGAAAGAATCACTTCATTCTACAGCTCAAGTAACTCAATTTGCAGATGTAATTGTAGATAAAATAATCAAAGAAAGAAATGAACACAAAGAAGAAGCAAAAAAAAGAGGAGTAAAACTCACCTATTTAGCATTTATAGTCAAAGCATACATACAAACTCTAGAAGATATGCCTGAGTTTAATGCAAAACTAGACCTTGAAAACAAACGACTAGTACTAAGAGATCACATTTCAATAGCTATAGCCGTTAATACAGAAAATGGTTTACTCGTACCAGTAATAAAAGATGCACAAAACCTAAGCATCGAAGGTATAGCAGAACAAATTCAAATTTTAGCAGAGGAAGCTAGAAGTGGAAAATTAGATTTACCACAAATACAAGGACAAACAGCAACTGTAACAAATTACGGAAGCATCGGAAGTAAGTATTCTACTCCAGTATTAAATTCTCCCGATTTAATTAACCTAGGAATAGGAAGCTTTGAAGAAAAAGTATATCTAAACAAAGGACATGTTGAATCCCACACAATTGCTCCAATTTCTCTTACTTTCGACCATCAAGCAATAGACGGGGCCCAGGCTGTTGGATTTTTAAACAAACTCCAAGAGCACCTTGAAAACCTTGAATATTAAAATCTAGACAGAAAAGATAAAAAATGTTAAAATAGTTAGAATTTAACATTTAAAAATGTACAAAAGAGAATTTGAAGAGCTTTTAACAAAGAAGCTGAATAAGTATCAAGATATCCTAGAAGAAATCGAAGATAGACTAGATACATTACCACCTTTTGCTAGAGATGATATGCAAATGGAACTTAATGACCTATATAGATCTTTTGAAGATTTAGAATCAAGAATTGATGAATTTGACTCAATGACAGAAAAAGATTTCATAGAAGAAGAGGAAGTAATGGTAGAAAAAATCACAAACATCGAAGACTCATTTTCTGAATTCATGCATAGTTTGCACAGAGTGGCTGTTGTATAGAAAATGCTTTCGATACTAAATCTGAAAAGGAAGAAAAAGTAGAAAGGCAAGAGACTATATTAAAATCTTTAATAAAAGAAAATAAAGAACAAATCTCTAATTCATCGACAGCAACAACATATGGAACACTTAAGCCAAAGAAATACTCGTCGACAATAAAAAATTTATCAATAACAAAATCAGAAGGATATAATTTTAAAATATCACTAACTCCGAAAGCTAAATTTAAGAAATTTTTAAATAAATTAAATTCACACTTATCAAATATTAAACCTGAGGAAAGTAAAGACTTAATATCAGCATGAAATTCATCAAGAACATCTAACAAGACAAGAGGATATTCAACAAAGTCACCTAGTAGAAAATAAGTATATGGTGATTTTTCACAATATGCAGACAAATGAATAAAGTCATATTTATCTATAAAATTACCAAGGTTCATATAAAAAAATACTGTATACAAATTATATACAGTATAAATAAAAGATATCAAATAATTTATTTTGAAAGACGTTTTCTTTCATGTTCTTTTAAGAATTTTTTTCTTAATCTAATATTACCAGGAGTAATCTCTACATATTCATCTTCTTTAATATATTCAATAGCTTTCTCTAACGTCATTGGAACTGGTGGAGTCAAACTCATAGCATCATCAGAACCAGAAGCACGTACATTAGTTAATTTTTTACCTTTACAAGGATTAACAGTTAAATCAGTACCTTGATTGTGTTCACCGATAATCATTCCTTCATAAACTGAAGTTTGAGCAGAAATAAATAAAGGTCCACGAGCTTGTAAATTAAACAAAGAAAAAGTTAAAGCAGTACCATTCTCTTGAGAGATCAATGAACCAACTTGACGCTTTTGAATCTTACCCATGTATGGAGCAAATTTATTAAAAGCATGAAACAAAGTACCTTCACCTTTTGTAAGAAGTAAGAATTGAGATCTAAAACCAAGTAAACCACGCGTTGGAATATCAAACTCCATCATAGTATTACCATTTTCAGATACCATATTTGTCATAATACCTTTTCTTTTCCCTAAAGCTTCTATAATAGAACCTGACATTTCATCTGGAACATTTACAACAGCATTTTCAACCGGTTCATGCTTAACACCATCAATTTCTTGCATTATAACCTCAGGTTGTGAAATTTGAACTTCAAAACCTTCTCTTCTCATACTTTCAATAAGAACAGCAATATGCATTTCACCTCTACCAAATACTTTAATAGCATCTGAATTTTCTTTTTTTTCAATTTTAAGTCCAACATTTGTTTCAAGTTCTTTTTCAAGTCTATCTAGTATATGTCTAGATGTTACATACTTACCTTCAGTTCCTGCAAAAGGAGAATCATTAACCATGAATTCAATTGCAAGTGATGGGGGATCAATCGATATACTTGGAAGTGGTTCTGCATTTGGATCATCAGTAATGGTTTGTGATACATAAATATCGTCAATACCAGCAATAGCAACCTGATCTCCAGCTTTAGCAGAATCAACTTCTAATTTATTCATTCCAGAGAAAGTAAATATTTTAGAAATTTTTCTTTGTCTTCTTTCTCCCTCATTAGTAATAACGGTAACATTAGAACCAACAGAAATTTGTCCAGAATAAACTCTACCTACAGCAAGTCTACCAACAAAGTTATCATATGAAAGACTAGCAGGTTGCATTTTAAAAGTATCATCTTCATTTCTTTCAGCAGGTTTTACATGCTCTTTAATAAATTCAATTAAGGGTTGAATATCTTTCTTCTCATCATTTAAATCTCTAACTGCAACAGCATCTTTAGCAACTGCATAAAGATATGGGAAATCTAATTGTTCATCAGTAGCACCAAGAGTTGCAAATAAATCAAAAGTTAAATCAACAACTTCATCGGGACGAGCCATTGGTTTATCGATTTTATTAATACAAACTAAAACTTTATGACCTAATTCTAAAGATTTTTTAAGTACAAATTTAGTTTGAGGCATAGGTCCTTCATAAGCATCAACTACTAAAATAACAGCATCAACTGTTCTAAGTACACGTTCAACTTCGGAACCAAAATCGGCATGTCCAGGAGTATCAACTATATTAATTTTATCTCCTTTATGAGTGATTGAAGCATTTTTAGCGTAAATTGTAATACCTCTTTCTTTTTCTTGATCATTACTATCCATTGCTCTCTCAGAAAGTTGCATATGTTCTTTAAAGTCATCTGAAGCCTTTAAAAGAGAATCCACAAGTGTAGTTTTACCATGATCTACATGGGCAACAATTGCAACATTGTAGATATTTTTATATTGAGTCATAAATTAATTTAAAAATTTGTCCAAATTCTACTGCAAGAGCTAAAAAAAAGCAATATCAAAGGAAAAAAACAAAAAAATTACAGCTCTTATAGTTTAGTAATGAGATGGAAGGATAAATTTCAAACAAAAAAAAACCTGATAAAAGGTTTTTGAGTGGCTCCCGGGGTCGGACTCGAACCGACGACCAATTGGTTAACAGCCAACTGCTCTACCACTGAGCTACCCGGGAATCTGTATGTAGATTTATTTTACCGAAACAAAAACTAAAATCAAGTCTATTTTTAAATTTTAAAAATTAAACTTTGACAATCTTTACAACCTGTCTTAAAACACGTTGATCATCTCTAGAATATAAATATGACATATGTTTAGGATGTAATTTAACTTGCTTAAAACCAATATCCTTAAGATTATTATAAAGAGTATCCATGAAAACTAATCTCTTTTCAGTTTTATAAACAGGAAAAGTCATAACAATAGGAAATCCAGACTCTATCTTACCAGACAAATTTTCTAAAAAGTCTAAATAAAAATCAGCTAAATTATCAGATTCACGTACTAGATCGATTAATTCTTCATTACCAGCTTTTGGTTTACCTAAAAAACCTTCAGAACAAATACTACTAATACCTTTTAAATCTTCACTTGAAATCTTTAAAGCATCTTTTTGAAAGACTGAATTTGAATCATAATCAACATCAAATTTATTAGATATATATTCTAAATTCTCTAAAGAACCAGGGATATTATCTTCACTAATATCAGAACCTTTGAAACTCAAGCCATTTTTAAGAGCAAGCATTAAAGTCGTTCCAGTACCACAAAATGGATCATAAACGGATTTAACATCCTTACCCAGTAAATTTAGCATAAATAAAGCAAGCTTAGGAGGCATCATTCCTTGACGCTGTTTACGGTAAGGTTTTTTATAATCAAACATCTCTAACTGAGAAACATTATCGGCATCGATTAGTTCACAAAAATAAAATTTTCTATCAAACCTCATTAATGCTAATACAGCAACTTTTTGCTTGAAAAAACCTCTTTTAGAAAGAAGGAAAGTATTAACGTCAGCATCAAAATGAAATTTAACAGATTTTTTTACGTCATACAATTGCGTAAGAATTTCCTTTTTTGATAACAAATTAGAGTTAATAAAGTATTTTTTAAAAGGATTATTTTTTATAAAGTTAACAAGTTCTGATTTAAAATCAGAATTATCAAGCTTTTTAATCACTTTATAAATACATCTAACAGATGCTGGCTTAGGTTGAACTAAAGTTTCAGATGAAAGCAATTTAAAATCCTCTTGATATACAAGATCAGTAAAACCAAGGTTATAGGTTTCAATATCAAACTGCTTAGTGTCTCCACATGCGTCGTAAAAATACATAAAATTTATTAAGTTAATTGAATTATAAAACAAAAATCTTTTTTTGTGAAATAAAAACTTAAAAAATTCTCAAATTCCTTGCGAGAGAAAAATTTTGAAGCTATAGTCAAGTAAATCTATAACAAAAAAAAGATGTCTAACTCAGTAAACAAAGTAATCTTAATTGGAAATCTTACAAAAGATCCAGAACTAAGACAAACTCCATCAGGAACATCTGTTTGTTCATATACAGTAGCTACAAATCATAGCTGGAAAGATGCAAACGGAACCAAACAAGAAAAACCAGAATACCACAATATTGTAGCCTGGGGAAAACTTGCAGAAATCTGTGGTAACTATTTAGAAAAAGGTAAAAAAGTTTACCTAGAAGGAAGACTTCAAACTAGAGACTGGGAAGGTGAAGACGGTATTAAAAGATACAGAACTGAAATTATATCAGAAAACATGGTAATGCTAAACTCAAGAGGAGAACAAACACAAAGAAATGATTACTCTAGCCAGCAAAGCAATCCAACGCCAGCACTTCAACAATCTGAAGACATATCAATAGACGATCTTCCTTTTTAGGGAGATCTTTTTAAATGAGTGTTTTAAAAAAATAAGCCTTTAAAGAGTAAAGACCAAAAAGCTACTAAGTAGATACTTGACCTACTAAAGGTGTAACTATGACCGACTGTACTTGAGAGTACCTCAGTAATAAAACCGGAGTAACCAAGCCTGAAGACAGCTTCAATCCTTACTCTTTAAAGACCTATTTAATTTCAAAGAACTTAAACTCATTATAATCCAAAATATCCTTTTCGTCAAATAATTTTATGAAAAAAAACAAACTTTTTGCAATAATCGGGCCCTCTGGGGCCGGTAAAGGCACTGTAATAAAGGAAATAAAGAAAATATTCCCTCAAATAAAATACCCTATCTCATATACAACACGAGAGAAAAGAGAAGGTGAAAAAGAGGGAGAAGTGTATTACTTTATCAGTCAAGAAAAATTCGAGGAAATGATTCAAAACCAAGAATTTTTAGAATATCAAAGAATACACAAAAATGCATACTACGGATCAAGCAAAAAACAAATAATTAATAAATTAGAAAAAAACAATTTATTGAGAGAATTCGATATACAAGGAGTTAAAGCAATAGAAAAGATAATACCAAAAGAAAACCTAGTAAAAATATTTATTACGGTTTCTGATTGGGATACTCTAGAGAGAAGAATTCTAAAAAGAAGTAGCATTAGTAAAGAAGAACTCTTAAAAAGAGAAGAAAGTTACAATAAAGAAATCAAATTCTTAAAATATTGTGATCATGTAATCGAGAGTAAAGACAATATGAAAAAGGAGCTCATTGAAGATTTTAGTCAAATAATAAAAAAATATATTTAATGCAAATTTAAAAAAAATATGATTAAATAAGTATATGATTCAAAAAATATTAATTAGCATCGCATTAAATTCGTTAGTATTAAAGTTAACTACAATAATACTACCAAACACAGTGAATGTAAACGGAGGAGTAGCAACATTCATTTACTTTGGAATAGCTTTTGGTATATTAAACACAATTCTTAAGCCTATCTTAAATATTATCACATTACCTTTAAGATTTCTAACGCTAGGAGCATCAGTAATACTAGTAAATACAGTAATATTGTATGCAACTAATATTGGGCTTGAAATTTTATTTAAAAATCAATATTCTTTATCTATAGAAGGAACAAGTAACTATTTATTAGCTGGGCTAATTATAGGTACAATAAACTGGATAAAAAATTTAATAAAATAAACAAATGGAACAGACATTGAAAATAGCACATTTAATTATTACGGGACTTTTAGTTCTAAGTATATTGTCACAAAGCAAAGGAACTGGTCTATCAGCTACATTTGGTGGAACAGGTGAATTCTACGCAACTAAAAGAGGAGCAGAAAAAGTACTTTATTACTCAACTATTGTATTAGCAGTATTATTTGTACTTTTATCATTAAGTTATATTTACGTTTAGATGAACTACAAACGAGTAATAAAGAATTATTCAAAAAAAGAAAAAAAACTATCAAGATACCTTGTAACAAGCTTGATAGTTCTTTTCTTTTTTCAATTCATAAATGGACAAATCAACAATTACACTGAAAATAGGAGAAAAAATATGTATACGGAATTTATCCCTGAAAAATTCAGTGGAATAAATCCATTTTACGTTAACTATAGTAAAAGTAATGCAGATATATCAAAGTTATTATATAGAGGGCTTATAAAAATAAATCCTGAGAGCAAAGAATACGAAAACGATTTGGCTACATTTATTGTAAATGAAGACTCTACTGAATTTAAATTCGTAATAAACAGTGATGAATATTGGTCAAACGGAGAATTAATAACAAATAAAGATGTTATTACAACTTATAATGAAATAATAAAATCAAATAATTTTAACAATCAAATACTCAAAAGTAATTTTGAGGGAGTTAAAATATATGAAAACACAAATAAGGAAATAATATTCAAGCTTGAAAGCCCAAATAACTTCTTTCTAGCCAATCTAACGCTAGCAATAGTTCCAGAACAAACAAAAGAAAGCTTTTTAAAACAAAACTTCTTTATCAAGGAAGAAAATTGTAAGGAATGTATTTTTAGTGGATATTTTGATTTAGAAAAATCTATCAAACAAGATAATTATCAAGAAGTAATCTTAAGTACAAAAAGTCTAGATATTAAGAATGTAAGATTTATAATATCAAATGAAAATCCAGAGATAAATACACAAGCAAACAGTAATTTTTATTCAAATAACGTAGAAAATTTCTACTTACTTCCAAAATACACAGCTTTGTTTATAAATCAGGAAAACGAATTTCTAAAAAATATAAATCTACGAAGAGCTATAAACGACTCTATCAAAAAAGAAGATCTAGGCAACAAAATCTACAATAAAATAATGATAGACAATCCATATTTTCAATATGAAGAAGTAAAAACTAAGATTAATGACAGGACTGTTGATCAGATCAAAGAGTCGTTAATTAAAAAAGGATTCGAATACAAGGAAAATATACTTTTTTATAATAAAAAACCCGTAAGGATAGGTTTGATAATCCAAAATTTCGAAATCAACAAAGAAAGAAACGAAGAAAATCAAATAATAAAAAAATACCTAGAAGAAAAACTACAGGAGATTGGAATACAAATAGTAAGTTACAAATATGACAAAGAAACATTCCAAGACCTTTTACTTGGAAAGAACTATGACCTTGCATTGTTTGGACACGATTTAGGCAATAATTTAGACTCATATGGATTCTGGCATTCAAGCCAAACAACTCCTGGAAGTCTAAATATTTCTAATTATAAAAATGCACTTAGCGATAGACTACTAGAAAAACTACGTAAGAATTCTTCAAGTAAAAATCAAATAAAACTTGTAAAAGATTTAAACAAAGAACTAAAAACAAATATTCCAGCAATTTTTTTATTCACTGAAAAACAAGGATTTGAGGTTGACAATAAAATAAAAAACCGTAAAATCTTAGAGAGTTATTATAAATCATCGGATAGATTTTTCGATATAAATTTATGGACAATTAACAATTATTAAAATGAAAGTAATCTTGATGCAAGATGTCCCAAAATTAGGGATTAAATACCAAATGATTAGCGTAAAACCTGGATTCTTTAGAAATTTCTTATTACCAAGAGGATTCGCTCAAGTAGCGACAAAAAAACTTCTTGAAAAAGGAAGAGAAATTGAAGCAATGCTAACAAAGAAAAGAGATGAAGAAAAAGCTAATGCAGTTTCAATCTTCAATATTATCAACGCTAAAACCCTTAAAGTTTCTATGAAACTTAATAGCAAAGGTAAACTATATTCTAAAGTTTCAAAAGAAATAGTTATCGACCAATTAAAAGCACAGCATGATCAAAATGTTGCTCCTGACAAACTTAAATTCAATCAAAATATTAAAGAAACTGGAAGTTTTGATTTAATTATAAACCTAGGACACGATCAAGTTGCACAAATGAAAATAAACGTAGAAGGTATTGAAGAATAAAATACTTGCTCTAGATATTGGTTCCAAGAATACAGGAATTGCTATAAGCGATAGAACTCAATCTATCGCTTTTTCATATACAACAGTAAAAACACTGGAACTTAAAAATCAATTAGAGTTAATAATAGAAAAAGAAAAAATTCAAAAAATAGTTATTGGGAAAAACTTATACCAGTCAAAAAATTTTCAAGTTGAAGATTATGTAAACAAATACATACCTCAGAATATTGAATATACATACTACAATGAAGACTTTTCAACTGAAAAAGCTAAGCAAATTGCAAAGTTAAAAGGTTTAACAGATAAAGAATTTAAAGAAAAGAAGGATGAGATTGCTGCAACAGTAATCCTTCAAGAGTATATAGATGAAATGGTAGCAAGAGAGGGAATTGAACCCTCGACCTCGGGCTTATGAGTCCCGCGCTCTAACCATCTGAGCTACCTTGCCACTTTTGTATGATAATTCTATGAAATTTAAAGAAAAAAAACAAGTCAAAATTAAGATTTTTTCTTAATTTCATATCCTTTTTTAATATCCTTAATATCAAAACCGAGTTCTAAAATTTTATCTCGTAAAGAATCTGCTAGAACATAATCCTTATTGATTTTTGCATTCAGTCTTTGATCAGCAAGATCAGTGACATGATCTGGAATATCTGATTTTTCAATTATTAAAAAACCAAGAATAGAATTAAGCTCCTTAAACTTACTGATAACAACCTCTATATTAGAACTAGAAAGCTTTTCTTGATCAAGTGCACTATTTACATAAGTAACGAAATTAAATACATAACCAAGAGCTCCTGAGATATCAAAGTCATTATCCATATGTTTAACGAATCCATCAAATAGATTTTGGATCTGTGCATCTAACTCTGAATCATCATTATTATCAAAACCATCTGAAGCAATAAGCCTATCGATACAATTTTGAAGTCTGGATAATGAGTTTTTTGCATTATCAATAGTCTCATCATTTAAGTCACTAGGAGAACGATAATGAGTAGAAATTAAAAAATATCTAACAACCATCGGTGAAAACTTTTTAATGGCTTCCGATAAGGTAATAAAGTTACCAAGTGACTTACTCATTTTTTCTCCAGAAATATTTAAAAGTCCATTGTGCATCCAAATATTTACAAATTTAAAATCAAAACAAGCTTCACTTTGAGCAATTTCACATTCATGATGTGGAAAAGTTAAATCTTGACCACCCCCATGAATATCAATAGTATCTGTAAATTCACTATATATCATAGCCGAACACTCCATGTGCCATCCAGGTCGTCCATCTGGAATTTGCTTTAAAGGATCACGCCATCCAGGTTCTCCATCTTTATGAAACTTCCAAATAACAAAATCCTTAGGATTAATTTTTTCTTGATTAACATCAATTCTAGAACCATCATCTAACTCATTTAAGTTAACACCAGAAAGTTTTCCGTAATCAGGGAATTTATCGATATTAAAATAAATACCATCTGAAAGTTTATAAGCGTAACCTTTTTGCATTAAAATACGAGTCATACTAATAACTTGATCTACAAATTTTGTTGCGTATAAGGTCTTTGTAGGCTCATTAATATTTAATTTTTTTGTAGAATTATTAAAAAGAGTTATTACTTCACTAGCTAATTCTTTAATTGTAATTCCTCGCTCGTTAGCAATATTAATCATTTTATCATCAATATCAGTAACATTGGTAACAAAATTAACTTCGTATCCTTTAAATTCAAGATATCTTCTTATCAAATCATATCTAACAACAGGAACTGCATTCCCAATATGAGGTTCTTTATAAGGAGTGGGTCCACAAACATACATGGAAACTTTACCTTCAATCACAGGAACTAAATCCTGAACCTGTCTTGTATAAGAATTAAAAATTTTCATGTTTTTTTGTTAAGAGAATAAATAATACCACCACTTCTTGTGGTTTGGCAATGCGTTAATACGTTTTATCTCACTATTTTTCAATGAATTCTTATAACGCTGTGATTCACTTAATGAATCTTCAACTTGGATTACTAAGACTTTCTCTCCAGCATTAACTAGACCAAGGTTTTGTTTAGCAATCTTTTCTTGATATTCAGGAGAATTAAAATAAGAAAGATCGTTATTAAGTAAGACATTTTCTGCGGCGATTTTTTGATTACGAAGATCAAAATCATCAATATATCTTTGTACTTTATAATTCTTAAACTCTGAAACAAGAAGGGTAAAAAGCAGATAAATAGCTAAACCAAGCTGAATAAGTAAAATATATTTGTTTTTTTCTGTTAAAAACCTCATAATATAAAAAATTTTTCTTAATTATAACAGATGTACTTTCAAAATAAAAACATATATATAATCGGAATCAGTGGAATTGGAACAAGTGGATTAGCTATGTTTTTAAATGAAAAGAATATAAAACTAGAAGGATCATCTGATGTAAGAAATAAACAAGTAGAAAAACTTGAAAACAAAAATATTAAAGTGAACATCGGTCACAATAGAAAAATTGAAGAAAATGTAAATATAATAATTTACACAGAAGCTATTAACAAAGAAACAAACGAGGAGTTTATTGATGCAAAAAAAAGAAATATAGAATGCTTAACATACAGACAAGCACTTGGAAAACTCACTAAAGAATACGAATTAATATCAATAAGTGGAACTCACGGAAAAACAACAACAACATCCTTGTTAATAGCAGCATTTTTAGAAAACAAGATAGATATCAATGCAATTGTAGGCACAAACATAAAAATATTGAATGATTCGAACTACAAAACTGGAACAAGTAAATATTTCATTCTTGAAACATGTGAATTAAACGAAGGGTTTTTAAGTTTAAATCCAGATATTTTAGGAATAACAAATATAGAACTAGATCACTTAGAAAGCTTTAACAATGAAGAAGAATACATAAATTGCTTTCAAAGTTTTTCTAAGCAAGTCAAAGATCAAATATTTATAAATGCCAAAGATAAAAACTCAAAAGAATTAAAAACACCAGAAAATAAAACTAAACTATTTAATAAAGGAAAACTTCCTGAGCCAAAAAATTTAATTGGAGAATTTAACAAAGAAAACGCAGACTTGGCTTTGAAAATTGCAAATTATCTTGGATTAGCAGAAGAAAAGAGTTTAAAAGGTATTCAAGAATTTGAAGGAATTGATAAAAGAATGATGAACATTAAAGACAATATTTATATTGATTACGCTCATCACCCAACAGCAATCAAAAAAGCATTAGAGGGTTTTAAGGATAAATTCAAGAATTCAAAAATTTGTCTAATTTATCAACCGCATCAATACTCAAGAACTATTAAACTAATTGATCAATTTAAAGATGTATTCAATAAAGCCGATAAAGTTATTATTACAGATATTTATGAATGTAGAGATAATAAAGAAGATGTGAAAAATATGAACGTTGAAAAATTTATATCAAAAACAAATCATCACAACATTTTTAACGGAGAAGGATTAGAGAACACAAAAGAAATTCTTGAAGATCTAAGAAAAGAATTCGATTATCTAATAATCATGGGAGCAGGAAATATAAGCAATCTATACGTAGATTTATACTAAGAATGATAAATAAATCGACTGTAGTAGATATAAATTGTCTATAAGTAGATTTACAGTAGCATTGATTGAAGAATTGAATATAGGGGTAATAAGTAGTCTATACCAAGGTTTATACTAAAACTGATAAAAGTACAGACTGCATTACATCTAGTAATAACAATGCAACTATAGGTGAAAAATCAATCATACCAACTGGTGGTATGAACCTTTTAATGAAATTTAAATATGGATCTGTAATATCAGATATAAAATATGTAAGAGAATTAGGTCGAGGTTTAACCCATGACATTAAAACTCTAAAAAATATAAGAAAAGAGAAAAGTCTAAAAAAAACAGAAATAAAAGTAAGGATTGGTGAATTCATTTTTAAATATTAAAACTAAACAAATTATATATATAGCAAGATAAAAAAACAAATTAATCTTGATGGTGAGTGAATACTCACCTATAATGAAAATAAGAATAATAATTAATATTTAGATATGAGCACAAACACAAATCTTTGCTTCTTACCTGGAATAGGAAGACATACTCTTAAAGCTTTAGAATTTTATGAAATCAAGACATTTGCAGATTTTATAAAATTCAACGAAGTAGAAATAAAATTACTACTAGGAAAAAGCGGAATAAAATTATGGAAATTAGCAAAGAAACTAACTAATAAATAAATTAACCAAAATCAAGATGAAAGAACACTTTCTATAAGTTCTCTTACGAGAACTAAAATATTAAAACCAAAGCCAACCTTTTCTTCTAACAATAACACCTAAAACAAAACTAAGCATCAAACATAAAAGAGCAATATTCTCAGAAGGACCAACATTAGAAGTTTCTAAACTCTGTAAGTCTTGAGAAGAATCCAATCCATTATTTTGAACAAAATCAGAATCTAGAATTTGATTAGAATCAAATCCATTACTATCGACATTTAATCCAAAAGAACTAGTAACGGATCTTGAAGTAACAGCCGATACTAAATCAGATCCTTGCCTTGATAGATTACCATCTAAATCAACTGCAAAAATTGTAAAGTAATACTGTAGATCATTCTGAAGTTGCTCAATAGTGAAAGCATTTGTAGAGTCAAAAGTTCTAATTTCAGAATTTAGATTTGCAGGATCCAAACCAAATCTTATTAAATAAAAAGAAACACCAGTATTATCATTTGCAGGCAACCAATTTAGTTGAACCTTACTAGAATCAGAAACAGTTGAAACACCAGCAACATTAGAAGGTGGAATGAAAATAGCATCAGAAACAAAATTATTATTAGAAGAGTTCGAATTTTCAACTTGTAAATCTAAATCAGAATCTAGTGAATTGGGATTTACATTAAAATCAATCTCTTCTGTTTCATTTGTATTTGGTAACTCTGGAGGTAAAACAAATAACTTCTCTGGGATCAAAAAAGTATTTGACGCACCTTGAAAATCAACATAAATAACACTAATGTTATACTCACCTGATAAAACAGGACTTACTAGCTCACCAAAAAATTTACTACTAGCATCATCAACATTCTCTAAATCAAATTTCTTTCCATCAATAATAACTGAAGCACTAGAAACTCTATCAGAGAAAGTTAACTCTAAATTGAATTTCTTTAAAGGTCTTACAGATTCTGGAGCAATAACGAAATCATTTAGTATTGCAGATTCAGTTATAATTTCCAATTCGACAATATTGGATTTAACTCCATCTATTTCAGCATAAAATTCGTAATCTCCATCTGCAAAAGGGGGAGAGATAAATTGAAAATTTCCTTCGCCATCTGAACCAAGAGAGATTAGCAAACTGTCGTTTTCAAATAGCTTCACTTCTTTTCCAGGAGAGGTTTTTCCAATGAACTCAATAGTATTTATATTGCTAATACCGGAACTTGGAGAATCTAATGAAATATTAATATTTGTATTAGAGTCTTGATTTTCTTGATTTGAAGCCGAAGGCTTAACATTTATTTCAAAAGCAGCTTCTACTGAAGAATCTTGGGAGTCAAATAGTCTTATGATTTTATCTCCAGGTGTTGAAAATGAAATACTAGATGAAAAAGTATGTCTACCAGCATCATCAATTTCAAACTCATAAGGATCAGGTAAGGTTACATTTTCATCATCAATAGCTTCAAAATTTAAAGTGCCTACATATTCCTCATTATTATTAGAATCAGAATCTAAGGCTTGCACCGTAAAAGTAAGAAATTCATCAACATTAATCGATTCTTCAAAATCTAAAATTTCAAATCGTGGATTTTCTATACCAAGCAAAGGTTCATCCTCGTCAACAACCTGGGAATTATTCGCGATTAAATCAGCAGTCTCTTGAGTATCATCTCCACCAATTGCCTTTGAATTAAAAGGATTGTAAATAGATACATTAAAAGTATCAGAGGCTATAATAGAATCATTTTGATATGCAGATAATTTATATTTACCAGCTTTATTAAAATAAATTTGAGACATATAGGCTTCATAACTAGAGTTTTGTAAATTAATCGAATTTACATTAGAAATTAAATAGTCTGTACCCTTAGCGTCAGTTAATACAAGATTAATATCATTAAGAGCTTTATCGTTAGAAAGTGTGTATTTAACTTTAGAGGAAACATAGGAATCTTTAACAAATAAATCTAAGGCCAAAGATTGGTTTAAATTTAAGAGGGCAAAGAAAGAAAAAATAAATATAAAATGTGTAAGCTTAAAATTCATAAATAAATAAGGAAATTAATTAATTCTATTGTAGAATAAAAACAAAAGATTTGCATTGAATTAAGGGAGTTTTTACAAGAAAAAACTTGTAAAAAAAGTAAATTTATGTTAATATTTAATGATTAAATAAAATCAATGAAAGAAATACAAGGTGTAATCAAAGGTTCAAATCCTGTAAAGATAAATAGCGACAAAGATATTGAAATCAAAATTGAAATTCCCACAAAGGCTTATTTTATGTCTGGGATTAGAGATTTTACTCTTCAAATGATAAAAAATATGACTGATTTTTCTGAAAACTGGGCATATAGATTTCAGTCAGTAGTTGACGAATTATGTAACAACGCAATTGAACATGGATCAGATTCTGATAGTTTTATCAAAATAAAATTTATCGCAGTTCCAGATAAACATATAAAAATTCAAGTAGAAGACTTTGGAAAAAAAGAAAATCCAATCACAGCTCAAGAAATACTTGAAAAAATCAACAAAACACAACAAACAGACATTAAAGACTTAGGACTAAGAGGCAGAGGTTTGGCATTTATAGTATCTAAATGGACAGATAAATTAGAGATCAAAGATACACAAAACGGAGGGCATATCGTAGAAATAACGAAAAATCTAAATGATCAAACATTTAAAACCCTTGAAAGGAGTCTAGAACCAAATCAAATTATAATTTAAATTTTTAAAATCATGGCTGAAATAAAATATACATTTTCTGAACTACTAGTAACAGGAAAAACAAATCCAATTAAATTAATAGCACTAGAAGGAATTCTTGATGAATCTAACGCGGATGATTTTGCACCTAAAGTTTACGAAGTAATAGAACAAATGCCAGAAAAAACTTCCGTAATCTTAGACTTAGAAAAACTAAGTTATATGAACTCAAAATCAATTGGATACATTGCAGATTACTTCAATAAAGCAACAGCAAAAGGGGGGAAGATTGTAATTGCTAAACCAGCAAGAAATGTCAAAGAAACACTTTGCGTTGTTGGACTTGATCAAATGATACCATTTACACAAACTTTAGAGGAAGCTAAACTTCAAGCATAATGGATTTAAAAACTCTCATCTGTATAGTTCTAGCATGTTTACCTGCAATTATTTGGAGTTATGTATTTTTGAACAGAAGAGATAAGAATTTTAAAACATATCTATGGATATTCTTAGGAGGTACTTTAACTGTATTTCCAATCTTAGGATATCAACTTTTATATTCTAATACAGTTGGACAAACCAGCTATGACTTTGTTGGGCCATTAAGAGAGGTACTAAGTCCCAATATGTGGTACGTAGTATTGTATTCTTTTGTTGGGATAACAGAAGAGTTTATTAAATTTATGATTGTAAAAATTACAGACAAAAAAAATCCAGAAATTATTACAACCTTAGCAGACTCACTTAAACTAGGGATACTAGCAGCTTTAGGTTTTGCATTTTCGGAAAATATAATTTATTTCGTAAGAATCTGGAGTCGACATGGATTTGATGGATTAGTAGGTCCATTTATATTTAGATCAATCTTTACAGTGTGTGCGCATTTAATATTCTCTGGAATATTTGCCTATTATTATGGAATTTCTAAATTTGCTCGAGACTTTATTGATTTTGAAAAATGGAAAGGAGAAAAAGTTACAATTGTAGATTATTATAAATTCAGAAGAAAATACGTTTATAAAGGTCTATTTTTATCAATGATTCTGCATGCAATCTTTAACACTATGTTATCTATAAAAATGCCAAACAATATAAATATTTTATTTGTAATCTTACAAGTAGCAGCAATGTTTATGTTCCTACAATACTTACTTAATCAAAAAACAGGAAATCTAACTTTTATTTTAGGTGAGAAATACAACTCAACAATGTCAGTAGAAAACGAAGAAGTGGTACTAGAATTAATAGGGCAATGGTACAACGAGAAAAAATACAAAGAGGTAGTTGGAGTTTGCGAAAGATTACTAAAAAGAGATCCAGACAACAACGTTGTAAAGATCTTTATGAATAAATCGAAAGACGAGCTAGAAAAAAATGAAGATCAATAAAAATTCAAGAAAAAATATAAAACGTAAAAAATCAAAAATATAAAACCTAAGGACTTAGTTAGGTTTTTATCTTTTCTTAAGAATAAAAAAATAAAAAGTAAAATTTGTACTAAAACCATAGCATGAAAATGAAAAGTCACAGAAGGCAAATACTCAATCGGTTTAAGAGTAGAAGATATTCCTAAAACCAATAACAAGTTAAAAATATTAGAACCGACTATGTTCCCAATCATTAATTCATGATTATTTTTTTTAAATGCCGTAAAACTTGTAACAATTTCAGGCAGTGAAGTTCCAAGACTAATTAACAAAGCTCCAATCAAAGTTTGATTTAAACCAAAAACACGAGAAATCTCAAGGCCATTACTCACAACCTGTTGAGAACCAAAAATTAAAAACAAAAAACCAAATAAAATATATAAAAAGGTTTTTAATTTACTTAACAAAATAAACTCAGGTTTTTCTTCAAAGAGGCTCTCTTTGTAATTAAATAAAGTCCAAACAAAGAAAGCAAACAAGCTCAGAAGTATTAATCCATCAAATTTATCTAATTGATTAACAAGATTAGAACCAAAAAATGAATCATTTAAAGCTAAAAAGAGAAAAAAACTTACCAATAAAGTAAAAGGCAACTCAAGCTTAACTAATCTTTTATGCACATCAACGATACCAAATATAGAAGCAAGTCCAAGAACCAAGGAAATATTGATAATTACTGATCCAAAAATATTTCCAAATAAAATCCCTGAAGAATTATTTAAAACAGAACTAATAGATACAAATAATTCAGGAGCAGAAGTTCCAAAAGCTATAACAGTTAAACCAATAATAACTTGATTCAAATTAAAACGCCCAGCAAGTGAAGCCGCTCCATCTGTTAAAAGATCTGCACCTTTAATTAAAAAGTAAAGACCAACTAAAAAATAAATAAAAATCATAGAAATTAATTAACTAATATAGAGTAGCATACAAAAGAAGAGCAAGGAAATCTTGACATTTAATAAAAAAAGGAATATAATAAAATATCCATTTTGGATAAAAAAACAATAATCATAAAAAAATGACAATTGAAACAAATTCAAACAACCAGTTTGAAACAATAACAAATAATGGTGTTGAATTCCTAAACGTAGGAAATAAACTAAAAGCATATTACGATGCAAACCCACAAGCCGAAGTTTACCTTGTGAAAAAAGAAGAAACAAAAGGTAGAATTGCTAAAGCAGGTGAAATAGTAAAATGTATCGAAGATGGTCAAGAGGCAGTACAAACTGCAGAAGAAGGAGACATTATCCTTCAAAACAAGTCAGATCAAGGAGAATATATATACAGACACGGCAAAGGAACTGTAGAACAAAGA
>Ga0163108_10000433_pt1 | contig 31040 bp, 33 predicted proteins | sample Fk1155metaG_FD_109644 | JGI IMG/M metagenome (GOLD analysis project Ga0163108, IMG submission 109644) | Marine microbial communities from the Central Pacific Ocean - Fk160115 155m metaG | ecosystem: Environmental > Aquatic > Marine > Oceanic > Photic zone | place: The Central Pacific Ocean...
TATCCGCGGTATTAACCTTGATTCTGTGGTCAATTTCTGATTTTTTTGGATTCGTTTTCACATTAATTACCATATGGGTCTATTACTTTTTTAGAGACCCCGAAAGATCAATCATAGAGGATGAAACCTATTTGGTTAGCCCAGCAGACGGCAGAATTTCTGCTATTCAAGAAATTAACGGACCACTTGAACTTGGTTTAGATAACAAAAAATTCACGAGAGTAAGTATTTTTATGAACGTGTTTGATTGTCACGTAAATAGAGCTCCTTCTAATGGCGAGATACAAGATATTTTTTATAAACCTGGAAAATTTTTAAACGCCTCTCTTGACAAAGCAAGTGAAGAAAACGAAAGAAATTATTTTAAAATCAAGGACAACAAAACAGATAATCCCATCGTTGTTGTCCAGATAGCGGGATTAATCGCAAGACGAATTGTTACTCAAGTAGAAAAAACACAGACAGTTAGTCAAGGACAAAGACTTGGCATGATTAGATTTGGAAGTAGAGTTGATATATACTATAGCCAAAGAAAAACCATGGTTAAAGTTGGGCAAAATGTTATAGCCGGAGAAAGTTTAATAGCGAGTTCTTAGATGGAAAAAAATAATAAATTCAAAGTCGTTTCAGTAAATAAAACCAGGTACATTCTACCAAGCGTACTAACATTAATCGGAGTTTGTTTGGGGATCAGTTCAATCAAGTTTGCGATGGATGGTAACTTTACGTTCGCAGTTTTATTTTTAGTGGTTGCGGCAATTTTAGATGGTTTAGACGGAAGAGTAGCTAGATTAATTAAAGGAACCTCAGATTTTGGAAAAGAATTAGATTCATTAACAGATTTTGTGAGTTTTGGAATAGCACCTGCATTTATAGTTTATTTTTGGGAATTAAATAAATTTGGGAAAATCGGATGGCTAATAGTTTTATTTTTTTCTGTGTGCTGTGTATTAAGGCTTGCAAGATTTAATTTAACCAAGTTTGAAAAAAATGATGAATGGAAAAATAACTTTTTCCAGGGCATACCGTCGCCTGCCGGAGGATGTTTAATTCTTTTTCCTTTAATGTTTGAATTATCAAACTTTTCAAATTTGCTTAACCTAAGAGTGATTACGCCATACTTTATGGTTTTAGTATCAATCTTATTAATCAGTAAAGTTCCAACTTTTTCATTTAAGAAAATTGCTATTCGTAGAAACATGACAGTCTTTCTTCTATTAGGCTTAGGTTTATTTTTTGTCTCGATTATTCAATTTACTTTTGAAACTTTAGCAGTTTGCTCTCTACTTTACCTAGTTTTAATTCCTATGGGTATATACAACTATAGACTGAAATTAAAAACTGCAAATCAAGTTGAGATAGAAGACGAACATCAAGACATATTGTAGTTTTTTAAATGGACAGCAAAAGTTACCAAGATCATTTTTTTAAAAAAGCAAAAACAGAGGGCTATAGGTCAAGATCAGCTTTTAAGTTAATCGAGCTAAACAATAAATTTAAATTTTTAAAGAATGGTATTAATATTTTAGACGTGGGTTCTTTCCCGGGCGGCTGGTGTCAAGTTATTAAAGAAAAAATAAAAAATGGAAAAATTATGGGAATTGACAAAAAAGAAACGAAAGAGATCAAGGGAATAAAATTTCTTATCGGTGATTTTTTGGATGAAAAATCAAAGTTAAATATAATTAACTATTTCAATTCAAATATTGATGTAATTTTGTCAGATATGGCTTCTAATACTACTGGAAATAAGAGTCTAGACTGCATCAGAACTAATCAATTATGTTTAGATGTATTGGAATTTTCAAAAGAAAGATTGAGCAAAGAAGGGATCGTCATATCTAAACTTTTTATGGGTGAAGAATTTGAAGAAATTAAAATTAAAGCAAAAAAAAACTTTAAAAAGATTCATTTTTTTAAGCCTAATTCAAGCAGAGATGAATCGAGAGAAACATATATACATTGTTCGGAATTGAGTACATAATAGAAAATTATAATTTATGAGCAAAATAAAATTTTATTTTTTTATTTTTTTATTTTCGTTTTTTTTTGAAAGTAAGGGAATCGCCAATGATGCTTATTTGCTAGAAGGAAAAAAACTCTTTAATGAAAAAAAATTTTCTGAATCAAAGTTTAAATTTGAACAAGACATTGTTTTTAATCCGAAAAGTGAGGAGGCTTATTTATATTTGGCTAAGATATTCAAAGAAGAAGAAAATGACGATATGCAAGAGCAAAATTTGGATACAGTTATATTATTAAATCCAAAAAATGAAGAGGCAGTCTATCTTTTGGCTTTATTAAAAATAAAAAAATCTGACTATGAAGAATCGGGAAAGTTAATAAAAAATTTTCACAAAATTTGTAAAGCACTTTGTGCAAAAGAGTCAGATTTAAATGTTAAATTAAAAAGTCTAGAGCCAAAATAGACAATAACCATGAAGTTACCTTATAAGATTGACAAGATCAAAAAATTAAAATCAAAAAGAAAATTAGTTTGTTTGACTGCTTACTCGAGGCCAATTGCAAAAATACTAGACAAGTATTGCGACATTATTTTAGTTGGAGATTCTGTTGCAACAGCTTTTTACGGTATGAAAAGTACTAAAGAAATCAAATTAGACACAATGATTGAACACTCTATTAGTGTAAAGAAAGCTGTTAGAAAAAGTACCCTGGTATTTGATATGCCTTTTAATACATATAGAAATATTAAAGAGGCAAAAAAAAATGCTGCAAAAGTTTTTAAAGAAAATCGTTGTGACGCTATAAAATTAGAAAGCAATGGAAGAAATTTTAATATACTAAAAAGTTTAGTAAAATCTGGAATACCTGTTATGGGACATATAGGGTACACTCCTCAATACAAAGGCAAATTTAAACCTCAAGGTCTGAATAAAGATCAGCAAAAAAAATTAATTAATGAATCGATAAAAATAGAAAATGCAGGAGCTTTTTCCATTGTTCTAGAATGTATTAACTCTGATACGGCTAAAAAAATAACAGAGTCAATTAACATACCGACTATCGGCATAGGGTCTTCCAACGTCTGTGACGGACAGATTTTAGTTATTGATGACCTAATAGGTCTTAGTGGATTTTATCCAAGGTTTGTAAAAAAATATGCAGATCTAGAAAAAATATTAAATAATGCTTTAAAAAGATTCAGAAGAGATGTTATAAGAAGTAAATTTCCAACTAAATCGAACACATACTAATTTTTATGAATGCAGAACTTCCAGAAAAGAATTTTATAAATTTTATCAAATCAAATTCAAAAATCTTTATATACGCTATAGCTGCTTTGCTAGTAATAATTGTATTTTCTTCTTGGTTCTTTTATGAATCAAAACAGGAAAAAATTAAGATCTCAGAAAACTTTATCAAAGCTAAAATTTTATTAGAGAATCAGAACGAAAACGAGGCAAAGATAATTCTAAAGGAAATTATAGAGAAAAAAAATACAATCTACGCAAGTTTATCTCTTTTTTTGCTAATAGATAAAAATCTTATTGAGGATAAAAAATTAATTTTAGATTATTTTGACAAGGTTATCTCTAGCAACTCTTATTCAGACGAAGATACAAACTTGTTAAGACTTAAAAAAGCAATTTATATTTCAGATATTCGAGAAGAACAAGAGATGCTGAAATTATTGAATCCAATAATAAACTCAAATTCAGTATGGAGAATACAATCATTAAGATTTTTAGGAGATTTTTATTATTCAATAGCTCAGTTCAAAAAGGCAAAACAGTATTATTCAATTTTGCTTGAAGAGGAGAAGAACGATATCTCGAAGGCCGAAATAAATAGAAAGATTAACTCTATTAAGAATGAATAAGACTAATAAAAACCTATTATTTTTTGTTTTTTGTATTTTTTTATTTAACTGTTCTTTTGGCCCAACCACGAGAATTTGGAACGATTTATCCAAGGAGTTGGAAATAGCAAAAAATAGAGAAAATACTAAACTAATTTTTTCATCATCAAAAAAATTTGAAGAAGAAATAAGAAGCAATAAAGCAATTACGATTTCAAAGCCTTATAAAAATAAAAATTGGAAACAACAAAATTTAAACAATGGTAATCACGTACCTCATCTAAGTTACAAAAACAAAAAAAATTTAATTTTCAAAAGTAAAAAAATGGGAAAAAATTCATTTGGTCTTAATGATGTTAGCTTTCAGCCTCTAATAGAAAACGATATAGTTTTTTTTTACGATCCATCAGGGACAGTATTCAGTTATTCAATTGATCAGGAAAGATTAATTTGGAAATATAATTTTTATAAAAAAAGATACAAAAATATATCAAAAGAAATTAATCTCTATGTTTCTTCAAATAATCTAATAGTTTCTGACAACTTAGGTTTTGTTTATAGCTTAGATAAAAGTTTAGGGGAGATTCAATGGGCAAAAAGCTATGGTGTTCCATTTAAATCAAATATTAAAATGGATGAAAGCAATATATTTTTAGTTAATCAAGATAATAAATTTTACGTGCTTGGTGAATATAAAGGAGAACAGAGACTGGATCTAGAAACAGTTCCATCTTTTCTTAAATCTAATGTTAAATCAAATATAAGTCTAGATAACACCAACAAAGATGTTTATTTCATAACTTCGGCCGCTGAAATTTATTCTCTCAATTATAGGAATAGAAATATAAATTGGTTATTCAATCTAACAGGAAGAACTTTTGATAAACAGGTGGATTTATTTTATTCTTCTCCAATTATTTATTCGGAAGATGCAATTTTTTTAAGCACTTCTATATCTTCATTCTCAATGAATTCTAAAAATGGAGCTCTTAATTGGGAGTTTCCTTTTTCTACCAAAATTAGACCTGTTGTTTTAGAAAAGTATGTTTTTTTAATTTCAAAAGAAGGTTTTTTAATAAGTTTAGACCGTAAAAAAGGTGAGGTGGTTTGGTCACAAAATCTATTTAAAAACTCAAAAAAATTAAAATATAATAAGGCAGGGGACATAACTTCTATCTTGCTAATATCTGATCAGATATTCCTCACAACAACAAATGGATATTTTTTATTTTTGAATTATGAGAACGGAGAAATTATTAATTATGCAAAAGTTAGCAAAGGTTTTTTTTCAAAACCTGCGATTATAAATGAAACAATATTTATAATTGATAATAAAATGAGGATTTTACAATTTAATTAATTTAATTATTAGACTTGCCACTAAGCAAAGATAATTGAGTCACCTTGTCATCTTTAATTTGATCCACTAACTCAATTGGATATTCCCCGGTAAAGTAATGATCTGTAAACTGAGGATATGTTTTGTTCCTATCTTGACCACAAATTCCTCTATACAGACCTTCTAAACTCAGAAATTTTAACGAGTCTGCTTTAATGTAATTGCGCATTTCGTCCAAATTTTTATTTGCTGCAAGAAGCTCTTTTTTAGATGGCATGTCTATCCCGTAGAAGTCAGGAAATTTTATTGGAGGACAAGCAATTCTTACATGAACCTCTCTTGCCCCTCCATCATAAAGCATCTTTACTATTTTAAAGCATGTTGTTCCTCTCACCAATGAATCGTCAACTAAAATTATAGATTTATTTTTTATTGAAGATTTATTTGAACTTAATTTTAACTTTACTCCAAAACTTCTTATATTTTGTTTTGGTTCAATAAATGTCCTTCCAACATAATGATTTCTAATGAGACCAAGTTCAAAATTCATTTTTTTATGCTGGCTGTAACCAATGGCTGCGGGCACACCAGAATCTGGAACAGGAACCACAATATCTCCTTTATCTTCAGACTCTTTTGCAAGTTCATAACCAAAGTTTTTTCTATAATCGTATGCACACTTTCCTTGCAAAAGGCTATCTGGCCTAGAAAAATAAACATACTCAAATATACAAGGTTTAGATTTTTTCTTGGTAAATGGCTTAACACTTTTTAAAGTGTCGTTTTCAATGATTACTAACTCTCCATTCTCTACTTCTCTAATAAATTTTGCTCCAATAATATCAAAGGCACAAGTTTCAGAAGCAAGAACGTAAGAATTTTTAATTTTTCCTAAAACCAAAGGTCTAATTCCCAAAGGATCCCTAGCACCTATTAGCTGTTCGTTGCTCATCATGATCAGCGCATAACCTCCCTGCACTTGAAAAAGTGTATCAATTATTTTGTCTACAATTTTTACCCTTTTTGATTTTGCAATTAACTGAACAATAGTTTCGGTATCAGAAGTTGTTCTAAAAATAGCTCCATCTTTAACTAATTTTTCCCTCAATTTAATAGCATTAGTAAAATTACCATTATGGGCAACGCTTATTCCTGCTCCATAAATATCTGCAAAGAAAGGCTGAATATTCCTTAGAGAAGTTTCACCTGTAGTTGAGTAGCGATTATGTCCTATAGCAGAATTTCCAGGTAGTTTTTTTAAAACTTCCTTATTCGTAAAATTATCTCCAACCAGACCATGTCTTTTTTCTGAATGGAAATTTTTTCCATCGAAAGATACAATCCCGCATCCCTCTTGACCCCTGTGCTGTAAAGCATGAAGCCCTAACGCAACCAACGTGGAAGAATCTGAAATGTTGTGAATACCGAAAACACCACACTCTTCTCTGATTTCTCTCATTCTAAATTTTTTCGATTTCTTCTTTTGTTTCTTCAATTTCATTGCTATTTGGAAACTCTTCAATTAATAGTTTGCTCCCACTCTCAACTATTGGAAAAAAGTATGCCTTATCTAGGGACATATCCCATTTTTCATAAGAATAAAACCAATTTACCATTGCAAATAAACAAACTATAAAAACATAACCTTTAAAAATACCGAAGAAAAAACCAAAAATTTTATCCACAGACCCAAGACCGCTGTAAGAAAAAATTTTTCCTAAGGACTTTCCTATAAGAATAAGCATAAAGAGAGACAATATATAAATAAATATACCCAAACCAATTCCGGATAAGTACTGATTGTCTACATAATTTGAAATATATGGCTCAACTTTTGGCACTACAATTATTGTTATGATTAGTGCCAAAATCCACTTTAAAAAAGACATTAGACTTAAAACGAATCCTTTGGCAAAGCATTGAAATGAAAAATAAATAATAAAAATTAAAAATATTATGTCAAATAAAACAATTTCTTCTCTTACAAAAGATATAAAATTATCCATTTTTAAAAGGTTTGAGAGTTAATATTAGTTTTGGCAACAATGTTAGAACTGAAATCATTGCTAAGAGCATTGCTATTCCTGTGAAAACACCAAAATAAATTGTTGGTATAAAATTAGAGAGAACCAATATTGAAAAACCAAAAACTATTGTTATAGAAGTGTTTAGAATTGCAATACCTACTGTATCATGACATTTTTCAAGGGTAAGATTATAGTCGTTAATTTTTTTGAATTCCTCCCTAAATCTGTAGATGTAATGTATACTGTTATCTACAGCTATACCGATTGTTATAGCGGCAATGGTTATTGTCATCATATCCAAAGGTATTCCTAATAAACCAATAATTCCTAGAATTAAGAAAGCAGCCATAAAATTAGGAACAACACCAATCAACGATAAAGTTATGTTCCTAAAAAGTATAAAAAACATCAAAGTTATTCCCGCCATAACAATTCCTAAAGTTAATATTTGTGATTTAAATAAACTTTGTAAAAGATTATTAAATAATATAAGAATCCCGGCTAATTTGAATTCTTTACGATCCAAACCTATCTCTTTTTCTAAATCATGGTTAATTTTTTTAATAAGATCGTTTCTTCTTAGATCTTCTTTAGAATCTAAAATTCTTAACCCAATTCTTGCTTCGTTATTTTTTATAGAAATATAAGGATCAATTATCTCTTTTTTTATCGAATCTGGTATTTTGGTATACAATACTCCCATTTCTAGGCCCTGTAACTTTTTTCCACCACTTAGATCCTCAGCAACTCTAACCATCGATGCAAAAGATATGACCTTTCCTACAGAGTCTAAGCTATCCAAGTAATCATGGACCTGAGTAATTCTGTCTATTTTGTCTCTAGTAAACCAATATTTTGCATCGTCTTCCTCTTTTTCTTCCCAATCATCATCTGCATCATCCTCCTCTTTTTTTGGAAATTTTACTATTACATCAAGAGGAGTTGTTCCTCCAAGCTTTTCGTCTATTAACTTCATTCCTTTATAGATCTCAGTTTTTTTGTCAAAATAGTTTATAAAACTGTTCTCTACTTCGAGCTTTGTTATTCCAACAATGCTTACAATTATAACAAGTATTGCTGATGCAAAAATTGTTTTAGTATTTTTTTGTGCAACTCTACTCAAGAAAGAAGTAATTTTTGATTTTTTTTGTTCTTTATAACTTAAATTTTTTTTACTTAAAATATTTAAAACTGATGGTAGTAAGGTAAAAGTTATAGACATTGAAACCAAAAGGCCTACTGACATCATCCAACCAAAATCTACAATAGGTTTAATACCACTAAATATTAATGATAAGAACGCACAGATAGTTGTGATCACAGTATAAAGTATCGGCCAAAACATTTTTTCAGAAGTCCAGAGAAGTGATTCACTATTTGGAACATCTGGGTTCTCTTTTCTAAATTGTAAATATCGGACACTCATATGAATATTCATGGCCATTGTTAAAATCAACATTAGTGCAATAAAATTTGAAGATATAACTGTAACCTTCCAACCAACCAAACCTAAAAAACCAATCATAATGAAAACCGAAAAGAAACAACTCAGTAGAGGTATTAGAACCCAGAGCAAACTTCTAAATACAAACCAAAGAGTACAAACGATAAAAAGAAATACTCCGCCTCCAAAAACTACAATGTCATTTTTTATATAAGTTATCATATCATCAGTTATCATTGGAATTCCTCCAAGATGAATTATAGGATATATGTCCGATGAGTTTCTTTTAACTTTTCCAGGGGCAGGATGATCCTGAATAATTTTTCTTATTTCATTTATATTTTCATGATTTTTCTTATTGTATGCTTTTTTATAAGAATCATAATCTTTTAAAAAAGTTTTATAAGAACCTTTTTCTTTAGATGTAAGCTGTTCCTTTGCTTTCCTTTCAAGATAATCATTTTTTGTTTTTATTAATTCAGCCAATTTTTTATCGGGTTTTATATAAACTAAAATTCCACTTGTTTTACCATCTTCACTAATTACAAAATTTTTATATATTGGACTGTTAATAATTTCATCAAAACCTCTATCTAAATCAACATCTGGACCGGATAAAGTTCTAAAATTTTTTATTCTTTCTGACAAAGGGTCATCGTTATTTTTAAGCAAAGGAACATCTAAAACTGTAATTACACTGTCTACCCAATTAAGATTCTCCAAGGAGTTTTTTAAAAGTCCTAGATTTTTAATGGTGTTTTCTGATTTAAAACTATAATCTTCATTAGGAGAGTGAGTATAAGTTAAAATTAAAAAATCTTTAGAACCGTATTTCTTGTTTACTTCTCTTAGATATTTTAAATCAGGATCATTTTCTAAAAGCAAAGTATCTGAGGAAGCATCTAATTGAAAATTTTTTATAAAATATCCAGAAGTCAACAATACAAGAATAAGAGCAAATAAAGTAAATTTTGGTTTTTGAATTACAGAACTTTTATATAAATTAGAGAAGATCACTATTACAGATATAGCTTAAAAATACAGAATTTAAAATTAGAAATTTCTTCTATGTTCTTGGAGAATCTTTGAATTTTGTGTAAATTTTCTCAAATTCTACTTTTACATTTCCAGTTGGGCCATGCCTTTGTTTACCAATCATTATGTCTGCTAATCCCAACACTTCGTTCATTTTGGATTGCCATTCTGCATGTTCAACAGTTCCTAATCTAGGTTCTTTTCTTTCTTCATAATACTCTTCTCGAAACACAAACATAACAACATCAGCGTCTTGTTCGATAGAGCCTGATTCTCTCAAATCTGATAGTTGAGGTTTCTTATCATCCCTTTGTTCTGTAGCACGTGAAAGCTGCGAGAGCGCCACAACAGGAACTCCTAACTCTTTTGCTAAGGCTTTTAATCCTTGTGTTATTTCTGATATCTCCTGAACTCTTCCATCATATCTTCTGGCTCCTGCTGACATTAATTGAATGTAATCAACAACAATCAAATCTAAACCAAATAATCTTTTCATTCTTCTTGCTCTATTAGATAGAGTGGAAATTGTGATTGCTGGTGTTTCATCAATCAACAAAGGCAATTCATGAATGTTTCTTGAAGTTTCAATTAATCGATTCATTTCTTCTTCCGTGATCTTACCTCTTCTAATATCATTTGATTTTATTTTAGATTGTTCCGATATAATTCGTGTAGAAAGTTGTTCTGAAGACATTTCTAAAGAGAAAAAAGCAACAACTGATTTTTTGTTATCATCGGAATTTTTTTTTGCTGCATGAAACGCAATGTTAGTCGCCAAAGCAGTTTTACCCATGGATGGACGGCCTGCAATTATTATCAGATCAGATTTATGAAGACCGCCTAATCTTTCATCAAGGTCTGTCAATCCAGTAGGAACACCAACTATACCATGGTCATTCTTCATTGCGCTGGTTGCCATTTCTAATGTTTGATCTAAAGCTCGACTAAATTGTAAAAAAGATTGATTAAATGTTCCTCTCTCAGCCAAATCGAATAAAGATTTTTCAGTATTTTGAATTATGTCATCACCAGTTTTTTCTAAAGAATCATCCATAGATTCTTCAGATAGATTTTCAGAAATTTTTACAAGTTCTCTTTTTACAAACTTTTCATGAATAATTTTTGCATAATCTATAGACTGTTTAACAGAAGATGAGAATCTTGTTAGTTTTACCAAATATTCTGTACCACCAACCTCTGACAAACTTTCTTCATTTTCAAAAGAATTTTTTAAAGTGATAGGGTTTGCTATCATTCCTTTGTTGTGCAGTTTTTCAATGAAACTATAAATTTTAGAGTGTAATGGGTCGTAAAACTCTCTCTCATTCACTATACTTGCTATCTCGTCAATTATATCGTTGTTTACTAAAACAGAACCTATGAGTGCCTGTTCAGCTTCTATATTTGAAGGAAGTTTTTTTTCTCCAGAAAAATTTTTAATTTTTAGATTGTCCATAACGAATATAGCTTTTATCTTAAACAAACAGCCGTTGTAAAAGTAAAAGTTATTAACCTTTTTTTCTATCTGTGGAAAAATTTGATTATTTATTAGGCTTATTTTTTTCAACCAAGACACGTAATTTCGCAATCAAGTCTGAATGCAAATTAACTAACAGGGAGAATTCGCCAACTTTATTTATTTCTCTCTTGAGGTCAATCTGTGAAGGATGAATAGTCTGTTTAAAATTATCCAGAAAGTACTTTGAAATTTCTTTTGGTTTAATGCTGCCATATAATTCTCCATTTTCCTTTGTTTCTTTGCTAAAAACCAAGGCTTTCTTTTTTATTTTGTCATAGATTTCTTTTGCAGCTTTTTTCTGTTCAATATTCTTTTTATTAATTTCACTTCTTTTTCTATTAACGTAATCAACATTCTTTTTATCAGCTCTAAGTGCTTTTCCAAATTTTAAAAGAAAATTTCTTCCATAACCGTCTTTAACATTAACCACTTGCCCGACGTCTCCTAAATTTCTTATTTTTTCTAGCAAAATAACTTCCATTTAAATTAAACCTAAAATTTTTGCCCTTTTGATTGCGGTTGAGAGTTGTCTTTGCTTAAATTGGCTTACAGCAGTTATACGAGATGGTAGAATTTTCCCACTGTCTGAAGTGTATCTTCTTAATAATTTTAAATTTTTATAATCTACTATAGGTGCATTCTTCTGAGATAAAGGACAACTTCTTCCAAATTTCATCTCTGGTTTTTGGAAAAGACTTAGTTTATTTTGACTGCCAAATTTTTTACCTCTTCCTCTTCCTTTCCCTTTTCTTTTATCACGTCTCATAAAATTTATTTTTTTGCACCAAAATACTCGCTTTGTAAATCAAGCTTATCGTATTTAACGGTTAAATATCTAATTACATTGTTATCGATAGATAGTTTTTTTTCAATCTCCTCTACAATTTTGCCTTCACCTTCTAATTTAAAGTGCACAAAGATTCCTTTTTTATTTTTTTTTATTTTATTTGCCAAGCCTAGCAACCCCCACTTTTCTGTTTTTAATATTTTGCCTGATTTATTGATAATTTCTGAGTATTTAGCTATTAAGCTTTCAACTTCCTTGTCTGACAAGTCTTGTTTTCCAACAAATGTATGTTCGTAAAAGGCCATTTTTTCAATTAAATTAATACTTTTTTTAGATCGGACTTATACTATTTAAATTTTGTTTGTACAATAGTAATATAGTAATAATGATAGAATTTTACTGTTTTAAATAAAATGAAAACTCTAATGTTTCCAGGTCAAGGTTCTCAATCCGTTGGTATGGGTTTAGATTTGTATAAGAATTTTGATTTGGTAAAAAATATTTTTAAAGAGGCTGATCAAAAATTAAACTATCCTATTTCTAAAATAATATTGGACGGACCAGAAAGTGAACTCAAGCTTACAAAAAATACACAGCCTGCTATTATGACCGTGAGTTATTCTATATTTAAACTAATTACCGAAGAATTTAATATTGAAATAAAAGACATTAAATATTTTTCAGGACATTCTCTAGGTGAATACAGCGCACTTGTATCTGCCAGGTCTCTAAGTTTTCAAGATGCTCTCTATCTCTTGCATGAAAGAGGCAAGTCAATGCAGGAAGCTGTACCGGAAGGAAAAGGTTCCATGTTAGCTGTCATGGGATTAAAAATGGAAGAAGTTAAAAAATACATTCACCAAGCCAAGGAGAAAGGCATATGTGAAGTGGCAAACGATAATTCTGATAGCCAAATTATTTTGAGTGGGGACAAAACAGCTATGGAAGAAATTAATAAAATTTTAAAATCAAACAAAAAAAAATCAATTTTTTTACCTGTAAGCGCCCCTTTTCATTCTTCTCTTATGAAGAGTGCAGCTGAAAAAATGAGAGATAAAATTTTCCAGGCTAATTTTAAAAATCCTTCAACAGAGATAGTGAGCAATGTAACTGCCGAGGCAGAACAAGATAGTAAAAATATTAAAAAACTGCTTGTTGAACAAATCTACTCAAAAGTTAGGTGGAGAGAAAGCATTCTTTATATGATCAAAAATGGAGTTAATGAATTTATTGAAATTGGACCAGGAAAGGTATTATCCGGACTTGTTAAAAGAATTAGTGGAAATGTTAGCGTTAAGAGTATAAATACAATTGAAGATATAAAAAGTCTTAAATGATTAATTTTAAAAACAAAAAAATTTTAATAACGGGTGCTACTGGAGGAATTGGGGGGGCACTTGTAAAAACATTTGTTTCTCTCGGAGGGACTGTTCTTGGTACAGGAACAAAATCTGACAAGTTAGATTTAATAAAAAAAAATTATCCAACCGTTAAAGTAAAAAAGTTTAATATATCCGAACATTTAGCAATCGAAGAGTTTATTAATTCTTCTGAATTGGAATTAGGAGGTTTGGATGTTTTGATTAATAACGCAGGAATTAATGCAGATAATTTGTCTTTAAGAATGAAAGACGAAGAGTGGAAAAAGGTTATTGATATAAATTTAACATCTACTTTTTTATTGTCTAGGTACGCTATTAAAAGGATGTTAAAAAACAAATTTGGTAGAGTGGTAAATATTACATCGATAGTAGGCCATACCGGAAATCTTGGTCAGGCAAATTATGCGGCTTCCAAAGCAGGTATAATTGGAATGTCAAAAAGTTTAGCTATTGAATATGCAAAAAAAAATATAACTGTTAACTGCGTTTCTCCTGGATTCGTAGTATCAGACATGACCATGAATATAGCAGAAAAAGTTAAGTTATTTTTAACTTCAAGAATTCCTATGGGAAAACTTGGTACAGGAGAAGATATATCAAATTGTGTAGCCTTTTTATCTTCGGAATCGGCTTCCTATGTCACAGGAGAAACAATACATGTTAATGGCGGTATGTATATGTCTTGACAAAAAAACAGAAAAAACTTAATAACGAATTAATAAGACATTCAAAAAGGAATTAAAAAATGACAAAAGATGTAGGTGCAACAGTTAAGAAGATCGTAGCAGATCATCTTGGTGTGGACGAACAGAAAGTTACAGACGAGGCAAGCTTTATAGACGATTTAGGAGCTGACAGTCTAGACACAGTCGAGTTAGTGATGGCTTTTGAAGAAGAATTTGGATCTGAAATTTCTGACAGTGAAGCTGAAAAAATTTTAACAGTTGGAGATGCAATAAAATTTATTGAAAGTCACTCTAACTAAGGCAATCACTTCCACCAAATGAACAATCCAAATAAGCCTTTGATGCTTGTGTTATCATCACCTTCTGGGGCTGGAAAAACGACTCTTTCAAAAAAAATTCAACAGTCAGATAATTCTTTCGAAATTTCCGTTTCTCATACAACTCGCAAACCAAGGCCAAATGAAGTCGATGGCTTAGACTATCACTTTGTTAGCAAAGAGAGATTTAAATCATTATTGAAAGAAAATGCGTTTTATGAACATGCGGAAATTTTTGAAAATTATTATGGAACATCTAAATCTTCAATAAACAAAATCACACAAAAGAAACATAACGTTCTATTCGATATTGATTGGCAAGGAAGCGAACAACTCAGTAAATTTAAGGAATTAAATTTAGTTAAAGTTTTTATACTTCCTCCAAGCAAGGAAGAATTGGAAAAAAGACTGATAGCAAGAAATCAAGATGACAAGGAAGCTATAAAACGCAGGATGTTAGCCTATTCCAAAGACGTTGTTCACAAAAAAGATTATGACTATATTTTAATAAACGATAATGTTGAAGATTGTTTTAACAAGCTAAAAAAAATAATATCAAGTCATTTACAGAAAAAATAGATTTACTTTATATTTTAGATGTTATTTTCGTAGCACTCAGTTATTCTGTAGTAGTTATCGCAGGGTAATTCAGCGGGTCTTTTTTTTAGATCTATATTTAAAAAATTTGCCGTTTCCTTGTAATTTTTAAATATTTTAGAAAAAGCCTTGTTTATCATTTTCCTTTTACCCGAAAATAAAATTTGAGTAATTTTTTCCAAATTTTTTATGTTTTTAATGTTATAATCTATTTTAAATTTAGGTTTAAACACAATGATCTTTGAGTCGACATCTGGAATTGGTAAAAAACATTTTCTAGATATTTTAAAACTATCAATTATATCGAGTCTAAAATTTGTTAAAACAGTTATTCTCCCATATTCTTTGGTATTAGGCTTTGCTAAAATTCTGTCAGCAACTTCCTTCTGAAACATAAATATAATCTTTTCGAAAGAAGGGGGCCATTTATCTGTTTTTATGAATTTTGCTAAAATTTGAGTTGAAATATTATAAGGCAAATTACCAAATATTACTTCTCCATTTGTATTTGAATTAAAATTAAATTTAAGAATATCTTCGTTAAATATATTGTAATTTTTCTTTAAATTAAATTTTTTAGATAATATTTCGCAAAATCTCTTATCCTTTTCTACCAATAAAATCTTCTTTGGATTTTTTTTTAAAATTGTTTCTGTTAAATTTCCAGTTCCCGGACCCACTTCTAGAATTATTTTCCCCTTTATACTATCTAGAGATGAGATTTTATTAAGGATATTTTTATCAACTAATAAATTTTGTCCTAATGATTTTTTAAGCTCTAACATTGGTATTTTTAAAAAACTTGATAGCTTCAAGTAAGCTTTTTGGGTTTGCTATATTTTTTTTTATTATATTTCTTCCAATTCCATGGTCAGGAGAAATTCTTATATAAGGTAATCCCAGAGTGATATTGATCGCATTAAATTTGTATAAGGCTTTAAATGGCGACAAAACCTGATCATGATACATCCCTACAATAATATCAAATTTATCTTTTCTAGTATTTACAAAAGCAGTATCCCCAGGTAATGGTCCATGAACAAATATTTTTTTCTTTTTCAACTTTTTTATCACGGGAATTATAATTTTTTTTTCTTCAGAATTTTTTCTTAACTCATCATTATGAGGATTTAGACCCAACAAACCTATTTTTGGTTTATATTTTAGCTTTTTTACAAAGAACTTATTAACTGTCATTAATTTATTCACAATCAGCTTTTTTGAAATTTGTTTTGATATTCTTGCTACCCTTATATGCGTGGTGATTGGACATACAGACAAATTTTTATTATAAATAATCATTGCTTCTTTACCAAAGACCCTTTCTTTTTTTGCTAAAAATTCTGTAATTCCAATGAAGTTGTTTCCAAAGGTTTCTCTTTTGTTTATAGGACAGTTAATAAACCCGGAAATTTTTTTCTTTTTAGCAAGTTCAGTGGCTAACTTAAAACATTTAAGTATATATTTAGATTTAGCTTGGGAACCAACTTGAAAAGGATTTTTAAAATTTAATGGCACGTTATAAATCAAAAGTTTTCTTTTAAAATTCTTTTTTTCTATTGTTGATATTTTGTCTATACTTAATTTCATACCTATAATTTTTAATTGTTCTTTGATTAATAAGTAATTTCCAATTATAAAAATATTTAAATTTTTAAAATTTTTCTTTTTCTTCCAAATTTTTCCGATCAACTCAGAATTAATGCTATTGGGTTCCCCGGCAATTATACAAATCAAATTATTCATAAGAATTTAATTTGCGTAGATCTTTCCAAGTTTGAATAATGCAAGTTTGAGAACATCTGAAGTTTTTTTTCTTTTTCTTCATTAACTATTTTTTCCTTAATGAGCTTTATGTCTTGTTCTTTTTCGATATCTTTTGAATTCTCCAAATATAGATTAATTTTATTTTCAACTTCAGCGGTATTTAGAGATATTTTGTTTTTATACATTTCAAAAATCATATAATTCCATTTTAAATCAACTCTAAATTTTTTTACAAGATTTTCGAAGCTCAAATTATACATGGCAAGAAGATCTTTTAAGCCGTTTCTATCAACTCCTAATTTTTTACAGGTATTATCAATTAAAGCCTCAAGTTGACTTCTATTGTACTTACTTATACCTCTTTTTTTAATCTCATTTTTTTTTATATTTCGTTTGATTAATGATTTTACAGCAAGCGCTTTAATTTGTTCTTGGTTAGTATTATTTATTTGAGTATTTGATAATATTGCAATTAGCTTTATTTCTCTTAATAAATCCAGACGTGTAATTGGATGGTTTCCTACAGATATAACTATGGAATTATTTGTTTGAGAAAAAATCTTGTCAGTTTGAATAAAAAAAAAAAATATTATTAATAAATATATTGGTGCTTTTTTTTTCATCTATCAATTAATGGAGATTTTGCTTCGCCAAAGGGGAACAATGTTATTCTAAACATTAAGGAATCCGATGACTCAACATCTTTGTCGTTGTAGAATTCTCTTCTGAATAACAAACCAGCTTTTAGACAATCATTTATGTAATCATATGCTAAATCATAAAACTCTGTAGACTCCGTTTCTAGATTTTTCTTAATGTTAAAATTCAATTCACCAGAATTATTAAAGTCAACTTTAATGCCCGATTTAATATAGTTGCTAGTACCAATATGATTACTTTCTTCTAAATAATTAAGGTTAAAATTTGTGTTACCCAATATTAAATTTACTTCCAAATCATTATAGTTAATATCATTGAAATTGTGATCTAAAGAAAATTTATTAGTTAAAGTAAAATTATCACTTAAGCTTAAATAAGCCTCGCCAACTAAATCCGATGCTTTTTGGTCTAGAGAACTTTTTGATGGAATAGAGCTATTTTCATTAAAACTATAAGTTTGGCCAATTGATAAAGAATAATTTTTCTTACCAGGGGTATTGCCCTCCAAATCATTATTCGAAATCTCTAAACCCATGATGGCACTTGTGCCTTCCTCAATTACATCTGGTTGAGAATTTTTGTTTAGTGAAAAAAGGTTAGAGTAATTTAGCTTTACATCGTCATTTTGTATATTCCTCATATGTCCCGGTGCATGTCTAATTGAAAATTTAGGAGTTAAAAAATTAACTTTGCCTTTAGAATTATTTTTCTTAGACAAGGGCATTCTTGCGTTGTAGGCTAACACTCCAGAAATCTCACTATTTAAACCGTCAGTTTTATATTTTTCAGCGTTATCAGCCTCGTAATTAACTACCTTGAAAAGACCTTTAAATTTATTCTGGATACCAGCTAAACTAATAAATGGATTTGATTGCCAATTAATATCATTTATCCAAAATTTAGTTGTTTGATTTACTTTATAGTTTTTTACAAAAGCATTACTACGAACATCAAATACACCAGTCTTGTTACCTGTAAACAAGTTCCTCTCAAATAGTATGTTTGGTAGGGAATATTCAAATCTAGTTTTGGCAGAGTCCTCTGCAGTTAAATCCTCAAACATTGCTGCACTTACACTTAAATAATTTTTATCATCCTGAAATCTATAGTTAAGATCTTTTTTAATAATATTCTCGTCTTTGTTTACCAGCGCTGTATTAATATCGTGTACCTTAAAATATGCGTCATTAGACACATGTTGGAGGTTTATCTCCAAGTTACTTGAATAATCTCCTTTTGACCAGTCATAAGCAAACCTAGAAAAAATATGAGATCTAGAACCATCGCTTTTTGCAAGCTTATCTGTTTCTTTATAACCCTTGTTGTAACTTGAATCTACAAGAAGGTATGAATTTTTAAATGCATGACGATATTCATGTAACACCAATAAATTTTCTTTAGCATATATTTTTGGTGTAAAAGTCATATCTCGATTTTCAGACAAAGCCCAAAAATAAGGTACGGATGCACTAAAACCAACCGTGGTATTATCTACTAATGTAGGAAATAAAAAACCAGACCTTCTTTTTACTGCTGGCCCAGGATGAAAAAATTTAGGAAAATAAAAAATAGGAAAATCATAAATTTTTAAAAAAGCATTGTCATAGTAGACAGTTTTTTTTGCTTTACTGTGTTTGATTTTTTTAGCCTGAATTGACCATGGAGGGCATTTTTTCCCTTCTCGACTTTGGCAAGTAGTAAAAACGCCTTTATCAAAGGTTACTCCTTCATCATCAATATAAGCAGAGTTTGCAAAAAATCTTGGTTCATTTTTATCATCATTTTTAAAGGTTGGGTCATTAAAGAATGATCTAACATCGCTACCTACGATTTTTCTTTTTTTTTCATCTATGTAAACTTCTGAAAAGAGATATTCATTATTCCTATTGTCTACAACTTTGACTTCACCTTGAGAAAAAAACATATTTTTTTCAGTTAAATAATTAAACATGTTTGTATAAATTTTATTACCGTTTATATCGGTAATTACACTTTTGGTATTTGAATAGATAACCTGCTTTTTATTATCGTAGAATATATCCTCTCCCTGTATTCTAAATTTTTCTGAAGTTATAATATCTGTTTCACCAAAAGATCTTACCAATTCGTTTATTTTATTATATTCAGCTTTTTCAGTGAAAATGATATTTTTTTTATTGTCAGATATTTGAACATTTCCTGTAGCATATACAACCTTAGTTTCCTTATTTAATTGCATTTCGTATGCACTAACGTTTAATTCTTCGGCTACCGCACCTACAGAAGTAAGCAGAAAAGACAATGTTAATATGAATTTATATAAGCTATTTTTCATTGATTTGAATAATTCCTACAGAACAAAATAAAGTCAAAATAATTATTGGGGACCAAACAGAAATAACCAAAGGAATTCTCTCTGTCGCACCCAAGGCCATGGAAAAATTTTTAAAATAGAAAATAACCACACATGTGATTATTGAAAGCAATATATAATATATGTTTTGCCTCCTATCATTCGAACCTAATGAAAATATAGATGCTAGACAGACCATCAAAACTAAGAAAAAAGGAAGGGATAAGTAATAGTGTTTCTTCTCTTCTACAAGTTTAATATTATAGCCTCTTTTAACCAAATCATCTATCTCAGTAATAATTTTATAAAAAGACAATGTATCTAAATTGGAATAAATAGAATTTAATTTTGCTTTATTAAAAGTTGATTCAAATATTAAAGTTTCAAATTTTTCGTTCAATCCACTTTTACCCCATGTTATTTTAAACCCATCTTTCACAACCCATGGTGTATTCAGTATATTTGCGCTTTTTGCTTCAATTCTTTCTATTAATACATTTTCCTTATTAAGTTTGTAGATACTTACATCCAATAAAAAATCACCTTCTATTTTTTTTGATTTTATAAAGTTTATGTTTGATCCAATTTTTTCTTTTACCCAAACCCCGTTATTTGTAATTGATGCTAAATGAGATTTATCAAGATCATAACCTCCTTTGACATCCTCATAATACTTAACCATAAGAGATGTAACTGGACTTAAAGCTAAAAGAATTATGATTCCAATAAAAAATGCAGCAATACCAAACAAGGATACAAATTTTATGCTAGAAAATCCAAATGTCTTTAAGGAAAGGATTTCGTTACTATTTTTTAATTTTATTAAAACCCACATAGAGGATAAAAATATAATAAAAGGAAAAATATTTATTAAAATACTTGGGATAATCATAAAAGATAAAGCTATCGGAATCATTATTCCAACATTGTAGTCAGCAAAATAAGTAACTTCCTCACGAAGGTTCATTATTAGTCCAGCTGCAGAAAAAATTAAAACTACATTCATCATACTTACTAAAAATTCTTTAACTAAATATCTATTTATTACCGTATGTTTCATGATTTTTTCTTTAAATTTTCATATAAAAAATTTCTTATAATTTCAAAATAAACTAAAGGCAAGATAGCCAATGGAGTTAAATAATAGATCAAAGTGTTAGTAAAAGATTTTCCTGAATATTTAACTAAAACTTCTGCTATAACTAAAATTAAAAATGAAAAAATGGGATAAAAATACTTGTAAAAAATTTTAAATTTATTTTCTTCTCTTTGGTTTAAAAGAAAACAAATAATTAAAGTTATAACAGGTATATATAGAGGCATGCCAAATCGCCTGTTTATTTCAGACAAGACATCGTTTTTCTTGTGGTCTCTTGGACAGTTTAAAATCTTTTTATTTCCTTTATCAAAATAACATTGAACAAGAAGTCTTGATGGAGTTTCTTGTATTTTAGTTTGTATTATAGATCTAGTTTGCAAGTTATCTAACCTAAGAGCTGTCTTTTCAAACTTTATTGTTTGTAGATTTTTTTTATCATTTTTTTCTTTATCAACTTTTTCAGATTGAATTATTCCATTTTTTAATATTAGAACAGGAATGTTTTGTGAATTTGCAATTCTACCTTTTTTTGCAATAATTGTAACATTATCTGTGCCTTTAGAATTTTCGAGGCCTCTCAGGATTTTGCCTTCGTCTCTGATAAAAATATTTTGCATATCACCATTGGCATTCTTTTTTTCTACAAAAATAGTCAAACCAGGAACAGTATCATTGAATTGATTTGTTTTGACCATGCTTGAGATAAAATCGAGACTTGAAGATTTAATTAATGATCTTGAATAATTTAATACACTAGGGTTTATGAGCGTTGCAAGAAACAGCTGAAGTAATGTTACAATTAAAGAAACTTTTATAAAGAAGTTAACAAGCTTTAATTTGTTTAAACCTGCTGTCCATAAAATTATTAACTCATTTTCATTTTCAAATTTTAGTATTGCTAAGACCAAGGAAATTAGAAATGACAGGGGTATAAACTTTGTTAAAATTTTTGGGATATTTAAAAGGGAATAACTAAGATATACAGACAGTGCATGGCCATCCTCAACAACTAAATCAAGGAAATTTACGGCCTGAACTGTCCATACAATGGCTGTAAAAGTGAATAAAGTTATGAAAAAATACTTGCTTAATTCCAGAAAAAAGTGCTTATAAATTTTATTACTCAACATTTTTATTGTTTTTGTATATAATTAAAGCAACTTGTTAAGAATTTCAATCTTAGGTTGACCAAATGATAAATTTTACGAACAAATTTGATGATAAATGCGAAAATTTGGGTTTTTTTATACCCGAAGACAAGCTTTCAATAAAAACTTCCAAAGTTGATGACGACAAAAGAGACAAAATTAATAAATTTTTAAAAAGAATTGAAAAGAACAAAGATAAAAAAAAGCTTCATTATTTTGATATCTCAGACAATCAAAGATGTTTTGTAATAATTCTGAGTGAAAAATTAATTAATTTTGAATTAAATGATTTAGGCGGTTCATTTAAAAACTTAATTAGCTCACATAAAAATTTAAAAAGCATTAGTTTGCTTGTTTCAGAAAATGTTAGAAACAAAAAGCTCTCAGACGAGGAATTAATTTCTGAGTTCCTGTATGGATATAATCTAAAAAATTATTCCTTTGAAAAGTACAAAAGCAAAAAGAAATCAGATGCTTCTACAAAAATTGATATCTGCGTTAATAAGACTGAGAGGTTTAAAAAAGAATTTCAAACCTTTTCATCTGTAAAAGACGGGGTGTTTTTAGCAAGAGACCTGGTGTCCGAACCACCTAACGAGCTTAATCCCAAACATTACACAAAGGAAATACTAAAATTAACTAAACTAGGATTAAAGATTGAAGTTTTTGGGGAAAAAGATTTAAAAAAAATGGGAATGAATTCTCTGCTTGGTGTTGGACAGGGAAGTTCAAATGAAACGTTTTTAGTTACAATTAAATGGAACGGTAAAAAAGAAAAAGGAAAACCACTTTGTTTTGTTGGGAAGGGAGTCTGTTTTGATACCGGAGGTATTTCTTTAAAACCCGCCAGATTCATGGAAGAAATGAAATATGATATGGGAGGATCTGCAGTTGTGGTAGGTTTAATGAAAACATTGGCATTAAGAAAAGCAAAAGTGAATGCAGTTGGCGTCGTTGGTTTGGTTGAGAATATGCCCGGATCAAATGCTCAAAGGCCCGGAGATATAGTTAAATCTTATTCTGGTAAAACAATCGAAGTTTTAAATACAGATGCTGAAGGAAGACTAGTTTTAGCAGACGCACTTGCTTATGCAGAAAAAGAATTTAAACCAAAATTTATAATTGATCTTGCAACTTTAACTGGTGCTATAATAATAGCCTTAGGAGAGGAATACGCAGGACTTTTCTCAAATGACGATAAATTATCAGAACAATTATTTAAAATTGGAAATATTATTAATGAAAAAGTTTGGAGATTGCCATTACACAAAAATTACAACAAACTGATGAACTCTAAATATGCAGACGTACAAAATATTAATTATGCTGGTGGAGCAGGTTCTATAACAGCTGCTCAATTCTTACAAAGATTTGTTAGCAAAGAGACACCATGGGTTCATTTAGATATTGCGGGTATGGCATTTTCTAAGAAAGCTGCAAGTATAAACTCAGGTGGTGCCACAGGATTTGGCGTAAGATTGTTGAATGATTTAATTAAAAAACATTACGAATAAATTTTATGATTCAGCAAACGTTATCCATTATAAAACCAGATGCCGTTGAAAGAAATCTAACAGAAAATATCAAGAGAATATTTTTAAAAAATAAATTAAAAATTGTAAAAACAAAAAAAATTCAAATTACAAAAGATGAAGCTTCGGAGTTTTACAGAGTTCATCAAACAAAATCTTTTTATGAAAAATTATGCAATTATCTATCATCAGGACCAATTATTGTTATGGTTCTAGAAGGTAAAAATGCTATTCAAGAAAATAGAAGAATAATGGGAAGTACAGATCCAAAAAATGCTGAAGAAGGCACAATAAGAAAACGGTATGGAATTTCCATAGATAAAAATTCAGTTCATGGATCTGATTCTCCTGATAATGCAAATAAAGAAATTGATTTTTTTTTTAAAAACTAGTTTGGATTATATATTCTCCGGATAGCTATGGAATAGGCCTTATATTCTTCGGACTGTACTTTCTTCTTTAATTGCTCAGGACTTTCTTTTTTACTTATAGAGACTCTTTTTTTAACAATTATTTTTCCATTATCTAATTTTTCATCAACGAAATGTACGGTACAGCCTGTAATTTGCTCCCCGGCATTTAATATACGTTTAAAAGTGTTTAGACCTTTATATTTGGGTAGTAATGAGGGATGAATATTAATTATCTTACCTTTAAAATTTCTAACAAATCTTTTTGATAACACTGTCATAAAGCCAGCCAAACACACTAAATTGATTTTTCTGTCTAACAGTTCTTTTATAGCAATTTTTTCAAATTTATCCTTTTCAAAATCTAAAATAATATGTGGTATTGAAAATTTTTTAGCAAAGCAAATTCCTTTAGCACCTTTTTTATTTGATATTACTAGGCTTACATTAATGGGAAAATTATAGTCTCTAGAATTTTTTATAATTGACCTTAAATTTGTTCCTGACCCAGATATAAAAATACAAGCTCTTTTCTTTACCATCTAATTTTTTTTAATAAATTTAGCTTTTTTGAAGATTTTGAAATAAAACCAATTTCGTAGGGCTCAAATTTTTTATTAAAACATTTTTTTAATTTAGAAACTTTGTGTTTATCTGTTATTAAACAAAAACCTACACCACAGTTAAATGTTTTTAACATTTCTATATCGCTAATATTTTGATTCTTAAGCCATTTGAAAATTTTAAGCACTCTTATTTTTGATAAGTCTATATTAACAGTTAGATTATGAGGAACAGATCTCGTTATATTTTCTATTATGCCTCCCCCGGTTATATTTGCCGAAGAATTAATTAAATCTTTTTCAACTAGATTTAAAACTTCTCTAGTGTAAATTTTTGTTGGTACTAACAATTCTCTTTTCAAAAATTTATCAATTTTATAATTTTTTAATATTTTTCTGACCAAAGAAAAACCATTAGAGTGCAAACCACTTGATGGTACCGCTAATATTATATTTTTATTTTTTACTTTATCTTTAGCTATAAGTTTTTTTCTTGAAACTAAACCAACCGAGAAACCAGCTAAATCAAATTTATTTTTAGCATATGTTCCGGGCATTTCTGCTGTTTCACCACCAACCAACAAACAATCTGAAATTTTACATCCGTTTATTATTCCTTTAATAACTTGTTTCATTTTAGGAAGGTTTATTTTTCCTGTGGCTATATAATCTAAAAAAAATAATGGTTTAGCTCCCTGAACAATCAAGTCGTTAACGCACATTGCTACGAGATCTATTCCAATGGTATTAAATTTATTAAAACGATTTGCAATTTCCAGTTTTGTGCCAACACCATCTGTGCTTGCAACTAAAAGAGGGTCTTTAATTTTTATTTGTTTAACATCAAATACTGAAGCAAACTTTCCTATGTTATTTTTGTTAAATTTGTTTAATTTTTTTTTAAAGGCCTGTTTGGAGTATTTTTCAATGTATTGTGTAAATTTTTCTGCAGTTTCAATATTTACACCGCTTTTTTTGTAACTATTTTTTGTTTTTTTCATGAATAAGATGATATTTAGATAATTTATGAAAAAATTTATTTTCCTATCTTTAATAATATTATTTTTAAACAAAACACAAAATGTTTCTGCTGATCAGAATACTTTTATTGTTGATAATATAATTGTTACTGGAGAAATACGTGACAACAATTACAGAGAGAATTATACAAGCATTGCTTTTAGGAAGGGATTTCAGAAGCTTGTAGAAAATGTACTTCAAATTAAAGATCAAAAAAAAATATTAAGCACAGATTTATCAACTATAAAATCACTTGCTGAGAATTACAAAATAGTTGAAGAGAAAGTTCTAGACAACAAATATAACGCAAAGATAACAATAGCTTTTAAAAGAAATTTGGTGAGTGATTTTTTTTACAAGAAGGGAATATCGTATTCAGAGTCAGAAAAATTACAGACAATTGTTTATCCTATTTTAGTTCTAAATTCTGATTTGCAGGTTTTTTCTAACAATAAATTTTTTGATGAATGGAACGAAGACCAAGATTTTGACAGTATAGATTTTGTTCTACCAGTGGAAAATTTAGATGATATTTCATTTATAAAAAAATATTTACCTGTTTTAGAAGAGATCGACCTAAGTCAGCTTGTTGATAATTATGAAATTAAAAATAGCGCTATTTTAATTCTTAGATATGATGAAAAAGTCTTAAATGTTTTTTTAAAGACCAATTTTAACAATGTAAAAAAACTTAAAAAAATTGAAATTAATGTGAAAAATTTACAAGACAAAAAAGTCAGAGAAAGTGTTATTGCGAGTTTAAAATCCTCTATCCACGATTTGTGGAAGGAGCAAAATTTAATAGATATTTCACTTCCTTCATATTTAACTATAAATGCCCCAACCAAAGACTCTAATTCCTTGGGAGAAATAATTAAAAGAATTAAGATGATTAGTTTGATTACCGATTATTATATTGAGGAACTCGACAAGGATTCAGTAAAAATAAGGATTAAATATTTAGGCAAAATAAAAAATTTACAAAATAGTTTTACGGACAATGGATTTATCTTTAAAATTTTAAATAACGAATGGCAACTAACTTTAGCAGGATAAAATGTCAGAACAGTTAATTTTTAATTTTCCTTTTAAGAAGAATTATTTAAAACAGGATTTCTATGTGTCAGAAAATAATTTTAATGCTTTCAAATTAATTGAAAGTTGGCCAAACTGGTCTGGAAGGCTAGTGAATATTTTTGGACCCAAAGGATGTGGCAAAACACATCTTATAAATATTTTAAAAAGCAAGATCCAATCTATACTTATACCTTCAAAAGATGTTACAGCTGACACTTTAACAAAATACAAAATAAAAGAGTGTTTAATTATCGATGATTTCAACAACGACATAGAAGAAAAAATTTTGTATTCGATAATTAATATGTCTTTTCAGGACAACAAGTATTTGATAATCAGCTCGACAGTTTCGCTAAAAGAGTTTGAAATAAAACTAAAGGATTTAAAATCAAGATTGAAGAGTTTTTTGGACATTGGAATTGATTTACCAACAGATAATTTGCTTAAAGTAATTTTAACAAAAAATTTTTCGGATAAGCAGATTCAAATCAGCTCAAAAAATATAGACTATATTTTGAAAAATATTGAAAGGTCATATGAGAAAGTCAATTCATTTTCAAATTCTATTGACAATTTATCTTTAACTAAAGCAAGCCCTATTAATTTACAATTGATAAAAAAAGTATTAAATGAACTAAGCTTGCAATAAATATTTATGAATAAATTTAGAACTCATAATTGTTCAGAATTAACCGAGAAAGATATAGGGAAGGATATTAAACTTTCTGGATGGATTCACAGGAAAAGAGATCACGGAAATTTACTTTTTATGGATCTTCGCGATCATTTTGGGGTAACACAATGTGTTATTGAAAATAAAGATAAAAATTTTAAGATTTTGGAAAAATTGAGACCAGAGTCCGTCCTCTTAGTCGAGGGAAATATTGTAAAGAGATCAAAAGAAACTGAAAATAAAGAATTAAAAACAGGTTTGATCGAAGTTAAAATAAAAAATATCGAAGTACTTTCCGAGGCTAAAGAACTGCCTATGCCTGTCTTTGGGGAACAGGAATATCCAGAGGAGATAAGACTAAAATATAGATTCATTGATTTGAGAAGAAATGAAATGCATGAGAATATCAAGCTTAGATCTAAAGTTTTATCTTTTGTAAGATCTAAAATGATTCAGAATAACTTTTTAGAATTTCAAACTCCGATTCTTACATCTTCAAGTCCGGAAGGCGCCAGAGATTTTTTAGTTCCAAGCCGACTTCATCCAGGAAAATTTTATGCTTTGCCTCAAGCACCACAACAATTTAAGCAAATGGTTATGATATCTGGTTTTGATAGATATTTTCAAATTGCACCATGTTTTAGAGACGAAGATGGAAGAGCAGACAGAAGCCCGGGAGAACACTATCAATTGGATATGGAGATGGCATTTGTTGAACAAGAAGATATATTCAAAGTTGTTGAGCCTATCTTCTATGATTTGTTTAAGGAGTTTGGAAAAGGAAAAAAAATAAACAAAGCTCCCTTTCCAAGAATTAAATACAAAGAATCTCTAGAAAAATACGGAACAGACAAACCAGACTTGAGAAATCCTATTGAGCTAGTTGATGTTACAAAAATATTTAAATCAGAAGATGTAAAATTGAAAATTTTTAAAAGCATAATAGCAAAAGGTGGAATTGTAAAAGCCATTCCAGTTCCTAACACTTTTTCAAAACCAAGAAGTTTCTTTGATGGCTTTAACAATTGGGCTATTAGCGAAGGTGCAAGCGGTTTAGCTTATATAACATTTGAGAAAGCCAAGAACAAAATTGTTGGAAAGGGACCTATAGCTAAATTTTTTTCTGAAAATGCTATTTTAGAGTTAATGAAAAATTGTAAAATTAATGAAAAAGATTCTGTTTTTTTTGTATGCAATAAAGAAAAGGAAGCGATAAGATTCTCTGGTATAGCAAGGCAAAAAATAGGCGATGAGTTAAAATTAGTTGATGAAAAAAACTTTCATTTTTGCTGGGTGACTGATTATCCAATGTATGAATATGATGAAAAAGAGAAAAAAATAGATTTTAGTCACAATCCTTTTTCAATGCCGCAAGTTGAAATGAAAGAATTTGACAAAACTGATCCTCTAAAAATTCTGGCCTATCAGTACGATTTAGTATGTAATGGATACGAACTATCTTCCGGTGCTATTAGAAACCATATACCCGAGTATTTATTCAAAGTTTTTGACAAAGTAGGTTATTCAAAAAGCATGGTTGAAAAAAAATTTTCAGGTATGATCAAAGCACTTTCATACGGAGCACCACCTCACGGAGGTATGGCCCCAGGAATCGATAGAATTGTGATGCTTTTAGCTAATCAAAAGAATATTAGGGAAGTAACTCTATTTCCTTTAACACAAAATGCAGAAGATCTATTAATGGAAGCCCCATCAGAGGTCAGTGATAAACAGTTAAAAGATCTTAGTATAAAAACTGTTGTAAAAAAGGATTAACTCTTGCTTTTTAAATTTATTCTTACATCACTTAAGTCAACCAGTTTTTCTTCGTAGTTACTTCTTACAAATCCCTTACTTGTAATGTTTTTAACGATTTTTAAAAACTGATCATCTTTACCATGATCTTTTTTTGTATCAGAACTGAGTATACTAGGTGTATGTGCGAGCTCTTCTTTGCCTAAGTATGAAATTGCAAGTTCTCTAAAAATATAATCAAGAATTGATGTAGCACTCAAAATTCTGTCATTTCCATAAACTTTACCTGAGGGTTCAAATTTTGTATCTAAAAAAGCATCAACAAATTCTTCTAATGGAACCCCGTATTGTAAACCCAGGGAAATAGCTATAGCAAAATTATTTGTTAAAGACTTTACCAATTCACCCTCCTTGTTTGTATCAATAAATATTTCCCCAATTTTTCCATCATCATATTCTCCAGTATGTAGATAAATCTTGTGATCCCCAATAGTTGCCTTTTGAATATAACCTTTCCTTCTATCTGGCATTTGAAATCTTTTATCAGAGTCTTTTATTTTATGTATTTGTGAATTTTTTACATTTACTTCTGATTCTGAAATTTTATTACGGATCTCATCTCCAACGTTTTTGTTTTCAACATGGTTGATTTTAATATCATTTGGTATGTCAAATTTTTTAGAGGCTTTTTTATCGGAGCCTTTTTTTGTTTTTCTGTTATTAACTGTTACATTTATAATTTCTACTTTTCCATCTTTTCTATTATCAATATCATCTAATGCTTTTTCGTTAAGTTCGTTTAACTCGTGCACTATCTTGAAAGTACACGTATAATGGGTTTCGACCAAAAATTTTGACATAATTATTCCTCAATGTTTCTTGAAAGTGACAAGGTTTAAGATATATACGATATTAAGTATGTGTCTACGGTATTATAGTACAATTTAAAATTGTGTGGACTTTTAAAACAACGGAAAATGATTAAACAAATTTTTACTTGGTGGAATTCTCAAACAATTGGAACTTTTATAAATACAATTTTTTTTGGAAAATTGGTTGGAAAAGACGAATCCAACAATAAGTATTATGAAAGCAGAAAAGGAAAGAGATGGGTTATATACAAAGGCGAAATTGATGCATCAAAAATAAACTCTGACTGGTATTCTTGGATGCATTATCAGACGAATATTAAACCTACAAAAAGACCATATACAAAGCATTCGTGGCAAAAACCTCATACAGAAAACAAGACCGGAACCAAGGATGCTTATAAGCCAAACAAAATTTCTAATAAAAATAAAGATTTTAAAAAGTATGAAAGCTGGAAGCCTTAATATAATTTTCTTTATACTTGTGGTTATTTTTTTCTCCACCAATCTTTTTTCGGAAGAGAAAGTGATTCTAGAAAACTTAGAACCAACATTTGAGGAGGAATTTTCCGAAACAGATTCTACTCAAGTAACAGATAAAATTTCAAAGATAAAATCAAAAAATAAAAAAAAGCTTGGAACGAAAGAAACCGTTGTTCGTCTAAGAGCTCTGGACAAAATTACCGCAAAAACATCAGATATTAATGTTATCGTTGGGCAGAAAAAAAAATTTGGATATTTAGAGATTTTTCCTAAAAAATGTGCAAAATCTCAAGAAGAGGGTGGTCAGGGTGTGGTAGCATATATACAGGTCAAGGACCTATCTGACAAAAAAGATGATAAGATTTTTATATTTAATGGTTGGACATTTTCATCAAGCCCCACTCTAAGAACTTTTGACCATCCAGTTTATGATTTATGGGTAACAGGTTGTGAAAATATATAATACAAATGAAATATTCAGATATAACAAAACTTAAACACTTGGCGCAGGACAAGACATCAAGATCTGCAAATCCTGCTGTAGTTAGAAACTCTACGATCTTTTTTAAAAGTATGCAGGAACTTTTAAACAAAGAAAAAGAGATAAAAAAAGGTTCAAAAGTTAATTTTTACGAATATGGAAGGGCTGGTAGCCAAACAACAATCGCGCTTCAAAACTTTATAGCTGAATTGGAA
>Ga0163108_10000434_pt1 | contig 30988 bp, 26 predicted proteins | sample Fk1155metaG_FD_109644 | JGI IMG/M metagenome (GOLD analysis project Ga0163108, IMG submission 109644) | Marine microbial communities from the Central Pacific Ocean - Fk160115 155m metaG | ecosystem: Environmental > Aquatic > Marine > Oceanic > Photic zone | place: The Central Pacific Ocean...
TGCAAGCTCAAGGAGTTCAAACGTATCGCAATGCGCAGCGACAAGACGGATAGCAGCTTCGCAGCGATGATCTATCTCGCAGCTGGGGTTATCAACTCTCGGTAATTCTCAACAGACCCTAGTCAACAAGGCCAGGCCACTGCCCACACGACTAATAAACGAACTTCTTCCCGAAACAAGCGGAGTTTTTCTCCCACGTGAATTGAGTATACGGCGCGTGCCATCAGAACTCTGCGGACTGCTCAATCGTGATCCAGCATCTCCATTCCATCAACTGATAAAGCGACCGTCCGACGGCGCCACTACAGGCCAATCCATCATTACTGACACCGCTGTGATTGCGATGATTCGCAATAGTATCAATAACCCTTTAGGAGCCTTGGCCACTTATCGGGTAACTCATCAAGGACGCGACGGCGTCGATTTAGAGAACATGTACCGCTTGCTGGTGACATTCTGGTCCGCAGTCAAGTCCGTCTTTCCCGATGCTTGGGGTAAGGACCCTCGACAAAGTCGACTCATGCACTCCGCCGGTCTGCTAGCTATGGGCGTCCTGATGGATCGTATCTATTCGCGCGCAAATGCCACCGATGACGTCAAAGTAGTCGAGAGCGAGTTGCAAAAGGTGGCCCCGGCGTGCCGATGGACTTGTGGAACCTGGGAGGGATTGGGCGTAGCCTGGAACGAAATCCAGAACACGCCGCGCGATATTCGGCGCCTACAGACTGCCCTGGTGCAAGCCTACATCGGTGGGAGTGAAGTACGGTGAAGTTCCTTTACTCCGATACCCAGGACTACGTCGACCCAAAGTACGACTTCTTGACGGACTCATCACCAACGGGTCGTGAACGGTACTGGCACGACAAGTACGCGCACGAGATCATGGATGAGGCACCCTACGATGGCTTGTTGGTGTCGATGAGTGCTATCCGCCAAGCCGACGGCGTGGCTTCTTCAAAGGTACGTTACTCTACTGCCGAGGAGCAACGGTTGCTGCGCGAGGGAGCGCGTCGTTTTTTGCGCTTTGATGGCCCTAAGCACCGTGACCTCATGCTAATGGGCGACTGTGGTGCTTTCGCCTACGTAGAGCACCACGACCCGGCTTACTCGCCATCGGAGGTGGTCGAATTCTATTTGGACGCCGAGTTCACTCACGGGGTATCACCTGACCACGTGATCTTCGCTTGTGATCTGCAAAACCCGGATGCCGGCGACCAGTCCAAGGACACCCTTTATCGCTACGAAATCACGCTGGAGAATGCGCGCACGTTCCGCAATTTGGTGCGAAATGAGGGCGACCTGTTTGAGCCGATGGGAGCTGTGCAAGGATGGTCGCCTAAGAGCATGGCAGATGCCTCGGCTGCCTTGGTCAAAATGGGCTACAAGTACTTAGCCATTGGCGGCTTGGTACCCTTGAAAGTAGACGCGATAAAGCAAGTGCTGCGGGCGATTCGGGACAAGATCGGTCCAGAACCGAAAATGCATTTACTAGGCTTCGCCAAGGCTGATCACATTGGCGAGTTCACAGGCTATGGCATCACAAGTTTCGATTCAACGTCGCCACTAATTCGTGCTTTTAAGGACGAAAAGTCGAATTACTACATGGACAACGGTCGTGGGGGTCTTGACTATTACACAGCCATCCGGGTTCCTCAGGCCATGGACAATGCCCGCTTAATGCAAGGCGTCAAGCGAGGAGTTTTCCACGCCGAGGACCTTCAGATGCGCGAGCAGAGATCCTTGCTTCTGTTGCGTGAATTCGACCAAGGAAAACGTACGGTCGAGGAGACACTCGAGGCAATCATGGACTATTCGCAGTTCCTTGTACGAGGCGATGCAACCGGAGTCGCGGCTCAGGACCGTGCGTTGGCTACGACCCGTGCGCGCATTGAGCGCACGCTACAAGACCGTCCCTGGAAGCACTGTGATTGCGCCATCTGCCGTGATGTCGGTGTCGAGGTCATCATTTTCCGCGGCAGCAATCGAAACAAGCGCCGAGGATTCCATAACTTAGGCGTCTATCACCGCCACCTTCACCGCACTCTCGCCAATCAGCCATGACTGTTTTCCGATTCCCTGCTCTTACCGCGCATCAGGCGGCAGACCACGAAGTTTTTATGTTTGCTGCCGAGCCGAAGCAGGTCCTGCAATTCGCACAGATTGAACGCTTGGGCCGAAAGGACAGCGGGGAACTAAAGGGTTTCCAGCGGCACCAGATTTCCTCGCACATCAAAGATATCCGCAGCTATCTAAGTCGCGAAGACGCTCTGCTGCCCAACGCAGTGATCGTGGCTTTCCTGGAGAACGTCAAACTCCAGCATCATGAGGACGGCCGTGTCGATGTGGAGATTGACACCGAGAACGGCCCTCCCGGCTTCGTTGTTGATGGTCAGCAGCGTCTAACTGCTCTGTCTGGCTTGGAGAAGCCCGGATTTCAAGTGTTTGTCTCTGCCCTGGTTTGCAAGGACTACGATGAACTGCGGCAGCAGTTCGTGTTCATTAACAGCGCCAGGCCACTTCCCAAGACGCTGATTTACGAACTCCTGCCGAACGTCGAGGGACTGCCAGAGCGGTACACAGCCCGCCGTTTCGCCGCGCGTGTGGTCGAACGCCTGAACTTCAACGGTTCGATAGCCCTGCGCGGCCAAATCCGCCAGCACACCAACCCAGGCGGCGTCATTAGCGATACCGCTATGCAAAAACTGGTGATGAACTCAACCGCCCAGGGCGCAGTGCGTGATTTGATCGCATATGAAGACCGTGAAGATCGCGCAGTCAAGGTTATCGATGAGTTCTTTACGGCGGTTGCTAAGGTATTTGGTGGGGAGTGGTCGGGTATGTCGCCGCGCCACTCGCGACTGCGCCATGGCGCCGGAATCATCGCGATGGGTTTTGTGATGGATTTGCTTTACGCAATCAATGGAGCCAGGACTGCGGCGCATTTCGAGCAAGGCCTGGAGTTGCTCAAGCCTTACACCGCATGGACACAAGGAAATTGGCCGATCGCCGACTATGAGGTCCCCTGGAACCATCTACAGAACACGCCTCAGGACATCGATACCTTAACTCGTCATTTGGTTTCGACGACCAAGCGGCAATTACGCAAACTACGCCGCGCGGCCTAACGATATGCACACCTCTGCCCTCGTATTGTTTTCTGGTGGTCAGGACTCGACCACTTGCCTGGCCTGGGCGCTCGATCGCTACCAGTGCGTGGAGACAATTGGCTTCGACTACGGTCAGCGTCATGCGGTCGAACTGCAATGCCGCACGACCGTCCTGAAATCGCTGCGCGAACGCTTTCCCGCCTGGAATGGGAAACTGGGCGAAGACCATATGCTGGACATGGGCCTACTGGGCCAGGTCAGCGATACGGCCCTCACCAAGGACAAAGCCATCGATTTCGAGAAGACGGGACTGCCCAACACATTCGTGCCAGGTCGCAACTTGCTGTTCATGACCTTCGCAGCAGCCCTCGCCTACCGGCGTGGCTTGACGGTGCTGGTGGGAGGCATGTGCGAGACTGACTACTCGGGCTACCCTGACTGCCGTGACGACACGCTTAAATCGCTGCAGGTCACCCTCAGCCTCGGACTGGATCAACGCATGGTGGTCGAGACGCCGTTGATGTGGATCGACAAGGCCGCCACCTGGCGTCTGGCCGATCTACTGGGGGGCAAAGATTTGGTCTCACTGATTTTGGAGGAGTCGCATACCTGCTACCTGGGTGATCGCAGCCAGCGTCACACGTGGGGTTACGGTTGCGGCAAGTGCCCTGCATGCGAATTGCGCCAGGCTGGTTATGAGACCTACCGCAAGGGCCAGAAAGGATGACCTATAGCGTCAAAGAAATTTTTTATACCCTGCAAGGCGAAGGCCACCATGCCGGGCGCCCCGCGGTGTTTTGCCGGTTTGCCGGATGCAACCTCTGGAGCGGAGTGGAAGAGGGCCGTGCCAGCGCGGTGTGCCAGTTCTGCGACACCGATTTTGTCGGCACCGACGGCGAAGGCGGTGGCAAGTTTGCCGACGCTGCCAGCCTGACCGCGCGTATCCATGCGCTGTGGCCTGCCGACTACCCCGCGCAAAAATACGTGGTGTGCACCGGTGGAGAACCGCTTCTGCAACTGGATGCCCCGCTGATCGATGCCCTGCACGCCGCCGGTTTTACGGTGGCGATTGAAACCAATGGCACGCTGCCGGTTCCGCGTGGCGTGGACTGGGTCTGCGTCAGCCCCAAGATGGGGTCGGATCTGGTAGTGCGCCAGGGCAACGAGATCAAGGTCGTCATCCCGCAGTCCGGGCAGTCCCTGGACCAATACGCTGCGCTGGATTTTGAACACCATTTTGTACAGGCCATGGACGGACCGCTACAGGCCACCAATCTGCGCCTGGCCATTGACTATTGCAAAGCGCATCCCCTGTGGAACCTGTCGGTGCAGACCCACAAACTGCTGCAGATTCCCTGAAGGAAACAACGGACCCTCCCATGCTGACAATTACCCGAAAAATGGAGTTCGATGCCGGGCATCGCATTCCCGACCACAACAGCCAATGCCGCAACCTGCACGGTCACCGCTATACGCTGCTCATCACCCTCGAGGGGGACGTGGTGCAGAAAGACGGCGAATCCAACAACGGCATGATTATGGACTTTGGCGACATCAAAGCGCTGGCCAAGGCGCACCTGGTGGACCTGTGGGACCACGCCTTCATCGTCTATGAAAAAGACACCGCGGTGCGCGCCTTCCTGGACAGCATGCCAGGCCACAAGACGGTGGTCATCGACCGTGTTCCCACGGTGGAAAACCTGGCCCAGGCCGCCTTTGACATCCTGAAAGACGTGTACCGAAACCGCTTCGGCCGCCACCTGTCGCTGGCCAAGGTGACGCTGTACGAGACGCCCAACTGCTGGGCGGAGGTGGACGGCTGATGGCTGCGGCACGCGTCATGGTGCTGGGCACCACCAGCAACACCGGCAAAAACTGGCCCACCACCGCGCTGTGCCGCAACTACAGCAAACGGGGCTTGAAGGTGGCGCCGTTCAAGGTGTAAAACATGAGCAGCAACGGCCGCGTGGTCAAGGGCATGGTGGAGCGGCATGTCAGTGGCGGCAAGTGCGTGCTGCGATGGCCCCCCCCTCTGATCAGGCTGTGGCCGTGGTCGGGACCAACTGGCTTTGCCGTATCACGCGTTCCACAATACGTGTGGTGCCACTGCCGTCGACTTGAAGCAAGGCCGCATCTGCACGCACGGCGGCCTTGATGCAGAAAAAGGCCTGGTGGGTGGCGACCCCCGAGACGAACACCACCCAGTCGGCGTGACGGGTTCCAGTCCTCAGGCGAGGCGTACAGGTTTCATCGGAGTTGGTGTCAATCTTGGCTTGTGGAAACGCTGCTTCAAGGACTAGCGCTGCTCGGCGGATGGCGTGGGTATCCAGGCTGTAGAGAAAGATGCGCGCCTGAATGTCCGCGCGAACCTGTGCCTCGCCGTCGGTATCCTCCGCTGGCCTTGGCGGCAGAGGGAACTCCGCTTCTTGTGCCAGCAATTCCAGCAGGCACCGCTCGGCGGTCGAAAGACGAGCCCAGATCTGCTTGGCTGCCTGAAGCACTTTGGCGGTCCACCGAAGGCGCGCCTCGTCATCCCTGCACGGGTGAACAGCCAGCAAGTCTGCCAGGTCCAGGCCCCAGCCGATTTCTCGTGGTGAAGGTGATTCGGAGAACACATCGCCCAGGCGGTCAACCAGGCCGGTGTATTCAGAGGGCGTGAGGCCTGCGATCAGCGCATGGCGCGTGGCCAGTCGGACCATCTCCCGTTCGCTTTCGCCCGCGCGGTCGCGGACATGCAGCGCTTCGATGAAGCCGAGGTAGACCTTCATCAGCGCGCTGGCGGGCGTGGTGCGAATCACCAGCCAGTCGAACCAGATCGGCAACAAGGATTCGAACAAGGGCGACGTGTCGAGGGCGACATCTTCGATCGTCGATAACAACGACTGAACAAAACTGGGCTGCTCCAGCATGGCCGCGGCCTCAGGTGAGTGAACCAGTTCCCGCCAGTACACCAGCATGTCGTCGGCCTTGCCGGGACCGGGGGGCGATTGGGGACCCGGCAGCGTGGGCGTGGTGATGTTTTGCGCAGCGAGCTTTTCGACATCCGCCAGAAGCCGTGGCCGAGCCTGCCGCGCTTTCATCGCCATCTCCGCGTTGGCCGCCTGGAGTCGGTCGATGGCTGCGCTGGCCTGGCCGGGATGGCCGATCTCCTTGGCACAACGCAATTGTGCCTGCAGGACCTCGATCGAGTCTGGCAACGGTTGCAGCAGCACCAATGCTTGTTCGTAGCGCTCCAACTCCATCTCGTGCAGCGCCTGCTCCAGCCCCGACTTGGGCTGCAATGCCCGAGCTATCGTGGCAATTGCCTCGGAAGCCGGACCGAACGCGTGCGCCCCCAACTCCTGAAGCAGGGATCCGCACAGTTGGGCCGACGGCTCGTCCAACGACAACTCGTGCAGCAGGAAGCCTTTGAGCGCGGCGGGTCGGCGACTGCGACCGCGTCCCTTGAGCAGGTTCGTGGCCATGATGCGCACGCGCTGGGCGAAGGCCTCTACCAGATCGTCGGCAACTCCCCGTACCTCCACGGGGGCAAGGTAGGTCTCGTACAGTGCATCCCAAATGTCGCCGTAAGTCTCCGGCGGCAGGCGAACCTTGAGCAGGTCGTCCCATTGGGGGTGGGCCAGGATCCGGTCCCAGCGTCCCAGGGCCGCGTGCAATCGGATTTCGAGGAAGGCACGGTTCTCAGCGCTGAGGCGGTGCTGCTCGCGCAGCGCCGCCATCGCGGCCAAAGCATCCTTCTCGTTGCGGGCCACCAGGGCGCGATCAAACGCGGCACGCAACTGGTGGAAGGTACGCAATTCCTGGCGGGGGCGCGCAGGCCTCTGCTCGAGTAGTTGCCAATAGCGCTGCCAACTAGCGATGACCCGAGACTCAAGCTTGGGCGTGATCGCAAAGAAAGCGCTCACGTGCAAGCCCGCCTGGGTCAGGACGGATCTGGCACTGCCTTGTGTTGCAGACAGGGCCGCGCCGTCTTTTTCGAAATCCCCGAAGCTCGGACCTACAAAGGCCATCATCTCGTCGTGCAGGCCCCGCGCACTCAATTCGTCATGCGCACAGGCAAGCCAGCAGGTCCGTTCGGCTCCTGCCTCCAAAAAAGGCAACAGAAGCGGCCGGTCCTTGAAGCCCTTGCCATACCTGGAAATCGCCGAGACCAGGGCCTGCGGCACCGCCTGTTTGTTCACGGGCACCGTACCGGTCAAGGGATTGGCATAGGTATTAACGGCCGCAAAGAACCTACCGAGCACGGCCTGCGCCGTTGCCGCTGCTGTGTTGGCCGATGTGCTAGAGACTGGTGCCATGGTTTGCGAATTCCAGGCGGATGCTGGCCACCTTTTGCGGATTGAAATCAATTGTCAAGGACTCTGCGTTCAAACCGATTCCCCGCTCGGTAAAGTTCATGGAGCCACCAATCCAGACTCGATCGGTCAGCAGACCCTTGGTATGGAAATCTGGGATCTCCGACCACACGCAAGCGTCCTGCAGGCCGATGTCCGCCAACGCCGCAGACAAACGCTTGCCAAATGGTTTGTTGTGGGGATCGGGTCGCACCCGGATGTCCAGGCGTGTGTTGTTGGCGGCAATGGCCACGAGTACCTCAATCAAGCGGACTTCGCGGCGACCCCACTCCGGATTGAGGCCCTCGAAGCTCCCGGTGGAGTTGTCGAAGATCACGATGTCTGTGACCCAGGGAGCGGCGAGGTAGATGGTTTTGCTGGGCAGCAGCAGTTCCTCCGCCAGCACCATCGCCAACACGTCCCGGGCCGCCCGCGGCGCGGTTGTCGCCGATTTGAAGATGTAGCGTACGTTGGTCATAGCGAGTCCGGGATCGAGAAGGTCCACTCGATGCGGTCACCGAGTCGCTTGACCTCGATGAGTTGGGCAAAGACGTTCAGGTACTCGAACTGCACTGGTTCGGTCACCAAGGCCGCGACCACCTTCGGCAGCAGTTGGCCCGCATGGCTGGCCGGCACCGACACGACGGCGCGAGAGGCTGTCAGCAGTCGCTCGCGTACTTGCTCCTCCCAATCCGGATGCGCCGGATCGATGGGGTCCGGGCGGGGCGTCAGCCACTGCGCCAGCAACAGGCGCTCGGTGTCAATGCTGAACGGCGAAAAGCGATTCGACCAGGGCATGGCAACCGCACGCAGGGCATGGCCCTGGGGCCAGAGCAGGCCCATTAGTACGCCGAAGCGCCAGGCTCGTCGATTGTCGGCCGGCAGGAGTTGGCCGGCGTTTTCAAAGGCTTGGTCCAGTCGGTCGTCGACGCTGAACAGAGCGCACAGGACACGGACATCGACCTCCACCCCGTGCAGCGCTTCCAACTCGTCCCAGCGCTCATGAATCAACGCCAACAGGCGATCCAATTCGCTGGGACTGTCTGGGCGCAACAGCCGCATGCTCAACGCCACGCTGTAGCCGTGGAAGATGGATTGCCCGCGCGTGACCAGCATCGTGCGCAGCGCGGCAAAGTGCTGCGATGCGTCGGCGGAGTTCATGGCTTGCCGCACCATGCCCACAGCCTGGGTCACGTCCGCATCAGGCTGTCCGCCCCCGAGCCATTGCACCACCTGTCGCAACTGGGCGTTGGTCCATTCGAAGTCACGCGGTCCCAGTGCTGCCTCGATGTGCCGATACAGGCTGTCAGGCCGACTGGTCAGTAACTCCGCGACACTCTCGATGAGGCCGTTGCCCCCCGGATTGACCTCCGAGATCCAGATTTCTGGCTGCGTGGGTTCGGTGCCGTCGTCGCGCCGCACCACAATGTCCACGACCAACCCGTCGGGATCAATCTGCGGACAGGCCTGCTGAATCGCATCCAGGCAGGCCGCACCGAGGGTGGCGCGAATCGACAGGGACAGCCACTCGTTCCATTCCGTGTCGATGGGTTCGACGAGCACCCGGGCTGCGACACGCGCCGCTTGGCGGACCGCGTCGGACTTCAGTGCCTCATTGAGCTTTTGCCGCAGTTTGTCGGAACCTTCGTCGCCATTGTCCAGATCCGGCACCTGGAACACGGTCTGCAAAACCGCCAGCAGGACATCCATCTGGGTGTCATCGGCCACCCGGTCCAGGGCTTGCTGCAAGTCGATGACCTGCGCGACCGAGACCTGCAGGGCCGCGATCTGGAAGATCTGGGCGATCCATCCGCGCAGGAAAGGATTGGGCACCGCTGCGCAAAACGCCGCGTTTTCACGGGCCTCCCAGTTGTACCGGGAGGCACGGGCGGCGCGTTGGCGCTGCGGGTCAGTCCAGTCGATGACTTGACTGAGATCCAGCGGTAAGTCGAGCACCAGCACCAGCGCGTCGACATCAATGTCAAACCCGACTCCGCTGGGATGACCCTCATGCCGGAACTGCCAGTCCACCGTGACCCGTTCCGTCTTACTCCCCGAACGCAGTCGCAACTCGGCGCGCGAGCCGACCGCGTAGCGCCTGACCTCCGCGTGTGCCTGCTCGGCATGGGTGTACAGGACCACCTGCTTGATCAACCGACTGATGCCGATATGGGCGGGTGTGACCAGGGTCAAACCCTGGTGTGGCGCCAGGTGAAACGACCGCCAGGCCAACTGGGCATTGGAGGTGTCACTCGACTCCGGTACGCCATTGCCAGCGCGAGGCACGCGTTGGAGGTGAGCCGCTTGGGGACAAAACGCCTTGAAGGTGGTCAGCGCGGTGCCATGCGGTGCGATGAAATCGCGCTTGGCATCGAGTGTGAACCACGGCAGGAGATCGGCGTCTTCCGACAAATCGGTCGTGCCGCAAGCAAAGAACCGAGCCAGCGTGTCGCCATCGACCCCCAACCACAAGGCGTCGTCGTAGCGACGGGAGACTTTGCCAGGTGCAAACTCTCCCAAGCCCTGTTGCACCGGCATGTACTGATCCTCCAACTCGCCCTGTTGTGCGACGAGGTCGATGCGCATCTCAGGCAGGCTGAGGTCGTCGAACAGGCTGGCAGGAATGTAGTCTGGCAGGGGGTGCCCCGCCTGGTGGTCCTCGCCTGGACGACCGCGGGCGCGCCACCCGGAGGCGAGGCGTCGGACCGCAGTGGGGATGGCCCCCAGCATGAGCGGACGAGGCTGACTCCACATCAATATGTTCAGGTCATCGCTTCCCAGGGCCAAGCGGTCGGCCAGATCCCGGGCCAGGCGTTCGGCCCGCGCGGGGTTTTCCAGCACCTCGATGAGCAGTTTGACCACGCGCTGGTGCTGCAGGCGCTTGTTCAGCCAGTTAACGCCCGCAAATTTGATGGCGGTCGAATGACCGTTCGGGCCCAGGTCGCGGGCCTGGACCCGAAGTGCCTGCCAACCGGGCGCCGTCAGGGGAAACTGCACGTGCTCGGCCAAGCGCTTGACGGCGGCGAAGGCGGCGGGATTCCAGCCGGGCGGCAAGGCTTCGTTGTTCGGATGGGACAAATCCCGCCACACCGACAGCGGCGGATGGTCGCGGCAGGTCCAGTCGCCCAATACGTCAAGCAGCGCGTACACGGCTTGCATGCGCTGGACGTAGCGGTTGGCCATCGGCAGCTGGCGCGCCGGCAGGTCTGGGTCGAACAACTGATCGTAGGCCTGGTACGCCAGTCGGTCCCGACCGTAATCCGTCAAGATCACCAGGGTCCAGGGCCGCATGTGGCGCGTGCGGCCCGCGCGGCCCTTGCGTTGCAGGAAAGATGCAATGTCGCGGGGAGCCTTGTGCTGCACCACGACGCCCACGGCAGGATCGTCGAAGCCGACTTCGAGCGCAGAGGTGGCCACCACCACCTCCGTGCTGCCACTGACCCCACTGTCCAGCGCCGTGGTTCGTCCAACGCCCAGGCGGTACGTCAGGTCGTGACCGATCGCTTCAGGAACACTCCAGTCCTGACCGGCGTAGTACCGCGCGGAGCCGCTGATGGGCGAAGTTCCCTGGCGCAGCCGTGCCAATCCGCCGTCCGGATGCTTGTTCAGGTTTGGGGCCCCGCCATTGGGGTAGCGGCCCTCGGCATCGAGCAAATCCTTGAACAGACGGTTGGTAGCGTCCAACTGGTCGGTGAACGCAAAGGCCCGCCAGCCGAAAAAGGGCATGGTTTTGCGGTCGAAGGTCCCGGGAGGATCTAACAGCCGCGCGCTGAGCATCAGCGTTTGAATCGTGGTGGACAGCAAGGCTGTCTGAGAGACCGGGTCACCGCGCAGGGCCAACATGTACTCGGCTCCTTCCTCGACAATCTCGTCCTCCAGGGGCTTGATTTCCTCGACCACCCCTTCGCTTAAGCCGGTCAGGTGGGAAAAGAAGGACTGGCCGTCGGCAATCGTGGCGGACAGACCGACAAAACTGGAGCGTCGGCTGCTGGCGGCCCACCAACGCCGCAGAAGGTACGCCACTTGAGCGCCATAACTGCCGGCGTACAGGTGCACCTCGTCCAGCAGGATCAGATCGGGTGCGCGGTCGGCCATGGGGCCAACCCCAAAGACATGACGCAAATCGCTGCTGGGCAGATGGCGATTGAGCATCTCCACCGACGTGAAGAGAATGTCTGGAGGATCGGCCTTGATGGCATCGCGGGTGAAGGCCAGCGTGTGGACGTCGACCACGGCACTGCAGTGGGGGCAGACCAGGCGTTCGCGATCTTGCGTCACATCATCGCGTCGCAGCACCATTTCCCCGTGCTGGCTGTCGTCGGGGCAATTGAAGAATGGCACGCGTTTGCCCTGCGGGTGGTAAGGCCAACTGCGTTTGTCCAGGGCCTTGGCTGCTTTGGTAGGCGTGTCCCCGTACAACACACCCACACGCAAAGGCCGCCCGCCCTGTCGGGTGATCCAACTATCGAACTTGCGGCATTGGCCGTAGACCTCGGCCAGTTGATCTTTCAGCAGTTCGTTGCGGGGGTACAGCGCGAGGACCCGCACCCCCCGCGTGCCTGGCGCCTGCACCCGTTGCGCCGCCAGCCAAGACAACGCGGGCAGGTAAAACGCCAAGGTCTTGCCGCTGCCCGTTCCGGCCGAGACCAGGGTTCCCGTGCAACTGCGCGCCTCCAGGCCGGCCAGGATGCGCTCGGCGGACTTGACCTGGAACCGAGCCAGTCCGCCGCCCTTATCCAAGTGGTCGAGCCACGTCTTGATGGCCTCCAATAGCAAGGGCGAACGGACAGATTCACTCAGCGTGGCGAAAACCTGCGAGCCGCCCAGGTCCCGGCGCGGGTAGCGCCGCGGCCGACGCAGGAAACGGTAGTCGGCGACCAACGTCGCGGCTTCCGCCCACTTGTGGGTTTCATGCTTAGGGAACAGTTGACGCAACTGCGCGACCAAGCGCACGCCCTCGGCCATCCGCGTGCGCCACCGTGGCTCCTCGTCGGCCACAAACGGCACTTCAAACAGCATCTTGTGCGTGACCAAGAAATCGCGCAGGTCGCGCGCGGTTTGAATGCTGCAGTTCGGATCGTCTTTGACGGGTTGCGCTTTGGGTGCGTCGAGCACTCGCTTCAAAGCGGCCATCACCTCATCGCGGCTGAGGGCGTTGTCCACCAGACCCCAGACCAGGCAGCGCGCCTCCAGGGCTTCGAGTTCATCCAGGGCGAACTCGGCGAGTTGGAGGTCCGGAGCTAGCGCCATGTCTGGGTCGCCTTCGGCTTGATCACGAAGCGAGCGGGGTCATCGTTGGCGCGTAACCACTCCATCACCTCGGGGGTGAGCAACTCCAGGGCAGCGCCACCCGTCTCGATGGCTTTCAGAAACAGGCGGACAGCGTCGGGGGCAGTGCCCTTGAGTTGCTCGCACAAGCCCTGTAACACCGCCACGGCCTTGGCGAGTTCTTCCTGCGTTGCGGCGCTGGTAGGCAAGTCGTTGCGGACCGCCGCCTGGTACCTCGCGTGCTGCTGCTTGTAGGTGGCCAGGAGCGCTTCATTGGCGGGCGTCTTGAGCATCCGACCCTCCAGGACCGAAGGCGAATCGACGTGGCCAAGGTTCTCGACAAATTGACGCCACTGCGCCCGCGCGGCTTCTTGGACCCGTTGATTGGCCGACTCCGCGGCATTCGTCAGGCGGGTCCACAGACTGTCCGCTGCCAGGTCCTGCACATTGCCGCCTGCTTGAAGCACTTGCCTGGCCTGTTCGGCCAGGGCTTTCACGCTGCGGTCCGCCTGCGCGATGTCTTCGCGTTCGAGCAGGGCCGGGTCCACGATGCGGGCCTTTTCAGCCAAAGCGTGACGGGTCGTCGCGTGCTGTCCCCACTCACGCATGCGCTGCTGCAACGCGGAGATTTCCTGGCGCGTCTGGTTGGCGACCTTGGCCTTTTGCAGGCCGGCGCGCAGTTGGCTGCAAGACTGAATCAGCGTCGACATCAGCGCTCCCACTCCAGGCTTTTGATCAGTTCTTCCCGCTGGGCGAGCGCTTGCTCCAGTTCGACAGACCGGGTCTGGCTGTCAATCAGTCGCGTGAGTTCGCTGAAAAAGCGACTCAACTCCGCGACGTCGCACGCCAGTTGACTCAGCCGGGGCAACGGGACGGCACAGAGTTCGGCCAATCGCACCGGCGCCGGCTCATCTGAGGGAGGAATACTCATCTTACGCAAGCGCTGGATGACCGATTCCATATTCTCCTGTGCCAAGCGGTCGATAACGGCGCGGATCTCCGACTCGCGCTGCCCCGCAGGCCAGACGGACAGTTGCAAGGCCTCTTGCACCAGCAACCTCATCTCGTCGCGCCAGGCCACGCGGGCGTGCTCCGCGTCGAATGCGGCGCTGGTTTGAGGCAGCAGCACTTGAACCGTGCTTTGCAGGTTGTTGACCAGCGTGGGCAGGCTGCCGCTGGAGACCCGTTCGAGGACGTCGGAGGCTGCTTCGCTCAGACCACGGCCTTTCAATCCCAGGCTCCATCGGGCCGGCAACTCCGTCTTCCACGCTCGCTTGAGGCGGTCGGCATCGATGGCCAGCACCTTGCCTCCGGTGGCGCCCTGGAAGCAGCCGATCAATTGCTTGAGGCGATCTTGCAACTCGGCGCGCGCCGCAGTGGCTTTGCTGCGCACCGCCAGCGTTTGGCCGACGGAGGCCCCCACGCGCGGATCGATGTAGGTCGATTCGTCAGGGCTGGCGCCGGTCAACGCCTTCAGGCTGGGGCTGTCCGGCTGTCCTCGGCTGCTCAGTCCCAGCAAGACGCTTTGGATATGGAGCGCCCGGGCCACCATACCTGCGTCACGTTCTGCCTCGGCGGCCAGCGCCTGCAAGACCTGGTTCTCCAACCCATCGAGCAGGGCATTGGCCGCGGCGTAGTCGGTTTCCGCATTTGCATAGAACCAGCTTTTGCCGTTTTTCTCCCAGCGCGCTAGGGCCTTGAGACCGGCGACAACGCCAGGAGGGATGGCTTGGTCCGGTCGTACCACCTGGACAACCAAACCGCTGGGCGGGTTGCCAGCCGTGGCCGTGGGCGGAAGCCAGAACCAGCTGGCATCAACCTTCTGTCCTTTCAGGCAGAAATTGCCCAGATCCATGCGTTCGTCCAAAGCCTGGGCGATCAGGTTGCGGGTCTCTCGCGCGTGGGCGTTGGGCAAGCGATTGGTTGGCGTCCACGCTTCCAGTGCGCCCGCGTACGCGGAGATGTCGGGGGCGGCTGGTATCGCATCGACGGGTACGGACGGCGGGACTGGGGGCAAGGGCTGTGGCGGGGTCCCGGGGGAACCTGGGGGCGGAGGATCCCTCGGTACCGGTGGCGCGACCGGTGAGATCGGCGCACTGGCGGTACCGAACGGCCACGGCAGAGAGAACGCCTCAAACACCGCGCGCGGTACCGGGGCCACCGCCAGACGACTCGGACTGCCCGCCCAAAAGTGCAACGCCGCTTCCAACTGTTGGGCGTGCTCCTGGGTGTAGCCTTTGCGCTGCAACTCGGTACGCACTTCGGCCACCAGGCGGGGCGACTTGAAGCCCGCGGGCGGGAAATGCCTTGCGATGAACGCCGGACGTTCAGCCAAAGTCTTGCGCAAGACTTCATTGATGTAGGCCCGGGGGTTGTAGGTCCAGACTCCCCCTTGCTTCATGGCGGCTTCCGCCAGGCCTCGAATGGCGTGCGTATTGAAGGGAAATAGCGGATAGCCCTGGCGGCTGCGACCAAAAGCGTCCAGCCGTTCCGCCGCAGCGGCATCCAATGTCTCATTGAAATTGGGCACCCAGGCGTAGAGGTCCTGGCTGGTCTGGCTGGACCGAGCAAACTCCTGCTTCAGGTATTGGACACCCCAGCGTGCGGCATTCAGGTAGCGCCCCGTCAGGTCAACCAGTTTGCTGACGATGGTGTCCTCGGCCAAGCCTTCGCTGGGGACCACCCACTGCTCCTTGGCCCGCGTGAGCACCGTTTGGCGGCCGGCCAGGAAACCGTCGGTCACGGCCACCGCGGTCCGAATGGGCGCGCGGACGCGGCGGCCGTGCTCATCGCTCTCCGCAATCATGATGTCCAGCAGCGGCTGCTGAATCCCCGACAAGGCCGCCAAGTCCTCGATCAGGAGGACCAACTCCTTGCCATCCTTGAGCAGCTGACGACGAATGTCGTCGACCACGTCCTGGATGGACTTTTGCTGAAGGGCCTCAGTGACGCGGAACACGGTGCGCAGCGCGCCGTCGAGAACCTCTTGCAGGATGTCCGCCGCGGTGCTGCGGAACCGGCCATTGGCGTTGCCTAAAAAAGCCAGCGCCATTTGTGCCCGTTGGGGCAACTCTTGCCCCGCGGCTTGCTGCGGCGGGGCCAGGTCGTCCGCGCGAAATTGCCGGTCCGCGGGGTTGGAGGCGCCACCCAGGCTGGCCCCCACGATGCGACGGAGCACCTTGCTCAGCCACATCTCCCGCACTTCCGGCGCTTGGATCAAACTGCGCGCATGCTCGGCCACAGCCACATGTGGGGCTAGAGCACTGTTCTCGGTCGGTGCGGCCTTCACCAACTCGGCGGTTCGGTCCCGGTACTCCTTGAGTCCCTCGCCCAACGCGGCGGCGAGTAACTCGGCAGCAGTCGAGGGCGTCAATTGCTCGGATGATCGCGCCAATTCGCGCTTGAGCGCTTCGTACTCTTCGCTGGCAAGCGGCTCCAGGATCAATTCGACCACGCGGCGCAGACTGGCGGTCTTGGGAATCGACACCACGACCAATTCCTGGCGGCGGGGGTGCCGCTGCAGTTGGGCGCGCAGCCAGCGGACCATGTGGGACTTGCCCACACCGGAGGCGCCCGTGATGGCAATCACGACCGCACTGCCATCAGTCACCGGGCGCATCAACTCATTGAGCAAGGCCACTTCGTCGGCCGGGATTTCAACACCGGTCTGCGCTGCCCGACGCAACAAGGTGGTCGGCTCATGAACGGCCAACAGCAATGCCTCATCAACCGTCTCGGCTTCAGTGCGCAGGCACTCGGTCGCATGTTCGACCGATGGCCAGTACTGTTCCAGGGAGCTCATGCCGTGGTCTCCTGCGGACGGGCGATCCATTGAAAGGTCAGGTCGCTGCGGGCGCCCCCCGCGCCGGTGAGGGTCACCGAACTGCCGAGGTCGGCCTTTTGCTGCAGCAGCAACTCGCCACTGTCCCAAAGGGTAAGCAGCGCGCGCGACAGGGCGCTGGAGAGTTGTCCGGGTTGGCGTGGCGGCAGCGCTGCGGGGGCCACATACTTCAGCACCTCGAGCTGCCAGCGCCCGCCGTCCAACACCGGCAAGACCGTCCCCAAGCGCTCCACGAACTGGGGCGCGGGCAGGCCCTCGCCTGGCCCCAGCACCTCCGCGAGGGCATCTCGCACAGCAACGGTCGGATCCACCGCTGCAAACGGATGCCGGCTGAACCCCAGGAAGGGTGCCCAGTACTGTAGGCCTGAGCGACGGGTCGAGTTACGCATAAGCAGACGCTCTGGATCAAAAATCTGCTGCGACTCCTGCGTCTCAAACTGGGCGAAGGAGGCCCGGTAGACGTCCTGCGCCAGCATCCATGCCAGCGAGCGGGTGAGGTCGGCGGCCCGTGCGCTCTGGCTGGCCCACAGGTCGGGGTTGTTTTCTTCCGCCAGGGCCTGGCGACAAGCCATTCGCCGGGTGAACGGCAGTATTTCAAGCGCCGTGGCGCGGCGCCCCGGTAGCCTTTCCTTGACCGAAATCAGCCCGTTTTCACGAACAAACAGTCCCAGTTCCGTCCACCGATTCAAGGTGTTGCGGGTCATCTGTCCATCGTCTTCCACGATCGCGGCCGGCGATACGGCCTCCAACAGATCTGCCTCAGCCATGGGCTTGGTGGCGCGCAATACCGTGGCATGCAGCACGACCAGGATATTGGGCAGCCCGTCGTTGGTGATGTTTAACAAGCTCATGCAATCAACTTTCGCAAGACCGTGTCCTCGTCGGCATGGGCAACCACCGAGGACCACGGCCGATCCGGACGGTTGGGGTCCGGCAATTGGGTGTGGATGAAGACGACTGTCAGCGCACTGGGAGACGTCCGCAGGGCCGCAGCGGCTTCAGGCGTAATCATCGGCTCGAGCCACAACAGGAACCGGACTTCAGCTGAACCACCGCGCAGCGCGGTGGGATCGCGTGGATAGAAGCGATCCACGAAGGTGTCGCTGCGAACCGCTATGAGCTGGGTAATGATCGAATCGATCAGGCTGTCGCTGGCCGAGTGCGGGATCCACAGTGAGTGGGGGCGCACCTTTTGCAACAGCATCGCCAAGCTCGAGCGACTATCCGCACAGGTACGAGCAAGATCTGCCGTGGCGATAAATGCGAGATTGGCTTGCTCGCGCGGCAGGCTTTGCAGTTCGGGCGTTTCCTCGAGCCTTGGGGAGAACCGGTCGATCCTGGCCACGAACGGTTTCAGTTGCCGCACTGGCATGCGCCGGTCCCCCCAGTGCAGGCTGCACCCGCCACAGAACGCCGTGACCGGGCCCCAATGATTGGGTAACGCGAGGCCATAGAGTTGGATCAAGGCCTGCGAGATCTCGATCTGCGCCTGCGCGGCGAGGTACATCAAGGTGAATGCGTCGCCGGCAGCCTGAAGCAGGCCGTCGCGCGCAGCATTCAAGCGTTCGTCGAACACCAGGACATCACGGTGGTTGGGATGGCGAATGCGCACACTCGCAAACGTCACCTGCGCGTCGGTGTACTCCTGATCGTCGTTTGAGGTGGCACCGTCGGGGGCGCGGGCACTCAAGCCCGTGATCTCAATGAGGCCCGCGGTGGCCATGAGATTGAGCGTTCGTAAGTTCCAGATCCGGTTGCTCTTGCCCTGGCTCGATAAGCCGGCGCGCAGGCGATTGAGGTTGACCCAAATCTCGCCATCGGCGGTGATCGGACGAGCCGGATCGTCGAGCATGGCCACCCACCGCTCATAGCCCAGGTCGTTGCCAATGAGGGTCGGGCCTGCCATGTCTCGGGCCTGCTCCACATCCTGTTCCGTGTACAGCAGTAAACTGGCCGAAGCCAGGCCGTCGCGGCCGCTGCGCCCCACCTCCTGGTAAAAGCGATCGAGTGACTCCGGCAAGGTGGCGTGGATGACGGCGCGCACGTCGTTCTTGTCGACGCCCAGGCCAAAAGCGGAGGTCGCGACCATCCCATCGAGTGCATTGGTGTCCCACAACGCCATCAGCAACTGGCGCTGCTGGGCGGGTGTCTCGCCCGTGAAGGCGGCGACCCGGCCTAGTCCAGCCTCGGACAAATGTCGCAGCCATTCCTCGGCTTCATCGGGACGGGTCACATACAAGATGAAGGGGCGAGGTGCCTTGAGGACAACTTCCAACACACGCCGTACCCGCGTGTTCGGCGACGCCAACGGCTTCATCGCATAGCGGGGTTCGGGGCGCAGAAAAATCCCAGAGACGACGCAGTGCCCCATCGATCCCGAAAACTGGCTTTGCAGGCTGGTGACAGTGTGGGGTGTGAGGGTGGCGGAGGCCAGAACCACACGAATCGGCTGGGGCGCGTCGGGGCCACGTGCCTGCCGCAGACTGGCGATCAGCGCTGGCAGCAGTTGAAAAGCCGGACGAAACCCACTGCCCCAAGTCACCACCAGGTGCGCCTCGTCAATCACGACATGCGAAATGCGGCCCTCGCGCGCGCAGTCGACCAACAGGCTTCTTAGGGAACCGGTAGCGGCCTCCGGTGAGGTGAACAGAACGCGTTGTTCACCCCGGCGCAAGGCCTGAAAGACGGACGAACGCTCTTCGATGCTCAGGCCGCTGTGGAAAGACAGGGGGCGATCCGTCCACTGAGGGTCGCGCTTTTTGAACAACTCCGCCATCCGGCGACCTTGGTCGATGGCCAAGGCCACCGTCGGGACAATGACCAGCGTCAGGGTGCCTTGGTTGGCCGCCAGCGGCGGCAATTGGGCCAGCAGCGACTTGCCGCTGCCGGTGGGCAAGTTGGCAATCAGGGTGGTGTCGGCGGGCAAATGCATCAGCGCCCGGACGGCTTCGCGTTGGCCCGGCCCCGTGTAGGTGGGCAGTCCTAGCAGTGAGCGCAGTGGCGGGTCCGATGGCAGACGCGTAGGCAGACGGGCCTCGATCCCGTTGAACGCATCGTCGAACAGGTCCTGTTGGTCGCCGAGCCAATGCAGCCGTGGGTAGTGGGGGCGGATTTGGGCGCAGGTGCCCAGATCGGCCACTTCAAAACCGTGGTCGTTCCAGACCTGACTGGAGGGCCAGGCGGTGTGAATGGCACCTCCAGCCAGGGCGCCTCGCCACCGCGAGCCTGGGCCAATAGCCAATGCCGCAGGAGTGCGATCAGGTCCACAAATGTGGCGGTGCCGCTTTGCCGCAGCAGATCACGCAGGCATTGCCGAAGGCGGTCCATCAGGCCGCTCGTGGTGCCCTTGCCTTCGAGGTCGGGCGCACTGTCCGGCCAGTGCGCCAGGGCCGCCCGCAGGTCAGTCTCAGAAAACAGAGCGCCGCTCATTCGTCAAACGGCGAATCTGAGGCCAGGAAGACAGCGCCAACGACGTCGAGTTCAAGGTGCGGGTGGGCAATTGCTGCCTCCAGCGCGGCGTACATGGCATCGGCTTGGCGCAGTTCCTCGAGTTCTTGTTCCTGGGCGGCACCGGCCAGGCGACTGGCCCGCGCTTCGCCTTGCGAGCGGCGCAAGCGGCGCTCCTGAACGCAAGCCTGCAACGCTTGCTGAAGGTGGCTCTGGTATTGCGGCAGGGCCCGAACCGTTGCCATCGCTGTCTGCCTTTGGCGCTCGCACAAGCCAGCCCAGTCGCGCATCCATGTTGACTTGATGTCCGCCGGGAGACTGCGCCAGCGGCGGACGTTCAAATTGAAGTCGCGGCGTGTGCCCTTCCAACTGTCGGCGTATTCGCTGGTCAGCAAGTCCGAAGGGTCGACTTCGACCTCGCCATTGCCCTGCACCCACACGCGCAAGGCCAGCGGAGGCAAGAAGGTGCTGGCCTTGCGTACGAGCGCCTGGGTATGCAGGCGTTGCGAGGGGTCGTCCGCGCCGGATCCTCCCTCCGGAACTTCGCTCGGCAAGGCGGGACGCACCAAGATGTCGAAGCGGAAGTACAGATCTGCCCCGCTGGGGTCACTCACCTCGTACTGCCGATCAACCCGCCATACCGCGAACGCCCGACCACGGTCGTCATTCGCGCAAAACTGCTCCAGCGACGTGACCAGTGGATCTCCGATACGCAGCAGGCGAATACCCTGGGCCAGACCGCGTCGACTCGTCGTGGTCTGACGCTTGAAGGCATAGCGCTGTGTCAATGGCAGACGCGCGCTGCCGCCGGCAGCGTGCTGATCGACGGTCGCCAGGAAATGCTTGAGGAACCCCGTCAACGGCAACAGGGTGGTGCGGCCGCTGTCGCGATAGGTGTACCCGACGCGGAAGGGGGTATCTGCGGAGGGTGCGCCCGGTTCGCCTTCGCTGTGCCAATGAAATTGCAGTGCTTCGATCGCCAAGGCCTTGAAGGCGGCGCGCCACTCCACCCAATCGCTGTCTTCGTCTTCCAAGGTCTCCATGCCGGGAATTTCCCGGTTGGCCATGGCATCCAGACCGTCCTGGTGATTGAGTTGGCGCACCTCGCGCTGGACCCAGCCGTCCTCGCCGCCTAGTTGCTGGGCCTGCGTTTCAAGGGCCACGGTGCCCAGTTCGACCCATTCCCGCGCCAAAGGTCCGGCGGTGGCTTCGATCAGGTACTGCAAACTGGCCACGGACTGGCCAAAGACTCCCCACCCATGGTCGAGGACCGAGGCCCAGGCGGCCTCGTCCGCATTGGCCTCATCCAGCAAGACGTAACTCACGATGGGGCCCCCGGTGCCATAACGGTCCAGGCGTCCCAGGCGCTGCTCGATGCGGTTGGGTGAGGCGGGCAAGTCGTAATGAACCGCGACTTTGCGTCCGCCGTGCAGGTTGACTCCCTCCTCGGCGCGCACATCACACACCAGCACGCGTATGCGTTCGGGGGCGGCGAGGAACTGCTCCCATTGCGGGGCCGTGACCTCGCCATCTTCGTCAACCTCGACCGGTTCGTGACGCACGACGCGATCACCGACCTGCCCGGCCAAGGCTTGCGCCACCCGATCCGCGTCCTCGGGGCGGTCGCAAAAGACAACAACCTGCGTGCCCGGAGTTTCCAGGAGCGCGCGTACTTGCCGGCATAACGCGATGATCCGCGCTGGATCGTCGCGCAGGCGCTGCGCCGCGTGATCCACCGCCTCGGCCTGCGACAGCAAGTCCGGGTGATCGAGACCGGCTTGCGCCAACGCTGGCCTTAGCGGCGCGCTGGCATGGGGGTTGACGGCCGATTGCAGCAGAGCCTGCTCGATCGGGGGCGTCAAACTGCCCGCGGCCGTCGCGGCGAGGCGCAAGGTTTCGAGGCGGTCGCGCCAAGTTGCCGTCGCTTGACCAGTGAAGGCGACCGGTCGCATGTCGGCCCGCCGCGGCGTCGCCCAGGACACCGCCGCGCGCCGGTTACGCAGCAATCGGCGGTGTAGTCGGTAGTTCTCGACCAAGTGCGTCTTGAGGTCGTCCAATGCGGCTAGGAACGACTCGCTTTCCTCGTCCGGGAAGGTGTTCAGGACTTGCTGAAGGGCTGCGACTTTGGTGACCAGTAGGGGATCGTCGGGGTAGTTCTCCAACAAGCGTTCAAGATCTGGTCCCAGTCCCCAGACGTTTTGCGGCACAAGGGTGGAGACAACTTCGGCGACTACCTGGCGCGAGGCGATCCGTCGCTTGAACCCCTCGAGATCTTCCAACGGAAAAACCACAGGATCGAGCAGGTGCAGGACCCGCAGGAACTCCTCGGCGTTTCCCAACACCGGCGTGGCCGATAGCAGCAGCAGTCGCGGCACGCGTCGGGCATGCGATTCGAGCAACGCATAAAGCTGACGTTGCCCGGCCGTGGATTGCCGCGACAGATGATGAGCCTCATCGACCACCAGCATGCCGGCACTGCCGATGACTTGAGACAGACGATCTAGGTCATCATGCGCGATGACATGTAAGTGGTCGTCCAACTCATTGCCCAGACCGAAACGTGCGGATAACTCCCGTCGCCACTGATACACCAGAGCAGTAGGAACGATCAACACAGCCTCAGCGGATGGATCATCGATGAAGTATTGGCGCACGATGATCGCCGCCTCAATGGTCTTTCCCAAGCCCACTTCATCCGCCAGCAGGTAGCGCTGGATCGGGTCTGTCAGAACCCGCCGCACAACATCGAATTGGTAATCCACCAAATCGATTGCCGAGCACAACACCGCATCGATACCGGCAGCAGCATGGTGCTGACGGGCCACTGCACGAACAAAATCAGACCGCGCGTCCGCCAAAAACGGGGTTTCTGTGGCCTCTGCTGCTAGAAGTGGCAACGGGTCGGTCAAAGGGCGATTCCATCGCACCTCCAATTGGTCGACACCAACGTTAACGGTCTCGCCGTTGGGGAACTGAACAAATAATATTGCCCCTTCACCTTCCAGCACGCGGCCGACTTGCCAGCGCCCTCCCACCAAGCGGCGAAATACACGGGTTTGTGCGGGCAGCGTAGCGCTTTTAACATGCGACAGCACCACTCCCACCGCCTCGGGCAAGGGAGCGCCAGGCGCATCAAAAAACTGGATCCATGCATGCGACCCGTGGATGTCAGCGAGTTTTCCGACCCCCCAGTCGGAATAGACTGCAGAATCGATCCGAACAAAATTGCCTTGAGTCAGGCTTGGGATGCGCCTCGCCATCGTTGATCTCAGACCGAAGGACAGGCCAGCGCTTGTGCAGTCAAGCGCTTTAGTGGAGAGGCCCAGATTGGCCGGATGGTCGCAAACCAGTCTACAGGACGACCAACAAGACTCCCTGCGACTAAGCGTCTCAACGATTTGACGGTTAACACAAGCCCTCTCACCCTTTATTTGGTTGCTCTGGTTACAAGCTCCATGCTATCAGAGACCCTATTTGATAGAGCCCTACCGAACATCCAGCACACGAGTCTGCCCCTGGGAGAACTGACTTGTCGAGGGGATGCGCGGAAATTCTGGCCGAGCACTCACATCAACTCACAGCTGATCAGATGGGGTAAATTCAGCGCACTCATCGTTTCCACCTCGGGACTCTGATCGAGGTACTTTTGGTGTGTGACCTATGAAATCAGTCAGTTCTTCTTATGTGGATCATTCTGATCCGCCGAGGCCACTGCCCGCAGATCCTCTGCGAGCGCATCCTGCGCTGCCTGCATCTCAGCAGCGGCGCATAAATGCTTGGATCGAGGCAATGGCCACAGGTTTGCTCGGCGCCGACGATATGCCTGCCCTCATCGAGTTGGCTCGACACATGGATCGTGCTGAGCGTATCAGCCGCCAAATCGATGCGACACCTGGTGCCGACACTTGCGCCAGTCGTTCGCTAACTGACTTGTTGGCAGCAGAGGAAGCCAGGATCCAGGTGCTGAGTCAACGACTGCAGATTCCAGCGAGTGAACAGTGACCATCGCTGTTTTCGGAATTACTTACGATGTTCTACGACTCTGATCGAGTGCCAGCAAAGCAAAGTGTCGATTACTTGTTGATGGAAGTCATCTCACTGACCCACGCCTGCAACGCCCTCAGTTGCTCGGCGTTTTCGTGGCAGGTCTGGTAGTTGGCGGCAACGGTTCCGGCGACGGCAGAGAGCGCAATGCCTGCGGCGGCCGCATCAGCATCTCGGGCGGGCTCGGGCAGCTCGCCGGCGGCGACAGCGTCGTGCAGCCGCACAAAGCCACGGTTGATAGTGCAAGCAGCATCGGCTTGAACGGGGACATAGACGGAAACCTCCTTGACGATGGTGTCGCCCTTCTCGCGGACGACGCGGATGCGGTCGACGTACTGGGTGACGACCTTGACGGTGGCCTGCGCTTGTCGCTCGCGGACGGCGGCGGCCTGCAGGGTTTGTTGCTGGACGGCGGCATCCCACTGCGCTTGAGCGTGACTCGCGCCCTTGATCCAGCCAAATCCGATCAGGGCGACGCCGAGCGCCGCGAGGGCCAGCAGCCGGTACGGCCACGGAATCACGCTCACGACGCCTCCCCGATGCACTGCCGGTATTCGGCTTCTCGCCGTGTAGCCAGCCCGCCGCACAGCCGCGCGTTGGTGGGCAGCGCGCAGTCTTTGCCCTGGAAGAAGCGCCAGCGCAGCAGCTCGGTACAGGCTCCCGCGTAGTCCTCGGCGTTGAGTTTCCTGACCAGCGTGGATTGGCAGAACGCGCGGCTGCCGACGTTGTAAGAAAAGCTCACCAACGCGTCGTATTCGTGCTGGGCCAGCGGCACGGTCACGCATTGCTTGAGCGCGCCTTCGAACTGCTGCACATCGGTGAGCGCCCGAGCCAGCGCCTTCGGCGGCGTGGTGGTGTCACCCAGCTTCACTCCGGTGGTGGTGCCAAAACCAATGGTCGGCACATCGCCCTTGACGGGGATCACTGCGCGGTCGGTGTATCCCTCGTGCAGCACGATGCCGACCAGGGCGGCAGCGGACAGCGTCAGTCCAGCTACCGTCCTGCGCATCACTGGTGATGGTGGTCGGGTCATCGGTGCATCTCCGGCTGCGCCACGATGCGAGCCACGGTCGCGCCGATGCTGGCGGCAAAGGCCAGCAGCACGAACGCACCCCGTGGCATCACATCCAGCAGTACGTCCCCGAACAGCGGTACCACCACTTCCGCCGCCGTGAAGGCAGCGGCCAGCAGCGAGAAGCGGATGCTCCAGGCCCGTCGCAGCACGCGCCGCCAGTCGTCAAGAAGGCAGATCTTCGGCTTGGCGGTCATTGCACGCCTCCCATCAGCTTCAACTTGATGGCGGCCCCCACCAGCAGCGCGGCCAGGATGCCGGTGGTCGCGACCTTGACGGTGGTCTGCCAAGCCGTTCGGCGGGCATCGCGCCACGCCTCCAGCAGATCGCGCAGTTCGCGGATGTCCTTCGCGGCGCTGCCGTTCTCCAGCCCGAGATGGGCAAGACAACGCTCGGCTCCGCGTTCGGCGGCACGGTCGAGCAGTTCGTCGAAGTCCTCGCGGCGCAGCAGGAGCATGTTTTCCACGAGGGCGGCGGGTTGTTGTTCGGGTTCGGTCATTGCAGGTCTCCAGAAATGCGAAACCCGCCTCTCGGGCGGGTTCAGGGGTGATCAGGAAGATGAGTTTCAGATTTCGATGATTTCCAGCGTCAAGCTGGGTGCGCTGCCTTCGATGACGTCATCACGCACGAACACCTTCTGGCCGATGGCAGCGCTACCGCGTGCGCGGATCAAGCCACCGCCGGGCAAGGCAACGGTCACGACGCCGGAGCCGACGCCCACTACCGTGCCCGCCTGCAATGGCGGATCAGGGATAAGTTGGCGGAACTGCTCGTAGAGGTTATGCATGGCTCTGCACCCCCAAGGTCTGCCAGACCTCCGGCATTCCAGCCTCGACTTGCGTCGAGCGCACGACGCCCAGCCGTGTCACGCTGCCGTCCTGGTACTCGACGAACGCACCCGGCTCGATGATCCCCGTCTCAGCGAGCACCGGCAGGCGCAGGCTCACCTCGATCTGTTGTCCGGTATCGGCCAGTACAGCGATGCCGCGTTGGCGCGCTGCAGCGGCCTCCGTGATCAGCGCATCGACCACCATCGGGGCCAGCACATCCCCGGCAGTCCCAGCCCGGCTCACCTGCCCAAGCACACCGACATCCTGGCCGGACACGAACACGCGGTTGTAGCCGGGCTTCTCTACCCAGCGCAGCGACTCGCGCGCCACCGCATCGACGGGCAGTACGAAGTCTGGCTGTATTTGTCCATTTCGGGTGTTCCACTCCCACGGCGCGACCGGATACCGGTGGCGCACGCGGATGCTCTGGTCGGACGGGTGCGGGATCAGGTAACCCCCGGCCGCACTGGCAATGGCAACCAAGGCTTCCATCCACGTACCCTGCTGGGTGAATACCCCCGTCGGAACGTTCCAGTCGGTCAGGCCCCAATCGATGCTCCAGCCCAACGGGATGCCGTTGAGCGTGAGTACGTCGTCCATCAACTGCCGCGCCGTGCGCGCCTGCGGTTGCTGGAAGTTCATCACCGGGGCATAGGGCGCGGCCAGTACGGCGTTGCGCCCTCTTCCGGAGATGCGGATGCTCGCGTCGCCGAACACCCGCTCGCGGCTGATGCTCTCAGCCAGCACGCGGAACGGCGTGCCGTTGACGCTGGCTACCAGTTCGACCGGGCCGCCGTTGCTTCCAGGGGCGACAAGAGCTTCTGCGGCGGCGGGCAGCAGCGCATCGAAGCCCCACGTCCAGGAGGCGGCATCGAGCGCCAGTGAGAGGCTGAACACTGGCACCGGCAGGCCATCGGGCAGCCGGTGCAGCGTCACGTTGTTGATCACGAAATACACCCTCCGAACGGGAACGACCACCGGCTCCCGTCCATCTGGATCGGGGGGAGGCGGCGGGTCGGTGTGGTTTTCACAAACGAACAGCAAGTGGCTGTCCGCAGGGGCCAATGCCGCGAACAGCAGGTGGGTACTCGGCGCGTAGCAAGGTTGTGGCGCGGGCGGCTCTGGGATCACCCAGATGCTGATCCCCGGCGGTGGTGGCACGGCATCCTGATACCGGCCACACCAACCCCACACGAAGGCACTCGCGCTCTGAAAATCACTCCCTTGGCGCTGGGTGAGCTGCCGCGCGGTTTGCCAAGGGCTCACCCGTCCCGCGCGCTTGGTGCGGTCGCCGTCTTGATGACGAAACCCCGTCGCATCGCGCAGGCGGGACGCGTTCTGAAACAAGCTCAGTCGAGCCAATTCGAGATACGTGCCATCCTGATGCGCGAACCACGTCAAGTCGTGGAAGGGCCGAGCCTGTTGCTGGCCCGTTCGATGCTGCGCAGGCAGCGAGGCCAAGACCGGGGGTAACCGATGGTCGACGCCTTGCGGCGTGGCAATCGTGCGCCGCCAGAACGTCTTCCAGCCTGCGGGCGTTGCAGCCGCATCCTGCTGGCCCTGCTTCGCGCCGTCCTCCGTCTGCTTCGCCACCTGCCAGAGGTGCGAAGTCCGACCCACCGTGGGACGCTGCGTGTGCGACGCGTACCTGACCTCTCCGGTGAACACGACGCCGGGCAGGCTTGCGCCAGCACCAGCCCCCACATTCAAGGGCACGCTCGGGCGCAAGACCAGTGACTGCACCGTCAGGCCCGGGAGCTGGGCTAACAACTCGGCCCGTGCCGGTGGGATGAACTTGATCGTGACGACCGGCAGCGGCAGTGTGGCCTGCACCGTCACATCGTCGCGCGGCGCGATGTAGTTGGCCCCGAACACCAAATTGGCGTCGGTGGCGGCAGGTTGATCGAAGAGCAGATCGACCAGGGGCGGACCGACGACTACGGTGACGGCGGGCGCGGGCAACGTGGCGACCAGGGTCACCTCGTTGGACACGGCAGGCACGGCTTACCCCAGGATGGCCGACACCATCCGGGCGTCACCGCCCAGATAGAGGTTGGTGCTGGCCAGTTTCACATCGCCATCGCGTCGGTACCGCTGCAATCCAGATCCAATGCCGTGACTTCGTTGCCGTTGACCAGCCGCGCCCACGTGGCGACGCCGGTGTTGGTGATCAGACCGTCCTCCTGTTGCGTCAGGGTGAGGAGTCCCCCCGCAATCGTGCCTGCGGGCTTGGTGAGCCTGATCTCGACCAGCATCGCGCTCGCGGGCGTCGTCGCCGGGGTGGCGGGACGCGTACCGCCGTAAATGCGCAGGCGCGCCGGGTTGGTGCCTGCGTCGAGGAAGGCCAAGGTGCCTGCCAGCCGCGCCTCGTTGTGTTCAACAGTGATGGCAACGGTCACGGCATCATCTCCGGGCGTAGGTTGTCCGCGATCACGGCGCGGTACATCTGCTTGTGGTCGTAGCTGACCACGGTGTATCGCTGCGCCGAGTCCAGTAGTTCGAATCGGTAGTTGCCGTCGGCGTCAGACCACGTCTCGGCGACCAGGACGCGGGTGTTCTCGCTGATGAGCTGCACCCTCCGCACCAGCGGTTGGTCGGGTTGTCCCTTCTCCTTGACCGTTCCGACGATGAATCCGTGGCCGCTGAAGTGGATGTTCTTGCGACCGTTCTGAATCGGATGGAACTGCCAGTCGTAGCCACCACCTCGGTTCCACAGATTGCCCGACGGGCTGTTGAGACGCGACAAGTCGAGCTGGGCATTGACGCAGATGTTGGCGGCGGGATTGGTCGGCACCGAGGTCGAGCCCCCAGCCAGGGGCAGGAGATCGTCGTCGGCGTTCACGCCCACCGTCGTCGGAAAAGCGGGCAAGCCAGACGGGGTGTCGCCTGCGATAGCGTGGACCCGTGCCGTGGCTCCGTACAAGAAGACGCCAGGAATCAGCTTGCCCCGGTAGGCTGCATCGCCAACCTGGAACATCAGCACGCCATCCGCTTTGAACTGGAGCAGACGCGCCCACGGCACGCCGTTGGCGTCGAAGGCTCCGGTGATCACCTCGCAGCGCAAGATCAATCGCTGGCCGACATTGAACGTCGGCGCCACGTCGGCCAACCCAGCGATAGGCCTCGCCCCATCATTGATCCCGCCCGTCACCCCGGCCCCGTCACCGAAGCCGCTGTTCCAGCGGGAAACACTCCACCCCCCGTCGAGGTGTGCGAACCGGTAGCCTTCGGAGCCATTGCCAGTGGTCATCCACAGGCCGATGTGTTTGCGGGCGCTTGGGTCGGTCAGCAACTGGACGTCGGCCTCGAACCAGAAATCGCCGTGGGCGGCTTCATTGAAGCGCAGGATGGACTGGCTGTTGGGAGACGAGATGTCGATGCATTGCTGCGCACTGTTGTGCGTCGCGGACATTCCGCCCAGGACTGCGGTGTAGCCGGCGGCAGGCGCAGTGGCGAAGGACTCGCTCAGCGGGTAGCTCATGGCTTACCTCCACGGCCCGGTGATGTCGAACGCGATCTGCGCGCCTTCGGTTTCCGAGCTGTACTGCGTCCTGACCAACAGGAACCTTCTACCTTCCTGGCCGACGACGTTGTCGACGATGGTCTGGTCGCTGTACGGACGATCCTGGGGCATCCACAGCATTCCAGGCAGGATGCCGCGCATGTGGCCATCCTCCTGCCGCACGTAGGTGGGCAGCAGCCACAAGCTGTAGTCGGCTCCATTCGGGAACGGCGTCGGGCCCCGGCCGCAGATCTGCTGGCCGTTGTTCGTGTTCAGGGACGTGAGCCCAAACCGCACCGGGTTGCCGAGTTGGGTGTGGTTGCGCAGCAGCACCTTGCCCGTGAAGTCCAGGGACGAGACCAACCCGTAGCCGCTGAACTGGCCGGGATAGCTCCAGTAGTTGCTCATCCCCGAGTAGTTGTCATCGGCAGCCAGCACCGTGGCGTAGTTGTCACCCGGCTTGAAGCTGATGAGGTCGCCAAAGCAGTAGCTGTTGCGGCCATACCAGCCATAGGCCGCCGCGTTGGTACAGAAGAGGAAGAACAGGCGGTCGTCACCGATCAGCACCCAGTTGCGCCCACCGCCGCCGCTGTCACCATTGCTCTCGTACTGGGGGCCACGCGCGTGGAACCACTTGTACCAACCCCACTGGCTGGCAGTGACCTGTTTCCAGTTCTGCGTCGGGTTGTTCGGGTCATAGGGAGCCTGCGCGCCGACGATGGTGTCGATGTCCGACAGGTCTTCGACGATGCCGACGTTGGCCCACTTGGCCCAGCCCGTCGTGTAGTTGGGCGTCTTGAGGCTGTTGTCGATCAGCAGCAGGTTCTGCGGTGACTGCGGGTTCTTGCTGCGGTAGGCAGCCTTGTGAGTAGCCGAGAACGGCTTCTCCCACCCCAGCGGGGCAACCTTGGCCGAGAGACTCGTCGCTGTCGTGGCAGGCGAGACGGGCGTGCCGGTCACCGCGTAGGTGAACGTGGTCATCGTTGCCGTCAGCACGCGGAACTGTCCGTTGTGCTCGGGCTGCTCAGCGCCAGCGATCTCGATCACCTGAAATGGCCGATAGGCGTGGCCCGAGGAAATAGTCGCCGTGGCGATGCCGTCGGCGAAGGTCAACGTGTCGATGGCCTTCAGGGCGAAGCCATTGATCAGGCACGCATCGAGCATCGTCACAAGATCGCCCCAGTTGTTGGCGATCTGGGGCGCGCCGGTCATACCGCTACTGAAATATTTGACGGTCAGGTCGGTCATAGCAATTCCTGCGAGAAGGTTTCAAAGATCAGGGGGCACCCACACCATCAGGGCGTGTCGACATCCCCGCGAATCAGCAACGTGAAGTGGTCGTCAGGCACGGACTCCGGTCCCTGCTGGACGGTGCGCACCACCCAGACAGGGAACTGGCTGCCGATGGTGTTAAGGCAACGCTGATTAAGGTCCACCATTGAGAGGGGTCAAACGTTATCCGCAGATGAAGCAGCAGACCCTGGCAATGGCCGCAGATCAAGACAACGGATTCGAGCAGTCGCGCAAGCCCACCCGACGTGAA
>Ga0163108_10000435_pt1 | contig 30982 bp, 13 predicted proteins | sample Fk1155metaG_FD_109644 | JGI IMG/M metagenome (GOLD analysis project Ga0163108, IMG submission 109644) | Marine microbial communities from the Central Pacific Ocean - Fk160115 155m metaG | ecosystem: Environmental > Aquatic > Marine > Oceanic > Photic zone | place: The Central Pacific Ocean...
GTTTCAAGATGAAGGCTCGGGAACTGTTGATGGAGAAAAGGTTATTCAGGCTCAAGCAAATGCTATGTATATATTGGGCATAATAGATGGAAATGATGTAAATAACTCTTGGGGCGGCACAAATGTTGTGGAATACGAGACTGATGGAAAGCAGGGGGGTGGTTTATATGCATGTTGGGATCTGGATGTAGACGGCGCGTTGACTGGTGATATGACGATAGAATTTGCCGAAGGCGGTGAAGGTCTCGCGCCAATAGACACAACATTTGATAGCACTGATTTTATGGATATGCCATTTCCAGAAATCTATGATGGGGATACGGCCGGATTTGCCTATGATTTCTCTCATGGGCACAAAAAAGAAGCTAATGATATTGGTGACGCAATAGACTCAGTCAAGGTTTTTGACTTCCCAAGATTTTACGTTGTTGACATGAGGCAGGTTGCCGATGATATTGCCGCAGCTTGCGGTGCTTCCGGACCAATGGAGCTTCTGCTTGATCTTCCAGGCTTTGAGAATCCAGATGAAGTAGAAGACAGCATTGGCAGATTGGACGACTGTCTTAAGTTGTTCCTTGGTCACTTCAAGGACAAGGAAGAAGACGAAGATGGCATTCCGAAGGGGCTGATCCCAAGAATGAGATACTCCTTGGAGAATGGAATCTTGCCAGAGCCTGCTTCTATACCAGATGCTGTTACCAAGTTTAGAGATTTGCATAAATGCGTTGAAGATGAAATAGGTGTTATGTGTAAATTTGTTATAAATCCACTAAATACATCTTTCAAGCTTTTGGATGATGATGACGAAACTCCATTAACAGACTATGTAAATCCAGAACAATCAGACCTTCAAAGTCTGCTTAAATTTGATATCGTCGAAGAAGTAGAAACGGAAGGGGAACTGGAGGGCTTCCCGACCATTACCGGTGCAATGGAGTATGCATCAGGAATTGGAGACTTGGCGGTTGTGGAGACAGGAGACAAGGCTTATATAAAGATTATTCCAAGAGATTGTTATGATGAACCTCTTCACGCGACACTTGATCTTACAGATAAGATCAAAATAGACTTCTTAGAAGACGAAACTGGCAGCGCCGAATTGGTTGAGGTTACAGAGGGCAGCGGAGAGCTTGTAGAGAAGGATGATACAGAATATACTATGGCGATTACTGCAGAGACAGAAGGTAAGGTGGTTATAAAGGCGACCGTATGCTCTATGGTAATACAAGCCGTTACAGATAGGGGTATAATCTCAGCTTCTAGCACAGTGACAGGTGAAGTGGATTGTGTTGACGATGTTGTAGAGGATTCTGATGGCGATGATGTTTTTGCTCCAGGGGCATTAATGAAGGTGGACAGAACTCTTACAATCTTATTCGTTCCTAAGGCTGCATCTGGAGCAGGAGGAAGGTATGGAGATGACGATAGAGAGGAGAGCGCAAGATCCGCAAAGCCTGGCCCACAAACCTTTGGTACCAAGTTGGAGAATTAATATATGGACATAAATGACATAACCATAAAAGGAACAACAGAGCTTCTTACAAAGTATGAGGCTTCAAAGAAAAATACAGCCGATGTCGCTCCAAATCTTTTAAAAGATGTTTTCGACAGAGCTCTTACATCTCTTGGTTCTAAGTTTGGAGCGAAAACAGCAGAGCTTGGAGCGGCGGGGCTTAAGGCTCCCGAATATGCCAAGATGTTTACAGCTGTTGCTGAAAACTTTAGCACTCTTTTTGCAGAGCTTAATAAAATGAGATCATCTTATCTTCCTTTTGAGTTGGTAAAAGAAATCCCAACAGTTGATGGGGCAAAGACTCTTGAAGAAATTGTAGATACAGAATCTGTATTAGAGTCTTATGAGAATGTATTCTTTAGAATGTTAGGAATGCCATCCACAACAGATTTGGAAGATAATGGATATTTAATAAAAGTAAAAGAGAATGGCACACTTGTAGATACAGACTCTAAAATAAATAAAGCAAAATATATGTCAATTTTAAATTTAAGACAAACATCAAGAAGTCAAAGGCCCGGGGCACCTACCAATAGTCTTTATGATTTTGTTTCTGGATCTCAAAGTGCATTGGCAGCCTTGACTGATAAAGGGTGGGAATCGGAATCAATATCAGATTTAACACAATTTTTTTCTTATATTAAATCATTAAATTCAGCAGAAAAATTAGATACAAGCATAATAGATACATTGTCTGGATTTATTAATGACAAAGGTGGAAAAAAATCTCTTGTTTCTCTCGGACCCGAGGGCAAAACTTATTATGATGTAGCGGTAGAACATCTTGAGAGTTATAAGCTTGCATTTAAAGATGAAGAGACAGAGGCGGTAGAAGGAGAGGAGGCGGTTGAGCCTGTTGCGGGCGCACAAGGCGCGGCCCTGGCAAGTCCGGAAGAGGCAAGAAGATCTTTGTTTTGGGCTATGGAGGCAGGTTTATCGAATATTCGTCCGGACATAACTCTTGAGCAAAGCGAATTGAATGCTCTATGGAATGAGTTTGTTGCCGAAGAGCAAGACGTTACTCTTATGAGCTTAAACAAGCCAGAGGTTTTTTGGCAATTTTCATACTTGTTGTTCCCTCCAGTTCAAGACGGAAGAGTAGCGAAATGTATAAATGAACCATCCAAAATGATTGCAGAGCCCTTTACTCCAAGTTTTTTAAGAACGATTAATGGGCACAAGATGAAATCAACTTTGCTTGAAGCGGTTATAAGAATTAGAATGGACATGATCAGCGGAACAGCTCTTGCAAATTCAAATCCAGCAGAGGGTTCGGTCAGGGTTCCTGTTACCGTAGGAAACTTTCCACAGCCTGTATCTCAGAAAGAGATTATAGAAAAGATGGGACTTATAGAGTCTTTGATCATAATAAGGTTATTTTCAGCGTTACAAGGTTTTGCTATGGATATTCAAAGCAGATTAGCAGATTTAATCAGCCTTCAACATCAATCTGGAAATACCCCCGGCGGTGAAATGGGAGAAGATAATGCTGCTTCCCCTGTTGAAAAAAGAAAATTTTGTAAAACAAACGATGAACGATGCACCCTTGAAACTATGAAATTAATTGAAGATTCTATGTTATTAATATTGGGAGATAGTGAAGTCCCAGAGGTGCTAGACCTGCAGGTTGGTGTAGCTAGAAATTCTGGAGTTAAGAATGCCCACTTGATGAGTGCTGTTTTGTCTATTATGGACGTTCCAAGAAGGTGGGTAGAAAAAGGGTTAGCGGAGATTGACGAGTATGAAGCGAATATTGCCGAAAGAACTGCAGGAACTGCCGTATCTCAAATTTCATCAAAACTTGGCATATCAAAAGGCGTAGGCGGTATTGATATATTGGCCTTTTTGATTGCTCTTTTTACAATGAAAGAAAATCATCTTTTGTGCTTACTAACTGATGAACAGTTTGAAAACCTTAAAGAAGAATATCCAGATAATTTCTTTAGTGATTTTACAGCAGAGAAAGATATGCACGAAGCCGTTAACCAAGTTGCCCTAAGAGCTTATGATGCATATCAATTATTTAGATATGCATTGAGCTATACAGGAAGCACATTTGTGAACCCTGCTCCTTCGTCTGAATAAACTTAAGAATAATATTTCTATTATTTTTAACATAAAAAACAGAGTTAGGGGAATATAATATGTCTTTCGATTTAGCCCTAGAAAGAGGGGATATCAAAATAAGCGCAGATGGCTCTATGAAGACCGTTAGTGGTAATGCAAAGTTACGACAAGATATTATAAAAATATTGTTAACGGAACTTGGTAGCAATAAATTTCATCCAAAATATGGAAGTTACATAGGGGCCTTGCAGATAGGGCATTATGCTGATGCTAAATTGATTTCTTTAGATTTAGAGTCGTCTGCTAGAAAGGCTATTAAAAACTTAATGTCTTTGCAGAGATCTCAGGCTGGAAAGCAAAGCCTAACTCCTGGCGAACTTATTGTTGACATATTAAAAGTTTCAGTTGCTAGGGATCAAGTAGATCCAAGGCTTTATAATATATTTGTTTCTGTATTAACAAAAAGACTTACAGAAGTCAGAAGCAATGTTTCTGTAAGAATAGCTTAGAGGTAAATAATGGCTACATTTAGATCATTTAGCGAAATTGTTTCAACCATGATAAGCAGACTAAGTCTTTCTCAACCAAATCTTGATACAAAACCTGGAACGGTTTCTAGAGATTTGTTTGTAGATTTGCCTGCTGATCAAATCGCAAGATTGTATTCTTCTATAAATTTAGTTTCAGAAAAGCAGTCTCTTGCAACCACCGTAGGAAGAGATTTGGATCGGTTGGCATCAAATTTTGGAACATCAAGAAATACTGGATCGTCAGCAAGTGGGATTGCTGTGTTTTGCGCAAATAACTTGGTTACGGATATATCTATACCAAGTGGAACAATTGTTTCTGCTAGAAACGGATCAAGATTTAGAACCATTGGAAATTTTTCAATGTCTGCAGCAGATAAAAACAGATTATCTGCAAATGCAAACAGAATAAGAAGAGCTTTGAACATTGCCGGAATAAACAGTTCGTATGCATTAGAGATTCCAGTCCAGGCGGTAAGGCCCGGAACGACAGCGAATGTTGGATCTTTACAAATAATAAGTACAGATCTCGGATTTCCAGTTGTTGTGACAAATTTGACAGCAATGGTGGGAGGTTCTGGGAAAGAAACAGACAATTCGTTTAGATCAAGAATATTGTCTGTTTTTAGTGGAGCAAATATTGGTACATCTTCTGGGTATAGAAATTCTGTCCTTGGGGTCAACGGGGTCTTAGATGCGCTTGTTGTAGAGCCTGGCAACTCTTTGATGCTAAGAGATGGCACAGAGACTATAGAGACGGGAGATGGCTCAGAGAGAATTATAAGCTCTGGAACAGGCGGCAAGGTGGATGTATATGTCTTGGGCAGAAAAGTTCAGGAGATGTCTGAATCTTTTATCTTTACAGATTTGTCTGGTTCTGGAAATATTTCAGATGAAAGAAATGATCATATATTGGGTCAGGCCAATCAGGATCCCACAAGAACATCTGAAGAGAGAAGAGTTTTGGCTTTTAAGACTGGCTCTTTTCCGGTGCAGCCAATTGACTCGATGGCAACTGTAGTAGGAAGCTCTTCTGGATCTTTGACAGAATCTTATACAGATAGCGACGGGGTTACTCATGGTAACTTTGAATTAGAAAAAGATTTAAACCCAGAGACAGGGGGGAGTCCGTTTGGATTCGATAAAATTCATTTTATTTCTAATACAAAAATTGTAGAAGGAGAAAGTATTACAAAAAGTGGACCATTTAGTGTTGATGCTCTTTCTTTTTCGGATATAAATGATATAAATCAAGTTTATAGAGATATAAATGAAACAGGAGAAAATTCAGAGTTAAGTTCTGCTGGTAATGAGTTTGTAAACTTAATCCATACGCCTATAGTTAGAGTAAGCAAGGTTAGTAACAAAACAACTGGAGAATTATATTCCGTTATTGATCAAAATCTGGACTCAGAAGGGCTGAACACAACGGGAACAATAGAGATATCCGGAAGATCATTGCCGACTGCAGCAGATGTTTTAAGCGTGAACTATACATGGAGACAGGTATATGATCCATATGTGGACTATGCAGGATCGTCAAGCCTTTCTCAATTCAGAGACTCTTCTACATCAGACTCTATAGATTGGACATCTTCTGGAGGTATTTTCGAAGAAGAATCTATAATATCAAAGTCAGATGATGATTTAGTCTTCGAGGTAGAGCTTGCTTATAATATTAACAAAGTTATTTCGGCATATAAAAAGACAGAAACAGAATCAACAATTAGTGTTGTTGATACTGCTGGATCAACAGACATTGTAGGAGTTGAGGTTGACTCTGAAGAAGATGCTATAGAAAATATTATATCAATTCGAAGATCTAGCGATAATTTAGAGCTTTATAATACATTGGCCGCAGATGGATCTTTTGATGCAAGAATTATATATTTGCCATCGGACTCTGCAGGCTCTCTGGAGGATGAGGTTGTTGTTTATTATAATAAGGTAGAATTATTTGATATAAATAAAACAGATGGTTCTTTTTATAATAATACTGTGACTCTTCCATCGGAAAGCATTCTCGATACAGAAGAGGTGTTGGAAACAGTCGAAGACATGTTCTTGGCTGGAGACGAAATATATGTATCGTATGTTGCAGACATAAATATTGTACATCCACAAACTACTTTGAGCAATCTTCCTATAACAGGAGGAAGCGCTTCAAATACCTTGGTAGGCCTTGAGAGTGTCGGAGCGACCTCTTCAAATCAGCCAGTATTTTTTGTATATAATTCGGGCGGAGAACCTGAATCTATAACTAGATTTGGTCCTTCAAGCCTTCAAGTCGATGTCTCAGGAATATCAAAACCTGGAAAAATAAAGGTTTCCGGAACAACAGTCAATAGGTATACGATAGATGTTACAGCAGGAACCGCAATGACCGGATTTGAGTTTGATATAGAATCTGAGCTAAAAGAAGTATTGGATTTAACTGCTATTCCAGATAATGTTGGAATAGCAAGAGTGGACAAGGTATGCTTATTAGATTCTTATGGAGAAATAGATGAAGAGTTTAATATTCTTGGATATTATTTAAATGATATAACTTATGACATAGGCTCTTCTCAGGTTGATTCAGATTTGAAAAATTATCAATTTACTTTACCAACAACTTCGACAAATAGCTCCATATCTATTAGTTCCGGAGATACTTTGAGGTTAGAAATATTGGTATATAACACAGAGGGCTATGAAGAGTTGTATTATTCTTCTTCGGAAGCAAGAATTACAAATAATCGCTTTGGAAAGATAGATAGAATTTCTGTTTCTTCGGGGTTTAGGTCTATTACGGGAAACATAATAGGAAGCATTCAGGTGTTATTGTCAAATCAACCATCTGATGGAGAGACATACTATGTAGACTATGACTTTTTAGCGCCTAAAGAAGGAGAGCGGATTACATTGTCTTATAATGTTAATAGACTTATAGCGGATGCTACAATTCAAATGGAAAGAGTTAGGCCTGTTACTGCAGACATATTAGTCAAAGAAGCAGAGGAGCTCACTATTGACGTAGATGGAACATTATTAATAAATGAAGACGCATTAAACGAAGCAGACAAGATTGTAGAGAATGTTATAAATTCTGTTACAAATATATTAAATACATCAAGTCTAGGCTCTATTGTGGATTATTCTGATGTAATTGCAGTAGCAGCAGGAGAGAGTGGAGTTGACTCAGTTAATATTTCCCTATTCAATGAAACTGACAAACTAGGAAGAAAGGCTTTCATAAAAGCATTGGACAATCAAACAATTTCCCCTGGAACTGTCATATTTGAAGCGGTATCTAGAAACAAGTTTAGAATTAATTAGGAAAAAATATGTTAAGACCAGTTTCTTTCTCAATACCATCAAGCACTGAACTTAAAGTTACTTTTAATGATGAGCTTACAGAGTTACTGAGCAAGGATAATTTTTCAGTTGAGTCGATTAGTGGAAATATTGATGACTTAGAAGTAACAAAGGTTACTGTAGAAGGCAATTATGTCATTATAACTACAAGACCTCAGGTTGCAGGAAACTTCTATGTTTTAAAATTATTAGATTCAGAAGAAGTTCTTTTCACAGCGGCAAAAGGGACTCCGTTAATCCATGATGATGTAAGCAGAGAATTATTCTTTGTAGGCCTAAAGAAGCATAACCCGGTTAGGGATCGCATGTTTGCGAATATTCCCAAGCTTTATAATCTTGAGGAGTCAAATGCAAGCAGGATTATAGTTGCTCAGTCTGAAGAGCTTTTCCAGGCGCAAAAACATGTAGGCGAGTTATTAAGTGATAATTATATTTCAGTTGATATAGTTGATGAACAAAGAGTGAGAAGCTCCGGAGCGACAGATAGGCTTATCAACGAAAATGCATATGACATAAAAAGAGTATCTCCAAATAATGCCAATGTAAGATTGACATTTAAATCATTAAAATATAATGAAGATTCTGATATAGATAGACATGATTATATTCCAAAGCATCCTATTTCTTTACAAGAAGTATATGAAGAAGAGGAAGAGGTTTCCCTGTCCTCAGAAGACAATAGTTTTAAAGGATTTCTGATATCGCTTAAGAATAAAAACATAATAAAACTAACTAGTTTAAAACTTATAAAGTCTACAGATGAGGAAGATTGCGATGGAGAGTTGGGCACAGATTATAGCGTTTCGTTATATAAATATTCGATAAGTGACAACAGATATGATCCAGCATATTCTTTTAGTCATGCTGATTTAGAAAGCAATCAGGTTTTGCTTTCCGAGTTTGGGAACATAGACGAACCAATTGTTGGTGATACCATTATAGCATCCTACCTTTATAAAGATGCTGGAAGGAAGATTAATGAATCGTCAATAGAGGTATATAACTTAAAAGAAGTTGAGACAGAGTCTGTTCCGTCAAATATAACAAGATTTTTTTTAGACAATGCGCCTATTGTTGATTTCAATAATGAAATACCAGAAAAAGGTGGAATAACATTTGTAACAGGAGAAAATTTATCAGATACTCCAGACGAATTTCAGTTAGAACTTGTATTTAATGCCTCAAAGCTTCCGTCTAGAGTAGGAGAGTATGCGGTAAACTATTCTACAGGTGAGGTAATAGTCGTCGGAGCAGAAGAGGTAGGTGATGGAACTGGATCAAATAATAATATTGCATCATATTTATACAGAAATGTTTTTTCTAGAAATTTAGATTATTATATAAAAGATGATGAATTTGTCGCAGCAAGCAACAGAAGCATAGTAGACGAAGAAGTTAATATAGATTTTAATTATGATAAAGTTTATGTAGAAGGAACTGATTATAGGGCTCCTTGTCATACAGAAGTATTTAATGAACATGTTGAAAATAATTTTTCATCATCATTTGTTGTAAGACCAAAGAATACGCCTATAACAAGTGTGTTTAGAATATTCAATCAAACCACAGGTGAAGTTTATTCACCCCTTTATCACACGATGGATGAAATTGTCTTCGCAGGGACTAGATCTCCAGAATTTAAAACAGAAAGCAATGAATTAGCAAATTTTGATTTAATTGAATTAGAGAAATTGGAGCCAATAGGAGAGTTTGTTTGTCCAACATTTTCTGTTACAATATCTGTTAATGATTCAAATAGCAGCATCCAGTTTTATCCAGGAATTCCTGCTGAATTAATTGATTATAATTCTCAAGATTACTTTATAAGAAGCACTGGATTGGATGGCTCTGATGATCTTGAAGATTTGCAAATTAGATTTTTTGGAGAACCTGATTCTAATGATATAATTACATCTGTAGCAATAAGCTCTACAGCTACCGCTCCAAGCTTGAGAGAGACGGTAACAATCGGAACAAAGGGATTGGTATTTAATTTAGAGAATACTTATATAATAAATAAATCAAAAGATGCAATTGGCTCATATACAAATACATCAACAGAATTTACAAGATCAGATCTTTTTTCTATAGAAAAATATTTTTCAGAGATTGATTCGAATCCAGGAACAGAAAGAGTTTCTAATGATAGTTTGGCATCCTCTATTTTGTCAACAAAGGGAGAGGACTTTTATGAAAATCTATCTAGATTGCGAAGAGTTGGAGATTATTGCATAGACTATAAACATGGACAAGTTTATTTGGCAGCTTCTTATGATCAAGACTATGAGTTAGGCTATATTAATTATAGACATGGATCTATTGTAACCTTTAATAAAAATATTATAGGCGTAACGGAGGCATCTAAGAAGCTTGTTTCGTCAGACGCATTAGAAGATTCTACTGTAATTTATGAAAACCCATCTAATACGAGTGAAAGCATAAATATTCTTGATTTAGAAAATACTTTGTTGTTACCAGACGGCGAGACGGTAGCTCAAGATTCTTCTGGAGAACTGAAAGATATATGCATTATCTTAGATGATTACACGGTAGTCTTGCCGAATAAGATTTCGGAAATAAATGGTGTTTTCTCCCTAGATCATCTGGAGAGTGCTAACTTATCTTCTTTGATCAAAGAAAGCAGACATGAAGACGTTGGGTCTGATGTTGTAAATGATCTTGTAACGGATGGCGGAGGAAATATATATGACTCTTCTTTTATGTCTTTCGAAGATAATATAATAGATTTAAAAAAGTATTCTAACACAAGATTGGTAACAAGTGGAGATAATTATACAGTTACAATAAATGATTCAGAATTCGATGAGCTTTATAAAATAATACATACACCTACTGATACAGAAATCTTTAATGAAAAATTAAATGTTATCAAATTAGATGAATTAGAAATAGTTTATTCAGAAGCAGATGGTGGTGAGGCAACAGTTGATATAAAATCTGGCCCAATACTAGATTCCTTAGATACAGACGGAGACTTCTTATTGGACTCTAATGGCAGTAGGTTTAGAATATCTGATTTCAATTCTAGTTTGTCTCAGATTGTTGTTTCGATTCCTGCAGAAAATAATGTAGAAGCAGATTCCCCAGAGATAGGAGATGCTCAGGTTATTGTAAAGGCACAAGTTGATTCATCGGATTCTGGAATTACAATTACGATTCCCGCCGATTCATATGTAAATGAAAGAGACTTGGTAGAGATAATATATAAAACAAACAGCGTTCCAAGCGTTGGGACAAAAGTAGGAATAGACTCTAAGGCTGGTAGGCTTTATTTGAGTTATCTATATTCATATGACGATATTTACATATCATATGAATATGGAGACAATGAAATTGATTGGTCTATAGGGAATGCCATTTATGAGGGTGACTCTTATTACGTTACATATAAATATGGTGCATTAAGAGATGCCTTGAAGAAGAATTTTGGAATATTGACAAAAATACCATTTTTCCAAAGATTCTCTATAAACACAGATAGAGAATTGTATAGAAGTGCTTTGGCCGGAACAATGCAGGCATTTACAAAGGGGCCTACGATTCCTGCTTTTAAAACTTTAGTAGAATCTTTTACTGATATTTCACCAGATATTACAGAGTCAGTTTTTGGCAATTGGATATTAGGAAGAGATTATTTGTATCCAGGAGAAATAAATGTAGATGGAACATTAGAATTTAAATCGTGCAAATTTAACGAAGGAATAATGATAAATGATGATACCTCTGTTTATATGCCTGCTGTGTCAAATATTAATTTAGATGAAGGAACAATATCTGCATGGATTTGCCCTGAGTGGGCAGGAGTCGATAATGATGCAACACTAACTGTAGATATAGATAATATTGGTACAAAAGATTATGTTTATAGAATTGGAAGCAATCCTTTCAATTATGATAATAATTTCAATATTCTTGCATCTGAACATACGATAGGCGGATCAGATTATTCTTCGCCAAGCATTACTTTGCATAATTTTACAAGCGGCTGGGTTGACGGATCTGACAATAAAGAAGAAGAGGAAACGATTGGAGCCTTCGCCTTAGTTAAAGAAGAGCCTTCTGTAAACAGAGTTGTAAAAACAGAGCTTGACTTATCTTTGAAGATATCTAGTTTTTCTGCTCCAGACGCAATAAACCCCCCTAGAAGAAGACCTTCTGAAGACATGTCTTTTAATAGGGCTAATTTGGGCATCCTAGGCTTAGGAAGGTCATTGTCCGATGCTTCTAGAGGGTTGATGGTAGCAGGCATTGAGGAGGACTTATACAGGTTCTGTAGTCCAGCATTTGTATCAATGGGCGATAAGGAAAAGTTGTTGTTTATGCTGTTTTCTCTCAGACCATTATTTAATCCAGAAAACGGAAGAATATACACATTTAGAGTTGGAGACGAACACATAGAGAGCAATGAAATTCCAAATTACAACAGACTACACATCACTCAAAACTGTGTATGCTCAGTTGATGACACCGTTAATGAGTTATCAAAATTTAGAGACAAAGATTTTCAATCAATTAAGATTGATTTAGATTCTAGTATAAATTTTGAATATATAAAAGATGCAGATGTTGCCTTTGATTATATGCCATCTTCATTTAGAATTCTTGATACCCGAGGGGCTATTTATGAGGTATATGGGTTTTTGGATGAAGATGACAATGTGATATCAGATGATGTTCCAAGTGCTGTATCTGGATTTATTATAAATAGAATTCCAGAAAATCAGCAGCATATTACAGCGCAAGGTGCAGAGGCTATAAATGAATTACTTCCAACTGGAGAAATAACAGTACTTTATCAAACTATGTCAGTTTTGACGAAGGTTGATCCAGATGCAAAGAAGTATATTGGATACGAAGGGAAAAGCTATATAGTAGACTGGATGTCAGACTTCGTTAACTTCAAGATCATAAGAGATCCGTTGAATAATAATGTAGAGATTCTCATGAAGAGTGCTGTTGGTTCTGGCAAGAAAAACATAAAGCTTTTTTATACAGACCTTATTGACGTTGATATGGAAAGCACAATATATGAAGGGCTAAATTTTGATAAATGGTTTAATATTGTTGGGGATACTACCCATGTGGATAACGCAGATACTTTATCAAACAAGATAGCAGTAGGAACCCTAGACAGGACGACCAAGTCAATTATTGATATTGGAAGATTAAGATATTCTGTACATAACAGATTTGATGAAGAAGATATTTATATAGGAACAAGCGCGAGAAGCCCATCTAGGATTCCGTTTGAGGTTAACAAGTATGACTTTCCAAGCACATCAGTTGGGTTGCCTTACAATTCAGACTCAGAAGAGGGTATCTTTATAGGGTTCGATGAGCTATGCTTATCTCCCTTGGCAGATGATGCTGGACAATGGGTCTTTAGAACGAGAGCGGGAACCACTGTGTATGCCCCAACGAGCGTATACAGTGCAGAGGAAGATAGTGAGGGATATAAATTTGGATATTCTTATGTCCCGGTTTCTCATATTTTCTCCGGAAGGATGGATACAGATGGCGAATTCTCCTCTGTTCTTAGGGCGCATAGAGACGAGGACGGAACAGGGTGTCCGACCGGTTTGGTATGCTCTTCGGAATATAGGTATTGTGGAAACGGGTTATTAGAAGGCGATGAGCATGGAGATGGATGGAGAAAGATAAATGAAACAAGTTCAGATTTAATAAATATATTAATTGGTGGGTCCGAGGGCGAATCATCTCATTGGATGAAGCATGGCCATTTTGACACAAGTGTTAACGGAGGAGTTTATAGGGCCGGGCCTTCAGAAGATCACATGGTTAATTGCAATCATGATATTTCAGATGGAAACTTTGTATACACGAGCTTGCCATGCTATGACGGAGATTATTCTGCAACCGTTTCTTTTAGAGTTGCAGAATTAGATTATAATATTGTCAACTCTTCAGTAGGCAGATTTGATGGATCTATATCAGGCTCAATAACGGGCATTGTTCCAATTCATATACGCGACGGCTCTATAAATGCAAAGGTTGTTTTGGCCATAAGCGAGCTTGGACAGCCTCTGGCTTTGATTGTAGACGGACAGTCAAATGATATCGTGGATATATCATATTTTGATTGGGATAATGGGGTCTTTAATGAAATTACACTTTTAAAAGATCTTGAAAATGAAACAATCACAATTCAATCTGATGGTCAAATTTTGAGCAAGTTGAAAATCGATGATTTTTCATCTGATGATATTGATAGCTCTGAATTAATTAGTGAGCCAGCATTTTTGATTCATGTTTTTGATGGATCATTGGCAAGTATAAGCGATTTTCACAAAGAGTATGATGGAAACATAGTAGACATAGGCTTGATAGAATATAGTGCAAGATATGAAGAAGGAGTTTCCACCCTTGAGGATGAAGACATATTCATAAGCACAGATTCTAAAATTGAATTTGAATTAAACGTAGTTGCCGAAGAAGATGGCTATGTAGAAGGGTATGCGGATGGCTATGTAGAAGGGTATGCGGATGGCTATGTAGAAGGGTATATTTCAGAACAAGAATTTGATGTAGATGAAATCTATTTTACGTCAGATAAGCTTAGATATCTTTTTGACAGCGGTGAAAGCGATTCAGAAAATAGAATATCAATCTTTAAAGATGGAAAAGGATTTATGAATTTTAGAATTTATGATAACTCTTTATCATCTAGAGGCGATGTTAATATGTATAACATTGCAACAAATATAAAAGACTTTCAGCCTGGAGAACTTCATCATATTTCTGCAAGTTGGAGATTGAATACTATTTATGAAAAAGATGAAATGCACTTATTCATAGATGGCCTTGAAGCTCCAAACATTTACAAATTTGGTGGCTCTGTACCGGTGAGGGTTAATGATAAATTTTCAGATATCAGCAAAGAGGTCCTTCAAGACTTTTTGGTTGATAGTATAGAATTTTGCAATATTTTTACAGAAGGAACCACTTTGGCAGGCTCTTCTACATTCACTTCAAGTCAGGCAGGATTCTCATCAGACATGGTAGGAAGATCTGTAATCTTTTTGGAATCGAGTATTGCCCCAACTTATATTGGAGAAGAATACATTATAAATAGTGTAGATGGAAATAGCGTAACCTTTGTAAGAGGGTTGGATCTAGACATAGTTACATTTAACACTTCTGCTTCCGATATAAAATTCATGTTTCCACCTACATCTGGTGTAAAAATTCCAATTGCAACAGATTTGAGGAATAGTGATTTTGCAGTATTGAGAACAGATTCGAAAGGAGAGCAGGAAGAGCTTGGAGGTATTTTATATACCGTTGAAGATGGAGCAATAAGCATTCTTAACGGAGAAAACATTATAGATCCACAATATCGTGTAAATGTAGATACAAAAATAATTGAGTTTGTCGGAGAAGATAGTGATTGCAACTTTGTAAGTTCTGTTCAATTTTCAGATTTAGATATTCATATTGAAACATTTGGATTGATTTATACAAATTGCAATGATGTTATAAACTTATCTAGTTCTTCTTATTACGTATTAGATAAGAAGCCTTATGATATAAATAGTGGAAAGAGCGTTATATTATCACATGCGGCAGAGCCTGTTTCTCTTGAGGATGTTACAATACAAAGAATAGTACTCCCAAGAATTATTCCGACTTTAGATAGCATTGATATAACAGAGGAGTTTGCAAGCTCTTATAAGGCTAAGTTTGGAATAGACCTAGCAGAAGATGATGGGAGCAGACTCTTGACATCACAGCTTGGCCAGGTTCACAAAAGAAACCTTGGAAGATATTTGACTGTTAAATTCGACTCTGATAATGTAGTTTTCTGCGGAGAGTTGGACGGATATGTGGACGGATACGAAGAAGGGTCTTATCCAAATATTATAAGAGTTTTGGGAGAAACAGTTGATGGAACCAATTATGAAGATTTTGCGGTTATGGGGAATGGAGCTTTTCATGGCGAGAAACTATTTAAGTCTGTATCGAGAATAGAGGGAAATTTGCATATTGCAGATCAAAATTATGAGCCATGTGTTATTGAGCTTTTGGAATCTAATTCCGTAACCGTTTCAGATAATGATGGTGAATACGCTGAAGTCTTCCAATACTTAAACGGAAGCCTTATATTGACAATAGGTGGTTCAAATGGATTTTATCCATTCGAGCTTCATCCTGGCAGTTATCGTTTGAGCTATCCTGCGTTCTTATCTATAAGGCTTCCAAATGTTGGAAAGAATGCATACATAGGTTGTGATATAGATGGTGGAGGCCAATTTGGAGGCACAATAGACGAATTTAGAATAATAACAGAAATGTCAAGCGATACTCGGCCAACAGAAAGTGATACCGATGGAACGAGGAGTATTACGGAGGATTATCTGAATCCAAATCCACATTGTCCCGATGATCAAACTCTTGTTTTGGCACATTTTGATGATCCTATAAAGCTTCAGTCTAGAAGATTGAGGCAAAAAGAATTTTTAAATACAGAAAGCAATTTTAAATTTAAGTTAGACCTTGAAGATAGAGAGGCCTTGCTAGGGTTTATAAATAATGAAGACATGTTTGTATCAAAAATGATTCGTATGGGCTTTGAGAAGGATGCTGCAATAGAGACGTATGTAGAGTGTCATCATGCCATGGGAGGTCCTCTGTTTAATGAGGCAAGACTCATAAGAAGTGATGAAATGTTGGTTAGCTCTAATAGTGTTAATGATAATTTTGGATTATCTGCCAAATTCTTCAATACTCCTCCGTTGATAATCAGCAATAGGCTTTCTTATTTTAGAAGGGAGGAGGGGACGATTGAGTTTTGGGCAAGTCCACTTATGGACACCGTTGGGGATGAAGAAGACAGATATTATGTAGATATTTATTCAATTTCCCAGAAGAGAGTTAAATCATTTTCTCCAACTATAATAGATTTACCAACTTCTGCTAAAGAAATTGTAAGCATACAATTAATGGAAAATACTCAAGAATTTTCAGAGTTTTATTCCCAAGACGAAGTGGATCAAATTTTGTTTGATGATATTTATAGAAGCGAAATTACAGGAAAGCTAACCGGAGGAACCGGGGTCAAGAAAGACTTTTCGATAGGCAGTCGATTAAGCGCGGACGGAAGAAGGGTATTTTTGCCAGATGCTCTGCCGGGTGCAAATATAGACGTTATAGTCTCATACACTCCAATTGACTCATCTGGCGATAGGGTTTCTGTTTATAAGAATAAAAATAGTCAGATTGTTTTTTCAATCATTGCAGATGGAGTGACAAATACTCTGGTAAAAGATATTGATTGGGGCAGGAACACTTGGCATAGAATAATGTGTACATATAAAACAAATTCTAGCGCTGATGGCATGAGGCTCTTTATAGATGGAGTTGAGAGCGGATATATTACATATGGGGAAGGAGGTCTTATATATGGCTCTGGATTTGTATATGGACAGACTACGCAAGAGCTTGGCGCGTCTAAGCAGGTTAGTTATAATATAAATCTTAGAGATGACTTTAGATTAATATGTATTGGATCCGATCTTTTTGAGAGTCATTCGGCTTTATCTAGATTAGACAATATAAGATTTAGCAGAATAAGAAGAAGTATATCTACGGGTCCATCTGGAGAATATATAGATACAAATTATTCTTCTAATACAGACACGATTTTGCCTGTAATCAAAGATAACTCTACAACTATTATTTTAGATTTTGAACAAGAAAGCGATGAAGATCATTACGCAACAGTTATTGATCCAGCAAGTGGAATATTCAACTTTGATATAGAAGTGTTAGATGATTTTGGTAATATTAATAGTGATGAAGTTGAAGATTTGATTGTTGACCTAGTTGATAGATTGAAGCCAGCACATACAAATGCATTAGTAAAATTTCCAAGAGAATCATGTTAATAGCCTCTATTAATAATCTTGGATGTATCGATAAGAATCAAAGCTAGGAGATGTTTAATGGCAAAGGCTAATAGAGAAAAGCTTTCAAGAGTAAACTTTTTTGATGGTCAAAGGGTAACTGAAGCTGACTTAGATGATGAGCAAATTCATCATAGGGGTTTAGTCTCTAGTTTAACCAAAGATTTTCATGGAAGTGGAATCGTAAGAGACCGACTCTTTGAGAGCTATGTTTTATTGGACACCAGTGATCCTGGGGCTTATTTAGATGACGATGAAGAAAATGAATCAGAATTTGTAATTGACTCTGGGTCTTACGATGGTAAGGCGATCTTCTTAGATAGGCAGCCAAGCGATACGGTTTATGGAAATAGGCTTGAAATTGAAGCAACCGGCCTTGATGTGGGCGGAAGATTAGCAACGAAAGTGCTTATTGTAGGGGCTGCTTTTAGTAGTTTGAGCGACTCTGGAGAGCTTGTTTCTGAGGTTCTGGAGTTTAAAGAAAATGGCTCAAAAGTTACAGAGCATTATTATGTACGAGTTGTATCTGTATTCTTTAATAATTTTTCAGGAGGAACAGGAAGAACTGAGAATAGCTTAAGCGAAGAAAGCTTAAATCTTTTGGACGAAGAGGGGAAGATTCTTATAAAAGAAGCTGAACCGTTCAATGCCTTTGCGAGAACCCAAACTGCTTTTCAAATAAAAGCACCAAATATAGAGCTTGCAAATTTTATAACCTCCAGTGAAGAGCTGTCTATAGAAGATGAAATAAAAAATGGCTTAGGATCTGTATATAATTTTAATGATCTATATTTTGAGCTAAACTCTAAAGAAGAAATAACTTTCGAAGTCGATGGAAACCAGACAGTTTCTTATGGTCAAAAGTTTTTGGCCAAAGCGGATAATGTTCAAAAGGTTGATTTATTATTTTCGGTAGAAAAGGATGAAGATGCCGCCTCAGGAGAAGAATATCATTTTTCAGGTGATATAGTTATCTCAATACACAGATTATCAACAGATATACAATGCATAACGGATCCTCATCCAGATAATTTAATAGACTTTGATCCAGAGCCATCTCCGCTTATTGAGATGTCATATTCTCAAGAAGACCTTGAGGCATTAGGCTACAAACTGAATGGAACCCCACAGGTTGTTAGCTTTGATTTCTCCGGAACCCTAATAGCAGATCCAGGAATTGATCCATCTTTAGAGGTTGACGAATACTATGTAGTTCTTGTAAGCAGAAGAGGAGATAATAGGACCGGAACCATCGTAATGCAAAAAGGTTACGACAAAGCTTCTAAGAAGACCAATAATGGACAAACATTAAATGCGACTGAAAGTTTTGGAAAACAAACATCAAGATTTATTGAATTTGATCCAAATAATTTAGTATACGTTGATGACATGGACTCATCTTTGTGGTTTGTTGTTCATTCAGATACGATTGAGGTTACAGACGGCATAGCATACACCGATGATGGGCTTTTGGTTATACTGCCAAAGACAGAAGAGTATGTTGGCAGCACTGAAATCTCCTATTTTATGAGAAACGTAGGCTTAAGTGATGTCTCTGAGGGGACAGATAATTTGCTGGTCCTGCAGAGGCAGGATGATTTTGTAACACCGGGCATACATCCTAGAACTGGAAACTTTGTTAACACGAGAGTACAAGACTCCCCGTCTGTTTCGATTATGACCACAAAAGAGTGGGAAGACGTAGACGAAAATTATCCACCAATTTTATTAGCCAGAATTAGAGACAACAATGTAAGAGAAGCACAAGATATAACCGGAACCTTTGATAGGCCTGGATTATTAGGAAGTGATGAAATCATATTTGTAGAGCCTGATTCAGACATGTTGACCGAGAATTTGATAAACAGAATTATAACTCCAGATATGGATTGTGAGTGTAATTCTAGATACCGAATTGTTGCAGCAACATGCGCAAAGGTATATGCAGGTGATCTTGACAACGACGGCGAAATTACATCGAGCGATATTGTTGACCTGCTAAATGTAGTTGGAAACACTATAAATACAGAAACAACAGAAAGAAGAATTCTCGGTGGTGAATTAGATCTTATTGATTTTATAAAATCAGACTTAAATGACGACGGAACGGTTGATGGCACTGATATAGAGCTAATCGAAGATGCTGTAGATGGATATGTAAACTTTAGTGTTGAGGAAGCATTTGATGTATTAACACTAAAATTAGAAAATATATTAGAAGAAGATAATTATCCTGTTTTGTTTGATTCTTCAGACTCAACAGATTCTGCAGTTTCTGGGGCAACAAGTAGCGGTGAAGACACCGTCTCTTTCACAACAGAACTTGAAAATCAAGCATTGGCAATCAGACTTGGAGATCAAGTAACTATACCATCAGATTCATCTGATGCAGGTGTATATTTAGTATATTCAAAAACAGTAGATGAAACTGGAACGGGAGTCGTTCTGTCTGTTACAGATACAGATGGAGTGGATGTAAGCTTTTCTGGATCTAGCGGCTTTGATCTCACAGTTACAAGCGGTACGAGGGTAAATCTTTATGCTGATAATCTAAAGCTTCTAGACGTACCTTATGATGAGAAAAATTGGTCAATATCATACATTGGAGCGCCACATCAAAGTGACTTTCTAGATGTATGTGATCTTAGAAGATATGTAGAAACTAATTTCATAGAAGAATTTGAAGAGACTTGCGTTTGTGACGAAGATTTGTGCATAGAAGAGGATGATTGCACCCCTCTATATAAAAACCAAAAGGTTTTAGCAAATGACTTATTTATTCCAAGTGGAGAGATATATAAGGAGCCAGGAGTCCCGTATCATGGAGATATAGAGTATTCAACCATAACGATCCCTCTTCCTCCTGGAACCATAGATGATTGTGAAGTTGATTTATATACAAACTTTATAAAGGCAGATTCAGGAAAATGCAAAACAGAATCTGGATATCCTGCCATGAAGTTTTCAGACGGAACCTATGTTGGATGTGGAGATTCTGGAGCAGAAACAGATATAACCAAGGGTAGAGTCAAAATAACTCAATGTATTGCAAGTCTTTATGTAGACGCCTTTGTAGATGGTTATGCTATAGATGGCTATGCTGATGAAGAAGACATATCAACTTCGGCAGAAGTTATAGCAGATAATTTTACAGATTATACATATCCAAATTCTTTGGGATTTTCGGAATGGGCGTATGCCTCTGCTGGCAGCTATGTGGTTGCTTCTGCGCTTTCTGGGTGGAATGAGCCGGTTTATTTTGACCTAGAAACAATTAACGCAGGAGAAAGGTACGCAAGATTAAGCTATCCTTCTGGGGTGGATGATATATCTGGAGACTTTGTAATAGACGTAAGGATGTCTCGTACAATTTGGGATCAGAATGAATTAAAGTTTGGAAAAGTTGGATTTTTTACAACTTTGGTAATAACAAATGATGATGGCACAGAATGCACTTTAAAGCTAGGCTGGAGACAAAGTGCGTATGAAAATGTTGAATTGTTTTATAGTGGAGAAATTGTAGACATATCGGCAGGAACGGTGATAAGTGATTTTGACTTTTCGGTAGAAGCTTTGGATGACCTTGGAGACGAAATAAGGTTTAGGCTTAGAAGGGTTGACGAAGCTGTTTTTGCAATGTATTATGATGACACCTTGCTTGATTTTTCTGAGAATATTACCGGTCAATTTATAAGAATAGGCGAAGCACCAGATGTTCAGCCTGGAAGTGGAGATGCTCAGGCTAAATTTGAAATTGCGCAATATGATAATCCGAATGTTGGAGTCATATATGCTACAACATTACATGATTTGGTAATTAGACATAGTTATTCATCCGAGTCTTCTTCCGAAGAGGATTCGATAACGATAAGTAGAGATTCGGATAGTTTGATAAATAGAGCAACAGTTACCTTCCCTATTCTATTAACGCAGAGAACAAATATTATATCAGCAACACTGAGTATGACTGCCGCAGATGTAATCTCTTCTGAAGAAAGCTTTAATATTATACCTTATGATATATTAAATGCAGATAATTTGGGCACTTTGATTGATTATCCTTTAGAGGAAAATGATTCTTTTGTAGTTACTTTTGAGCCAGGAGATGTATCAGTAGGCGGAACAATAGATGTAGATGTAACTACTTTGGCAATATATTTCTTATCTAAACCAGGACATTTGCCAGGATTTTATAAAGCAGTAATCATAGAGCCTAGCGCTACAGCGGAGGCTACTATGGCCATTCTTCCTTCGATGACCCTAACCATAGAATATGAAGATGTAACTACTGGAGTTATTTTCAAGGTTGGTGCAAGTCTAGATTCTAGTACTGGAATTGTTTCTCTGCAAACAAAGAATATTCTATATGACTCTTTAAACGAAGCAAATAGAACAGTTTTGAAGTTTGGAGTACATCTTAAGAAGTCTGGATTTGCAAATGATGATATAACTATAGGGATCAAGGACCTGGCAAGAGTTGGAATAGGAACTTGTGTTGATGAAACAGAATTTGAAGAGGATGAGCTTTGCTACTTCATTGCTGGCAGCACAGCGACAGGAACCTTCGTTGAAGGCCCATTCCCCTGCTACTTCCATCTGCCATAATTTTTAAAAAAACAAGCTCTTTTTGGTATAATTACATACTATGAGTGCATTAAAAATTAGATCGCAGGCAATGCTTGGAACAACTCATTCTTGGGCGGTTACAATAAGGAGTTTGCTCAGAGAGTTTCGAGATATGGGCAATTACTTGTATTTGACCAGCATAAATGGTTATGATATGTGCCCAGCTGAGTGGACAAAGTTTCGCAGAGAGTGTATTGACGCAGATATTGACTTGACATACACATTGCCTAGAAATTTTAAACAAAGATTTAATAGAAATTCTAAATTAAAGTTGGCAATATATAATTATGAATCAAGCATACTGCCGAGCGTTTGGAAAGACAGCATAAATTATATAGATTATGCCTTGCCTTCTAGTAATTTTTCAAAAGAAGTTTTTGTTAACTCTGGATGGCCGGAGGAGAAGTGTATAGTTATTCCTCATGGCGTTAATTTGCAAGATTTTAAAGATAAGTCTAAGGTTAGTAACTTTAAGACAAAAAAGAAATTTAAATTTTTAAACGTTTCTATACCTCATTATAGAAAAAATATAGACATTCTTGTTGATGCTTATTATAGGGCGTTTACAGACGCTGACGACGTATGTCTCCTTCTAAAGGTTAAGCTTGAAAAGCCAAAATATAAATTTGAATGCGATGTAGTGCAGCAAATTTTAAAAGCACAAAAGAAGCACAAAGGAAGGCCGCTGCCTCAAGTTGAGGTTGTGCAGCATAAATATGATAGCATGATTCCATTGTATAATTCATGTGATTGTCTTGTAAGCGCTTCGTCTGCTGAAGGTTTTGGGCTTCCGCTGCTTGAGGGTCTTGCGGCAGGCATGCTTGTTGTGGCTCCAAGGTGTACAGGGCAATTAGATTTTCTTAATGATAATAATTCTTTATTAGTCGATGTAAAGGAAATAGACGCAACAGCAAAATATCAATACTGGAGGCCTTCGAAGGGAGCAAAGACTTATCTTCCAGAGGTGGAAAGTTTATCTGAAAATATGAAAATGGTATATAATGATTATAAAGATTTAAAGAAAAAATTTAAACAAGAGTCAAGAAAAACAGTAGAGAAGTTTACTTGGGAAAATGCCGCAAAGCAAATATTGGATATTTCATGAATATATTGGATTCACATAAAAAGATTAATTGGAAATCCAATGGAGTTGCTTTTTCTGGTAAAAATATTATAATGAATGCCAATTCAAAATTAACTACTAGAGTATCAAATTTTGATTCTGTAAAAATAAAGATAATTGGAAAAAAAATTTCTGGCAATGGTTTTTTAAGATTATATATTAAAAATGCGCAAAAAGAAATACTTTTTTCAAAAGATATTAAGTTTACAAAAAATTCATGGTCAGAACAATCTTTTGAGTGTAACGCTCAAATTAAAAATGGAATATTTGAAATATCAAGGGATAGAAAGTCTTTCGGAAGAGTTGAGGTAGGAAGGATCGTTTTAGACGACGGCAGGGCTGATAATAATTTAATAAAAAATAAGAAAACAAAAACCAACAATGTTGATTATTTTGATTTTTATTTAAAAAGTTTAAAAGAAATATCTATAAAAAAGAAGATAGCTGTTGTTATTCCATATGGGATATATGGAGGTGGAGAGGTATACCTTAAAAATATTTTTTCAAATACTAAGGATATTTTTAATGTTGATTTTTTATATTTATCAAAAAATACATTAGAATATGAAATATCAAATACAAATATAAAACATAAACATGTTGGTAATTTGAATCGTATGTCTGCAACTTTGAGTAACAATAGATATGATACAATTATTTTTTATAATAGTGCAAAAGTATATAATATAATTTCAAATTTAAAAAGAGATAATAAAATAAATTCAAACATTGTAGAGATATATCATAGTGACTTTATTTGGCAAGATGCTGTAGCCAAGACAAGGGAAAGAGAAAATATTGATTTTATATTTAGGGTAAGTAAAAATTTAGCAACAGATATCTCAGGTGTTTTAGATGAAAATAAAATATTTATGCCAGTAGGAATTGATACCAAACTTTTTATAAGGAAAGATAATGTAGATTTAAGAAAAGAATTAAAAATTGATAGCAAAAAAACAATTTTTGGAATGGTGGCAAGGCTTTCTCCTGAGAAGAATATAGAATACGCTTTAACCTTGGTAAAAGGTCTGTCGGATATTCATCTTGTAGTAGTTGGATCGGGCCCTCTTGCTGCGAGGTTGCAAACTTTTGCGAAAGAAAATAAAATAAATAATGTTTCATTTTTAGGATATAGAAAAAATATTCAAGATTTTTATAATATTTTTGATGCGTTTTTATTGACATCGAAAATGGAAGGAGCCCCAATTTCAATACTTGAGGCAATGTCATGTTCTTTGCCCATTTATTCAACTGGTGTCGGTCAAATAAAAAATGACTTTGGACATTTGGATAATTTTTATATATTAAATAAGTCTATAGAACATGATAAAAAGCTTTTGACAAAACAGATTAATATGCCAAATTATTGTCAAAACTTAAGAGATTATATAATTAATAATTATAATATTAATGCAATATCAAATAAGTTTTTTGCAAATATTTTAAATAGTTCATTAAATTTCATGGAAAAAACCGAAGATGTAATTATTATTTCTGGAGAATATATATGATGAGTAATAAAATTCCAGATATAAGGTTTTTCGGAAAGCCGCAAAGAAAAAGCGGATATGGAAATGCAACGATTAATATCAGTTTGGCATTTTCAAGATCAAATGTTCAAACTAGATTTGAATTAAAAAATAATAAAAGATTATTTGGAGAAGAATTAAACAGTTTTCAAGGCAGTCCAAAAATTGATTTTTATTTGCACACCCCTCCCTTCTCTAAGCATAGGACTAGCAATTATAAAATTGGATATTTTTATTGGGAAGCCAGTGTGCTTCCAAAGCTTTGGGCGAAAGATATACGGAAAAGCGTTAATGAACTTTGGGTTCCCTGCAGCCTTACCAAGGCGGCTTGTTTAAAGACAGGTTTCAAGGGGCCTATAGAGATATTGCATACTCCATGTAATGTAGATGTTTCTTTTTCGAATATAGCTATACCATCTCCTATGACAGAAAATTTGGTTTTATCAGATAAAACTTTTAAGTTTTATTCGGTTTTTCAATGGAGTGATAGAAAGGGATATACGGAACTTTTAAAAGCATATTATAAAGAATTTGATAGCAATGATAATGTTATTTTAATATTAAAAGTAAATCCAATAAAGAAAGGTAGCAATAATATTGCAAAAATTAAATCAGATATTTTGAAGATTAAAAAGATGATGAACAAAAAGAATCTTCCAAAAATATATTTGATTACACAGCATATAGACAAAGAGTCTCTTATGGGGCTGCACAGGGCCTGTGATGCCTTTGTGCTACCTCATCATGGGGAAGGCTGGGGTATGCCTATACATGACGCTATGCTATGCGACAGCTACGTTATAACCACAGGGTTCGGAGGAATAACAGAACTGTTGAATGAAGATAATGCTTTTTTGATAGATCATAGCATACATCCTGTAAAGACTATGGATTGGAGCCCGTGGTATCAATCATATCAAAAGTGGGCATATCCTAAGGTTCCACACTTGAGAGTTTTGATGAGAGATGTTTACAAGGGCAAAAAAGAATATATTTATAAACTGGAAAACGCGAGATGTTTAGCTGCATCTCTGGATATAAAGTCTTGTTCAGAAAGAATAGAGAAAATATTGTCAAAGAAAAGGTTTAAAAGATTTTTATAATACTTAGGGTTTAATATGGCTAAAAAATTAAAAATAGCGGATTGGCTGGTGCATGGAGGACATCAATATGAGTTTTTCAAAACAGGTCATGACTTTTTTTGCTCAAAGATTAATGGAAATGCTCCATCTCCACGGGATTTTGGACGGCCCAGAAATGAGAATGTTAATTATGTCAAGGAAGAAAGGCTGTCCCGAGGACGGTATGACATCGTTATGGTCAGATCCGGAATAAAGCCGCATAGGTATAAAATGGTCAGATATAAGAAGAGACCTTCTGTTGGTATAGCTGTAATGCAGACACACACGCCGTTTTCAATACCGTCTTGGGTAAAGTGTATTGTCTGGAACTCAAAAGATGTTATGGTTAAATATATGCAAACCTTTCGAGGCAAAAAACATTTTTATATTCCACATGGATTTGATCCAGATGAATTTCAAAATTTTTATGTAGAAAGAAATGATCGAGTTCTTAGTGCGGTCTCTCTTTTTGAGAGAAGAAGAAATTTATTAGGATTTGATGAATGGAAGTGGGTGAGCGACAAGCTTGGTAATTGCGATTTGCTTGGACACGGAAATGATGACCTGAAAGAGTCAATAGGTTCTTTCCCTTTGGTTAAATTAGTTAGAACCTATAACAAATATGGTGTTTTCTTAAATACGACCACCAAAAGTGCAATGCCAAGAACGAGGGCTGAAGCCTTAATGTGTGGATCTCCCTTAGTGACAACAAATAATTTTGGTATAGATAAATATTTAGTTCATGGAAAAAGTTGTCTTTTCGCAAATACCAAGGAAGATATGGCCAGACAAATTAAGAAGGTATTATCGTCAAAATCTATGCAAGAAGACCTTGGAGAGGCTGGTCGAGAGGCTGCGATTAAGCACTTCAATGTTAAAAAATATATCGAAAGATGGAACCAGGTTTTTAAAGAGGCTTTAAGATGAAAAAGGTTCTTGCTATAACAGATTCTTATAATTGGGCAACTTATTTTAGGGCAAAAAATTTAAAAGAAAATTTAAAGAATTATAATTTTGATATTGTTTCATTTCATGATATAAAAAGAGTAAATTTTAATAAATTTGATATTGTTTATGTGCTTAATTGGCCTATATATGGATATATAAAGCATAAAATTTCAAGAAATAGAAAATATCGATTGGTAACAGGGGTATCTAGTCATATAGGGCGACCAAACGCTAGAAAGATGAGGCCGTTTTTTTCTATGTTTGATGCAACAGGTGTGTCAAATAAGTTTTTATTCAAAGAGTTTAAAAATGCTGGAATAAAAAATATTGTATACACTCCATTTGGAGTTAATCATAATGTTTTTAAGAAAACAACAAATCCCAATGATTATAAGTTTGTTTTTGGATGGGTTGGGAATGAAACAAGGCCGGTTAAGAGGTATAATGAAATATCTAAAGTTTTTAAAAGATTAGGTTCAAAGTATAAGTTGTTAACAGTTACTCAGAGTTCTAATTATTCAAGGGAAAAAATGGCAGAATTTTATAATTCTATTGGAACTATCATTTGCTATAGCGAATCGGAAGGAACTCCGAACCCAGTATTAGAGGCCGCTATGTGCGGAAGGCCTGTTATTTCTACCAATGTTGGTAATGTTCCAGAGCTTATGGCTAAAGTTGATAGGTTTGAGCCTGTAACTTCTTATAAATCGTTACTTTCTATGGTGAAAAAACATGGAAATGGAATTGATTTAAATAGCATCGGATCAGAAGTAGGCAAAGCAGCGTTAAAAGAGTGGGCTTGGGAGTCGAAAGCTAAAAATTTTATAGGACTTTTGGGGTAGATATGAGGATTTTAATAGCATGTACTCAATATCCTTATCATGGTGGTGCTGCGACAAATTCGTATGCACTTATAAAAGCTTTGAGAAAAAGAAAGCATACAGTATGTGGATTGTTTTTTGAAGATAGTTCGGCCAATTGTGACCCAGATAGAATTGGCGGCATTTTAAAATCAAGATCTAGAATTAAAAGCTATAGGCAATTGCACAAAGAGGCAGTAAGAATATTGGGAGGCAAACCTCATATTATATTGGCTAAAAATTATGTTGCACCTGTATATTGCAGAAGTTTGTTTCCGAACTCAAAAATAATTTATTTAGTATCAGGAGCGCCATTAATGATCCCTTTGTCAAACAATAGCATATCTGCAATGAAATATTTGTCTATAAACAATTCGAAAGTCATAAGTCAGTATGGCAAGAAGGCATTTGGCGTTGAGAGGGGGGCTATAAGGGCTTGTGACGCAGTTATTGTAAACAGCGGAATATCTAGGAAGGTTTTTTTGAAAACAAATGCCAAAAGTTTGCCAGGTCGCAAGGTTTTTGCGCCTTTAAATACATCTATAATTATAAACAAAAAACATAGAAAAAAAAATAAAAATTTTAATGAACGCGAAATAGATATAGCGTTTATTTGTTCTAATTTTTCCAGAACAGTTAAAAATTCAAAATTTGCTAAAAAACTTTTTTCACATAAAAAGCTGGCAAGAAAGAAGAAGCTTGTTGTTGGTCGAAATAATAAAATATTTGCAAATATTCCCAATACTATTTTAAAAAATAAAGTAGATAACAAAATAGTTTCAAACTATTTAAATAAAACAAAATTAGTGATTTGTCCATCTTATTTTGACGCATCTCCAAACATAATAAATGAAGCTATAGACTCAGGATGCAATATTCTTGTGTCTAAAAATTGTGGATGGCATAACAAATATGGTGATGAAAGCGTCTGTAAAGATGTATACAGTATAAGCGAATGGGTTAATAAGATTAATTTATTATGCAGTAAAAATATAGAATATACAAAAGTTGAAACGAAAATGGATGTTTTAATTAAGTTAGAAAATATGATTAAACAACTGTTGTAAGTATAATAGGGAGATGGGTTGGAGTATGAAATGGCTTGGAGAATATATTATGTCTAAAAAAGGATATAAAGAAAAATCTCTTTTAAATTCTTATTTGAAAACTAGTGGAATAAAAGATATATATTATTTTCACACAGATCATTTTGAGCCAACAAGTTTGGACCACAAAATGATTGTCAATAAAGATGTTATTGATTATTTTATATCTCAAACAAATTTGCATTCACATTCCAGAAAAATGTCTTTATTTTATAGGCCGACATTTAAAGTTATGATGGCTGATGATTTGCAAGAGGGCCAAAAACACTACAAGGCTGATGATGATTCTGTTGTTTTTGTTGAAGATGAAAAAACTATAAAATCTAAAGAGATTCTGAAAACTTTAAATGAACAAACAGAACATGAGTTTCAGCTGCATATTCATCATGAACATTTTACAAATAGTGATGAAATAGACAATAGTATTAAACATTATATAATAAATGATAGCACATCTTGGATGGATGAAAAAAGATTTGAAAAATATATAAAAATATCAAGAGATTTTATGAAAGAAGGGTTGGGCAAGACCTCTTATAATGATTGGTTTTTTATTCATGGAAAATGGGGTCTAAACGGATCGGACAGAAGAGTGTGCAGGATAGAGGATGAACTTGGAATCCTTGCAAGAAATGGATGCATTGGAGACTTTACCTTTCCTGCCGGCAGGCGTCATTGCAATCCTCATCTTAAAGCTCCATTTGTAATAAATCCTATTAGGATTCTCAAATGTTATGATTATCATGCTTCTGAAGCAAAAATAATCACACCCAAGTCTAAGACGATGAATCATTATAATCGTCAAATATATGGCTTATACCCAGGAAAGCGTCCGTTTTTTATTTGGAGCTCACAAATTAAGCATCCTGATTCATCTTTGGATTATTTTTCAGAAAGGGTTTTGAAACAAGTTTCGTCTCCAAATAAATTTTTAAAAGTTTTAATAAGAAATTCTATAAGAATTGGGGATAAGTTGTTTATAAAAACATATGCACATTCTTTGTCAGATCATTTTATAAATAAAAAAGAGATAGTATTTCCTTTATTGCATCCGTTTGTAGTCGCTGCTTTTAAAACCTTGGAAAGATTATGTCTTGTAAATCATATCAATCTAAATTATGTGACGGCCAGCGAGGTATATGATGTGTTCGAAGGAGTTGATAATGGAACTATTGTATAAAATAAATAATATCGGATTAAGTTTTTTAAAAGAGCTATTTGTTGATAAAAAATTAGATAATGATAGCTATTATAAACGAAGAGTTGAAAATAATATTTTTTTGACAGAAAGAGAAAAGTTTATAATAGAATATATGATTAATTCTTTTGATAAAAATTTAACAATTTGTGAAATAGGCACCGGGTTTGGACAAATATTGTTAGCATTGTCTATCTTGGGAGCAAAGACAGTTGGAACTGAAGTTAGAGAAGATCGATATAAAGCTTCGATTTTTTTGAAAAATCGTTTTACAGAAGAAGGGCTGGACGCCGAAGGGTTTGATCCTGTATTTAAAAGATATCCAAAATATATTCCAAAAGCAGATCTTTTATTATCTGCAAATATAGTTGCAACATTTAATGTTCAAAATATGGATGATATAATTGATTCTTTTAAAAATTTTAAATATGTAATTATAGATACGCTTGAATTTGGAAAAAGAAGAGACTCCGAAGAGGAGAGGCTTAGTCTTTTAAGAAAGATAGAATCTTTTGGGTTTAGTCATAAAGATATTGGCTCTAATTATTGCTTGTTAACATTGGATGCTCAGCATGAATGAAAATTATAAATTTATAATCGCAGGAGCAATGAAAAGCGGAACCACAGCCCTGATGGATAATATTCGTTTCAATTCTTCTTTGAAAAAAATAAATAATGTTACTTCATGGCTTACAGAGGATAAAGATTTAGACATACCGAAGCACGGAAGCTTTTGTGGGCAAGCCCCCTACCTAATGTATGTTCCAAGTTATATTGAGAGATTTCATAGTAATTTCCCAAATTCTAAAATTGTTATATGTTTAAGGGATCCGTCTTCTAGGGCGTATAGTCATTATAATCATCTCAAGAGAAAAGATAGAATAGACACAGAAAGCTTTTATGATTTAATCTTAGATGAATTAAAGAATAAATTTGACGAAGATAAAGAAAGCGGCTCGCTTAGAAGGTATCATTTAATTCAGAGGGGATTTTATTATGATCAATTAATTTATTTATTTAGATTTTATGATAGAAAAAATGTTTATATTGTAATTCAAGAAAA
>Ga0163108_10000437_pt1 | contig 30955 bp, 26 predicted proteins | sample Fk1155metaG_FD_109644 | JGI IMG/M metagenome (GOLD analysis project Ga0163108, IMG submission 109644) | Marine microbial communities from the Central Pacific Ocean - Fk160115 155m metaG | ecosystem: Environmental > Aquatic > Marine > Oceanic > Photic zone | place: The Central Pacific Ocean...
CGTCACCGCACGCCAGAACGAACAGCGCCGCTAAGAGTCTGATGTAGCGCATGCGCCTAATCTGCGGTGATGCTCGGGAATCTAGCCAGTGAAAGTTCGTCCTGGCCCACAAAAGTTTTTTCGGAAAATGGCGTTTCAGCGGCGGCGAGCTTCGCGATGTGTGCGTAATCCATCGGTTACATTCGGCCAATCGATGCCGCTTTACCGGCGCTCAAGACATTGCTGACCACGCCCCTATGCAGGACAATAGTGGTACCTATGTGGTACCTATAACGGAAAACAGCCAACCCTGATAGGGTTAGCTGATCCCGTAAGTCATTATATCACAATAAGTGGGCGCTGCTGGACTCGAACCAGCGACCCCCTGCTTGTAAGGCAGGTGCTCTAACCAGGCTGAGCTAAGCGCCCCGTGGCCAAAAAGCTAAGAGAGATACGCGGTTCCCGGTATGCGATCTCCAAACCAATCCGCCCTGGCAGTAGAGATCTCCAGTTTCCGCCTGGACTGAAGAATCCTTCTGGACGAATCTAAAGTCGATAAAATTCGACCTATCTCGGACTTCGGGGAGTCCGACATATGAGTTACAGCTCTCAAAAACTTCTGCTGCCAGTGATTTTGGTCCTGGCCTTGAGCCGGTGTACAGAGACATCTGCGCCGGGGGCAGTGACCGATCTTTGTCCAAATTTCGAGCATTTTGACTCGATCATGGGCCAATTTATGTCCACGAGAAGTATCCACGCTGGCGCTCTCGGGGTGATGAAGAACAATAGGATCGTCTATGAGAAGAGTTTCGGCTGGAAAGATGAGGCCCAACAAACCGTCCTACCCCAGGATGTAATGATGCGCTTAGCAAGTGTCACTAAGCCCATCACAGGAGCTGCAATTAGAAAGCTAGAAAATGAAGAACTCTTGGATTTGGATGATTACGTCTTCGATCTTGACCAACCTGAAGGAGGCATCCTCAGTCTTGAACCCTTCCGATCCTTGGGTGACACGCTTTTGTCACAAGTGACGGTTCGCCACCTCCTAATCCACCGTGGCGGCTGGGATCGCGATGTGGTCGGTGATCTTGCATTCAGGGAAATCCGTATCGCTGAGGCTATGGAGGTCCCAAGTCCCCCAGGGAGGGTTAATACTGCTCGATATGTGTTAGGCCAACCACTCCAACTTCAGCCCGGTTCAGAGAGGGCATACTCAAATATCGGCTACCTGATGCTCGGGCTTGTCGTCGAAGAGATATCTGGTATCGATTACCTGAGCTATGTGCTGGAAAACGTGTTCGATCCAATCGGAGTAGCACGTGGAGAACTGATCCAAGGAAGAACATTCCCTGAGGATCAAAATTCTCGCGAACCCTGGTACGACTCTGAAGCTATGAGCAAGAACGTATTCGATCCCTCCGGACCACAAGTGAAGACCCCGTACGGAGGCTGGGACCTTGAAGGCATGATTTCGTTTGGCGGATTGGTAGCGTCAACTAGGGCGATTCTTGAGTTCCTGGATACCTACCAGGTCTCGGGAGACGACATAGGCGCCCAACGAACTGGAAGTGAGAGTTCTACATGGAGGCGAAACCACACGGGGAGTCTATCTGGTACGAATACGCTCGCTCGGCAACGAGGTGATGGGGTCAACTACGTGGTGCTCTTCAACAAGAGGCCCTCCACTGGAGGATACTATAGTTCGCAGATCCGAGAAGAAATCGATGATCTCCTCGACCGAGGATTGATCTGCTGGCCTCGAAATTGATACCTAAGCTTATCCGCTGCTAAATCCACGAAACCGTGGCTCGGCGCCGCCGGGTTCCTTACATTTTTTGATGTTGATCGTGGGAGAGGGCCGGTTGGCATCCTAAGATGCCTCCATCCTCTGGAGGATAGAGCATGAAGACATTAGCTCTCGGTGCTGCTGCACTGGGTATTTGGCTGACGATTGGAAGCGAACCCAATGGTACCAGTCTGCCTTCTTCCAAAGCCACTGCTGAATACTCGTTTGATCACCCGTCGAATCCAGAACTGACGGATGTTGTACAACAGTACTGTGTACGTTGTCACAATGAAGAAAGGCTTACCGGCAACCTCTCACTCGAGACCTTTGCGGTTGAAGTAGCTGACCAGCAGGCAGAAACCGCAGAGAAGATGATTGTGAAGCTTAGAGCGGGACTGATGCCTCCTCCTGGGGCTCTTCGACCAGAAGGTGATACGCTCCTTTCACTCGTCCAGACCCTTGAAACAGTGATCGATGAGGCTGCTGCTGGCCGTCCGGATCCAGGTGCCCGCAGATTTCAAAGATTAAACCGGGCTGAGTATGAGCGCGTAATCCGGGACCTGTTGGCGCTGAATGTAGATGCTGGCCGTTGGTTACCAGCGGATACATACCTTGGAAGCTTCGATAATATGTCGGCCGCCCAAGGACTTTCGACTACCCTGCTCGAGGCATATTTGAGGGCCGCAACGGAGATCAGTCGATTGGCAATCGGGACACCAGACGCCGTGTCCTTAAGTGTGAAATACACAAACCCGATAGAAATATCCCAGCACGCCTGGGATCAACTTGAGGGAGCTCCATTCGGTACAAGAGGTGGGATCGTCCTAACTCATGATTTCCCGGCAGATGGTGAGTACGTGTTCTCAGTGCAGACCCTATTTGGCAGAGGCATGGGGATAGAGGATCTTGATTTCTCAATCGATGGCGAAGGGGTTGCACTCCTGGGGTTAGAAAATAATGGAGGTTCAAGCGCTCCGATCGAGACTGAACCTATCTTTGTGCCGGCGGGTCAACACAGAGTCGCAGTAGCATTCGTCCGTAGGATAGAGGGGCCATACGAGGATCGGCTTAGCCCTCACGCCTGGTCATTCGTTGGGGGTGAAGATGCTCAACAGTGGGCGAACTACGGAATCACAGCTCTGGTTCACCTGACTGATTTGATGATCACGGGACCTAATAATCCCAGAGGAATATCCGAAACTCCTAGTCGCGAAAAAATCTTCATTTGTCGACCAGCCTCGCCAGCTGAAGAGAGACCATGTGCTGAATCAATCATATCGAAGTTGGCAAGCGAAGCGTACCGACGACCCGCTACGGCAGCAGACCTAGAGGGTCCACTGTCCTTCTATATGAGTGCTGCTTCAGAGGGTGGTTTTGAACTTGGGATACGAACAGCACTCCAAGCGATCCTGGCCAGTCCTGCCTTCCTCTTACGCCTTGAACGAGAACCGAGTCAGGCTGTTTCCGGAGAAAATTACCGCGTAGGAGATTTCGACCTGGCTTCCCGCTTGTCATTTTTCTTATGGGGCACATCCCCAGATCAAGAACTACTCGAGTTGGCAGCGCAGGAACAACTAGTCGAGGCCTCGGTGCTGGCTGCACAGGTGGAGAGGATGTTAACTGACCCGCGTTCTGAGGCCCTCGCCACACGCTTCGCCCATCAGTGGCTACGACTTCAGGATGCAGCTAAGAACCAGCCAGAACCTTACTTCTACCCGGACTTCAACCGCCAACTTGGCCAAGCGATGGTCCGGGAGACAGAGCTGTTCTTCTACGACTTGGTAAGAGAGGACCGGAGTCTTCTCGAACTTTTGAATGCCGATTATACCTTCGTTGATGAAAGCCTTGCCCGGCACTATGGAATTCCAGGGGTTTCTGGTTCGGAGTTTCGGCGGGTCAGGTACCCAGATGAGACACGTCGAGGGCTTTTGGGACATGGGAGTGTGCTCCTTTTGACTTCTATGTCCGACCGAACCTCCCCGGTTCTTAGAGGGAAATGGGTCATGGAAGTACTCATGGGTGCCCCTCCCCCCCCTCCCCCTCCGGATATCCCAGCATTCGACCAGACGGAGAGTTCGTCCGACGGTCGGCAGCTGACAACGCGGGAACGTATGGAACTGCATCGAGCCAATCCAACGTGCAACGCTTGCCACCGTTTTATGGATCCTATAGGGCTAGCACTGGATAATTTTGACGTTACAGGTAAATGGCGGATCCGTGAGAACGGGATGCCCCTGGACACCCGGGGCACATTTTATGATGGCAGTTCAGTAAACACTCCTAACGAACTTACGAACGTGCTCTTGAAGCGCCCAATCCCGTTGGCACGCAACTTTGCCTCAAATTTGCTAGCCTATGCGATAGGCCGAAGGGTAGAATACTATGATCAGCCATCTGTTCGGTTGATTGTCCAGGAAGCTGAGGCTAATAGCTATCGCATGTCATCGTTCATTAGGGGTGTTGTGGAGAGTATTCCTTTCCAAATGATGCGATCACAGACGACAAACGAAGCACAACACGACTCGGGGATGTAACAAAATGGAATTCATTACTGGAAAGCACATTTCCCGCCGGTCTTTCGTTCGAGGTATGGGCGCGACAGTCGCTCTGCCATTTTTGGACGCTATGGTCCCAGCCGGGCGACCGTGGCGAGACTTGGCCGCTGATTCGGGCTACACGCGACTGGTCTGTATTGAAGAATCAATGGGCAGCGCAGGTGGCAGTACCTGGGGAGATGCTCAGCATCTGTTTGCTCCTGCCAAAACAGGTCGTGATTTTGATTTCCTGCCGACGAGTCAGTTAGCACCTCTCGAAGAGTTTCGAGACTACCTGACGATCGTCAGCAATACGGACTGTCGCATGGCAGAGCCATACCGAGCAGAAGAGATCGGAGGAGACCATGACCGCTCAACAGCGGTATTCCTGACACAGGCCCACCCCAAGCAAACCCAGGGCTCAGACCTTTATCTCGGAACCTCACTCGATCAGTTGCATGCTCGTCGCTTCGGCCGGGATACAGCGTTGCCATCACTTGAACTCTGTACCGAATCAATCGACAGAGGTGGCGGTTGTGCTTACAACTATCACTGCGCATACACAACCTCACTTTCTTGGGCCTCACCTAACCAGCCGCTCCCTGCAATTCGTGAGCCACGAGTAGTTTTCGAGCGTCTCTTTGGAGCAGGTGATACAGCGGAAGACCGAGCTGCCCGTCGGCGGACGGATCGTAGCATGATTGATTGGATCGCGACCGAAATAGCCCGGCTTAGAAGGGAACTAGGCGCAGCAGATCGTCTTGCGATGGATGAATACCTAGATCACATCCGAGAGATCGAGCGTCGAATTCAGCTGGTTGAGGAGAGAAATACAAGCGGAGAGGAACGGGATATGCCCGAAGCTCCCTCTGGAGTCCCAGATTCTTGGGAAGAGCACATGAAGTTGATGTTCGACCTCCAGCTGCTTGCGCTGCAAGCTGACCTGACCAGAGTCATCACGTTCAAAACAGGGTTTGACCAATCGAACCGCAGCTTCCCTACAAGTGGGACAACGAAGTCACACCACGGGGCATCGCACCACGGCAATATCCCCGCGGATATCATCGACTTCAACAAGATCAATACCTACCGGCTAAGTCAGGTAGGCTATTTCCTCGAAAAAATGAAGAACACGATGGAAGGTGATGCTTCATTACTCGAAAAAACAGCAATCGTATGGGGATCCCCCATGGGAGATCCTAACCTCCATAATCATCGCCGCTGCCCGCTAATACTCATGGGTCATGCTAATGGTGCACTCGAAGGGAATCTCCATCTGAAGACACCCGAAGGCACACCAATGGCTAACGTCTTGCTAAGCCTTATGCAGGGGATTGGGCACGATGATATGAGGGCTTTTGGAGATAGTACCGCGGAGTTCCCACTCGTCTTCCCACGGGGGGTCACCTCGGAAGCTAGTCAGAGGGGGTTGTGAGCACCCGTATGCGATTGAATCTACTTGGAACTCTGTTTGTAGTGGGTCTCCTGTCAGCAGCTATCTTCCCGTCGGACGTGCCGCTCATTAACGCCGCACAACAAGGGGATACAAGCACGGTTGAATCCTTACTCAAACAGGGTGCAGACCCGAATGCAGCTGCCGGAGATGGCATGACGGCTTTGCACTGGGCTGCAGAGCGGGGTCACCAGAAGGTGATCGAGCTGTTGATCTCATCTGGTGCAACACTAGATACGAAAACAAGAATCGGAGAATATACACCCCTCCACCTGGCCAGTCGGGGTGGACATGGCGGAGTCACACGTCTGCTTCTCAAAGCAGGAAGCAACCCGAATGCAACCACTACTACCAGTGGAGTAACACCTCTGCACCTTGCGGCTGCTGCCATAGGGGGAGCGGATGCGGTCACAGCGCTACTCGAGCATGGCTCTGACGCGAACGCGACAGAGGTGTCTTCTGGACAGACGCCATTAATTTTTGCAGCAGCGTATAATCGAGCGGCGGCAGTGGCCACGCTACTCGAGCATGATGCCAAACCCTCCATTACAACAGAGGTTGTCGATGTTATTCAGAGCCTGTTGCTAGACAGGGCAGCTAACCGGCGTTTCCGAGATGCAGTCTCTTTGTTCCGTGAGAATAGCGAGATAGACAGAAATTGGGATCCAAGCTCTAGCCAGGTTCAGGAAGCTGTGAGTTCTCAGAGGGAATTCCTTAGATCCAGTGATAACTCGGAGGATCGAGATCCAGATGATCTCGTATCTCTTAGGCCAGATTACCCTGGGGGACCAGATGTAGAGCGTCCCCCGTACAGGGAGACTTTGGTCGGTATGACTGGGGGTATGACAGCGCTACTACATGCGGCTCGTGAAGGACACTTGGAGGCGACGCTAGCACTCCTAGAAGGTGGTGCAGACGTTAACCAGGTAAGCGGTGGAGATCGAACTAGCCCACTACTGATGGCAGTGCTCAATGGGCAATTCGACCTGGCTCTACTGCTGCTAGAGTGGGGTGCCGACCCTGATCTCGCAGCTTCCACTGACGGAGTTACTCCGCTCTTCGCCGTGCTCCAAACAGAATGGGCACCGAAGTCAAATTATCCACAGCCTCGTGCACAGGATATTCAGCAAGCCGAGTACTTGGACGTCCTCAGGACGCTTCTTGAGGCAGGAGCAAATCCCAATGTTCAGCTGAATACACATCTGTGGTATTGGGAGTATGGTTTAACAAAGATGGGGATAGACCTTACAGGTGCTACTCCGTTTTGGCGTGCTGCATTTGCTCAAGATCTTGGAGCACTCCGGCTCTTAGCTGATCACGGAGCGGACCCAAATATTCCAACATGGTGGCCTGAAGTAGGCATGCGTGAGCGTAGGCAGGAGGATGGACGGCAACAGGAAGATTCTGGGATAACCCCGATTCCTTATGGGGCAGATAACGCACATCCGATCCATGCTGCGGCTGGAGGCGGATACCTAGGGCTAGGCGCTTTCAGTGTAAGAAATGTACCCAACCAATTTCTGCCTACACTCAAGTACCTGGTTGAGGAACATGGCGCCGATGTAAATCTCGCAGACTCGTGGGGCTATACACCCCTGCACTACGCAGCTTCGAGAGGGGACAACGAGATGATACTCTATCTCGTATCACAGGGAGCAGATGTCTTGGCTATAACACGCCTCGGACAGTCAACTGCGGATATGGCCCGAGGAGGCCGTGCAGGATTCTTTACACGATTCGCATTTCCAGAGACTGAAGCGCTCTTGATCAATCTAGGCTCGACGCTTGAGTGCCTACATACACACTTCCTCGACACTGGAGATTATTGTCCAGGTTCTGGGGTCAATAGAGACGAGTGGGGAAGTACTACAAACCAACGAAAGCCATTGATTGGCGGGACCCCGAGATACTGAGTCTTGTTTCTCTAATTCTCGTGCTCACCTCCAGTTGTATTGTCCTTGCCTACCCTTAGGACGATATCAGCTGCCGACCGCGTGAGCTGTTCAGTAAGTAAAACCCCTTCATGCCCATCGGCCTGTTCGACTATGACCACCGATGATGCCCATTAGTAAAAACCTGCCTAAAGAGACGATATGATATGAAAAGCAACACGGCATCGCATTCAAGTAGCACGACTGAGCACGAGCCTGATCTCACGCTGGTACAACGATTTGGTGAAGCCATTGCTGACCGAGTGGAACGTTGGATGCCAAGCCCGTTTCTATTTGCAATTCTGCTCACGTATGTGGCTGCAATCGCAGCGTTCATCTCTGAGGGGGTAAGCGTGCCTGAGATTGCACGCTCTTGGTATGGAGGCTTTTGGTCTCTACTTCAGTTCGCTATGCAAATGGTGATCATCCTAGTCACAGGCTGCGTGGTCGCGTACCACCCAAGAGTGCGAGCGGGTATCCTGCGCCTTGTCCGACTTCCTAAGAATGGCCGCCAGGCAGTTGTATTGGTTGGTCTTGGATCGATGTTGACCGGGTGGGTATCCTGGGGGCTCGGCCTGATCTTTGGGGCGATCCTAGCTCGAGAGATGGGCAAACTCGCGGCCAAGAATGGGATGGCTGTGCATTATCCCCTTCTGGCAGTAGCTGGCTACATGGGCATGAGCCTTACCTGGGGATGGGGGCTCTCTAGCTCCGCGGGACTACTTCAGGCGACGGATGGAAACGTCTTTATGGAGCAAGGGATCGTGGACAGAGTTATTCCCGCAACAGAATGGGTATTCCATCCCTACTCGCTCATCCTGACAGTCTTAGCTCTCATTTTCGCTTCCATCATGCTCTATCTACTCTCACCACCTGAGGCGAACTGTAGAGGGATTACTCGCTATGTCGACTTCAAAGAGGAAGTGGTAAGAAAATCCAACCCTGTAGACTTACCTACAAATCCAACCTTGGCTGACCGAATCGATAACAGCAGGGTCCTCGGTGGATTGATCGCCTTCACAGGAGTCTGTCTCTTCATAGGAGCGTTCATGACCCAGGGCCTTGAAGCTCTGAACTTGAATGTTTTCAATTTCGGATTCTTGATGATTGGCCTCATGCTGTATAGCAGCCCATCCCGATACCTGAACGAATTCCAAGACGCGGTTAAGGGAAGCGCGGGCGTTATCCTGCTGTTCCCTTTCTATGCAGGTATCATAGGCATCATGACAGGAACTGGACTCGTCGACACTATGACTGAGTCCCTGCTTTCAATTGCAACAAAAGAATCTTTTGCTGTTACAGCTTGGATCACCGGCGGCATTCTTAACGTATTCGTGCCCTCTGCAGGTGGTGAATGGGCTATTATCGGTGGTCCAATGATGCTTGCAGGTGCTGAACTCGGGATCCCTCATGGACAGACGATCGCTGCCTATGCGGTGGGAGATGCACACACAAATCTGCTGAACCCATTCTGGGCAATCCCTCTGCTGGCAATCACCGAACTTCGAGCCCGTGACATGTTCGGTTACGCGATCACCATGATGATGATACTCGCGCCCTTTGTAGCAATTGTACTGTACCTCCTGCCGTACTGAGGGCGACCCGGGAGTGCAATAAAGTTTAGCTGACTAAAAGCTGGATACCTACTGATAGAATGAGCACGAACAGCCGGTAAAGCCGGCAAGTAAAATGGAGGGTTAAGGTATGAGTCATACTGCTTCTAATGGTACGAAAACGATGAGCCGCCGTGACCTTATCACTCGAGCTGGTGGATTAGCGGTCGCTGCAGTCGTACCTGGGGCTATCTCAAGGTCTAAGGAACCAACTTGGGCAGGAGTGGCTCAGGAATTTTTTCCTCGCAAGGATGACTTCAGCATTCCAGAAGGAATTACGTACCTGAACGGTGCCTACATGCACCCCATGCCCAATAAAGTTCGTGACGCGGTGCGTGATTACAACGATAGGCGCGGTGGTTTTACAACACAGACCAGTGCTGACCCAGACTTGGACAATAGAGTAAAAGCAGAGTTTGCGTCCTTGATCAACGCCAAGACCACGGAGATCAGCTATATACCTAACACGACCACGGGTGAAATCCTCGTGGTGCAGGGATTAGGTATCCCACACTCAGGAGGTAATGTGGTCGCAGACGCGTTGCACTTTGAGAGTTCGATTATTCATCTGCAGTCACTCGAGAAAACTGCAGGCCTAGACCTTCGCATTGTGATGCCACGTGAAGGGAGGATAGACCTTGAGGATCTTGATCGTGTTGTCGACCGAAATACTCGGCTAATCGAGATCTCGCTCGTGACCATGTATAACGGATTTCAACATGACCTAAAGGAAGTATGCGAGTTAGCGCACTCCAATGGAGCGTACGTATACGCCGATATCATCCAAGCTGCGGGGGCCGTTCCAATTGATGTGCGAGAAAGTGGAGTAGACTTCTGTGCCTGCTCCGGATTTAAGTGGCTAATGGGTGACCTCGGGCTTGGATTTCTTTATGTGCGCGAGGACCTTTTAGGAAGTGTGATGCAGCGCACCCAATTCGGCTATCTCTCAGTGAATAGTTACCAAACGCACTTCTTACCTTACGATCCTCCAGCAGACAACCCATTTACTTGGGACCTTGGTGAGACAGCGAGCGCACTTTTCGAAACAGGAAGCGTCGCTGGATCCGCTAGAGCGGCGCTAGGAGCGGCGATTCCATATCTCCGAGAAATCGGGGTTGATAGAATTGAAGAACATCGGCAACCCCTACTCGATCTATTGCGCGAACAGATGCCGCGTCTGGGTTTTGAGTGTGTCACGCCGGCAGGTACGACTTCGCCCATCATTACTTTCACCATGGCCGAAGAGACCGGGATTCGTGAGCGGCTCAATAGGGCGGGTATCGACATAAGTGTATATCCGAATCATCTACGGTTCTCACCCTCGATTTATAATGACCTTACTGATATAGAATGGGTACTAGAGTCGCTTTCGTGACCTTAACCAAAGCCACGTAGAAACTCCTTCGACAACGATCTGGAGCGCCCTGTGTACTCGACCGAAATGTTTAAACTGTATGCCCTAACTGCTCTGGTTTTCTTTGCTGTGGACCTACTATGGCTGGGTGTCGTTGCCAAAGGATTTTATCAGGAATACTTGGGCCACCTTATGAGACCCGATGTCATCTGGGGAGCCGCCCTGTTGTTCTATTCGATCTTCATCGCAGGTGTGCTGGTTTTCTCAGTGCTACCTGGACTGGAAACTCAGTCACTTGGATACTCGATAGCGTTAGGCGCATTCCTTGGCCTAGTCACCTACGCCACATTCGACCTCACATGTTTAGCGATGTTAAAGGATTTTCCGGTTGTGGTGGTCTATGTAGACCTGGCATGGGGCATCGCGCTTACGGCAGGTGTTTCCGCGTCAGGGTACGGCTTTGGAAGATGGCTCGGACTTTAAGGAGAGCAACCGTCCTGTAGACTCAACCGCATTCATCGAGTCCGAATCTCAAAATCAGACCTTCAAGTTACTTCACTAACTACAGGAATGAGATCTCATTGTGCGTCCCGTCACAAGAAGGTCTGTTGGCGGTCTGACCACACCTACATAGAAAAAATGGCTTCCCCTCGCGGGTCTCAACCAAATTCCCTTGATGATCACACAACTCCACGTCCCCCTCGACCTTGTAAGGACCAGTCTTAGTAATAGTGATCTTCACCTCTGACAAAACATCCTCCTTAATCCAATTGAATTGAACACTTTGAGGTCAAATGACATTCGCTCTTACTCCCGCCATGGGTATTGTGGCCGTATGAGGTGCCAGTCAGTCTCCTCTTGGAATGCCATCCCAAAATCTAGAACAGCTTGATCGTCGAATGGTGACCCAACGATCTGGAGGCAGAGAGGTAGTCCGTCTGTGTCAAAACCGCATGGAATATTTAGGCCCGGGTGTCCAACCAGGTTCGCGATGTAATTGAGCCTGGGTGTATTCACATCAAGATCTTCAGGTGGCTCCCACTCATTACGAGCGGGAATCGGCCAACCTTCACTGACTTCCCTCAGCGCTGCACCATTCGGCCATGTTGGGGCAATGACCGCATCATACCTAGACAAAATCTCGTCTGCCTCGCGGGTAAGTTGACTGCGTATTCGTTGAGCAGTCAGATAGTCCGCAGCCGGCATCATGCGTCCGGCCATCCATCCCGCAGCTCGATCTTCATTGAATGAGAACATGCCCAAAGCGCGGCCATCGTCAAAAAGAGGTTTGAATATCGTGCCACTCTCTACCGTAACGATGGTCGTGAATAGTGCTCCAGTCGGATACAGCGGGAGTTCTATATCCTCTACGATCACACCCATATCCGCCCAAACATCAAGCGCTTCCTGAAAGACTTGGCGATTATGGTCGGATTGGGTGAGGAGGAATTCACTGCGGTGCACACCCAGTCGCTTTCCTCGCATACTTCCTAGATCCGGATTGAATATAAATGGATGATCTGTTGAGGAATTATCACGGATGTCCGGACCATTAATCTCTTCGAGGATGTACCCGCAATCCTCCGCCGAACGTCCAACTGGGCCGATCTTGTCCAGGCTCCATGAAAGGGCCATGCAGCCGAAACGGCTTACGCGACTGAATGTAGGGCGAAGCCCTGAGGCCCCAACTGCAGAACCAGGAAATACGATTGACCCGCCGGTTTCCGTTCCAATCCCAAAACCGATCAGACCGGCTACCGCAGCGGATACAGTCCCACTGGATGACCCGAAGCTGGTCCGATCTAGTTTCCAAGGATTCAGTGCAGAGCTGGTGTTCCCACCAGCAAACTCTCCAAGCGACATCTTCGCCATAAGAATTGCGCCAGCATCTGCTAGCCGATCGATCACAGCCGCATTACGGTCCGGGACTCGATCTCGGAAGATGCCAGAACCCCAGGTCGTACGAATCCCGTCAGTATCAAGCAGGTCTTTCACACCATAGGGGATACCATGCAGAATGCTGCGTCGCCGACCTGCACGCAGCTCTGCATCTGCCCTTTCTGCCGATTCGAGTGCATGCTCTCGAGCAATAGTGACCATAGTGGAGAGCTGTCCTTCATGGTCAGGCCTTGGTTCACTCGGCAAATCAAATGGAGGCGGGTCAAGTTCCTCCGCGCGATCAAGATACATCTGAGTGAGTTGAACTGATGTCGTCTCGCCAGAGGACAGGCTCTCGGCCAACTCCCGAACCGTTAGAAAATGAGTGGATTCCTGCATAAGTCAGCCTCGGTGAAAAATTGTGAGTGGCTGCTCATCATCGTTTAGCGGGAAGTTTCGCAACTCATTCGAGATCCGAATGCTATTTGCCACTGCTCGACGTAGTCGTTCGAACTCTTCTTCGTGTTCGTAGATTCCTCGCGGCCCCTGGGCATCAAGCAGCGTATGTAGTGTTTGGGTTGAGATCTCACCTGTTTCAGCTACCTGAGCACAGGCTTGTTGCCATACCATAGCCAAGCCGGCAGCGCCTACACCCGCCACCTTGGTGAACTGCCGACGAGTAACTGTCATCTCTACCTCCTTTGAAAAAATCCGGTGTTACTGGATGACCAGTGAATTCAGGGCATGAGGTCGTTACGTACCTCATCAATGATGCCATAGAAGCAACACCATTCTCCCTCAAGCACTGCGGGCCTCGAACGCAGGCCGAATACCACACCATCTTCCGGAGCCACAACCTCAGCACACACTTCACCGTAGAGATTGTAAATCTTCCCTAAGGGTGTGTCCCTTCTGATCAGTTGTTCAAAAACCAAATCCTGGCTACCAACCCACATACCTGACGCCGGCGCTAGCAAGGCCTCCTGATGACCCATTCTCCATTCAGGGGCATACTCTGCATCTCCGGAGACCATACCATAATGGCGCATGACATTGAGATAACTTGTTGCTAGGTCATCGGCGATTGCATGGAAATCACTCGTAAGTGTTCGGCAATTGCCTCCCAGTTCTACAGTGATACCTGCTTTTCCGAGCTCCGCCATTTTTGAGGCAGGATTCTTGCCACCGACCCCACTGCGAAAAACCAGATCCCATGCCGTACCCATGGCGGCAGCAAGTTCCATGCTCTGAGTATTGTCCGCTGCAAAAATCATATGTGCGAGGTATGAGTGCTCTCCTCCTGAGTGAATCGCGATCTGCAGGTCACAGGCATCTTTCATGGCGATCCAATGAGCCCATGCCGCACGTTCGGTAGGATAGCCATCAATGCTTCCGGGGTATATCCGATTCATGTCGTAGGTGAATGAATCCAGAGGATCTCCGCGTTTGCCTGCTTCGAAAGCTGGCACATTCATGGCTGGGACTCCGACAACCGTCCCTGATACCGCCGAAGGATCGAGTTGATCAAATAGGCGGAAGATTGAGAAAGCGCCCTCCGGCTCATCACCGTGTGTCGCTCCGTTGATCCACAGGATTGGCCCGTCAGCGGCACCATGACAAACGAGCAGCGGAATTTCCCGGTTTCGCCCATCAGCAGCAGGACCTACACGCAGTGCCGCTTGGCTAATGGCTGGAGATTCAATACTGCAATTCCCGATCTCGAAGCTATCTCTCATACGGATCGTCTCTTCAGGAGTTGGATAATTCAAGTAGGAACGGGACGTCAATCTGTTTCACTAACTTCCTAAGGTAATTAAGTGGGTTATCCCAGTTCTGGCGCGGCAAGCTAGACTGGAGCGCAAAGATAGTCACTTCTTTTAGGGTTACCTTCATGATAATGGGCTCTTTGCTAGTCCTGCTTAGATTGTTAGCGTCCCCAGTCTCCCTACCAGACAAATTACAGATCCTATAGCGGCAGCTGCGGCACTTGCCTGCCTCTCCCATAGTTTAGAGGCTCACTTGCAATGCACGAAGGAACTTCCGGCGAGCAGGAAATTCAAGCTCAACAGCAGAGCCGAGCCCGTGCTGAAAGGTTCTATAGGCGCCAGATGCGGAACAGCCTTTCAGAGAGAATGGTCGAACTCATCGGGCAACAAGAAATGGTATTTATCGCTACTGCCGATGCGGACGGGAACTGCGACTGTTCGCCGAGGTTTGGTGGAGCTGGGTTCGTTCTGGTACTGGATGACAGGACACTCGCCTACCCCGAGTATCGTGGGAATGGTGTTTTCGCCAGCCTGGGAAATATCTCAGAAAATCCCCATATCGGCTTAGTTTTTCTAGACTTCTTTGATACGACCATCGGGTTACATGTAAACGGCAATGCCAACAGCTATGTACCAGCTGAACTGCCCTCAATTCTGAGGGCGTACCTAGAGAGAGAGAATCCCGAGATGGACTCGGGGGTTGAGCGATGGGTAGTGATCACCGTGGATGAGGCATACATACACTGCTCCAAGCATGTCCCATCCTTAGAAAAACAAGACAAAGCAATCAAGTGGGGGACAGATAATAGAGAGGCAAAATCCGATGATTACTTTCTACAGACAGCACGAAGAGAATCACGGAAAGTCCCAGGAAATTCTTAGGACAGAACCTCTGATTTGAGATGATTCCGTACGAGGGAAGCAGGGAACGCATATTCCCTTTTCCAGGCCTCCGCTTACTTGATAATCGCCATAGGTAACAAGACCAAGTAGGCCAGAACTAACAGAAGTGGGGCGGCCGTAATCGACCCCTGAGCTAGCAAGCCATATCCAAGCGCTAGGCATATGAGTCCCGCACCACCCAACATCGCGTTCACTTTCGTAAATTTAAGAGCAACCGGGGGCTTGGAGGCTTTTCGAAGAATCTTCTTAGCCATATACCGTCAGCTTGCTAGAGGGTCGCTAATGCTAGCTGGGGGAACGACACTAATCAATTCACGTATCACTCAGAGAAGATCTTTAAGTTTTTTCTTAGTGATTCCTAGAAGCTCAGCCGCTGCAGCTTCGTCACCTGAACATTGTGCGAGAACCCATTGGACGTGACGAGTAATCGCCAAGTCCAGGGTCAGATCATCCGAAGTAACACTATGATCTCCTAATACCAGATGGTCTTCTCCGATTACTGATCCTCTCGCAACGATTGCTCCTCTCATTAGAGCGTTCTCAAGCTCCCGAATATTGCCTGGCCAGTTATACGAAAGAAGATTTTCTAGTGCTGCATCAGAGATCCGGTACACTTCCCTGTGGGTCTCTTCACGAACGCGTCCCAACAATGCACTCGCAATGAGAGGGATGTCCCCCGGACGATCTCGCAGGGGTGGAACTACGATCTCAACAACCCTAAGGCGAAAATAGAGATCTTCCCGGAACCGGCCTTCCTTTATTAACTGTTCCACCGGCTGATGTGTCGCAGCAATCACACGAGCATGGGTGGTTTTGGGTTCTTCCCCTCCCACAGGATAGAAAGATCTTTCTTGCAGGACACGAAGGAGTTTTGTTTGGAAATCCGGACTCGTATCTCCTATTTCATCCAGGAAGATCGTCCCCGCACCCGCTAGCTCGAAATAGCCTTTCCTAGCGCTAATCGCTCCTGTAAATGAACCTTTTGTGTGCCCAAAAAGCTCTGACTCCAGCAGCGTATCTGTTAATGCTGTGCAGTTGACTGCAATAAATGGCTCTTCAGAAAATGCAGAATGCTGGTGAATCGCACGTGCGATAACCTCCTTACCGGTTCCCGTCTCACCACGAATAAGGACAGTTGCGCGGTTTCGTGCTAGGACACCAATCGTCTTGTAGATCTCAACCATCTTGGGATCACGGCCAATGAGCTGACCACTGCGAAGAGTAATTTCTTCAGTTTCAGTATCCGGACCCTCATCGTCCTCATTGAGTTCACGGAAACAGCGTTCTGCTAAAGCTTGTAGTGCCTTTGGATCAACTGGCTTTACGAGAAAATCGAAAGCGCCCGACTTCATCGCGGTCACCGCAGTTTCCATGTCGTCATGACCTGTCATGACGACAACGTAAACGCCCTCCATAGCCTCCCGAATCTTGCTCAGAAGTTCTAGCCCGGTCATACCAGACATTCGTACGTCTGTCACAATTAGACCTGGATCAAACTTCTTTACCCGAGAAAGTGCCTGCTCTGCACTTTCAGCGACCTCCACATCAAACCCGGCGTGACTTAGGCGGGTCTTGTAGACCTCAAGGGCATCCTTATCGTCATCGACGATCATTATCCGGCGACTCATAGTTCCTCTTATACCCCAAAGATCCCTATTCTGCACCTATCGTGACTCATAACTATCCTCATCTGAAGTATCTCCCCCAATCACTTGTATCCAGTACGCTGGCTGCTCAGGCAATTCTCTAGCCCTGAGCCTCGCCATCTTTTCCCGGTTTCTGGTTCGGCGCATTTGTACAACTAGAAGCAAGATGAGTGCCAACACCATCCAAAAGATAGCCGAATGACTCAAGACAAAGAGCCAACCGTATCGGTCCTTAACATGCTTCTTCCAATCTTCCTCAAACTGACTCGTGGTAAGACCAAACACGGATCTAAAGGCAGGTTCAAAGATTTCATCCTCACGCCAGCGATCTAAGAAGATTCTGAGCCCTCGATCTCCACTCTCACCGAGAAGGTAGGTAACTGCACTAGCGGATAAGAGATAAGCAACTTCTGCCTCAGCTCGGCCCGATGGCCATCGTAGCGTAAGAGAGTCCATCGATGGGGCCTTTCCTAGCGCTAAGAGCAACCTCAGCTTCCAAATTTCCATGGCATCGAAACCACCTGATGCCCACTGAGCATAGCCTTCATCAAACCATCGGGGAGCCCGTAAGCCCTCAAGCGCGTCTGCTAAACCAAGATGGGCCCACTCATGTCGGAGCGTACGCCTCCCCTCTGAATCTAGTAAGCGGGATCCTTTTGCAGTCGTCACAACCAAAGTGCTAAGTCGAGGTATTGCTGCGCCTGCACTCCACTCTGGAATAACTGACCCCGTAACTTCGTCGAAAGCTTCAAGCGAATGAGCTAATACTGCCCGGACAGCACCAGGTACAGAGTCTGGAAGTCCTGGTAAGGCAGCTTGCCCATCCAAGAATCCCAGAACTGCTGCAGCAACCAGTGAATCCTCAGCAGTGAAATCTATAAATGCGCGCGCTCCACTAATCCGACGATAAGGCTCACCAGCTAGTGAGTCAGTCAAGTTTTCTTGGTTGGGAGTAGCAGCTACCAATATCGTGATAGATAGTATGAACGGACCAACACCACGAGTAGAGAGGATACTCACTCGCATTCTATCTGCTCCTCAAGGAGCTAAGAAAGGTGCCTTGCTCCAAAGAATAACCCCTAGCAAATCAGCTGAGTTCACTTCGTGCCCATGCTACAACACTAGATAAATCATCTGGGAGATCCGCTTCAAAGTGCATCTCTATTCCCGTTACCGGGTGCTCGAAGCTGAGTTCTGCCGCATGAAGAAACTGTCTGGGAACGCGACGTGCCAACTCACGAGCCCATGCCCTCTGAGCTCCTCCCATGCCCCGCTCCCACCCCGCTCCGTAAACCGGGTCGGCGACGATAGGATGACCGATGTGAGCAAGGTGTACCCGGATCTGGTGTGTTCTACCCGTCTGAAGACGAACATCAAGAAAATCTGCCCGTGCCCACTGTTCGCGGACCCTAAGGTGGGAGATCGCAACTCGACCATCCTCTCGCACAGCCATGCGCTTCCGGTCCTTTGAATCTCGACCCAACGATGCATTGATAGTCATCATATTCGTCGAGAGGTGGCCCCAAATGACTGCGCGGTAGATACGCTTGATCCGTCGCTCCCTCAGAGCATCTGAAAGGAAATGATGCGCTTGGTCTGTTTTTGCTACAACCAAGAGACCAGATGTGTCTCGGTCGAGCCGGTGAACAATCCCGGGACGCAGTCTTCCTCCGACCCCAGAAAGATCTGAGATATGGTACAATAGAGCATTAACCATCGTACCTGACCGGTGACCCGGAGCAGGATGAACAACCATCCCAGCGGGCTTATCAACAACCACCAGAGCATCATCCTCATGTACTATGTTGAGGGGTATCTCTTCAGCGATCATGTTCACCGGTTGTACAGGCGGAACGACCACTTCGAGTTCATCACCAATAGCAACAACTAAAGACTTTCTTGCAGGCTCTCCATTTACAGAAACAAGCCCTTCGAGAAGTAGTTTCTGTACGCGAGTACGCGACATACCCAGGCGGTCAGCCAATATCCGATCTACCCGCCCAACCTCAGTCTCTCGGACTATCAAGTTGTGTGTTTGTGCTTCCACGGTTGCTTACTTTATTACCATGCTCAATCCGATCTGCACAAGCATGTCATTTATTTTAACCTCGCGTAGGTGAGCAAATTTCTCGCCATCAATCTCGTTATCAACAGCCAGGTTGAGCGCAAGCGTTTCCCCAGAGATAAACTCCCGGTGCGAAGCAGTTGCATCCTGCAATCCTGGTGCACCTGCTATGCCTAGCTCGATACGATCTGTAATCTCTAGACCTGCGTCCTTTCGGAGCCGCTGAACCCGATTCACAAGCTCCCTAGCAATACCTTCGTCCACCAGTTCATCATCGAGTTCGGTATCGAGCGCCAAAGTTGTCGCGCCCTCCCCTTTTACTAAAAGAGTCCCTGAAGCTTCCTGAACAATCTCTGCATCGCCATCCACCAAACGGTAGAGTTGATCATCAACTGAAATCTCTACTATCCCGCCGTCTCGGTATTCCTCCAGTTTTTCCTGAGATAAGGCTCGAATGACTTCAGCAGCGGTATTCGTTGCCTTTCCGAATACTGGTCCAAGAGCAGCATAGTTCGGCCGCGCCACGAGCGTGACAAGACCTTTCAAGCTAGACCGGAAAATCACGTCCTTCACATTGAGTTCTTCGCGGACGACACTGAGAACTTCGCTAGAGAGCTCCTTGCCTTGCGGCAAAATCACCTCAGCACACCTTAGAGGTTGCCGCACCCGGATCTGCGCCTCCTCCCTAGCCGCCCGACCAAGTGAAACCAGTAGACGCGCAGCCGACATTTCCTGTTCTAGATCTTCATTAATTAATTGGACTTCTTCCGGGAAGCGTTGTAGGTGAACACTTTCGTTAGTGAGGGCTCGGTACATCCAATCAGAGGCGAAAGGAATGATCGGGGCGGCAAGCCGGGTTACAGTGCCCAAAGCCTCCCATAGAGTTCTGAATGCTGCTCTCGTATCCTGAATATCACTATTCCCCCAAAATCGAGGACGACTCCGGCGCACATACCAATTAGATAGGTCTTCCACAACAAAATCGCCGAGAGCCCTGTAGGCACGGGTAATCTGGTAAGCCTCTAAATCTTTTCGCACGACAGAGACTACAGAATCCAACCGCGACAATAGCCACCTGTCCAGCAACGTCCGTTCCTCTGGTAGGGGGTCAGCATCTGATGGAGACCACTCCTCCGCAGAAGCATAAAGTGTGAAGAATCGATAGGTATTAAAAAGCGTGTCGAAGAACCGGCGGGCTGCCTCTTTGACACCCATTGAGTCATATCGCTTAGGGACCCAAGGATTTGAAGAAGTGATAAAATACCAACGCAGAGCATCAGACCCGTGTTCTTCGATTGCGTCCCAGGGGTTGACCACGTTCCCCTTCGACTTAGACATCTTCTGGCCTTCTGCATCTAAAACGAGATCATTGACGATTACGTTCTTGAATGGAGTACCCCTCCCTAGCAATGTCGAGATAGCTAGGAGCGAGTAAAACCAGCCTCGAGTCTGATCCAGTCCTTCCGAGATGAAGTCAGCCGGAAAGTGCGTATCAAATTCATCACTGTTTTCGAAGGGATAGTGCCACTGTGCAAATGGCATTGCACCTGAATCAAACCATACATCAATAACCTCAGGCGCACGCCTCATTGTTCCCGCGCACTCAGCGCAGGGCCAGCTATAGTCATCAATGAATGGACGGTGAGGATCAAAGTCTTCCGGAAGTTTTCCAACTAGCTCAGACAATTCAGAAAAAGATCCAATCCACCGAAGATGATCCCCATCTTCGTCGCAAACCCAGACTGGAAGTGGAGTACCCCAGTAGCGGTCACGCGAAAGTGCCCAATCAACATTGCCCCGGAGCCACTCGCCAAATCGGTTCTCTCCGACCTCCGCCGGATGCCACTTTACCTGGTCATTATTCGCTAGGAGGGTCTCTCGGAAGCGTGACGTAGCGGCAAACCAAGAGTCTCGAGCAACGTATAGAAGAGGTGATGCACAACGCCAACAGTGTGGGTAGCTGTGGGTTACCCGTCCAATGTTAAACAGCTTTTCCCTCGAGCGAAGTTCATCGACCAAAACAGAATCAGCATCTTTAACAAACTGACCACCCACTAAGGCAGTACTATCTATGAAGCAACCGGCATCATCAATTGGGTTGATCATAGGAAGACCGTGCTTTTGACCCGCTACGTAGTCATCTGCACCGAACGCAGGAGCCATGTGAACAACGCCAGTGCCTTCTTCGGCACTGACGAAGTCCTCCACAACGACAGTCCAGCCATTACCACTATCATTACCATCTACAGGATCAGGAACGAGGTTTAGCAGCTGCTCATAACGGAGACCTGCTAGCTCAACTCCCTTCCACTTTGTGCGGACTGTGGCTGTTTCGCCAAACAGAGCTTCCACTCGGCTTTCAGCAACTATGTAACAGCCGTTATCACTCAGAACCTCCACGTAAGTGAGATCCGGATGGACTGCCAACCCAGTGTTAGAGGGAACAGTCCAAGGGGTTGTAGTCCAAACCAAAAAAGCACGACCCGCCGGATCCCGGTCACCTTGATCATTTACGACATGGGCAATGAATGTGAGTGAAGGATCTTCGACCTCTTTATACCCCTGCGCTACTTCGTGAGAGGAGAGCGTTGTCCCACAACGTGGGCAATACGGAACACTTTTGTGGCCACGGTAGAGCAGCCCCTTCTCAGCAAATTCTTTGACTATCCACCAGACTGATTCGATGTAGTCGGGGTCAAAGGTTACATACGGTCTCCAGTATTCCAGCCAGTAGCCGATCCTTTCGCTAAGTTCCTCCCATTCCTCCTTATAGGTAAAAACAGAATCCCTACAGACTTGATTGAAATCCGCGATACCAAGTTCTTCAATTTCGGGCTTCCCACTTATCCCAAGCTTTTTCTCTGCCTCTATTTCCACGGGTAGGCCATGGGTATCCCACCCGGCGATCCTGGTTACAGTCCGACCCTCCATCGAATGAAAGCGGCAGACCAGGTCTTTGATCGTTCGGCCAATTACGTGGTGTAAGCCAGGGCGTCCATTGGCGGTGGGCGGACCCTCATAGAACACGAACGGTTCCCCGCCTACGTTCGCCGCAAGAGATTGGCGGAAAAGATCTTCCTCTTTCCAGCGCTTGAGGGTTTCCTTCTCTATCTGGACCAGCGTGTCCGGTAACTCGGGATAGTTCATATTCATGTGCGTGCACCAAAGAGTGCCGTACCAACCCGAACCATAGTGCTTCCCTCTCGGATTGCGATCTCGAAATCGTTAGTCATGCCCATAGAGAGCTCGGGACCTACCACATCCCCCTGAGTCCGTAATTTTTCGTGAATCTTTCGCAAGACCCGAAACGTGCTGATCAGCTTCTTATCATCAGCCCCAAACGGGGCCATCGTCATTAAGCCTTCGACTCGGATACCCGGAAATTCAGCTACACACAAGATATCATCCACCGCCGAATCCATATCGAAACCACTCTTTGAGTGCTCCTCAGAAGTGTTCACTTGGGTCAACATCCGAACTGTGATTCCTTCTTCTTGAGCAAACTTGGAGATGCGATTTGCCAGTTTTACTGAATCGACTGACTGGATCAGATGCGCAAGCTGAGAAGCTCGCCTTGCTTTACGGCTCTGCAAATGCCCAATCATGTGCCAGGTAGCTAAATCTCGCCCGAATTCACGAACCTTTTCTTCAAGTTCTTCTACCCGGTTCTCACCCAGATCGGTTAACCCTGCAGCTAACGCAGCTGATACAGCATCTACTGGGTGTGCTTTGGTGACCGCTATCAAGCGGACACTCTCGAACTCACGCCCGGAAGCATCCGTGGCTTTAGCGATGCGGTCATGAACTCGAGGGAGTGTCTTAGAGAGACGTCTCTCATAGCTGGGATTCATCGTAGTATTCGATTGCATAGCATACTAAGTAAACGAAAGGGACCCCGCCGGAGCTCCGGCGGGGTCCCTTTGGATCCTTTGAGGCTCTGTATCAGCGGACTTGGAATGTAATCCCGAAAGAAACCCACACCGGAACCCTTTTATCTCGGTTTAATGCCGCTGAAAAACGATACACTCCTGCTACAGCTAGTGCTGCGTCATCAAGTGCTTGGTGTCCAGAACTCTCATTGACCTGGAACTGCTGCACAGTCCCTTCCTCATCAATGAAGAAATACACCTGAACAGTACCACCGATTCCAGCATCCCTAAGGAGAGGTGGATACTCACGTTCCATGGCCCGGATAACTTCTGCTCTATTCTGGATATCCGGAGCCACTGTAAAGGGTGTGAATGTCGGCGCCGCCGAAAGATCTACAGCCTGCTCTTCAGGGGGCGGAGGTAAGTCTTCGACCGGATTGTCCTCGAAGGTGGTCGGAGCAATCGTTATATCTTCATCAATATCTGCAGATGCCATCACCGGCGTGGCTGGACGAGCTATCTGTTGTGGTGGTGGCGGAATTTCAATCTCTGGTGGTAGCTCGATTGCCTCTAACTCTTCCGACTCGAAAGAAAAATCCGCCGCGGTAAGTTCTGGCCAAAAAGCAAATGCGGCGAAATGGAAGGACGTAGCTAGAATCATAGACCCCCAAAACCAGGAACTGAAACTTCGTTTCAGACGTTCATTAGCAGTCTCTTGACTTTCGACTGTTACAGCTCCGTCAGCGCTCATCGTCTCTCCCTCTGCATGCTCTGCTCTAACTGTGTCGCGAAAACCACACGAACAACACCGGCATTCACCAGCGCGGTCTGCAGCTGGTCCATATAGCGGTATGGCACTTCCCGATCGCCACGAACTGAGATCACTAGTGCTCTTTCAGATGCAGCGTAAAGAGGAGCAACAATTGTAGTAGCTTGCTCCATCGTGTGTGGCTGGTCGTTGATGTATACCCCACCTTCCCGCTCCAGCCAAATATTAAGGATATTTTTCTGCTTCTCATCAATCTTCTGTGCAGACTCTGCCTCTGCCCACTCGATAGGACGATCACGGTCACGTTGGAAGACGGTAGTGACCATAAAGAAGATCAATAAGAGAAACGCGATATCAGCCATCGACGAAGAAGGAATCTCTGACGACGCTTTTGAACTCTTCTCGAATCCACCACCCTTGATCGCCATACCTAGTTCTCCAATACCTGGAGTGAGATACGCTCTGCATTAGCTGAATGTAGTGCGTCCAAAACATCGACCATAAACTTATAAGGAGCATCTGGGTGCGTCTTTACAGCAGCAATCAAATTGGGATTCGAAGTCACTTCCTGCCGCCACAACCCTTCGATCTCTTGCGGGCGCATCTGTTGCTCCTGCTGACTCTCACCTCTTTTCACCGTCACAATCCCCGATGATTGGATCAAGAGATGGATAATGTTCTTCTGGCTGACCTGGGCTTCCTCACCTGGCTCGGGAAGTACAATTGCCAAGCCCTTATCCTTGGGAAACGTAGTCGTGACCAGAAAGAAGATCAGCAGTAGAAAAGCGATATCGGCCATCGACGATGTAGGAACTTCACTGCTTGCCTTCGATTTCTTGCTACCTAGAACCGACATTTCCGCTCCCGGTTTTGTTAACTAACAAAATAGTGGTGATTAGCGCTCTATATGACTTCGAAATCTTAGTCCTTATCTGTATCCTCTTCGGATTCTTCCGTTGCAAAGAAACTGGTAAGCCAACCTAAAGCCTTCTTAGTCACACTCTCGTCTTGAGGCACAACAAGTTGCTGAGTTGGCGTATCTGCAGGAGCCTTCCAAGTTGGAGCTGCAGCTGCCACACCAGCCGGCACCTGCTCCTCACCATCGCTTCCTTCTCTAAGAATCTGGATCTGCCCAGCTTTCTCCATATCCCAAGCAAGATTGAGGATCTTCTGAGTTCCTTGTTCCATATCGACGATCAGCTTGTCTATACGGGTAACAAAAAAGTTGTATGAGATGTTCACTGGGACTGCGATAAGTAGCCCAGCTGCCGTAGTGAGCAGCGCGACTTTAATACCGCCAGCCACAAGAGTTGGATCCACATCGCCGGCCTGCTCAATAGCAGCAAACGCCAGAACCATACCTACCACAGTACCCAGAAAACCCATAAGCGGCGCGACGTTGGCGATCGTTGCCAAAATGACAAGGCCCCGCTCCAGAAAGCCAAGCTCTATAGTTCCCGTTGTGGCAACTGCAGATTCTAACTCGCCAGCAGCAAGCCTACGCGTCTGAATTCGTCGGAGCCCAGCAAGTAGAATCGCACCTGCCGGTCCTGGGGTATCCCGACAAATCTCAATAGCCGCTGACACGTCTCCCGTGTTAGCAACCGCTTCTACTTCTTCCAGGACGAGGTCAGTACCGCGGTGAGCGACGTGGAGCGTCCAGAATTTGGCAAAAATCACACCCAAAGCAACCATCGAGCACAGCGTGAGCGGGTACATCATCAGCCCGCCATCCGCAAATAGGGTCATCAACTGGTATTGGGTGCCCACTTAGGCCTACTCCTGATTGAGTTCTAGGACCAACCGCTTGAGCAGAAAAGCCTAGGCTAAACCCGTGCTTAGCGCCGACAGATCCTTACAAGACCTGCAGAATGTAGAGTAGGTCTGAGGAAAGTGTCAACGCATGAATGCTGACAAGAAAATGCGGATGGATTCATGGGGTTTCACACCTGTAGCCCTGCTGTGTCCAGTGCTGGCAGTCCACCTAGCAGAATTTCTCGCAAACGGCCGACACCAAGATCTTGCTCCAAGCGGCCTTCAATGGCTACAGAAATATGCGAAGTCTCCTCACTTACAATAATTACGATTGCATCCGTTTCCTCGCTCAGACCAATAGCCGCACGGTGTCGTGTCCCAAGGGAATGGTCCACCTGCGACTGTGTCAGCGGGAGGACAGTACCCGCGCTGCGGATCTGATCTCCAGAGATCAGAACAGCTCCATCGTGAAGCGGTGAATAAGGTGTAAATATCGTCTTGAGGATTTCCGCTGATACACGAGCGTCTATCGAGTTTCCAGTCTCAGCATATTCATCTAGGCCAATTTCCTGCTGTATAGCGATGATCGCTCCGTGTCCTGAACCAGATAAGCTGATCACAGCGTCTAACACCTCTTCCGCGATTCGCCCCACTTCCAGACGCTGGAAAATACGGACCATCTTGCTACGACCAAGACGAGCAAGTGCCGAGCGGAGCTCAGGTTGGAATACAACAAGCGCTGCGATCGCCCCGTACTGAAAAACCGCCTCTAACAGAGTCCGGATCAAAACTAGGTCCAGCAAGCGAGCGGCACCGTATATGAACGCAAGCGAAACCAGTCCAAGCATGATCTGCATCGCACGAGTACGCTGAATGACAAGTAGGATCCGGTAAGCCAGGAACGCTACAAGAAGGATTTCCACTAAATCAGTCCATCCCGGCTTCAAGAATTCCAGTTGTTCCCAGATCCGGACCACCGCTACGGCTCCTCGGTCAAGTTCCCGTCACCCTTCACTGTTATGATCGGGGGCTTCGTAAATGCCGGTAGCAGGTCCTGGGAGCGGCCCATCTGCCCCGGGCAAACCTAGTGAAGGTGGGGCTTTTTCAGGTTGCTTCGACGGATCAGGTGGGCTAGCAGAGATTTCTTCGCTGGCTGGAACCGGTTGAGGAGGAAGTGCTTCGCCCTGCTCAAGCGCTTGGATTTCTTCGCGACCCAACGTCTCACGTTCTAAGAGCGCATGCGCCACGCTCTCTAGTAGATCGCCGTGTTCCTTCAGTACTTCGTGAGCACGTTCATGGGCTGTGTCTAAGAGACGTTTCACTTCCTCGTCAACCAACCTAGCAGTGTGTTCAGAGATAACCCTCCTCTGGCCAAGTTCCCTACCCAAGAACACTTCCTGCTCAGAATCACCCACAGATATCAGCCCGACGACATCACTCATTCCGAAAGTCATCACCATCTTTCTGGCCATAGCGGTTGCCCGCTCAATGTCATTACCCGCACCCGTCGTAACATCCTTCGGGCCAAAGGTGACTTCCTCCGCAACCCGTCCACCAAACAGCATGGCAAGCTGTCCTTCCATCCACTCCTTGGTGTACGAGTGCCGATCTTCCTCCGGGAGACTGGCCGTGATCCCTAAGGCACGTCCTCTTGGAATGATGCTGACCTTATAGACCGGATCTAACCCTGGAATCTTCAATCCAAGGACCACATGCCCTGCTTCATGATACGCAGTGAGCCGACGCTCATTCTCCGTGAGGACTAAGCTTCGGCGCTCTGTACCAAACATGACCTTGTCCTTGGCTTGCTCGAAGTCCTTCATGGCTACTTTCTCAGCATCTTGACGAGCTGCGAGGAGCGCGGCTTCATTGCAAATATTCTCAAGATCAGCACCACTCATACCCGGTGTTCCTCGGGCGATGAGTGCAAGCTCAATATCATCGGCAAGTGGAAGCTTCTTGGCATGAATCCGGAGGATACCCTCTCTCCCTTTCACGTCTGGGGCATCGACGACGATCTGTCGGTCAAAACGTCCCGGCCGCAGAAGTGCAGGATCAAGTACATCTGGTCTATTGGTCGCTGCCAGAAGAATTACACCTTCGTTCGACTCAAAACCGTCCATCTCGACGAGGAGTGCATTAAGGGTTTGTTCACGTTCATCATGTCCGCCACCAAGCCCTGCCCCACGATGTCTTCCAACAGCATCGATTTCGTCTACGAAGATTATACAGGGGGCGTGTTCCTTGCCCTGCTCAAAAAGGTCACGAACCCGTGAAGCACCAACACCGACAAACATTTCGACAAAATCCGAACCAGACATCTGGAAGAAGGGACGCCCTGCTTCTCCAGCAACTGCTCTTGCTAGAAGAGTTTTACCTGTTCCCGGTGGACCAACGAGTAGAACTCCAGTTGGCAAGCGCCCACCCAATCGAGAGAACTTACTCGGATCCTTAAGGAATTCGATAATCTCCTCAAGCTCCTGCTTTGCTTCATCCGCTCCAGCAACGTCTGCGAAAGTGACCTTAGGTGTGTCAGGTGAAATAAGCTTGGCCTTAGATCGACCGAATTGGAATGCACGATTACCACCACCCTGCATCGTACGGAAAATCCAAATCCAGAAAGCAATAAATAGCAGCCAAGGAAGCGCACTGAGTAGCAGTTGGCCCCAGCTAGGTTGGGACGTCTTTGCATCAATGATGACGTCTTCCGCCTCTAGGTCCTCTATGAGTCCATCAGTCATCTCGCCCGGAAGAGTAAGCTGAAACCGGGTAATTTCCTGATCCGCCTTACTGAACGGAGCACGAAACTCGCCATCTATCTCGCGATCACTAACGGTCACCTTATGCACGTTCCCGCGACTAAGTTCGGCCCGGAACTCCGTGTATGTGACGGCGGACGCCGGATCGTTATTCCGGAATAGACCGGCTGCCATAAAGAACAGAAGGACCATCATCCCGAAGAGTGCCGTGTTCTTAGAGAACCGGCCTAACGGCTTGTTGTCGTTCGGACGTATCGGTTCAGGTTCTGGCATACTGCTTTAACCTCATGTGGCCAACCTTATTGCATGGCACAGAAAACTCATCATAGGCTCGCAATATATGGTAAACGGCGAAAGTCCTTAGCATGATCCAGACCATACCCCATAAGAAGCTCATTAGGTGCATTAAAGCCTAGCCAACAGGGCAAAAGTCCTTCAATGATCCCTTTTAAGACGCCTAAAACAATCAGGTGATCCTGGCGTAAGTACGCTTTTCCAACGTCATTTCTTATCTCGTGGACGCGCATCCGAGATCCCTATGTGTAGAATACTTTTCGTTTCGCTTGTATCACCATGAGGTGTTGCTTCAGCAACACCTGGAATCCAGAGCACACTCCCAGCTCCATCAACCAATAGAGGAACCTGGCACCGCTCGGGTTCGGGAATCCGAGTTTCCAGAAAAAGTTTCTTCAATTTCCTAGTGCCGACGGTCAGGTGAATCCGGTCTCCGGGTCGGCGTGCACGGATCGTTAAAGGAAATCGAGGTGAAGCCAAAGCTAGGCATTCAGACATCAAATCGAGATTCTTTTCGGGACTCCACTTAACAAGTAGCTCATGGCCACCCAAGAGCGCTCTGCCTGAACCTGGTTGTGAGTTTGAGATCAGTACAGGTCTATCAGTGATGCTCACGGCTTTAGTGGAAAAAACCAAGCGGTCCAGATCTCGCCGCAAACGTAAACCTCCGGTTAAGTCGATTTGCTGACCACTCTGTGCTGAGTCAACAAAATCCGAAGCTAGCCTAGTTCCAGTAGCATCCAGCGGGTACCCATGTCTCCTCGAGACTTCGCGAAGGATTCGACCGCGAACTGCTCCATGGAACTCAGTTAACCTTTTGAAATCAAGTGAAAGGGCCTCCCTGTCCTGCTCCAACTCAAGAGACCCCAGCACTTCCTGAAGCAAGCTGAGCAAGGCTTCCTCATCCTCTCTCGCTAGATCTGCCAAACGAACGAGGGACCTCCTCGCAGCAGGCGCAACTCTTGATTCTATTTCTGGTAACACATTGTTGCGGATGATGTTACGTGTGAAGCGCTGTTCTCGGTTTGTGGGATCTTCTCGCCAATTTAGACACACGTCCTGGGCATACAGAGCGATTTCATCTCGCCAAAAGGGTAAAAGTGGGCGCCAAACTCCAGGATCTCGGTATTCGCTCATGCCACTAAGCCCTCTCAACCCGCTACCTCGAACCATCCGAAAGAGCACAGTTTCGGCCTGATCATCAGCATGGTGTGCCATCACAACTACTCCCTCCCCCACACGGATCCGGACAGACTCAAGAAAGTCATGACGTGCGTTGCGGGCTGACTCTTCTGATATCAGCGCCTCCTTAGCACGTCCCAGTTCGAGTGGCACACCCCAAGCACGACAGAGTCCAGATACCCACTGGGCATCAGCTGCGCTCTCATCCCGTGAGCAATGGTCAAAGTGTGCCGCATGAAGCTGGTGAGATTGAGTAACTGCAAAGCGAAAGAGGTGGAGAAGTGCGACAGAGTCTAGACCTCCGGAGATTGCTACTACGATAGGAGCATCTGAGAGAAAACTGCTACAAGCTGACCTAAATTTTGACTGAAAGCGTCTGACAAGACTGACTTGATCTTCACTCATTTCAAATCGTCTTGTAGCATCAATTCGGGGGGGCGAGATCTAATCTGAGTCAATACTGACGCGAGTAGATCCGGACGATCACTTTGAATGGCATCAACACCCCAGTCGATAAGACGACGCATGTCACTTGGTTCATCCACAGTCCAAACGTGCACCGGAATATTTTGGGCATGCGCCTGCCGAATAAAGCGCGGGGAGACGACTCGTAGACCCTTCCAGATCTCAGGGACCTGAAGCACATCTGCGGGAAACCTGTGCGAGTTCCGCCACGGGAGCAGATGTCCTAGCCAAAACCAAAAGACTTGTTGGCGGCTAGCACCCCAGGGGCCTATATAGTGCCTGATCTTCCTGCGACACCGTTCGAAGGTTGCCGCTATAAGCACACGATGCTCGGCCGAATGACGTTCTATTAACTCAACCAGTGGCCCCGCTACTTGGGGTTCCTTTGCCTCGACATTCATGCGTGTGTGCGGGAGAGCCATCAGTACCTCTTCGAAGGTCGGCACGGTCACGCCCTCACCCCGAAACGAACGCTCACCTGTTAAGTCCTTGAAGTGATATCCCGCATCCAATCTGCGGATCTCATCCAAGGTCAACTCTTCTACTGAGCCAGCCCCATCTGTCGTCCTATCCACTGTTGCATCGTGTATCACGACTACGCATCCATCACGCGTTAGGCGGACATCCATTTCCAACATGTCTGTCCCCCACCACTCAACTGCTCTCCGAAATGCTATGAGAGTATTCTCCGGCGCTAGTTTTGCGCCGCCGCGATGTGCGACTAATAACGGTGCCCCTGAAAGATATATGCACCCGGTACGAAAGCGCTGAGGTCTAAGCATTCCTATAGACTAGTTAGCTCGCTTAGCTCGAGCTCTGGATGTCTGTTTCGACACGCTCGATCTCATCGGAAGATATGACTTATAGATGCCGGAGGAGGGACTCGAACCCCCGACACGCGGATTATGATTCCGCTGCTCTAACCGACTGAGCTACTCCGCCCCAAGGGCATCC
>Ga0163108_10000438_pt1 | contig 30928 bp, 31 predicted proteins | sample Fk1155metaG_FD_109644 | JGI IMG/M metagenome (GOLD analysis project Ga0163108, IMG submission 109644) | Marine microbial communities from the Central Pacific Ocean - Fk160115 155m metaG | ecosystem: Environmental > Aquatic > Marine > Oceanic > Photic zone | place: The Central Pacific Ocean...
CGATACCAGCACCGCAGAGACCTACTACGAAGACGCAGACGATGATGGACACGGCATCATCGGTGGAAGCATCAAGTCCTGCGTAGACACACCCCCGGGTGGCTACACGGATACCGCTGGCGACTGCGATGATGACGATGCGGCGGTCCACCCCGATGCCACTGAAATCTGTGACTCAAAAGACAACGACTGCGATGGCTCCACGGACGAAGATGTACTCTATGCCTGGTACGCAGATACCGATGGCGATGGCTACGGTACCGGAAGCCCATACTATTCGTGTGACATGCCAGACGGTATGGCTTTTGAAGACGGCGACTGCAATGACTTCGATCCAGAAATCAACCCAGACCACCTCGACTACATGTACTACACCTGGGATGGACCGTGGGGACCCACCTACGACTGGAATTGCGACGACGAAGAAGAGCTATGGATCGACAACATCGTGTCGTATGACCTCGAAGCCACCATCGCTCTGCTCTCGCCATCAAGTGATGACTTTGTAGCGTGTGTCGGCTTTGTTCGTGGCTGGGATTGGTACGTCCCCGGGTGTGGGAGCGGCGGCACGCTCATCGAAAGCTGTGCGATGTACTGGGGCCCTTGGGGGCCGGAGGTAATCGCGAGCGGAGGCTCGACCTTGCAGGCCTGCCGTTGACAACGGAGAGTGCCCGGCGGAGGGCACTTTAACCAACCATCACGACTGGGCGTAATACCCCGACAAGGTGTATTCGATGTTCAGCGTGCCGTCGTTACAGCTCCCCTGGTGGTTCTGCGTGCTCGTCACTGTCAAGGTCGCACCCGCAGGGATGTGAATGCCCGATGTCATATTCGCATTCAAGTGAGGCTCATAGTCCGAATAGCTGGAATGGCCGGGTCGTCCCAAGCCCACATTATACCGAGCGAGGTCCGAGGTTCCGTCACTGATGACGACGCTGATGTTGCCCGCACAGCCCGAACTTGCATCAAACGCAGTCAGATGCACACTGGTGATCACCAGGCTGGAATCCCCATCTACCGGCAACGGAGTGGCACTGCTTGAACCATCGAGATGCCCACCTACCGAGACCACCGGATTCGAGCCCAAGGCTCTGTAACTGGTCAATCGATGACAATGGTTTCTTGCAAGGCACCTGTGCCGGCGGTGGATTCGAAGTAGCCTTACGGAAGCTCCGGTAATGATGGTTTTTTGACACCAATTCTGACACCAACGCACACGAACTTCGGCGAACCTTGGTGAACGTCAGGCCGGCCCAAACGCTGTACACGCGGCCACCCACGAACCACCCTGAACGCCAGCGAACACAGCGCTCAGAACTGTTAATCAGAGGGTCCGCAGTTCAAGTCTGCGAGCGGGAGCCATATAAAAAGCCGTCCTTCGGGGCGGTTTTTTATATGGTGACGGGGGAGTGATTTTGCGTGGCGAGGTGCTTCTTCACGGCAACCCGAGTGTTGCTGTATTCCCATAGATGTCCCTGACGACGACACCGGCGGCCCCATCAGGCGTGTCCGTAGTGAATGTTGTGACTCCGTGTGCAGATGTGATTCCACCGTCATCGATGATCTCACTTCCATCTGCCATCTGCCAGATCAGTTGCGGATCCACCAATGGATTGGTGCCCACAGATGACCCGTTGAGGTGGATGAGGCGGTAGCCGCCTTCGGGCCCGTTGATAGATGCATTTACGCCGGTGGTAGTGGTGCTGACCGTGATTTCAGCGGTGGTGACTTCGAACGGATCGCTGGTCACCTCGTATTCAGCGCTTGTCCATGGCCAGGTATGATCATCACCCACGTAAGTGTTGCCATACACATGCAGACGGTACGTACCAGTCGGAACGCCTGCACGATCGGCCCGATGACCCACCGCCTGCCAGGCGGCCCACCAATGGTGTGTCTGGGCAGCTTCCCACGGGTAGAGGGGATCAGGCGTGTAGGCCGTGATGATGTCATGCAGGGAATCACTGATCACGCGGCCGGCATTGGTGTGGACCTCGATCCACTCTCCATCTCTGCGTTGCTCCAAGACTACACGAGGGAGATCCACAGCCGGGTCTCCACCCGCCCAGATCAACTGTGCGATTCCCTGGACGCGGGGGACGGTAGGATCTGGTTGGGTCTGCGGCTCCACATCCAACGGTATGTAGAGGTCTTCAGGGATATCGGTTGCGGTGGTACCCGCATCCGCTGTGGTGTCTGGCGGTGTCGAAGGTAGTTCGCGATCCGGGTAAGCGGTGTCGGGGAAACGGCCTTCAGCATCCTGGGGTTCGAGGAGTGTAGTCAACAGGTGGGTACTCACCATGTTGAGGTTGCCTTCCATGATGTGCTCACCCTGTAGAGGACCCCATACATTTATGTGGGATTCATACCCACCGACAAGCCAATCTTCGGGGATCAGGAGGTAACCTTCATGGTCCTGTGAGTAGCCCACCGTGAATGCATGCTCGGCGCCGACTTCACTGGCCATGCGGCGTTCGTACTGCTCGGTGAACATCGCCGTAGTCTCGCCTGGGAAGAAGCCAAAATAGGCGTCATCCGTGACGCTGCTGCCATCGGGTTGGAGGATTTCGATTGGACCGATGCGTGCTGCGGTAGTCATGGCTTGCTGACTCGACGGCACAGGCAGAGCAATGGTTCCTTCTTCCAGCCCAAATACGGCGGTGATGACCCATGTGACCATCTCGACCTGCGTGCAGCCGTCGTATGGATAGACGGTTGCGCCGATGGATCCCGCAGCAATCAACGCGTCATCATATCCGCAGAATACGCCCCCGTAAATTGCATTGAATTCATCAAGCGGGGACAGGATCTGACCATCTTCATCGTAGATCAAGCCATCTGAAACCCGGTCTTCATCGTAGTGGGGGTAATACCAGTCGACGGTGCCATTCCGGGTCACCCTAACCGTGTCCAGGTCTTCAGGGATGCTGTGGGTCACGGTTTCGATCTGTACGGCATGGCTGTTCGTGGGGGTGACCTCCCACAGGTCCACGATGGCATCTGCAGCGTACTCGCCGACGGATTCAAGTCGGGCGTATCCTTCATCAGAGCCACGTGGCGAGCTATCGCCACCGGAGCCTTGCCAGTGGGCAACGACAACGGGGGTATCAAAATAGTCCTGAACCACATTTTCGACATGCCCTGTAGAATCAGTCGAAACCAGTGCGTTGTGTGTATCCAGCGTCGTACCGTGCATGCCGAAGTTGAAGAACAGGCCCAACGGGGTTCCATCGGCTGCGTCCACTCGCAGAAGCCAGAGCGTCCCATCCTTCTCCTTGCCGGGCTCCTTGTCGTCCCAGACCTTCAGGTCATCATTTTCACTCCGCCGGTCGCCGTAGACGAGGTCGTCCGGATCCCAATCCTCGGCCACTCCCATCCCGATCGATGCGGGCTCAAGGCGGTCCCATGCGACAAGGGCCGTTTGTTCGAGGGTCGTTGTGAATCGACGGTAGACCTCTTCGTTGTACCAGTCACCGCCGAGGTGAAAAGGGAAGGATTCGGAATAGTTCGCCGGCGCACTGTGGGTGTGGCTGCTGGTCAGGACGATCCGCCCCGCCAGGTCTCGTCCTGTGGCGCGCTCTAGGCGACGTTCCAAGTCGCGAACCATGCCATCAAATGTATAGACGACATCCACCTTGATGATCACCAGATCTTGATCGTCGTTGGTCAGCCAAAGAGCCTTTGCCTGGCTTCTTGTTTGGATGCCAGAACTCGAAGCGAAGGCCACGGTGTAAACACTATCGCGATTGTCTACGGCGCCAGAGGAGCCGAGGTAGTCACAACGGTCACTGTACCCGCCCATGGGTGCGCCCATGGGAAAGTCGATGGGTTGCTCGGCGACACCTGCCTTTGGTGCGCCAGCTTCCAGGTAGACAGCAACCTCGTCACCATGAAGCCCAGTGTCGGAGCCGGTAGCAGTGTCTGTAATCACAGACTCACATTCCCCAAATCGTTCGACCGTGCCCGCCGGGCAACCGCTGTATTCGTCGGCATCGTCATCACTGCCTTTGTCGGATTCGCAACCGAGCAGTAGAGTCAGCAACAGTGAAACTGTAAATACAGAAAGACGCACGGGAGAGCTCCGTTGAGCCGCGATTCTACACCATACCTGCGCTACAATTCCCACATGGAAGCCGACGAATCCCGACGCTTGAGCCCGCAACAGCAGACTGCTCTCAAGCAGCTGCTCATGGGTGCCAGCATCACAAGGCCTACCGCTCAAGTCTGCCAGGGGCGGATTGGGGAGGGGCCGTCTAGCCTGGGTCGGAAAGTCCACGGGCGACGCTCTCGGCGTACCCCTCCACCCACTCCGCCATCAAGTCGAACTCACGCAAAGGTGCGATGTACGTCTCTGAGAGTTGTCTCAACAGGGCGTCGTCGAGTGCAGCATGGTGGAACTCATGTTTAGACTGATGTGGAATTCGTTGGGAGAGCTCAGCCAATTCCTGCGGCGTGGCCGACTCGAGCGCTCGCCGTGCACCCCATCGGCGGACGTAATCAAGGGTCTCGAGAATCTTATCTTTTTCGGGAGAATCCCCACGCTGAACGAGCATTTCCAGCGTTCCCTGTAGCCGGTTGATTTCAGCGCCCAACGGCAATGTCTCCGGATTGCTCTGATTCCGACGACTGCCCACGAGTTCTGTGCGGTTGCTCGGAATCGGTGAATCCAGCGAGCTCTCGTAGGTGCTCCAAAACCGTTCGCGGTTACCGATGTACAGCTCCATCGGTAATACAACCACACGCAGGCCCTGTTCACGCCAGACTCGGAATAGCCGTTCGATGTTTAGGTTTTCGAGAATGACTTGGCGTTGCGTCGTCAGAAAATTTTGCGCATTCTGATGGCCACCCTGATGAATGGATTGAGCATGGAAGGAGCGAATCCATCGGATGGGGTCTCGGACGATGAACATCACCGTCGATGATACGTTTCTCAGTCCCCTGGACACATAGGCTTGCTTTGCGGCAATAAACCCAGCGTTTTCCGGCTGGTTCACAAAGGAAAAACTGAATCCCTCATGGGTCAGAACCCTCCCCTTGCCTTCCGTCTCTTGCGGTTCCAGGTTGAAAGGGGGCATTGCATCGAGGTCCCCTTGATGCTCCGGAGCCAACCGATTGACAAGCTTCACAATCGGCTTGCCAAATACGCATTCGATGTTTGGGGACCGGACCCACATGTTCTGCAGTGACGTCGACATACATTTGCCGAGCCCAGCGTGGATGAAATCGTACTGCATAATGGTCCTTCTCGCGGGGCTCGATGGGTGCACAAAAAGTCCGCCGTCGGACGAAATGGTAACCGTTCTTGGTTGGTCGATACAGAACGTTCATCCGCGGACTCTATGGCGCGTAAATACTGCGACCCACACGGCGAGCCCGAGCGAACACAGCACTCAGGGCGTGATGTACTCACCCTCGATGTAGTAGTCGCACTGGGTTGAGGCATGGGGATCCTCGGGTCCGATCTGCAGAGACTGGCCAGAGGTGAGCAACAAAGTACCCTTGCCCATTGGGAATGGACTGGGGTTTCCGCCGTCGTAGCTGCCGCGGTCGTGAACCAGAAAGGTGTCGCCGTGAATCACCCGCGTCCCATCCACCCAGACGTGACAATTCCCGGGAGATTCACGGGTCGAGAGCGCAATGGTGCGCACCAAGAACGACTTCCCCGCATCCACAGTCATCACCGTCACTTGAGCCCACAACAGCAGACTGCCCTCAAGCAGCTGCTCATGGGCGCCAGCATCACCCAGGCGGCCCAGGCTGCGGGCGTGACCCGTCAGACGGTGAGCGAATGGTGCAACCACCACCATGCCTTCCAGGCCGAATTATCAGAGCGTAGGACCAGTGCGCTCAGGGACGCGCAGCAGCAACTCGAGGAAGCAGCGCTCATGGCCGTGGGTGTGCTCAGTGAGATTGCGCGAGACCCAGCCGTGCCAGCGAGTGTGCGAGTAAAGGCCAGCGTGGCCATCATGGAGCGGTGTGGGGTTTCAGTGTAGACTTTGCAGATGCTCGGCACTTTATCCTCAGCGACTCTCTTTACGCGGCAGGCGGCTCTTGTAGCCAGTGTGATCGGTTTCTTGCTTCTGATACCCACAGCGAACGCAGATAATGATGAAGTGAGTAAATTCGTCGAGGCCACCGAAAAGGGCCTGTCTGAAGCGACCTTGATAAAGATGGCCCGAGCACAGGGCAAGACCTATCGCCTCAGCAATGAAGAGGCCGCGGCCCTCATACGATCCGGTGTCTCGATAGAACTCATCCGGGTATTGACAAGCGGCAAGAGTCCAACATCCTCTGCAATTCGGATGGCCGGCAACGATGGCCCCAATTGGTCCCGCCTGCAAGGGGGTGTTCGGGAGCTGCGGGATGAATACCTCGACTTAGAGCGACTTGAAAATGAAGAAGATGATCCCTTAGGTATTGAGCGTCGACCAACCGAAGACACACGCGACAACTTGGCAGTACTCACCACAACAAAGGGAAAAGGAAAAATGGGGCTCGAGGGTCCCTGGTATGTAGATGGCCACGAGTATTGGACATACGTAGACGGGTATGCCCGAATGGCATTCGCGGTACGAACAGAGGGGCGACTCACGTTGCTGTGCATCTCGATCACGAATTCTGGGGCCTCACAGGTAACGGTGTTCCCCGACATTTTTCGACTTGCAGTCAGTACATGGGAAGGCTTTCAAGAATTACGTGCAATTTCAGCCACAAAAGTTGCCCAAAAAGCACGCAACCGGATGATGTGGGGACAGATGTTTGCAGCTATGACGTCCCAAGCCATAGCAGGGGTTGAACAATCTAATCTCACAAACACTGAAAGGGCCGCAGTTGGTGCTGTGCGAGGATTGAATGACTTTGGCGCCCAAGCTCTGAATTCAACGTTTCAAAATGAATATGCCCGAAGCCTGTCGCTGGCCGAAATGGTACTCCGAGTAAACACTTTGGGTAAAAATCAAAATGTATCGGGTGTCCTTATGTTTGAGCATGACGCCCGACCCGGTCAATCTTTTCGGCTGGTATTTAATGGAATTGATGGTCCCATTGCGATCGACCTCCGAACTCGCGATGAATAACTCCACGACCTGAAGGGCTAAGAGTTGACACCAATTCTGACACCAACGCACACGAACCTCAGCGAACCCCAGCGAACGTCAGACTGACCAAAACGCTGTACACGCGGCCACCCACGAACCAACCTGAACGCCAGCGAACATAGCGCTCAGAACTGTTAATCAGAGGGTCCGCAGTTCAAGTCTGCGAGCGGGAGCCATTCACCACCCGGGGGGTACGTACCCTCCGGGTGGTTTACGTTTGGGGCCTCCAGCGTCTCTGACCGCAGGTACAGGGTCACCCCACCGTCGCCAAGCACGACCTTCTCCATGAGATAGCCGAGGAGCCTCCGCTTCTCCTCCCGGTTCATGAAGGCCATCAGGCCCGTCAGGTCCCGCAGGGCAGCGCGGTACTGCTCGGGGTCCACGCGGTCGGCCTCCAGCCCGTCCTTCTCCCGCTGGAGCCGTGTCAGCCGCCGTACTGCCGGATGACGGAATGGTAGCATGACTTCACTGATGGGGGATCACAAAGCACGGCCCTCAGCTGCTTCAGAAAGAGACTAAATTTTCGTGCTTGTCAGGGCGTCTTCTCCTCCTGTTCTCTCTCAAAGAGTGGCGGCAGCGAAGGGCCATTCAGGCTCACGAGGGTACCTGAAGCCACCGTCCTGAACCCGTTTGCATGGTCGACCTGATCTGGCACATGTTGAGGTCAGATTGTTCAACAAATTCGGTAGCGGTAGCGCGATGCCGTGACATGGTCAGTATGAGGAGAAGCCATGTCTTGGCGAGCATTATTTATCCGTCTGGTTTTGGCTCTTACCTGGCGTTCATCTATTCGACGGATGGCGCGTGGTCTACAGCGCTTCGCCGTGACAGAGAATGACAGTGTCTGGCAGCTGCTCTGGGCAATCTGCCATGTGCGTGCCCCCGAAGTCCGAGCAAAGGTCTTTCAGCATGCCCTCGAAGAAGCACATCACGCCTCGGAATTCGATCGCATAAGTCGGGCTCTCTATTCCCGCTGCCTGATGCGGCCGGTGACGGAACGGAAGTCACTCCTGGACCTCGATTCTGCTCATCCTGTCATGAATTTCATGGCCTACGCTCACGTGGGTGAGAACGATGTGTTTGGCCAGTTTGACGCATACGCAGCGGCGGTTGGTCGGCCAGAAATTCAAGCGGTGTTCAATGACTCCAAGCTTGATGAGCGAGGTCATGCAGGCCTGACTCTTCAGCTGTGTCGCCGTGCAGCACCATCTCTATCTGCAGCGAGGAAGGCTATTTTCAAGGTTCGTCTGAGGAGGGCCTATGATGACTGGCTGCGCTTTTCGAAGCACCTGGGGGAGTTCACCTCAGGAGTTATCTTGTCGGTACTCTACTTGACCCTGGGGTTGTTGGCAGTCACCAGACGAGGTGAAGCGAAGATGCCGCAGATGGTGCGTAGGGCTCCATGAATGTTCTCGGGATCTCTTGCCAGGGTGAACAGTCCAGTGTGGCCCTGATGGTTGATGGTGAAATTGTCAGCATCTCTGCTGAGTCACACCACAGTCGGCAGCGCAGTGATCACACATGGCCCGCGATGGCCATTGGGTTCGTCCTCTCCGAAGGTGGACTTCGACGGGAGGATGTGGACTGGGTGGGCTTGGATGGGGAAGCACACATTCGGTTCTCTCGGGTTTTGTCTTCGACGCTAAACGCTCCCTTCCCAAGCGGTGTTTCATCTTTTGTAGCGACCATGCGAGATTGGATCGGGGGCCGACTTTGGGCGAGAGAAACAGCGAGTAAGCACCTCGACATTCATGGGTCTCGTGTGCGGTCATTCTCTCATCACAAAGCGTTGGCTTGGGGTGCGTCAGTGATGGCTGGGCTGCCTCACACGGATGTCTTGGTGGTGGATGCACAAAGTGAATGGTCAGCAGCATCGACGTGGCAGGCAAATGTACACCTCAGCCCCTCACTGCAGCAGATGATGGATGTCCCTTATCCCCACAGTCTGGGTCTGGTCGTCCAGGCTCTGTCTGTGTGGTTGGGTGTAGAGCCTCAGTCTCCGTGGGCCATGATGTCAATGCTAGCTCAGTGGGGTCAGCCCAACTACGCCGACCTGTTTGAAGTGATGCTGCCTCCGCACCCCAGTGGCGGCTACACGTTGGCTGAGGGATGGATCCGTCCCGAAAAGCTGGCCTGCTTCGACCAGGAATCGGTGTACACACAACGATGGCTTGACGCCCTGGGGGTGGCTAGGGATTGTCGAGACCCCTGGGACTTTACAGACCCAAAAAATCAACGCTATGCCGATATGGCTGCAAGTCTACAGTCGGTCGTGTTTAGGCGGGTTTTGGATTTGGTCAAGGTGACCCAGTTGCGGTCCAAGTCGACACACCTTTGTGTGGTGGGTCCTCTCTTCGAAGACAGCGCTCTGTCGAGGGTTTTGATAGAACAGGGGCCCTATGCTGATGTCTTCTTGTCCGGGCTCCCCTCGAGTGAGGTTGGTGCGGTTGGTGCGGCATGCTTGGCGTGGTCGGACAGGGAATTGCCTAGGCTGAGGAGTGAGTGGGCTGTTGGAGAAGATGAACAGCTATCGATCATGGTTCCGCACCTGAATGTCAATCGCTGGGCCCGCTTTCGGAGTCGTGGTGCCGCGGAGCCTCCAGGGACCGAATTGAGTCTGAGCACTGGATTTGATGAACATGTCTGTAGTCAGATAGTTCTGGAGTTGTGCGACGGTGGCCCTGTGGGCTGGTTTGATGGGCGCAAGATGTTGACCCAGAGACCCGATGATGTGGCCGTCATCTTGGGAGATCCAACCGACTATAGAGTTCATCGACGGGTGGTAGATGAAATGCGGGGAGGACTTGGATTTGAGTCTTCTATTCTCTGGGTCTTGGAGGAAGACGTGCAGGCCATCTGTCCTTCTGCGCGTTTGGATTTGCCTTCGGTGCGAGAAGGTCGGACTGCTGTGCCGCTATCGTCGGATTACATCGATGCTTTGTCCGGTGAGAATAGTCGGATGAGCGACGTTCAAATCGTCGTAATTGATCCTGAGGTCTACCCTCGCCGAGCGGCCATACTTCAGGGGATGAAAGCTAGGCGAGGACTGGGTGTGTTGTGCGCTACGCCGATGTCTGAGCACGGACTGCCTGCCGCAACATCGGGGATGGCTGCGTTGCTATTTTTTGCTCATTCATCGCTCAATACCATTCACATTGGGGACATGTTTTTGTCCAAGAGGAGGCCCGATGAGTGCTCACCAAGCGCCACGGAATAGAGACGGGATTTTGGGGCAGAGTTTTCAGACTGTTCTCGCGGTTTTTGGTGCACTTCGTGCCAATAAGATGACACTCGCCATACCTCTGGTGGTCGTGCTGCTGTTGCTGGCTGGTGTGCTGGCAGTGTTGGCGTTGGTGCCCGCTATAAGCCCCTTTGTCTACCCGCTGCTGTGAGCAAAGTAAACGAGCCCAAAGTCAACATTTTAGCCAGCCTGCTGGCTGGATGTATGGTGCTCCTGGTGTTGGGCGGAGCGACGCTGTGGGGTCTGGAGTGGTGGGTAGATCGTGCGGCTTGGTTTGTGGATCCGTCTTGGTATCGGCTGGAGGAGGGGGAGCGTGTCTCGTTAGGATGTCAGCGTTTTCGACCGACTACCTTTTCAAGGCAGCCGGCACCGGGAGTGACTCGGATTCTGGCCCTGGGGGGATCGACAGTCTTTGGCTTTCCTTCTCGGCCAGTCGGTGACCAGCCGCTCACGGAGAATATTCACGGCGTCATAGGAGTGGTACAGAAGGCGCTGGATTCAGAGTGGCCGAGACAATTTGAAGTCGTGAATTTGGGCATCAACGGTGGGGGAATCGTTGATACTGAGCGGCTGCTGCGGCGAGCTGAGGCTTGGGGGGCCTCGGCCCTCATTGTTTATGATGGAAACAATGAGTTCCTTCCAGTTCCTTCTCAGTTTTCCGCTGAGCTATGGGGCTATGCATTGTATAGACAGCTCTCGGTGGCCCTTCCTCGGCCCACAACATCTCCTGGGTATGTGGGCCCTGCGGCCCATGGAAGCCCGGCCCACAAGAAGGCCATATTGTCGCTCTTTGAGGACAAGCTGAACGCTGTGATCGACCTGGGTCTATCGGCGGCATTGCCGGTGGTTGTCTCTACGCAGGCTGTGAATCGTATTGATGTGGATCCGAACTGGAGCACGAGCGGGGATGAGCAGCACCTCGCTGTCAGTAGAACGTTGTCTGAGACTCAATTGACTCGAGCCATGGAGGCGTCTCCGACATCCGCTGACTTGTTGTGGGAGCGTGGGCGGCGCGAGGTGGACTCTGAGATGGACTGGTTGCAGGCGGCTGTGGATCACGATGGACTGCAACTTCGAGCTGGGAGTGAGATCAATGAGATCATTCGACACGTTGGGCGGCGTGAGGGTGTGACGTTGATAGATGCTGCGGCAGTAGTTGCTGATACCGAGCATGTGGGCGGGCTGTTCTATGATTGGGTACACCCCACACCAAAAGGGGCCGAGATTATCGGGCGCTTGTTGTTGGAGGGATTGGCACAAGCGGAGGTCATTCCATTTACACCTCAACATGTTGAGCAAACTCGACCCCCACAGGATGACCTAGATGAGGGTGTCCTCCGATCAGCCCGATCATGGCTTCAGTGGGCGTGTGTCCGTCAGCATGACCCGGAGGTTCGACTGACCGCTGCACGCTCTCTGTTGGATTCTCTGGGCTCAGAGACAAGTGAGGCAGTAGCATCGGAACGGGACGCAATTCTAAATGTCATATCGTCCTGGGGAACACGTGCTGACATATCCGATGAATATCGAGAGCGATTGTCTCAATTACATCCATGTCTGGAACTTCAGCTGCAGCGATGAGGTCGAGCGGCGCTTAATTCTCTCGGCGTCCACGGTGGGTCATTTGGCCCACAAATGTACGCACACCATGTGTCAATAAACACGCTCTGTTTTCTCTATGGAACATGAATTGCTGAAGCCTTGAAGGTGCAGATGATCTCGATCAGTGTTCGTGCTGATCTGGATGTAATTGGGGTGGATTGGTGAAGATAGGGGCCCTATCTACCCGGCTCAGTTCGACGAACATAGCTTTGTCAGGCCTCAAATATTTCGCTTGGCATGGGATTTGCAGTCTGGCTCGACACACCCCCAAGGGACCCTTTGATGAAAAGAAGCTGCTACCCGCAACGAATGCTAATGACAGCCTGTATCGGCGTGATGGTCAGTGGCTGTGGCGTGTCTTCCGCTGGTCGAGCACCGCGAACTGATGGCCAGGCCCTCTTCGAAACCTGTGTTCCTTGTCATGGCACACAAGGTGGAGGCAAGGAAGCCGTAGATGCACCCGCTGTGGCTGGTCTGCCGGCTTGGTATGTGGTGAAGCAGCTCGAGAAATTTGCAGATGGACGAAGGGGTGCTCATCCAGATCATCCAGCCGGCCTGCGGATGCGTCCGATTGGCCGCAGCCTTGAGGGTGACGTCGAGCGACAAGCTGTAGCCCAGTGGGTTGCGAAGTTGACACCTCCTCCACTCGGGCCCACCGAGGGGGGTGATGTAGCGCTTGGCTCCCAACTTTTTGCAGCGTGTGCTGCTTGTCATGGGCGAGGACGCGAAGGCAACAAGGTCATGGGAGCTCCGGGTCTCGTGGGAATGGCCCCCTGGGTTTTCAACAATGCGTTGGATGCATTTTCAGCGGGACACCGTGGTGGTGCGAAGGATGATCCGAAGGCTCAGGCCATGCGTGCCATGACAGCGGCGGTTTCCACACCGCTCAATCGCCAGGCTGTGCTCGCCTATCTGTCGACCATTCAAAACCAAGAAAAGGAGTAGGTAATGGGACATCTAATCAATACCCGGCCCGATGATTTAGCGGCCTTAGATAGAGCTTTTTGGGGAACCATTATCGGTACGGTCGCCTTTGTCTTTGTAATCAGCGTGTACGCGTTCTGAGGTCTGAATGGGCACGTTGTTTCCCGAGGTAGCATCCTCTTATGCTGGGGATATTGATGGACTGATTTGGCTGATCACCTTCGTGGTCGGGTTTTGGTTCTTCATTGCTCAAGGCATTTTGTTTTGGTTCTTGTTCCGGTATCGACAGGGGGCAGCACCAAAGGCGGCCTACATCACAGGAACAGAGCCTAAGCTGAAGCGCTGGGTGAACATCCCGCATGGGTTGGTCATCGTGTGTGATGTCGTATTGATCTTTGGGGCCCTGCAGGTCTGGGACAAGGTGAAGATGACGTTGCCCGAGGCCCATCAAGTCATTCGAATAGACTCGCAGCAGTGGGCCTGGACATTCACCCATCCTGGACCGGATGGAGTCCTGGATACACTGGACGATATTCGGACTGTAGACGAGCTGTACTTAGAGAAGAACAAGATCTACCATTTTGAGCTTGGCTCAGCGGATGTCATTCACAGTTTTAGTGTCCCTGCGTTTCGCTTGAAACAAGATGCGGTCCCAGGTCGAACCATTCGAGGATGGTTTGAGCCCACCAAGCTGGGCACATTCGATATTCAATGCGCTGAAATCTGTGGTCTCGGCCATGGCTTTATGGCCGCCCAGCTGATTGTGCAGACCGAGATCGAGCACGAAGACTGGGTGGCCAGCTTTGGTGCGCAAGCCGTGAGGCAAGGAGAGTGAGCGTAACAACTTCGGAAATCGAACGGTCACATTCTGCGGATCACCATTCTGGATTCTGGAACACCATGTTCAGTACGGACCACAAGGTCATTGCCAAGCAGTACCTCTTTACGGGTATGGCCATGGCCGTGGTGGGCGGTTTCCTGGTCTACGTTTTGCGAATGCAGCTCGCATATCCAGGAGAATCTGTACCGGGCTTCGGGACGGTGACACCACATGCTTACAACGCATTGGTGACCAATCACGGCACCATCATGATCTTCTGGGTTGCGATGCCGGTACTCATCGCTGCCATGGGGAATTTCCTGATTCCGCTAATGCTTGGCTGTGATGACATGGTCTTTCCTCGGCTCAATCGACTGTCTTTTCAGATCTTCTTCTTGAGCGCTGTGATTATGGTCGTGTCACTGCTGCTGGCGGAGGGGGGCTTTGCTGGTGCATGGACGGCCTATCCGCCGCTATCGACGGAGTCGGTCTACTCTCTACAGAAGTGGTCGCCATCGCTTTGGTTGTTGGCCGTTGCTCTCGAAATTGTCGCATTCCTGATCGGTGGAATCAACTTCATCGTTACCGCCCTTAATGCGCGTGCTGAGGGCATGACCATGTGGGATCTGCCGATTGTGGTTTGGATGATTGTGATAGCCAGCGTGTTGTTTATGGGCTCGGTTGGGCCACTTGTCGCAGGCGCAGTGATGCTGCTTATGGACCAACTCTTGTCCACGGGCTTTTATGACCCGACTCGTGGAGGAGACCCCATCCTCTGGCAGCACCTATTCTGGTTCTTTGGCCACCCAGAGGTCTATGTGCTGCTGCTGCCCGCATTTGGGGTGGTGGTTGAGGTCGTTACCGTTTTTAGCCGCAAGAAGCTCTTTGGCTACAAGATGATTGTGTGGGCTGCAATCTTGACCACCATTCTGTCCTTCTTTGTATGGGCCCATCATCAATTTGTTGCGGGTATGGACCCGAGAATGGCGAATGTGTTCTCGGTGACGACACTGTTGATCTCTATACCAGTCGCCGAAATGCTCTTCTTGATGATCGCCACCCTTTATCGGGGGTCCATCAGGTTTAATGTGCCCATGTTGTGGGCGCTGTCATTTGTATCAGCGTTTCTCTTTGGCGGAGTCACCGGTATTTTTCTGGGCTCCAGTGGTTCTGATATCTACCTTCACGACAGCTACTTTGTGGTGAGCCATTTTCACTACACTGTGTTCCCCATCACCTTCCTTGCTGGGATGGCTGGCCTTACGTTCTGGTTTCCGAAGATGTTTGGTCGAGTGCTTGACCCACTCCTCGGTAAGATTCACTTCTGGGGGACCTTCGTTACCTTTAATATGGTCTTCTTGCCGCTAATGGCGCTCGGAATTGCCGGTCAGCACCGCCGAATTTACGACTACAAGCTCTTCACTGAACTGAGCACGCCCATGCTGCAGGATCTGAGGATTTTAGCGACCCTATCTCTGGTGGGACTCATTGCTGTTCAGCTGGTTCTAGTGGTCAACATCATCATCACGCTCCGTAGACCCATCATGACCGACCCCAATCCTTGGCGGTCGAACACGTTGGAGTGGGTCGCTGCATCACCGCCCCCGCACGGGAACTTCCCTGAGCTCCCGAAGGTCTACAGGGGGCCGTATGAGTACAGCCATCCTGATTGTGACGAGGACTTTTGGCCACAGCATTTAGCTCCTGAGGAGGTCGCATGAGGCCTATCGCAACCACGCGAAGTGCAACCGGCATTCCTACAGGTCGCTTGGCCATATGGTGGCTTATTGTTTCAGAAATAGTGATCTTTGGTGGCCTTTTGGCTGGCTACATCGCCCACCGTATCGGTCATCCTGAATGGGCCGAGATGGCTTCACACACCAAGCCGATCGCAGGTGGGCTCAACACCATGGTGCTATTGACGTCCAGCCTTGCTGCCGTTTTGGCTCACCACGCAGCGGAAAATGGGGATGGTAAGAAAGCGGCTAAGCTGCTGTATGCCACTGCTGGTGGTGGGCTCGTCTTCTTGATCGTCAAGTCTATCGAGTGGAGTGTCGAGATTTCGGCGGGCTACACCATCGGTGCCGGTGGTTTTTGGGCCTTCTATTACACAGCTGCGGGGCTTCATGGTGCCCACGTTGTCGCTGGCATGATCGCCATGCTCATTGTGGCCCGTGATGCCCGAAAGGGAATCGAATTGCAGCGGGTAGAGCTGGTTGGCTTGTACTGGCACTTTGTCGACATCGTGTGGATTTTCCTCTTTCCACTCCTCTACATCGCGAGGTGAAGCATGGGTGCTCATGGTCCCAAGCACTACATTCGAATTTACTGGTTGCTCATGTTCCTTTTGGCTGTGAGTGTACTCGGTCCCATGCTCGAAATTCGATGGCTGACTCTCATTACAGCCTTCGGGGTGGCAGGCATAAAGGCTGTTTTGGTGGCCAAGCACTTCATGCATCTCTCGGATGAGAAGCGCTGGATTACACAACTGTTGTTGTTGGCTGTAGCCATGATGGCGGTACTCTTCATCGGGGTTGCTCCGGACATCATGGAACATGATGGATTGCACTGGGAGCATCATGTCCAGCCCTCGACAGACCAGACAGAGGGAGGGCACTGATGCCGTCGATGACTTCCGCTTCAAGACCTGGGGATCTTCGAATATCTAGCCCCGTGGCCGCCATGTGGATCTTCATGTTGGTCGAGATGATGTTCTTTCTGGCCCTGGTCAGTGCCGCGAGTATTGTTCATGCGGGCGCGGGAAGTGACTGGGCTGGAGAGGCTTTTCACGGGCTCGGTCGGCCGATTCAACTGCTGAATCTCTGCTGCCTTCTGTCGAGTGGTGTGCTGGCTCTTATGGCCCGCTTTGTACTGCTCCGGGACCGATCCTTGGGACTTCGGCTGCTGTACAGTTCACTCGGCTTGGGGCTGATCTTTGTTGGTATACAAGGTGTTGAGTGGGCTGAACTTCTGGCGTCGGGAATCAGCCTTCAGTCGACTCGGCATGCCGGATTTTACTACCTCATAGTTGGCTCTCACGCCCTCCATGCTGTGGCTGGCATACTCTTCTTGGGCTGGCAGATTCGTGGAGTTGGTCGACAAGAGTCTCCCCTTTCTGTCCTTGATGCCGCACTGATGTTCTGGGGACTTGTTGTGTTCATCTGGCCTGTTTTGTTTCTGACTGTGTATCCGTGATGGCCATACTGTTGGTCATGGTGTCCGAAGCAGCAGCGTGCTCGGTGTGCTTTTCTGCTACTGAGAACACCCGTGGGGTGTACCTGGGAACCACCATCCTGATGTCTCTGGTTCCCCTTCTATTCTTTGGACTCACCGCGCATATGGTGTGGTCCCGTCGAGCCAGCATGCCTGGCGCAGCCCACCTGGGCGATGGTGTTGATTATGGAAAAGGATGACTCTGTCGACGTAATGGAGAGGCCATACAAGACGCTCTATGAGCCGTTCCGTATTCGGTCCATCGAGTCTATCCCGAATCCTTCGCGTACAGATCGTGAAGCGGCAATGTCACGTTCATACTTGAACCTGTTTGGTCTGACCACCGACGAGATCATCATCGATCTGCTCACAGACTCCGGGACCGGGGCCATGAGTATCAAACAGTGGGCTGGAATCATGTTGGGTGATGAAACCTATGCAGGCAGTAGATCGGGTGCTCATTTCGTACAGTCCATTCAGGGTGTCACAGGGCACGCTCATGTTTTCCCGGTTCATCAGGGTCGTGCTGCGGAGCGAATCCTGATGGCGTCGATGCTGAAGCCTGGAGACCGGGTGATCAGCAATACCCACTTTGACACGACCCGAGCCAACGTGGAGCAAGTCAGCGCATCCGCCATCGATTTACCATGTGTCCCCAGCACAGATCCAACCGAAGTGCAGCCCTTCAACGGCAATATTGACCTTGACCGACTGTCAGCAGAACTCGACCGGGGTGGTGTCGCATTGGTGATTATCACGATCACCAATAATGCCGCGGGCGGCCAGCCGGTGAGCATGGGTAATCTCGAGTCGGCCCGAGAACTGTGTCAGGCCCATCAGGTTCCCCTGTTCCTGGATGCGGCTCGATTTGCAGAGAATGCATGGTTCATTCAGCAGCACGAACCTGGCTTTCGGGACTGGAGCATTCGTGAGGTGGTGGGTTGCATGTTTAGCTTGGCTGACGGGTTTACCCTTAGCGCCAAGAAGGACGGCATGGCCAACATCGGAGGTGTGTTGGCAACTCAATCCGCAGCACTGGCGGAGACCTTCAGAGGTCAACTGCCAATTGGCGAAGGCCACCCAAGTTACGGTGGCCTCTCTGGTAGAGATCTGGAAGCCGTAGCGATCGGTATCAAGGAGGCCATGGACCCTGCATATTTAGCGTACAGGGCTCGGTCCGTAGCCTATCTGGCTGAAGGTCTGAAGGCTGTTGGTATGCCGATTGTGGAGCCTCCAGGTGGCCATGCAGTGTTTGTTGATGCTGGCAAGATTCTGCCACACATTCCTCCGGAGCAATTTCCAGCCCAGGCCTTGGGGCTATCTTTCTATCTGGAAGGTGGGGTCAGAGGTGTGGAAGTCGGGTCCTTGATGTTTCCTGGGGCAGATCGAGAGTTGTTGCGTCTTGCGATGCCGAGGCGAACATATACCCAGGCGCATATGGATTACGTGGTTGAGGTGGCTGAGCGAGTGTTGCAGAATGCCGGTGACTTGAGAGGCGTGAAGATATTGACCGCACCAGCTGCTCTGCGTCACTTCACCGCAAAATTGGCGTGGGCATAGGTAGGGGTGTGTCATATGAAACATCATAGTGTGACGCTGATATCCGGGCCCGCCAATTGGCTATAAAAAATCAACAAAAACAGATGTATAGCCAATAGATGCCAGCTTGGTACGGGTCTTGCTTACGGCATAGTAAGGAGTCATCATGTGTCATCTAATAGCGCCTTGCCCCTGCTCTCGTCCTTGCGACAGCGCTCCTCGCCATGGCGAGCTGATGGGTCACGGTGACATGGTTCGATTTGAAAAAGGTGAAGTCTTGTGGTCACCTGGCTCGCAAGCGACCTGGCTGGGAGTTGTGTGTGTTGGTATCCTCAAGCTCACTCGTCCTACTAAGGTCTTTACAGATGTGGTTGTGGACCTGGTCGAGAGGGGTCGTATGTTTGGCGAAGAAGCATTGGTTCGGGGTGCTGAGAGGCCCTGGACTGCGACTGCTATTTCTTCCGGTCGTCTGATTAAGCTCGAAGGCGGAGTGGCTCGTCACCAGTTGCAGCAGCCAGGCAATCAAGCGCTCATGGAGCACATGTTCAGCGTGATGGTGGAGCGGTCGCAGAATTTTCGACATCGTTTTGGCGATATGACTGAGGGTGCGGTTGGGACGAGATTGGCTCGCATAATCCTCAGACTTGCAGATCGGGTTGGCTTGACAGATTCTCGAGGACAGTTCATCCCAATTCGGCTCACTCGGTCTGAATTGGCAGGGTTTCTTGCGTGCAGAGAAGAGACGGTGATTCGCCACATGTCACGATGGCAAAGAGAGGGGGTGGTGCTGACCACGCGGGAAGGCATGGTGCTGCAAGATCGCAGCTCATTGGAATACGAGGCTGGAATGGTTGGCAATATGATGGTTCGGTAGCAGTGGGGCGCTACATTGCGCTGGAAAACTGGCCTGCACCCCCATACGCATCGAATGCTTGTGCGACTAATCGGGCCATCATTGGCTCGTGTATACGTACCAATGTGTTGTTCATCGAGACACCATCGGTTTGTGCCAGCTGACCTAAGCGCTCTATGCTCGACGCGTACTTTCTACGGATCTGAGGATTCAGATCGACCCGCAGTTGGCACATTGCCTGTTCGATGAAATGGGACCTAATCTTGTCTTCATTGCTCATCACGTGGCCTCGGACACCATCTTGATCCTTGTACCAGTGGGCAAGCTTGCTTGGGTTTTGCCAGTAGACATCGTTGACCTGAGAGATAGCGCTGGGTCCCAGGCCAATCATATGGGTTGCCGACTGCGTGGTGTAGCCCATGAAGTTTCGATGAATCTTAGGTGCAGAGTACAGCGGGTCGCCTGGACGGGCGAAGTGATCCATGCCGACCATTTGAAAGCCTTCACTCAGCAGCAAGGATCGTCCAGCAAGCTGAGTTTGTATTCGTTCAAGGGAGTCGGGCAGCGTGGAGGGGTTGAATAAGGCTTGGTTAGGCTTGAGTTCTGGCAGGTGTGCGTATGCGAACAGCGCAACTCGCTGGACTTCCCATTCAGTGACCATTTTCAGCGACTCCAAGACACTTTTACGGTCTTGGTTTGGGAGCCCACACATCAAATCGACCCCGACGGAAAAGCCATACTCGAGACTGATCTTGATGATCTCGCCCACCGACTGGGGTTGTTGAGGTCTTCGTACGGCTTGGAGCACGGCGGGGTCTAAAGACTGCACACCGAATGAGACGCGATTGAAGCCTAACGAGCGCAGATGCCCGATCCGTTCTGGGTCCACGGAGCTTGGGTCAACCTCGATTGAAGCCTCGGATGCAGGAGCCCAGTCAAAACGGCTGGATAGAATATCCATCAATTGCGTCAGCTGGTCATTTGTCAGCCAGGTGGGTGTTCCTCCGCCTAAATGTACACGGTTGATGGGAGTAGACTGGCGAGGAATAGGCAATGCCGCGAGGTGGTCTCTAAGGGTTTTTAGATACCGATCACCAGCAGCCTTCCTTCGGGCAACGACCATGTTGCATCCGCAGTAGGTGCATTGGTCTTCACAGAAGGGAACGTGGACATACAACTCGATTGGACCATTTATTTTTTGTAATGCTTGAACCCTTATTTTTTGCGATACCGTCCCCCAGTGAGGGACGGTGGGGTAGCTGGTGTACCGGGGTACGGATTGGTTCCATTTGAGGAGTTCTTTTGGTGTCATAACGGTTACCTTTCTGAGGAACTCTGGGCGCTACCCAGGTATCATATAGGGAGTACAAATCTCATGCCAGAAGAGAAGCATAAGGTAGGTGAGTGGCACCTCAGTCCGGAGATGGCCGCTAAGATCGATGAGTTAAGACGCTACATCGGTTTTGGTGCCACCGAAGAGGCAACGCTCAAGGAATTCTCGGTTGTAGCTGAACCTGGCTTGGTTTCAATATCGGATCACTTTTACGATCGGATCCTACACTTTCCTGGTGCCCGTGGTGTGATCAAGAGTGAAGAGCAAATCTCTCGCCTCAAGCGCACACTCGTTGATTGGCTGCAGGAGCTGCTTGGGGGGCCATGGGATGAGCAGTACTGCTGCCGTCGTTTACGTATCGGCCAGCGCCACGTCCAGGTTGGCCTTGAGTCACAATATATGTTCGGAGCCATGAGTGTGGTGCGAGATCAGCTATGGCAGCTGGGACAGCGACTGGAGTTTCAGAATGTGTCGGGTCTGTGGGGCGCGCTCACCAAGGTCACAGATTTTGACCTTGCATTGATCACCATGTCATACATGGAGGTCTCAGAGCTGGAAGCCTTGAGAACGTTGCAAGATTTGATGATCAAGAATTTGCCGGTCGTGGTCTTGTGCTTGGATGAGGGCAATTGTGTGACCAATGCCACCAACATAGTCGAGGCAGGCCCTACGGTCGGCCTCCATATAGATGACACTCTTCCGACCGATTTGGCGAATGCGGTCGACATTAATTCTCTCATCGCCCAAGCACACATCGGCGGTGAGGTTCTTCGCTTTGGGGACATTCGCACCGAGAGTGGTCGCCACTTCCAGTTCACCATTGTTCCAGTTGCCCATGAGAAGATGCATTCACTGGTCCACCTCGAAGAGGTGACATCGATTATCGAGGCCGAGGTTCGCGTGGCTCATGCAGAAGCGTTGGCCCGTGTGGGAAGTATGGCTGCAAACGTGGCACACGAGATTCGCAACCCTCTGGCGGCTATCTCCGCCACCCTACAGGTCATATCGGCCGGGATGCCCAAGAAAGACCGCCGTGTAGATGTGCTGGCCAAGATTGATGATCAGATCAGTCGTCTGAACCGGCTGGTCACAGATTTGCTCGTGTACGCTCGACCCTTTGAGCCCGATATGGGCTGGGTGTGGACAAACGACGCGGTTTCTGAGGCGATAGAGCTCGCAGGGGTCGTTGGGACTATTGAGGGCCCAAATGTGGAGTTGTGGGCGGATAAAACGGCCTTGGTTCAGGTGCTCGTCAACTTGATTCAGAATGCATCGGCAGTGGCTAGCAACATCTGTATTCGCACAGGTTCAGGGTGGGTCGAGGTCGAAGATGATGGGCCTGGCATCGTGACAGATATGGGTGAGCAGATTTTTGAGCCCTTTGTGACCACCAAGGCGAAAGGTACGGGCCTGGGTCTCGCGATTAGCCGAAATCTAGCAAATGGAATGGGGGCGGAGCTGACTCTCGCCGAAGGGCCCACTCGGTTTCGGCTCACTTTTAGAGAAGCTGGTGCTTGTTGAGTCGATACCGTAGTGCGTAGCGAGATATGCCAAGCAGTCGGGCCGCTGCAGACTGGTTTTGATTTGTTCTCAGCATGGCCTGAATCAATAGGCTCTGTTCCAGGGCTTTGAGGTTGATGCCTTCAGGTGGCAACACATAGGACTCAGCATCTTGGCTCGGTGGCAGAGACTCGCCATATCGGATCTCAGAGGGCAGGTGCTCGAGCCCGATGGCTGTTTCGGCTTCCAGGATCATAATGCGCTCGATTACATTACGAAGCTCCCGGACATTGCCGGGCCAGTTGTATTCGCTCAATTTCCTCATCGCGTCCCCAGACACATTTCGGATCTGTTTTCGATACTCTCGGTTGAAGCGTTGTACAAAATGGTCGATCAATAGAGGAACATCTTCTCGTCGTTCTCGAAGCGGAGGAACGGTGATCTGGATGACTTTTAGACGGAAGAAGAGATCCTGCCTAAATTTGCCTTCTGAAACAGCGTCCTTGAGGTCACGATTGGTGGCTGCAATGACGCCGGCATTGAAGTCGAGGAATCGTGTTCCTCCGACTCTTCGAAAGGACCGGTTCTCCAGGGCGCGCAGGAGTTTTGCCTGTACGACTAAGTTCATTTCACCGATTTCATCTAAGAAGATGGTCCCGTGTTTTGCTTCCTCGAAGATTCCGCGCTTCTGGCTTCGAGCATCGGTAAAGGCTCCTCGTTCGTGACCGAAGAGCTCCGACTCCACCAGATTCTCGGGCAAGCTTGCACAGTCTACCTGCATCAAGGGGCCTTGCTGGCGTGTACCCCGCTTGTGGATGCTGTTCGCGACGACGTCTTTTCCTGTGCCGGACTCGCCGGTCAATAAGACTGTAGGGGCCTCTACCTGCTCCAGTCGCGTTAGGGTCTCGAACAGTGCGAGCATGGACGGGGCTTGACCGACCAGGTCGCCGTAGGCTCGGGTTGGTATCGTCTCGGTTGGCTTTACCTCAAAGCATTCCAGGGCGCTGGAGATCGCCTTAGCGACCTCAACAAGATCAAAAGGCTTGGAGAGGTACTTGGCGGCACCGAGACGTGTAGCTTCCACGGCTGTGTCCACCTCGCCGTGGGCGGTCAGGATGAGGACCGGTACATTGTACCCCTGTGCTCGAATCGCGCGAAGCAGCTCGAGACCGGACATGGTGGGCATGCGCAAGTCTGTGAGCACGAGATCGTGAGGAGCCTGCTCAAATTTGGCGAGGGCCTCTTCTCCATTTGTGGCGGTCTCGACGCTGAACCCCAGGCCCCGAAGGTGCTCGGTGAGAGACCAGCGGATTAGTTCTTCATCGTCACAGACCAGTATCCGTTGTGTCATCGATGTCTCGGTTGAGAGTATGCGGTCGTCCATAGGTTTGAACGACATACCTTGCAAGGATTGGGCCATACTTGTGACCGGTAAAAGTGCGATGGGTGGAGCAATAGTGTGCCATTTGGCACAGGATGGTGTGTCATTTAACACATTATTCAGGCGGACTCGGTTCGAACGTACTCAAAGTCAACCTCAGTACCCCGGATACCTTTAGATGGGGCAGCTATCCAAGCAGCCATTTGACCAGGCTCCAGTACCGGATGGGCCATGAGGGTTTCGATCCATTCATGGTCTTCTGCCGACGGTAGCCAGTCGTCTTTGCGGTTCTCGAACCCTTGATCGGTGAGCATGGCTCCGTTGGGGTCGAAATTGTACATTGCATACATGCCTTGGCGGCGGTTGAAGCGTTTATGAGGCAGCGTGAAGCGGAAGTCGAAAGCTGAGTCCTTCAGGACTCGATTGATTCGTCGAATCACCCCTTTGCAATCGCCGATGTAGTCATCTCGAAGTTGCTCATTGATGGCTAGGCGCGCAGGGAAGCGAGCATCGACCAGTTCATTGTCCACCACCTGTGGCAGTGTGACCCAGGAGTCGAGTAGATGGTGGTCAGTGTAGCGTTTGTTTTCTTCCCAGCGGCCCTTTAGGCCGGAGGCAAAGTACTCGCTGGCATTTGTGGACACCTCCGAGCCAAAGAGGTCTAAGCAATACGAGAACCAGTGGTTAATAAAGCGTTGAATGAGCTCCAATGGGATACCGCCCCCGACTGTTGGATCGGCATTTGAATCTTTCTCCATCAGCTCTACAGTTCGCTTGACGATGCGTGCCAGCCCAGTCTCTCCGACAAACAGGTGGTGGGCCTCTTCGGTGAGCATGAAACGACAGCTTCGAGAGAGCGGGTCGAAGGCGCTCTGGGCCAACGCACCGAGCTGGTATTTTCCATCTCGGTCCGTGAATGCGGTGAAGCAGAAGAATGAAAGCCAGTCTTTGCAGGGCTGGTTGAATGCCTCTAGCAACCTGGGCTTGTCGGGATCTCCTGATCGTCGAGCGAGAAGAGTGTCGGCCTCGTCGCGTCCGTCTTTGCCGAAGTGTGCGTGCAACAAGTACACCATTGCCAGTAGGTGTCGCGCTTCCTCCACGTTTACCTGGAAGAGGTTTCGGCAGTCGTAAAGAGAGGGGGCAGTGGCGGCCAACCAGCGCTGCTGCTCCACCGATGCCGGCTCGGTATCGGCCTGAACTACGATGAGTCGTTGAAGCTGGTGTCGGTATTCACCGGGCACTTCTTGCCAAGCCGGTTTACCTGCATCGTCTCCAGCTGGAATCACTCTGTCTGGTTCGGGGTCTGCCAGGAAGATGCCCCAGCGGTACTCGGGCATCTTTACGAAGCCATAATTGGCCCAACCACCGGGCTCGGTAGATGTTGCGGTGCGCAGGTAGACATCATTATTCTTGAACACCTGTGGCCCTACATCTGACCACCAGTTCAGAAATGCGGGGTGCCAACCATCGAGGGCCTTCTTGAGACGCCGGTTGTCGGACAATGACACATTGTTTGGAATACGCTCTGTGTAGTTGATCTGTCCCATGAACTTGACTCCGCTATGTGAGGTTTTGCTCAACAGATAGTTCATTATGTGGTGGATCGAACTTGATTTCTCCAAGGGTCATGATCTGTGTCATCTTTCCTGATGGTTTGGGATGAACATCGGTGCTCAATGGGCCAAAAGACTGGGTATGCCCAGAAACGTTGTGCTGACGTGGGCTGTTGCGCTGAGCGAGAGGAGGAGATGTGCGACGAAGCCTTTATCGCATCATCCTTTCGGTTTTGTTGGCGGTCTATCTTTCAGTGAGTGTGGCGAGTGTATCCAAGAGCACAGTCTTGGGTAAGGCGATCTATCGGAAGGTTGGGTGGGTCACCCAGTCGCTGTGCCTCTGGCAGAATTGGGGAATGTTTGCCCCGCCTCCTGGCAGTTCTTCGTGGCTCAAGTTTGAAGGCACCACGCACAGCGGTGAAGAGGTAGAGCTGGAGCCTCTGTTTTCACCGCTGCCTAAGGGTTTCTTTAGGTTTCGCTACGATCGCCTTCAGAAGCTGGCTTTGTCGAGCTTCTCAAAGAAACGTGGATCCCTGAGAAAGGGCATTGGTAGGCATGTTTGCCATCGTGAGGCCAAAGCTGGAAATGCCCTTAAGGAGGTTCGGTTGGTTCGCGACCGGACCTGGACTCTACGCCCGAGCAAGCGACGAAAAGCGAACCCCGGCCCGCGCCGCCACCAGGTAAGCACCATAGAGACTGTCAAGTGTCCACGCTCGAACTGATACGTCACTTCAGAGCGATCTGGGCGACTTGGTGTCGATTCTGGTTTCGCGACATGGACGTCCGCTCGATGGCTGTCATCCGTATAGGGCTCGGCGTGATGCTGACCATTACGACAATCGAATTGTTCCCCATGCTCGATACCTTGGTCGGCCCCAATGGCATTTACTCAAGTTTCGCGGCAGCCAGAGACATGAGCTTTGCGCGATGGACCTGGTTTGATTCAATCGAGACAATGCCTGCGGTGTATGCAATTCACAGCCTGGCCTTGTTGGTCAACATCCTGTTCTTGCTTGGCATCAAGGCACAGTGGACGGGATTCTTTAGCGTCTTGGCTCAAGTGGCCTTGTACCAGCGGAACTCTTGGTTCATGAATGGCGGAGACAGACTGATTCGTGAGATGACCTTGTATCTATGTCTGGTACCAAGTGGGGCGGCATTTTCAGTGGAGGCATGGTGGCGTCGACGCCGTGTAGCTGGGTATCGGGCGGTCACGCATGTGCCTGTCGTATCCGCCCGCTTAATTCAGCTACAAGTCGCATTTATGTACTGCTCGAGTGGCTTTCTGAAGTCCGCTGGCGGTACCTGGCAGCATGGTACGGCGCTGTATTATTCGCTCTCATCAAGAAACTACATTCGTTCAGAGGGTTTGGTTTCACCGTTGACGGAGACATGGCTGGGACAAGAGTTGTGTTCGGTTCTGACGGACATCACATTGTACTGGGAGATAGCCTTTCCTTTGCTCGTCATCTGGCGTCCCACCCGCTATCTTGCGCTGTTGATCGGCTTGGGTGTTCATGCTGGTATTGAAGCCTTGTTGTGTGTGGCATGGTTCGGCTTTGTGAGCGTGCTCAGCTACGTGGCGTACCTACCAGATGGGTGGATCGATTCGCTCAAGAGCCGGATTGGCAGGCATTGAGGTAGGGGTCACCAGACTGTGACGCTACCCATCGCCTTGACTTCAAACAGAGTTGTCGTTGAGAATTGGTCCACAACTTGAACTTTGAGGCAGCAACCACGATCCTCCTCCTATCTTTGGTGATGTCATCGACCCAAAAAACATGCTTGTGAAAACGACTATCGGGTTGTCACTTGGAGCCACCGCTCGATCATCTTGAACCGTGATCTGAATGCTGTCCGAGGCCAACACCTCTCCATCCGTATAGCCAAGGGCCACGATGGAACGAGGGTAGCCGATTCCATCAAACTCATAAGACACCAACTCACCGGGTGAAATCTGCCCCAACGACCACTCACCCGCCTGGACTTCAATTGAGACAATGTGCTCACTCGCATCCACGCCGAACCGAACTGGGTTCGATACGACAGCACCAGTCGAGGGGGTGGTGATGGTGACCCATGGTTCATCCAAGTCAACAACGTTGACGTCAATCCAGTGCTGATCGCGCGCGGCCCCATCCCAATCCCAACCCTACAGCGTGATTCGTTGGCGGCCGTTGTCTACCGTCACCTCCACAGATCCTCGCCCCTCAGCACCCAAAACCGCATCCTCAACAGGCACATCCGATGCCTTCAGCTCAAACCTGTCCACTGCCGGACCCACTGTGAATTCAACCATAAACGGAGACTGTACCGTGGCACCATTGGTGGGTGAATCCAGGCGCACGACAACGTTAGAGGCAAAGTCCCGTGCCGAAGAATGTGCACTTGTTTTCGGCTCTTGCGGGCACCCCAGCGCAACGAGACACGAATAGAGAAGCGATGATGCGGATGCTCATGGACAGGCCTTTCTTGGTCGATCAAGAATAGCTAAAACAGATGCAACATGCAGAACACCGAGCGGTTTCGACGCCCCAAGACACGCATTGCACACCAAAAGAACACGTACCTAAGCAAGTCTCCAGCTGAATTCAGAAAACCAGCCTGCCGGAGCAGTGGCATCTATCGCCGAGCGTTTCTCTCCATCTTGAGCCGGAGAATGGCGTCTTTCTGGGTAATCTCAACACCAAGACGCCGACGCTCCTCGGCGTCCTCTGTGGTCGCCAAAAGCTCGCGCAGTGCACTGAGGTCGCGCATGGCCGCCACCTCAGGGGGCACCATGTTGGCGTTCTTTAGCACCCTGAAGGCCATTCTGTCCTCCGGGTGGACCCCTTGGTCCTCGTCGAGCGGAATTCGCTCGCCTTTGTAGGGTAGATCGTCGAGCTCGCCTCTCTCGAGCGCGGCCCGAATGATCGCTTCAGCGGAGACTGACATCAAATCCTCCTTTTTGTCACCCACAACATAGACACTTAAAGGGGGTGAACAACCAAAAAGATCACGATTCTCAACAATCTGTACTCAGTGACAGACCCGATCCGATGGGCGAAATCTGAGCGAGGCGCAGTCGTCCGACCGAAACCCAGCAGCCAAGCTGATTTGGCTTCTGCCCACATGGTTAGCGATTGTTACGCGAGCGAGTAATATGGGCACCGAAGCAGTCTCGCTTTGGAGCGCCACAAACAATGTCCACGAAACCAGAACTACTCGCGCCGGCGGGCTGCTATGCAAGCCTTCAAGCAGCCATTGATGCTGGTGCTGATGCCGTATATTTTGGCCTCGCACAACTCAACATGCGCGCGAGGGCACGTCGAAGTTTTGATGGTGATGACCTCGAAGAGATCATGAGCCGACTGCATGCAGCAGGACTCAAGGGCTTCCTCACCCTCAATACACTGCTCTATGACCATGACATACAGCTTATGGAGCGGTTGATGGATCAGGCTGTCGCACACAGCGTGGACGCCGTCATCGTCGCGGATGTTGCCGCGATTCAAGCCGCGCGTGCGCGAGGGCTCGAAGTCCACATCTCAACACAGCTCTCAGTGTCCAATTATCAGACCTTCAAATTCTATTCCGCGTGGTCCGACAGAATTGTACTTGCCCGTGAACTGACATTGAGCGCAGTGAAAAAGATTCATCGACAGATCGTCGCTGAGGATCTTCGCGGCCCGTCTGGCCGCCTGATGGAAATTGAGGTCTTTGCACATGGTGCTCAGTGTGTGGCCGTGTCTGGTCGATGTGGCATGTCTCTGCACACGGCAAACGCCAGCGCCAACCGTGGTGCTTGTGAGCAGAACTGTCGACGTGAGTACGTGGTCACCGACAAAGATACGGGCCAGCAACTCGAAATAGACAACAACTTCATCATGTCCCCCACAGACCTGCTCACCCTCGACTTCTTAGGCCAGATGATCGACGCGGGAATTGCGGTCCTGAAGATTGAGGGACGCGCCCGGTCTCCTGAGTATGTGAGCGCAGTTGTAGGCGCATACCGCACCGCCCTCGATGCACTCGAGGCTGGCACCTACGGACGAGACCTCGTCGAGAGACTGATGCCAGAGCTCGAAAAGGTCTACAACCGCGGCTACGGTTCAGGGTTCTACCTGGGACGCAAAGAAGGGTGGTCCAAGGCAGGCGGGACAAAGGCGACAAACCGTAAAGTGCTCGTGGGCCCGATAAAGAACTATTTCTCTAAGGCCAGTGTGGTCGAAGCACTCGTTACAGATGCCACGGTCGTCGAGGGCGATGAGTACGTCATCATTGGGCCCACAACGGGTGTGGTCAAAGGCAACGTTGTCGGGTTGCGTGTCAATGGAGAGCTGAGAGATGCAGCACCACAAGGCAGCGTGGTGACCTTCGTCATCCCAAGCAAGGTGCGCCGCTCAGACCGCTTGTTCATCATGCGAGCCATCTAGGCCATGCGCCCCATCTACCATAAAGTATCCGAGTGCATCGGCTGCAACTCATGTGTCGAGATTGCGCCGCAACTGTTCATGATGGACGAAGAGGGTATCGCAAGTTTGCTGCACAAGACTGCCGTACATGGCCCTTTCGAGGTTGGCGAGTTGTTCGACGAGGATGTCTCAGATGCCGATGAGGCCGCTGAGGCATGCCCTGTACAGATCATTCATACGGCGACCCCCTAGCTGTAGAGGCGTCAGGGCTGACTCACCAGTCCCTACTCTTGCATCTGCCGACTTCGTGATGCAGATATGAGCTGCGTGATGATCCCATCGGCAACCACAGCATCGATGCCGAGGTCGGCTGCGGTACGACTGACAGCACTGCGCACCTGTGCTTCACGCTCGGACTGGGCAATGGGGGTGCCAGCCACCCGCTTTTGCTCTCCAACAAGTGATGCCAGCTCAAGTCGTCGTGCAATGAGGGAGAATATTTGCTCATCGACCTGGTCGATTGCTGTGCGCAGTTGCGCGATCTGGGAGTCTGACATCTGTCCGCTCAGGCTTCGTGGTGGCTGCTCCGTCTAACTGACATGGTTCTATGATCGCAAGCCTGGGCCACGACCACCCGCGGGGACGCCGAGACAAGAAGACCAACAAGCCCATCGAGGAGGAACGACCTGACCGAGCGGACATGGGTGTCTGGATGATGCAAGCGGCAAGTCCCCCGGAGGGAAAGAAGCCATTCTTCGGCAACAAGCGCTTCTACCTACACATGCTGCTCCACGCAGAGCTCGCGGTCAGGGGAAAAGCGGAAGTCTTCAAGCGAGCCGAGGATGGCTGCACAAAATGGCAGGCAGACGCTGAGAAGTTCCTTGCTCATGTCCGGGTCGCTGATCTGAAAGCGACCGAAGGGGGCGCGACGGCGAAGACCAAGCAGGTCAGGGACCATGTCTGGGAAAATCCAGCTCACATCCGTGATCTTTTTGACCCCCTGCCCCATCGAATCGTCGTCCAAGGGGGGCATGCACGTGAGATTTTCTTAGAGGTTCTGCTCCCGTGGTTGCTTCGTACCGACGACAAGCCCGATCGCGAGGGCTGGGTTGATCCGAACTTTGACCCATCGATGATTGAGTGGACGGCCCTGCCCCACCCTGCAGCGAGGCTCGGCTACCGGAAGAACGAGGACGGGGATATTCATCCCGACCTGGTGAAGGGCGTAAATGAGTCCTGGGTTCGAGTTGAGCATAAGGGCGGCAAGATCAAAGAGCCCGCCGGCAAGATCACGGGAACGCTGATCTGGCGGCCAACGGCCTAAGCCAGCTCCCAGCCCCTCTTGTCTGCGAGTGGGAGCCATCTTAAAAGCCGTCCTTCGGGACGGCTTTTTTTGTAGAATGAAAGCGCTGAACAATCTGTGCCAATTGATCAATTCGAAACGGTTTGTTGAGGTGGTCCACCATGCCAGCTGAAAG
>Ga0163108_10000439_pt1 | contig 30903 bp, 22 predicted proteins | sample Fk1155metaG_FD_109644 | JGI IMG/M metagenome (GOLD analysis project Ga0163108, IMG submission 109644) | Marine microbial communities from the Central Pacific Ocean - Fk160115 155m metaG | ecosystem: Environmental > Aquatic > Marine > Oceanic > Photic zone | place: The Central Pacific Ocean...
AGCTCCTGCGGAAGAAGCTCCTGCGGAAGAAGCTCCTGCGGAAGAAGCTCCTGCGGAAGAAGCTCCTGCGGAAGAAGCTCCTGCGGAAGAAGCTCCTGCGGAAAAGGAGAGCGAGTAGCGCGTAATGCGTTTTGACGTATTAACTTTGTTTCCGGAAATGTTTTCAGGTTACCTCGGACAGAGTTTACTTGGAAAAGCAATTGAACGAGGTTGTTTAGATGTGCATGTTCATGACATGCGCAACTGGTCAACTGATTCGCATCACAAGGTGGACGATCGGCCGTATGGCGGTGGTCCCGGCATGGTTCTGCAGGTAGGACCAGTGGTGGAATGCGTGGAAGCAGTTTCACAGTTGGCAGATGAGCCAGCTCAGGTGGTCCTGTTAACACCGCAGGGAAAGCCATTGAACCAGGTGGTGGTGGAGGAGTTGTCAGAGGTTCCTCGCCTGATCCTGATCTGTGGCCGTTACGAGGGATTTGATCAGCGAATAATTGATATCCTGCAGCCCACGGAGTTATCCATTGGGGATTATATTCTTAATGGAGGTGAAGTGGCTGCGATGGTCTTGGTGGATGCCGTAATGCGGCTGATACCGGGAGTTTTAGGAGACGAATCAAGTAATGTTGATGATTCGTTTTCATCCGGAAACCGTTTACTGGAATTTCCACAATACACGAGGCCTCGGGATTACCGGGGGCATGGCGTACCGGAAGTTTTGCTGAGTGGTGACCATGGAGCCATTGATGACTGGAGGTCCAGGCAGTCGGTGGATCGGACACGTCAGCGTCGGAGTGACTTGTTGAACAACGAGCAGGCCGGGGCAGATCAAGCGGAGTAAGTTTGCCTGGCACGGGCCTGGTTGTTATAAAAGATGTTGATTTCCTGCAGATGACAGGCATTTAATGAGGATTTGAGTGATGAACCAACGGTTGATGGACTTGGTAGAAAAAGACTCTTTGAAGACGGAAGTGCCTGAATTTGAGATCGGTGATACGGTTGAAGTTCACACGAAGATCCTGGAGGGCGAGAAGGAGCGAGTTCAGGTCTTTGCAGGAACGGTCATTGCTCGCAATGGTGGTGGAAGTCGGGAGATGTTTACCGTACGTCGCATCGTGGCTGGCGAGGGCGTGGAACGCCAGTTTCCAGTGCATTCTCCCCGCGTGGAACAGGTCGTTGTACAACGTTCGAGCATTGTACGACGTGCCAAGCTGTATTTCTTGAGAGATCGTGTTGGTAAGGCAACGCGGTTGAAAGAGCGTCGCCGCAACCAATAAGTTGGTAGCTCATGGCTTAAGATGAAACGCCCGGAGAGGGATGAAGCATCTTTTGTACTGGAGCGTACAGGTTCTGGGGCCAATCTGGCGTTTCTTTCGAAACCGGGGTTTTAGTGCGCTGCTCATGCGCGCTGCTGGTGTTCAAGATGATCTGGGTAGGCGTGGTGAACGCGTTGCCAGGCGTTACCTCAGCAAGCAGGGTTGGCGAATCATAGCTGCGCGTTCCCAAGAGCTGTTGGGGGAACTGGATTTAGTGGCAGTTGATCAAGGAACGATTGTATTTGTTGAGGTGAAAACGAGGCGTTCGTTTCGGGCAGGATCACCTGCAGAGGCCGTGGATGTCCGCAAGCAACTGCAGTTGGCTCGCCTGGCGTTGGTCTATCTGAAACGGCATAGGCTGTTGGGCTATCCGGTTCGTTTTGATGTGCTAGGTCTTACCTGGCCAAAGGATTCACACCGGCCGAAGATTGACCATATTCGAAGTGCCTTTACGTCTTCCCTAATCCAGCAGTTGTGGGGTTGAAAGTGTCCGCGTGGGAAAAGCGGAACCGGGATCAAGGTCTTTGTTTGATGATTTGCAGGTGGAGCTGTGTTTCCGTGATGACGGTTTGTCCTGCCATTTGTCCGGCTGCTCGCAAGGTCAGTTTCCTGGTTCCGGTGATTTGTCCGACTTCTACCTGGCAGGTGATTTTATTTTCGTTGGCTGGAATGGTTGCTGGCTTAAGGGAACAGCCGCTCCTGGTTGGATCCGCAAGTAGGTTGACGGTCATGGGACCGGGGAAGTTGGAGGTGCGTTCCAGCTGCAATCGTATATCCAGGGATTGCCCGGGGTGACAAGTGATCGGTTGGTCGAGTGATTTGAGTTTGACGACTGGAGGTAGCGTACGCAGCATGTTTCGTTTTTCGGAGACTGCGAGGAAGGACTGGGGCTGGCCATGTTGATCGGTGAAGGAAGCAAAGCCCTGGCAGTAGAGCTGTGATTGTGACTGGATATTGATGTGCATGGTTTCTGGCAGGTAAATGGGTAAGAGAACTTCCTTGTTGGTTGCCGGGATTTCAATTTCATGCATTTCAATGCCATCCAGATCTCGGTTTTGACGATCGCCGATCTGGAGGACAATTTTTCCCTTGAAGCCGGCTTGTCGTTCGACTTCCATCAGATAGGGAAAGACGGAACCGCGGTATGCGTAGAGATAGGCTTCGCTGCAGTAAATACGGAAGATAGGTTTGTGTAATACCGTGAAGGGGATCTGGTTCAACGTGGGAGGTCCGACGCTACGTCCCTCGGCGTCTACGCCGAGATGTCCCGTGGTTGCCACGCGTTGTTGCGAGACAGTGTCAACCGTTCGAGTTCCCATGACTTGGATGGCCAGACCTTTTGCCACGGCGTCTTCCTTGGCTGTGAATACCATTTTCGCTAGTTTTTTTCCTGGTCCGATTTCCAGTTTTTCCAGTTGCACGCCAGCCGGTAAATTCATTGCCGTGATCGTGATGGGTTCGGCTGATTTACCGGACCGTGTTACTTCTAGGTCCACGGTCGTCTTGCCTCCCTGCAGGAGCTGGACATAATTTGCCGGGACATGTAACTGGAAGTCCGTGACGGCTGGGACAATATTGAGTTGGTAGATCAAGCTGAAAGCTCCACGGGCGCCGAAACGCAGATCACGGACACGTAGTAGCAGCTCTTCATCCTGGGAGGCCTGCCAGTCAACTTGAAGACGCCCATTGGTTTCGATGCTGCGTATTTCTTTGAGCTTTTTACCGTCCACATCATGGATCGTCATGCTGGGGTTGGCTTGGTGTAGTGGTGCAACACCCTGGCAGCTGATGGAGTAGGTTGTTCCTTTTTTTGCGGAAAGGCGGAACCAGTCCTGGTCGGTTGCCTGGGAAAACTGGCCGTGAACGGTGTGGCCTGGGAGAATGAGCATGGCATCAGCCTGGCTGTTGTTGGGTTCCTTTTCCCGATGGTGAGTCCCGGGTGTTACGGCGATGCGGATGGGTTGCCAGGGAGTCACCAGCGGATGTTCAAACGATGTTTGCCCGGCCTTGTTCTGAACTGGCAAGGTTATGCGTTGCCGAGCGTGGGATCCTGCGGGTGTTCCGTCGAGGAGCAGGAAATCGAGTTCCTGCTCGGTCCCGGCTTGTCCTGCCCGGGGGAAAACAGCCTGGACAAACGGTTTGTGAGTCAGGTTCAGGCGGTAAACATGGGAGGCACTGCCATGAAAGGAAATATTGGAAATGCGGAGCAGGTAACTTCCCGCCTCGGGCGCACGTAGTGCGATCACGGGGTCGGTACCAACATGACACGTGGTGACCTGGACTTGTTCCCCGGCGGAGTTAAGGATTTCGACAACCGGATCCAGCCGGGACCCGATGCGACCAGCCATGACCTCGCAGACGAGCAGTTGGTCTGTTTCCAACTCGACACGATAGTAGTCCACATCCCGTTCTCCATGGATTTGTCCATTGAGAGTGATAGGTGTTGTTACGCGATGTGCGGTTTCCATGGTTGAGTTGGATTCGGTTTCCACGAACTCGGGGAGGTTTCCCACGATGAAGGGGCGCCAGGGTGTTCCACCAGCAGCACAACTGAGTTTCCAGTAAACGATACCGGGATCCATGTTTTCCGGGATGCTGACCTGCGAGGCCCATTCCCTGGGGTACGTGATCGAGGTTTCGGTGGGTGCGCGACGCGGGGATTTTTCACCACGGCTTGGCAGGCGTTGTTCAAGCAATGCCGGTGCAGTGATGCGGGGATCACTAAGTTGAAAATGGGTTCCTGGAGGAATGCATTCGGCTCCCACACGCACATGGAGTGACGAACCGATCCTGCCACCGGCCGGAAACAGGTGGGTACTTCCGGGCGACTTGCTGGGAACCGGTTGGGCCAGGGTCACCGGTAAATGGCTCTGGCAGGCCAGGAGAGCCATCAGTAACCACTTACCGATCCGCAATAGGCGAGGTCTTGTTTTCATGATGCGTCCATGGGTAAGCAAGGATGTTCTGATTCTCGTTAAGTGAATAACTCCTGGACCGGAGTTCCATGGTCGACCAACGGAACGGGCCGTCCCAGGGGAGTATGCAGGATTTGCCGATGGTCGATCCCCAAGACCTTCAGGACCGTGGCACACATGTCCTGGGGCGTGATCGGTCGGTCGATGACCTCACTGGCAGTCTTGTCGGTTTTGCCAATCGTTAAACCGGTTTTCAGACCTGCTCCAGACATCAGAATCGAGAAAGCATTGGGCCAGTGGTCTCGACCGGCGAGGGGATTGATTCGTGGCGTACGCCCAAATTCCGTGGTTACGACAACCAGCGTTTTCTCCAGGAGGCCTCGGTCGGACAGATCGTCGAGCAGGGCGGGGATGGCTTGGTCAAAGCTTGGGCAGAGCAGTTCTCTCAGGCTGTAGGTATTCTTTCGATGGGTATCCCAGTGACCGTTTTCGATACTGACAAAACGACACCCTGCCTCCACGAGCCTGCGGGCCAGCAGGCAACATTGTCCCATGCTGGTCATGCCGTAGTTTTCACGCGTCTTGCTGGATTCTCGTTCGATGTCAAAGGCCTGCTTGGCGAGCGGGGAGGTCATGATGTTGTATGCTTTTTCGTAAAACACATCCAACGATTTTACCTGTCCGCTGACCGCTTCGACCTGTTGCTGAAATGTGTTGATGCTCTGCAGGGCAGCCCGCCGCCTGCGACTACGATCGTCGTTAACGGATTTTGGTAGTCCAATGTCCCGCACGGAGAAATCCGGGGCCGCGGGATCGGCCGTGATCGTAAAGGGGCCGTAGCTGGGCCCCAGGAAAGACGGCCCGCCACTGTTAAGGAAGTTTGGTACGGAAATGTAGGGTGGCAGTGAACCAGGTTTTCCCAGGCGGGCCACCATGGAGCCAAGGCAGGGATGCTGGTTATTGTTTTGGTTGCCGTTGAAATCGCCAGCTCCAGCCTTTTTACCGGTCATCATGATGTGGAATCCACGACCATGATCGGAATCATCGTGCGTCATGCTGCGCAGGATGGCCAGCTTGTCCGTGGCCTGGGAAATCTGCGGTAGCACGTCAGAAATCTGGATACCAGGTACCCGGGTCGAGATTGGTTTGAAGTCGCCTCGGATGCCATCAGGAGCGTCCGGTTTGAGATCCCACATGTCCTGTTGAGGCATCCCGCCCACGATAAAAATAAAGATGCAGTTGATATCATCACCAGCAGGCTTGCCCGCAGCGGACGCATTTTGCATGCGGAGAATATCGGCCAAACCTAGCCCGGCCAGGGATCCCACCTGCAGGAAATTTCGACGGCTGACTCGATGTTGGAGCGGCGTGCAGAAGTGATTTCTTGGATCAACAGCAGTGGACATGAAAAAACCTTTCAAGAAGTCCTAGTGGATGAACAGGAAATCATAACAGTTGATAAGGGTCCACATCAGGTCAGCCGCGGCTGCCTGGCGGGACTGGTTGGCAAACAATGCGCGGGCCACCGTTTGCTCACGAGCGGTCGCCGGTTTGCCCAGGATAGCCAGGCAAAGCTGGTTAGTGATTTCTGTCGTGGACAGATCGGTCCGGGCCAGTCGCATGGCATGACCAGCCGGATCGGTTACCTTGGCATCAATTTCCGGTGCGTTCATCAGGTGCAGAGCCTGTGCCATTGTTGGTTCACCTGATTTGCCACATTCACAGGGGGATTCTCGCAGCGATCTGCCAAAGGTATCAAGGAAATAAGATGGCATTCGGTTGTCCCACAACTCGATGGCACGGGTTCCCGGTGCCATTCCCACGAACTTCTCCGGGGAACCGGTCACTTGGGAAATCGCATCCAGCAGGACCTCCGCGGGCAATCTCCGAATCAGGTAATGCGAGTGATGCTGGTGGTCATCATAATTCAAGGCATTGGGCTTGCTGGAAAGTTGGAACGTGTTGGATTCCAGGATCAGTCGAGTTACCTGCTTGAGATCAAATCCGGTCTGGACCACTTGCTGGGCCAGGTAGTTCAGGAGGGGTTCGTTGGCAGCGGGATTTGTTGACCGCAGGTCATCCTCAGGTTCGACCAGGCCACGTCCCAGGTAGTGCTTCCAGAGGCGGTTGGCGACCAGTCGTGCAAAGTAGGGATTCCTGGGCGCTGTCATCCAACGGGCCAGGTGGAGCCGTGGATCACCCTGGTCCAGCCCTTCCAGCGGTTTTCCGCCCGGTGGCTGCGTGGGGACTAATTGGTTGCTGACCGGCACCTTGGCTGCCTGGTGTCCCGGGTGGAAAACAAGTAAACGATCATTGCCCAGTGACTTGCGCTGTAGCCCGGTAAAAAAACCAGCCATGCCGTAAAAATCATCCTGGCCCCATTTCTCAAACGGATGATGGTGGCATTGAGCGCAGTCCATGCGGATACCCAGGAAGGCCTGGCTGACAGCCTTGGTTACATCCTCGACGGTGGTAGCTGCGCGGAAAAAATTGACAGGCCCATATTTTCCAGAGTTACCACTGGCCGTGACCAGTTCCCGTACCCACTTGTCGTAAGGTTGATTGGTCTGGACCTGCTGATGTAACCACTGGTGGAATTCGTAGGCACCTCGTGGTCCCATTTTTTCCGGATTGACCATCAGGATGTCGGCCCATTTCAAGGTCCAGTAGTCTGCATATTCGTCCCGTTTAAGAACGCGTTGGATTTCCTGGTTTCGTTTATCCGGTTGTTCGTTGCGAAGGAAGGTAGTGATTTCATTGGCACTGGGCAGTGTACCAATGGTGGTTAGGTACAGGCGTCTGAGGAACATGGCATCGTCGGCCAATGGAGAAGGTTCCAGTCCCAGGGCGGTCAGTTTTTTTCCAATCAGGGTATCGATCGGATTGCTGACTGGCATGGCAGCCAGGCTTTCCCCCCTGGTCGGCCGTGGGATGATGATACGCGTGGAAGTCACTTTCCCCATGTAATTGATCGTGATTGCTGCTTCGCCCGGTTGCTTGCCGGTTTTGACCTGGAAGGAACTATCCGTGGCGGCAATCGAGGCTTGGTTACTGGAGTAGGCTGCTGCTGCGGTGACATCTCGTTGACTACCATCGCTATACAGGGCGGTAACCAAAAGTTGCTGTGCACGTAGCGGCTGCATGATGATCTCTTGTGGCTGGACAACGATTCCTTGCAGCAGTGGGCCCTCTGTGATCCCCCAGGGAGTCCCTTTTTCTATCCATTTTAATACGATTTGCTGATCCACCGAGTCCGGAAGCATGCGTTGTCCACCACCGTGGGGAAGGCTGCCGGTTGCCTTGCGGAGCAACAGGCTGCGAGTGGGATCTGCAGGAAACACTCGCCTGCCACGTGCTTCCTGTGTCAGCGCTTCGAAATCAGCGCGGGCGTCGAAGCCAAAAACAGAAAGCTTGAAACCGTTCTGTCCGGATTGCTTGCCATGACAACCGCCGCTGTTGCACCCCAGCTTGGAGAGAATCGGGAGAATGTCACGTTGGAACTGGGGAGGCGCGTCCTGGTTGGGGTTCCCCACGACAATCGGCACTTGGGTTTGCAACTTACCCAGGCGGACCTGCAGTGATGTCTTGCCGGGTGTTTTTCCACGGATCACTCCGGATGCGCTAACGGTTGCGATCCGGTTATCATCGACTTGAAAGGTAGCCGTACGCGTGGCATCCGTTGGCAAGTCATCTGCGGACTGGACGGTGACCTGGATTTGCTGCTGTAGATTAAAACCGCTTAGGGAGATGGCAGACGGGGCGACTTGTAGCGTGAGGCGAGTGGTCGACGTGGCCGGGGTGTCAGCAAGCACTGGGCACGTGATGACCGTGAGAACGAGAGCAGCGACCAACCACCGTGCCGCCGAGACAGGAGCTGTAGATGAAAGTTTCATGGCCGCCTGGTGTTCAACCATCCTGATGATATCGAGTGGCAATGGAGCCCCAAGACTCAAGAAAACGCCTCCAGGAAGGGGACGGTTTCTTCCACGCGAAACAGCGTTTATTGTAACCGCAGACAGTCGGTCACGACAAACCAGGTTAGCTGCTGTGCCAATTTAGCGGGCCCTTTAGCCCCCAAATCCCTTGGTTAGCTCCTCGACGGTCATCTTCCCGTCTTCATCCTTGTCGTAGCTATCCTTGATCCACCTGTTCTTGGACCATTCGGCCTTGTCGAGACTGCCGTTCTTGTCGGTATCATGTTTTTCCATGACACCGTTGACGTACTTGGCGGTTCGGGACAAGGTACCGGTCGACTTCGAGGAACTTGACTTGCGTTGAGTGTCATCCTTCCCGTCATCTTTTTTGTCATCCGAGGAAGAACGTCCACGACTTGCTCCACCCGCACCACCATAGGTGGCACCTTCATCGATACCATCCAGGCATTCCTCGGGTGTAATAACTCCATCTGCATTGAAGTCAAACTTGTCGAAACTGTCGAGCATTTGTGCATTCCAGTTTTTGGCATACTCTGACATCATGATTTGTCCGTCGCCATTTCCGTCATTGGACTTGAACCACTCGGGTAATCCCTCAGGCAATCGCTCGCCCAGGGTCTTGAAGCGATACGATTCGGCAGTATCTGAGTTCGAGTTGCCTCCGCGACGGCCATCCTGGCTACCACCGCGTCCGCCACCCTGGCTACTGCCACGATCTCTACCGCCACGTCCACTAGCCTGGGAACTGCCACCACGTCCACTAGCCTGGGGACTGCCACCACGTCCACTACTACCGCGATCACTGGATCCGCGTCCACTGTCACCGCCACCACGGCTCTGGCCGAATCGACTAGACATCCACTTTGTTAATTCATCCTTGGTCAGTTTTCCATCCTTGTTGGTATCTCCCGGGGAGGGATCGGTGCGGAAGCCAGCCCATTCTGACTTTTCCAGGACACCACTGCCATCCTTGTCGTAACGTTGCATCATGCTGTTGGCAAAGAAGGCCATTCGGTCCGTGCTGGTGCCTGAACTGGACGAGTTTCCACCTCGGGAGGAACTACCACGTGAACCACTGTCACGTGAACCACTGTCACGACTTGAGCTGGTTCGTGAGGAGGAACCACGCGAACCACTCGAGCGATTCGACGAACTTGGCTGATCCCTGGTATCGTTTCGACGCAGTGCGTAACGTAGGTACAACTCGTTTAGTGAAAGCTTGCCGTCACGATTACGGTCTTGCTGCAGCGGGTCATCGCGCCAACGAGCTTGCGCAATTTCTTCTTTCGACAAGACGTTATCCCCGTTCTTGTCGTAGCGTTTCATGGTTTGGACAGCTTCCTTGCGATCGGCGTCTGTAATGTTTACCGTGTTTCGCTCTCCCTCTGGACCAAAGGTGGGTAAGGGAACGAACTGTTCTTCTGCGAAAGCAAAATTAGGAACGAGTGGTTCCAGTTCCGTCCTGCTGAGAGAACCACTGTCACCTCGGCCGAGGCCACCCCCTTGTTGCCCACCGCGAGAACCGCCTCCCTGGCCACTCTGCCCTCGCATGCGGTTGAATTCTTCCGTAAGTTGACTCATTGGGATCGGACGTGACAGGTTCAGGCTGGACGCACCACGATCGCGACGAGCGCTGGAGATCCGTTCCAACATGGGTCGCAGGCGTCCCTGTTCATCAGGATCCAGGCTGCCATTACCATTTGCGTCCATGCGTTTGAGGAAATCACTAGCACCGCCGCCAGAGCTGCCACCACGACCTTGCGTACTGCCACCGCGACCTTGCGTACTTGAACCGCGATCGCTGCCACCACGACCTTGTGTACTGCCACCACGACCCTGTGTACTTCCACCACGACCCTGTGTACTTCCACCACGACCCTGTGTACTTCCACCACGACCCTGTGTACTTCCACCACGACCCTGTGTACTTCCACCACGACCCTGGAAGCCACCGCCGGAACCGCCACGGCCGCTGGAACCTCGATCACTACCGCCACGCTGGGCAGCTAATTGGTCAGGGAGTAGCGCTAGGATGAAGAGCGCGAACGTCGTAAAACACAGGTTGCGACCGCGAGTAAAAGCTTGACTCGACATGCCATGGTTCCTTGTCAGAACGGGGGTAAGGTAAAAAGTTATGCAGGTGATCTAAATTTGGGAAAATAACCCGGGAATTCGGATTCTGCCAGCTATTTCAAGGTCTTTGAATTATCCCTTATGGTACAGGGTAAATCCAGTTGTCTTTGGTAAATCGCAGAGAAGTTAGACAAAGCTGCTGTTTTTAAGGTTCATTAGAGGATAAAGTCTTGTTTTACCGGGTTGCAATGGGATCAGTGGTAACGGTTTTACCAAGCCTGTTTGTCGACGATCACCGTTGGCTGCACGTTCGAGGCCCTGTTAAATAACCCCATGGGACGCTAATAGTTTCGAGTTTGTGGGGACCTGGATGAATAGTAGCCCAGAACAAGTGACGACGGATCAGCCGGTACCGGATTCCGTAATACCGGCTGGATCTCTACCCGCCATGCAATATCGGGATCTACCGGAACCGGTACCCATTTGGCGAATGCTTGGCCCTAGCATTATCCTGGCCGGGCTGGCCCTGGGTAGCGGCGAATTCATTTTCTGGCCATATATCACCTACAAGTCCGGTTTCGTTTTTTTCTGGGCCTGCCTGCTGGGTGTGGCAACGCAGTATTTTTTGAACATGGAAATTACGCGTTGGTCACTGGCGACGGGTGAGAGTGCGATCACGAGTTTTGTTCGACTGGGTCGTTTTTGGGCCGTCATTTTCTTGTTGCTGAATATTATTCCCTGGATGATCCCGGCCTGGTCGAAGGGAGCTGCGCAGGTCCTGAGCTGGATGATCTGGGAACCGCAGCTGCAGGCGGATGGGACGACAGGGCTGTTCGTGATTGCGGAAGAACAGTCCGTGACCTGGATCGCCATTGCCGGCATGGTTTTTTGTGCAGCGATCCTGACAGCGGGACCGGTGGTCTACGAAACGGTGGAGAAGATCCAGGTTTTCCTGGTCAGTTTGGTTCTGTTATTGATTGTTGTTCTGGCGATCTGGCTGGTGCGCTGGGATGCCGTGACCGCTCAGTTTTTACAGGTGATGACCCTGGGATTCCCGAATTTTATTCCGCCGGTCGATTCAGGACTGGATGCGGTGTTCCTGCTCGGTGCCCTGGCCTTTGCGGGGGCTGGTGGTACGACCAACCTGGGGCAGAGCAATTACGTGAAAGACAAGGGTTATGGGATGGGACATCATATCGGTCGCATCACCAGTCCGATCACGGGACAGCAGGAGGCCAGTTCCAGTGTGGGGTACCATTTTCGGGATACCAAGTTGAATCGGCAACGCTGGCGAGGCTGGTGGCGAGCTTCCTGCTGGGAGCATTTCTGGAGTTTCTTTGTCACTTGCCTGGTGTGCCTGGTGCTGCTCACTCTGATCAGCTATAGCACGTTTTACGGCGAGGATGGAAACCTGCGCGAGGGAGCTTCTCGCTATGGCGACAAGATGAATTTTGTGCTGGGAGAAGCCAACGAGGTGGGTTCGGTGATCGGTCCGGCCGCTAAGAACGTGTTCCTGGTGATGGGAATTATCATCCTGTTGACCACGGAATTTGGAGTTCTGGATGCAGTCAGTCGCATCTCGACCGACCTGGTCAAGGTGACCTGGTTGCGGGACCATGCGACCTGGTCAGAAAGCAGGCTGTATTACGTGTTCCTGTGGGGTACGGTCCTGCTGGGATCGGGCATCCTGTTGCTGGAACAGGTCGATTTTGATGTCAGCGCCTTCCAGTTGTTCAAGTTGACAGCGGCTCTCAACGGCGCGGTCATGTTCATCTACAGCATCCTGCTGGCGTATGTCAATCGGTACCGCCTGCCAGCGCATATTCGGTTAGGTGGTTGGCGTTTGCTGATCATGATCTGGGCGATCTGTTTCTTCGGTTTCTTTACGATTCGCGTTGGTTACGTGCAGCTGCTTCAGCTGATCGGTTGAACCGTTTGGGCAGCGAGACCTAGAGCGTGATCGTTTGTTTTTGTGCCGAGGAATCGAGCATGGCCAGGACGGCAGCGACCCCGGCACGTCCATCTGCAACGGTTCCTTCACCACCAGGTTGACCGTGAATTGAATCTACGAAGGCTTGCATCTGGTCACAGTAAGCCTGCATGCGGGGTGCCTGGTACGCGGCATCGGCCTGGTCAAAACCGACTGGGGGCTGCTCGTACAGGGTTTCCCAGCTGCCGTTGCGTGCCAGTTGCAGCTTGCCATAGGGATCCAGATCCAGTAATCCATCATCGCCCATGAACCGAAATCGAAATGATTCCTGGGGAAACCCGGGATCTGGCAGGACGCTGGAAGACCAGTAAGTGCAGCTGGTACCGTCCTTAAATGAGATCAGGGCCATGGTCGTATTCTCGTTCGGGTTTTCCTCGCGGAAAGTGTTGCAGTGCGCGGCGATGGTATCGATTTCCGTGCCCAGCCACCAGCGTATCAGGTCCACGGTATGCGGTGCTCCATTGATTAGGTGGGCCAGGCTGCGAGGATCTTTCCACCAGGACCAGTTGCCTCCAAATCCCTCGTCATCCCGCATGGTCGTGATGTCAAACAACGCAGATGTCTGCAGGCACCGTACCTTGCCGATGGATCCCTCAGCGAGTAATTGCCGGGTACGCTCGATCGACTGACGGAAACGCTGGTGATAGCCAACGGACAGGATCAGTTGTCGGTCCGCAAAGGCAGACTGCATGCGGTCGCAATCTTCCAGCGAGGTGGCCAGCGGTTTTTCGACCAGTGCATGTTTACCGGCTTCCGCTGCCCACAGTGCTTCCTCGCAATGCACGTGGTGGGGGGTCGTGATTACAATGGCATCGATGTCAGATCGTGCCACCAGTGACGGTGTATCTGGTTCGCAGGCAATCCCGTAGTCAGCGGCCAGTTGTGGGGCTCGGGATCCTCCGCTGACGGCGACGATTTCCGTGGTTTCCAGGCGTCGAGCGGCATCGACGTGGGTTCGTCCCATGAATCCGGAGCCGGTGACCCCAATGCGGATCTTTGCGGGCATGGTGTGAGTCCTGTTACGAATGGGGAAATGAAATGGGCATTTTTCTTTTACTGGACTAGCACAGTCCATCAAGGCGATCTTGATCTTAGCACAGAGTGTGTTGAAATGATTGCTGGACAGTTTTCTGCATGTTTTGCCAGCGATCATGTGGACCACTGATTCCAGGACATGTGTCCCGAGGCTTACCGAGTAAGAGATTATGGAACCTTCCCGTTTTTTGTTTGCCAGCTGCCAGGTGGGTGCCGAGGCAACTTTGAAGGCCGAGATCGAGTCCCGCTGGCCGGGGTTGCGAGGGGCTTTTTCACGGCCAGGGTTCGTGACCTTCAAATTGTCTCCCGAGGTGCGGATGGCAGAAGCGGTTGAGTTACAGAGTGTTTTTGCCAGGACGTACGGTTGGTGCCAGGGATCACTCAAGGGGCCTGACGCCCAGGAACTGGCGAGCCAGTTCTGGCAGCAGTTGGGGGATCAGCAGGCAATGCATCTTCATGTTTGGCAGCGGGATGCACGAATTCCGGGCGAAGGCGGCTTTGAACCGTCGATTACTCCGCTGGCAACGGAACTGGGGCACGTCATCCTGGCGGCAAGTCACCAGTCACCCTTGCCGTTGAATCGCCGGGCCAAGGCCGGTCAGCAAGTGCTGGATTGCATCGTGGTGGAACCGGATGAATGGTGGATTGGATACCACCAGGCTAACTCCATTGCCTTACGTTGGCCGGGAGGCATGTGTCCTGTCGAGTTGCCCGACTACGCGGTCAGCCGCGCTTACCTGAAAATGGAAGAGGCCCTGCGCTGGTCCCGGATTCCTGTCCGGCCGGGAGACCGCTGCGTGGAGATCGGGAGTTCTCCGGGAGGTTCGTGCCAGGCCCTGCTGGACCATGGCCTGGAGGTGGTTGGAATTGATCCCGCTGAAATGGATCCCACGCTGCTCGAGCATGCAAAGTTTACTCACTTGCAGAAACGACCCGTGGATATGAAGCGGCGTGAGTTCAAGAATTTTCGCTGGTTGATGGCTGATATGAACGTGGCCCCACAGTATACGCTGGACAGCCTCGAGGCGATTGTCACGCATGACAGCGTCCGTATCCTGGGGATGATCGTAACACTCAAGCTCATGCAATGGGAACTGGCCAGCGAGATTGGCCAGTACGTACAGCGGGTCCGTGACTGGGGATACCAGCATGTGCGGGTTCGGCAGCTTGGTTACAATCGCCAGGAGGTTTGCCTGGTGGCACTCAAAAGCCGTGCGTTTCGTCGGCGGTTACCAGGCGCTGGTCGTAAGAAAAAACGAGGGCGCAGTAAGTCCACGAAGCCAGCAGCGGATGCGACCGATTCCTAGTTTCCAATGCAGTAAAGGAACTTGTCAGAACGGATCAACAACTGGTTGTTGTGGACGATCGGACAGGCATTGGTACGGCTGGATTCCTTGTTGAAGGCATTGTGCGAAAGCAGCTTGAAGGCTGGTTTCGCATCCATCACGTAGGTTCCGTTGTGCTGTGAAACACAGAACCACTTTCCGTCGGCAATAATCGACGAGGAATAGACAATTCCGGGTCGTGGTTCCAGACGCTGCTGGAATTTCACCTCGCCCGTTTTGGCGTCCAGGCAATTGGCCGTCCCGGAACGCTCATGGACCCAGTAGAGATGCCCCTCGTAGTAGACAGGTGAGCAGACATTGGATCCCTTGTTTGTTTTCCAGAGCAGGTGGCTGTCGGTGACGTTGCCTTTACCTCCGGCACGCACGGCCAACGCAGTATTGGAACGACCACCAATCGCATAAACGACTCCCTCGTGAGCGACGACAGTGGGGCAGACATAGCCGCGATCTGGAATACCATCACAGTCCCAGAGCTCTTTTCCCGTGGCGGGATCAAAACCGAGAACTTTCTCAGGGATCGAGACGACCAGTTCAGCCTTGTCGCCAGGGAGGTTGACGATGATTGGTGAATTCCAGCAACCGCGAATTCCACTGACCCCCCAGACTTCCTTGCCCGTGGTTTTGTCAAAGGCGATGAGGGCCTGGCTTTCCACACTGGCGTTCACGATGACCAGGTTCTTGTGCAGCAGCAGGGAACTTGCGGAACCCCAGCCTCGCGTACCACTGCCAACCGTGGCTCGCCAAACCTGCTTCCCTTCCAGGTCCAGGCAGTACACCCCTGACTTGCCAAAGAAGACGTAGAGGTGTTTCCCATCCGTGACGGGCGTGCTGGAGCTGTAACCGTGCCAGGAATCATTGCCGCGGCGATACTCCGATTCGGGCAACTCGGGTTTGAATTCGCGGGACCAGATTTGCTTTCCTGTTTTTCGGTCGAGGCAGACCACGTGCCGCATCAGTTTTTGCATGTCACCAGGGCTTTCAGCCTGGGCAGCATATCCACTGTAACAGGTGAGATAAATGCGATCGTTGAGCGTGATGGGGCTGGAAGTCCCCAGGCCGGGCAGGGCGGTTTTCCATGCGATGTTCTTGGTGGCATCCCACTGCGTCGGCAGGTTTTCTGCCTGGCCAACAGCTGCACTGGCAGGTCCCCGGAATTGTGTCCAGTCTGCTGCCAGGAGGTGACTAGTGAAAAAACACGAGACCATGATCGTGTACATGGTGGCTGGCAGCAGTTGTCTCAACATCGGGTTTTCCTTCCGTAAAACATTTGCCCACGGGCAAGGTGGTTTCATTATTTTTCAGAGTTAGAATGTCAGCCATCCATTGTGGCCTGAAGGGATCAGCAATTGCAAGGACGATTGGCGATTGCTGGCAGTTCAGCGATCTCGACCGATAATATAACCGTCTGGATCGACCTCTGTACGAAGGATTTCCAGTTGCTCGGGGGTAGGTAGCGGGGTTTGCCCCAGTGACTCCAGGCTTTCCAGCTGAAAGCCTGTCTGGGCCTGTACCGTGGCCAGTTCGACGCCGGGATGGAGTGATTCTAACTGCATCCGGCGGGTTTCTTCATGAAAGCCGAGGACGGCCAGGTCGGTGATCACCTTGTAGGGTCCGCCTCCGGCTGGCAGAGCCGCTGCTTCACGAGCCCCGGGACCATCGAGGTAACCTGGAGTCGTGATAAAATCGAGCTTCGGAACAAAGCGACGGCGGTCGTGCGGAGTCATGACCAGGATACGCCAGCATAACGAACCCAGGTCGTTGGCACCTCCACTGCCGGGCAGTCGAACCGTTGGTTTTTCATAGTCAGAGCCGATCTGCGTGGAGTTGAGATTGCCGTAGGGATCAATCTGCGCACCCCCCAGGAACGTGTAGTCGACCATTCCGCGTTGACATGTTTCCATGATGTCAGACATGCTCGTTGCCAGCAGGCCACGATAAAAAGTCCTGGAATCCCCGACGCTGATCGGCATCCGTGGCAGTTGAGGTCCGATACCCCCGGCCTCGAACATCAGCATGAGTTGGGGAGCCGTGGTTTTTTGAGCCAGCATGGCTGCTGCACAGGGAGCACCGGTTCCCACGACCACGAGCGCATTGTTTTCCAGGTAAGTGGCTGCTGTGCAAATCATCATCTCGACAGGTGTGTAGCCAGGAGTGTGAGTCGTCATGGATGGTTTGCTTCGTGATGAGGTTTGTCGTGAAATCAAGGCCGCTGTTGGAAGTTGCTAGTTTTCCGGGGAATGTTCCAGTTCCTGAAGTTCCTGCTGGCGGTCGATGCCGCCACTGCGTTGCAAGTAAGTGTTAAAGTCCTCGACGCCGAACAGGTGATGCTCCAGGAAGTCCAGGTGAGTTGCTGGATCTTTTTCTGCCGTTAACCATTGCTGCAGGTGCTCTTCATCGGAGTAGTACTCGTAGGGCATGTTCCCGGGATAGCTTCCGAAAGGGACTTCGCAGACAGCATCCACGCAGTAGTAAGGAATCGTGGTTGCCGTGGGATCCTGTCGGATAACCTCGGTGTCAATGATGCGTTCACAGCTGATGATCAGGCGTTTTGCGCAGCGGGCCAGGTGATAGTCTGAAACGGAGGTGCCACGAATGCGACAGTTGCCGTAACGGTCCGATTCATGCACATGGATCACGGCCACGTCGGGCCAAAGTGCCGGGACCACGAGCATGGGTTGTTCCGTGAAGGGACAGGTCACCGAACGGGCTGCACTGTGTCGAAATGTATCGGTACCACCAAGGGTGCGAACCGGCAGGAACGGGACGCCCATGGCAGCAGCCTGGAAACGCAGGGCTAACGTGTAATTGGTCCATTCACACAGTTGTAACTGTCCACTCTCAACGACCCGACGAGCATGGGGAGAGAGCCCACGAGCTTCCAGGCCGACGATGTAAGCCACATCGACCTGGCTAAGCAGTTGGCCGCGTTGTGTCTGGTTACCTGCACAGAGAACCTGGAAATCGTGGGTTGTGGTATGCCCGGCAAATCCGAGTTTCTGCGGGTTCTGGCGTACGATTTCATGGAGCAGGGCGGTGGCAATGCGGTCGCCTCCGAAACCGCCGGATGCCAGGTAGTCTCCATCTCGCACCCAACGCTGGACGGCTTCCGGTACGGACAACACCTTGTCAACGAGGCCTTTCGGTTTATCACGGAATACTGTCCGGGCAGCTTCGCAGTCGGGAACTGAAAACAGCGGGCCGCCTCCACGAAGAGACTGGGAGGTTTGGTGGTTCAAGAGGTTACACTCCACGGGGCCTGTGGGTATGGGGACTAACGGTCACTGCCGAGTACCACTGGAATATCCAACTTGCGACGATCACGAATAACCGTGATCGTTACCTGGTCTCCCGGTTTTTTCTGATCAATTAGTGTCAGGAAATCCTCCACGGTCACGATCTTACGTTGATCGACAGCAATGATCAGGTCGGCGTGACTCTGGTCAACACGCGCTTCTTCGAAGACGAAAGGGCCTCGCCGGTTTTGTCGACGCAGCAAGCGAAAACCCTGTAACCCGGCTTTTTCAGCAGGGCCACCAGGTGTCATACGGGCAATCATTAAGCCCTCCTCTGTCTGGTAAACACGCGTGATTCCAATGTCGGCACGAATGATGCGTCCATTGCGAATCAGTTGCGGTACGACGCGTTTGATCGTGTTCGCAGGAATGGCGAAGCCAACTCCCGTATTCTGGCCTGTCCGACTGGCAATGGCCGTGTTCATGCCAACAAGTTGACCACTCGAATCGAGCAAGGGGCCTCCTGAATTGCCCTGGTTCAGGGCGGCATCAATCTGGATGATCGATTTCATGGTACGCCGATTGCGAGCTGGTAAGGTACGGTTAAGGCTACTGATGATGCCAACCGTAAGAGTTCTTTCGAGGCCAAAAGGGTTTCCAATGGCAAAAATCTTTTGGCCGATTTTTAATTGCGAGGAGTCTCCCAATCTCACAGGGTTTAGTCGCTCGGTCGGTGCCTCGATACGGAGCACTGCGATATCGTTGGCAGGATCCTGCCCTACCAGTTGGGCACGATAACTTTGACCGTCATACAATGTCACCTGGATCTGGGTTGCTTCTTCAACCACATGGAAGTTGGTAAGGATATGCCCCTGGCGATCGAGCACTGAGCCTGACCCCGAACCCTCGGTAGGGGTTTCTAGCCGCAGGAATGTCTCATCCGCGACAGAACGCGTCGTAATGTGTACGACAGCGCGGTTGACGCTCTCGTATACGTGGATGTTGTTCTGTTCTTCGACTGTGAGGTTCGTGACCGAGGTCTTAACCGACTGCTCCTGGGCCATGGCTTCCAGGCGGTAGACGCGGGGAGGAGAGGTAAACCAGAACAGAGTTCCCGGCAGGAGGGCCATGAGGCAGAGCAACCAGAACCGCGGCATGATTTGATCTCCAAAGAAATAGTGGTACCAAGGGAGTTTCAAGGCGGTGGTCTCCTGGCAGCCCAAGCTGCAAAATTGAAGGTAGACACCTCTTTTCATTGGTAAAGTACAGCTATTGTGCCAGAAAACCCGGTTTGGCTCCTAGTCGAGATTTTGACTCGAATTCAGCAGTAAAAAGCGTGTAATCTGTGCCGCTCTTGGGTTTTGCCAGTTTGAAGCTTGGTCTAGTGAACCGTTTATGCCGAGTCTGTGGCGCATAACGAATGCAGCGGGTAGAGGTGGTTAACTTGTTGAAAATGAGTCGTTTGCATCGGTTTCCGAATGGGGATTGGGGGAGCGATCATGCCGATACTAGAAATCGAGGCTCTCCGAGAGAGCATAAAGAAAAACCCCTCTTTAGAGTGGTTTTGTTAACGAATTTCGGTCAAGGAAACCTTACCGAAAGTACCTATTTTGCAAGTTTTTTATAGCAATTATCGGCATTTGGAAATAGAATGAGGAGAGTTAAGTAACTGGTGAGTTTTGATGTTGCGTGATGTCCGATTGGAACAGAGCAGAACGCAACAGGGCTAATCTTTGTGCCGGAACAGAGGGATTGCCCAATATCATCATTCTCTTCCGTGCTGGGAGTATTGGATCATGCGTTTACGCAATCAGTTTAAGCACTGGGCTTGTTTGCCATTGGTATTAATGTGGGTGACAGCAACATTTGCCGCCCCACCCGAGGAGAATGTAGCTCCTGCAGCCCAGATGACAACCTTTGCGAAGCCTTCGGGCGAGACCTTTTTTGCCCTGTCAGTAAAACCAAATGTCGAGGTGAAGCCGATTGCGGCTCACGATGTCCTGGTGTTATTTGACACGTCGGCCAGCCAGACAGGACTCTATCGTAAGGATAGCCTGGCAGCCTTGCAGACGATGCTGGCCGCTTATCCTGAGACGGTAAGAGTTAAGCTGGTTGCTGTGGACTTGGGTGCCACCGCCCTGACCGCTGATTTCGTGGCAGTTGGCAGTGCGGAAATGAAGGCTGCCCTGGCCAAGTTACAGAATCGTGTGCCGTTGGGTTCGACGGACATGGCGGTTGGCCTGCGAATGGCCGCTGACAGTTTTGCGGGTCCCGCAGACCGTGGTCGTGCCGTGGTTTACATCGGGGATGGGATGAGTAAGGCGAACCTGTTGGCCAAGGACGAGTTTGGTGCCCTGGTCAGTGACCTGCAGAAGGCTCGTATTGCGATCTCCAGCCTGGCGATTGGTCCTGAACGAAATGTGCACCTCTTGGCTGCTGTTGCCAACCAGACGGGTGGCATGGTTCATATTGATAGTGATGAGAATAGTTCCGCCCAGCAGGCGGGAATGAATATGGTGCAGGCATCGACGGGTACCGTGTTGTGGCCGACTGCGGTCAAGGTATCGGATGCTGTGAGTGAACGTTTTCCCCGGGTGACATCACCCTTACGGTTGGATCGTGATACCGTTTGGCTGGGAACTCTCAAAGCGGGTGAAGCTTCCTGCATGGTCGATTTGACGGTCGAAGTTGCTGGTCAGCCAGTGCAGATGAAGTGGCAAGTTGCTGTTCCCGAGTCGCACGCTGATTTTGGATATTTGCCCCAACTGGTCGAATTGGCGCGTAAGGATGGCGGTATTAGTCTGCCAACGATTGGTTCCGATGGATTGGCTTGGGTTGGTAGCATGATGCGTAAGAATGCAGAAGGGCTGGCCAAGTTGAGTCTTCATGCACTTCGCACGGGAGATCTGCGGGGAGCGCATCGTGTCGCGAACCTGGCACTGAAAAATGATCCTCGCAATCCGGAAGCGGCTGCCGTACGACAGGCAGCCAGGCGAGAGCATCGTGACCGACTGGTTGCGACTCCGGTAGGCTTGAATCAACAGGCTCCTGCCCAGCAGCCTGCTGTGGCAGCACAACCGGCAGCACAACCCGGGGACGAGCCCGCTTTGAAATTGGGTGGTCAAGCTGAGGTGCAGTCCGGCGGAGATAACCGCTTTGCTGGCCTGGAAGATAATGGTGATTTCCTGGACAAGGTCCAGCATGACCGAGATGTCTTGGCTGGCAAGCTTACGGTCCAGGTAGATGCTGCCCTTAACGAGGCTCGTGATTTGCTGGGTGAAAACCCGGATCGGGCGATCCAGGTCTCCAAGAATGCATCGGGATTGATCCGACGTGCGGTCAACGTATCGCCGGAGATAAGGCAGGCCCTGGAACGCCGGGTGGAAGCGATGATTCACGAGGCCAGGGCACGTAAGCCGGGCGTTGATGAGCGACGTCGATTGCGTGAACAGAAAGCGGCTCAAGCTGCAGAAGTCAGAGATATTGAACGTGAATTGCGTCGTGAACAGGAACTGGTCATCAGCTTGATGAAGAAATTCAATACGTTGATGGATGAAGGAAAATACCTGGATGCGGATGCTCAGATTGCCAAAGTGGTGGAAGAAAAACTGCCAAATGATCCGACGCCGCTGGCGGCCGTATGGATCGCGAGGTTTACCCGCCAGATTCGAGGCATGGAGAAGTTCCGCGATCTGCGACACAAGAACTTTGTCGACGTGTTGTACGAGGTAGAAGAGGCCTTGATTCCGTTCCCTGCCACGCCTCCTATCCTCTATCCGGATGCTGAATTCTGGCACGAGATCACGCAGCGTCGTAAGAAATATGCTTCCATGGATTTGAAAGGCAATAATCCAACGGAACAGAAAATCTTGGATTCGCTCGATAATGAAACCGTGATGGAATTCTTTGATGTGACGCTGAAGGAAATGATCGATCAGATTGCTGATCGACACAAGATTCCAGTCTGGATTGATGAGCAGGCACTGGATGAAAGCGGACTTGGAACGGATACCCCGGTGAATGCGAATCTTCGTGGTATTTCCTTGCGATCCGGTTTGCGACTGACGCTGGGCAGCATGGGGCTGACCTACGTGATCAAGGATGAAGTGCTGAAAATTACGACGCCTGAACAGGCCGAGAATGAATTGATTACCCGTGTTTATCCCGTGGGTGACCTTGTGCTACCGATCATGTCAGGCGCAAGCCCGCTGATGGGTGGTGGCATGATGGGCGGCATGGGTGGCGGCGGCATGGGTGGTGGCGGCATGGGAGGCGGCATGGGAGGTATGGGTGGCGGCGGCATGGGAGGTATGGGTGGCGGTGGTATGGGTGGGGGTATGTTCAACGTTGAGGAAGATCTCACGTTGGGAGCCAAGAAATCCACTGCACAACCGATGCCCGCAACCAAGGCCAATGCTCGACTGAGTAAGCCGACCACCGTGCGAACGACGGCACCAGCCAAGGTCGCTCCGATTAATTTGAAGCCGAACGCTGACCAGTCAGCACAGGAAGCCTGGGAAGCGTATTTCGCACGCCGACAGGAAATGGCAGGTAGCGCCCAGCAACAGCATAGTCGACGATTGAGACTGACCGCCCTGGGAAGGATGCAACAGGCCTTGAAACTCCAGGAAGCAGATAAGGAAGAGCAGGCCCGTAAAATCGTTGGTGACGTGGTGGCCATGTTGCAGGCGGCACTGCGAAATGGTCATGCTCAACCCTGGATGTATGAGGCCCTGTCCATTGCCCTGAAAGTTCAAGGTGCTCCGAAGTCGGAAATCGAACGAGTCCTGATGTCGGCTGTCGATTTTAGCCAGGACATTGAATCGTTGATGTATATTGCCCTTTACATGTCACAGATTGGTTTGCCGGAACGTGCGTTGAAGGTCCTGCAGGATGTTTCCACGCTCAATCCTTACCGGCACGAACCTTATGTCCACGGCCTGGTACTGGCAAAAAAACTGGATGACTTGGAAGCCAAGCAATGGGCGACCCTGGGAATCCTGCGACAAGCCTGGACGAACGAGCATCGTCGTCTGGAACAAGACGCTAAACGGACGGCAGAAGCAGTGCTGTACGAGTTGCGCCAGGCAAAGAAAACCAAGGAGGCCGCTGCTTTTGAGACTGCGATGAAGAAAGCTGAAGTCCGAGATTGCCGAATCGTGGTGCGCTGGACCGGTGATGCTGATATCGATCTGCAGGTGCAGGAACCAACCGGTTCTGTTTGCTCGCTGCGAAACCCGCGGACCGCAGCTGGTGGTGTCATGCTCGGTGATACATTTGCCCAAAAAGGCAAGGTGCCGGTTGAAGGATACGTAGAAACTTACGTGTGCCCCCAGGGATTTACTGGCGAATACCGTTTGTTTGTCCAGCGTGTGTGGGGCAAGGTGGTAGCAGGAAAAGTTACGGTTGATATTTACACCAGTAATGACAAGACTCCACATATTCACCAGCAAATCGACCTGGGAAAAAAGGATGCCGTGGTCATTTTCGAAGTCGCCAAGGGGCGACGGGAAGAAGCCGTGGGGCAACAACAGTTGGTCAACTTGAGGCAAGCCCAGGAAGCGGTCGGGCAGGCGTTCCTGGCCCAGCAAGTAAACGGAGCCCAGCAAGCGGCCCAGTTGCGAGCGATCGAAGAATCTCGAGCCGTACGTGATCTGGCCCTGGCCAGGAGACAGGCACTGCGAGATGGGCGATTCTTTGCCGGTCGTCGCGGTGCCGTTGGTAATCGTCCCATGATTACGACCCTGCCGGAAGGTACCAACTTGACAGTCCAGTCGGCGATCGTTTCACCAGATCGTCGTTATGTCCGGATCTCGATTCCGCCATTCCCCCCGATTACGTCGGGCGTTGGAGATGTCAGCACGTTTAACTTTGCCACGGGTGAAGCAGGACGTGGATTGCCTGATAACGATCCGGAGCAGGGGCAGAACGGAAACAATAACCGTTAATTCCAACAGCGAGCAGCGTTTTTATAGAAGCTCTTCATAAGAGCTCGTTTTGAATCGCAAGCAGGTGTTTCGGCAAGAATAGCCGGAACACCTGCTTTTTTAATGGTTTTGCTTTGCAGCGAGTCAGTAGTTGGACAGGGCTCAGGAGGTGATTACCGGTCGAACGAGTCCGGCAGCGATATCCAGTTCAAGGGACTCGGTAAGGCCACCTCGGAAGCGTTCCCAGGCAATGGCCCCCATCACGGCGTTGTCGGTGCAGAGCGCCATGGGGGCAATATGCAGTTCGATACCCGCGCCATTGGCTTCTTCCTGCAGTCGCTCTCGTAAACGTCCGTTGGCAGCGACTCCTCCACCAACACAGAGTCGTTGCCGGTTGTTTTTCTTGAGAGCGAGGAAGGTCTTGGCAATAAGGCAGTCGACGACGGCTTCCTGGAAACTGGCAGCCACGTCGGAAATCTTTTCTGGTGAGAGATCGAGGCTTTTAAAATCAACGCGGCCGGTCCCTGCAATTTCATAACGGACTGCCGTCTTGAGGCCGCTAAAACTAAAGTTCAATGAGTCCTTTTCCTTCAGGAAAGGGCGTGGAAACGGATAGGCTGTGGGATCACCGTCTGCAGCGACACGCGAGATTGCCGGTCCGCCGGGATAGGGCAGTCCCAGCATGCTGGCGACCTTATCAAAGGCTTCTCCTGCGGCATCATCAATCGTCCCACCGACCATTTCGAAATCGAGAGGTGACTGACAATCGTACAGGGATGAGTGTCCCCCGCTAACGACCAGTCCCGTACAGGGGAACACTTCTTTTCCGGCAGCAATGCGGCAGGCATAGATGTGAGCCTGTAGGTGGTTTACGGCGATCAGAGGGAGATCCAGGGCCAGGGCGAGCGTCTTGGCTGCCATCAGGCCTACTAGCAGTGAGCCAGCCAGTCCGGGCTCGTTGGCAACGGCGATGGCGTCCAGGTCAGCGAGTTTCAGGTTGGCCTGTTCCAGGGTTTCATGGATGACAGGCAGGATTCGTTCGATGTGTGCCCGGGCAGCAATTTCTGGCACGACGCCCTGGAACTGTTCGTGAAGTTCGACCTGTGAAGCGACGACGGAGGCGATCACTTCGAGTTGGTCGGTCACCACAGCCGCTGCGGTTTCATCGCAGGTCGTTTCAAGTGTGAGAAGGTACATGATGGGACGCAGTGCAGGGAGAATCAGCCGGGCAGGACGGGGGCGGGAATATCCATGGTCGTGATTAAGGACGTCTGCGGCCACGGCGTCTACGGCTGGGCGTTTCGGTGTCTTCTGGATCGGTAGCAGCAGTTTCTGGTGCCGTGGTTTCCTTCTTTTCGGCCTTTGGTTTGGCCTGGGCTGCTGCTGGTTGCTGCTTGGTTGCTTTCAGGAGGTAATCAATAGCCTTGGAAAGCTGGCGATCGACATACGGGTTTTCTGTTTCTTCGGGTTTCTCGATGGGTTGGCCATTGTGGACCACGAGGCTATCCCGGCGACGAGTTTCCAGGTTTCTTAGCTCCTGCGTGGAATATTTGACCTCGTAACCGGTATTGGGTTTGACGCCCCACTCGTCTTCGGGTTTAGCATCCTTGTCGCGATGAATGTTCTTGCCGCTCGGGCGCACATATTTCGCGGTCGTGAGTTTGAGTGCACTACGCCCTTGCTCCAGGTTGATGATGTTCTGGACACTGCCTTTACCCCAGGTTCGTTCGCCAACCACGATGGCGCGATCGTGATCCTGGAGACAGGCAGATACGATTTCACTGGCACTGGCGCTGTAACGATTCGCCAGGACAACCATTGGAAAGCCTTCGTACGTTCCCGTCTCGTGGGCATCCCAGACGGTCTTGGGGATATTGCGTCCCTCGGTGCTGACAATGCGTCCCTTGGACAGGTACAAGTCGCTGATCTCGATAGCCGAGGCCAACAGTCCGCCGGGGTTGAATCGCAGGTCAAGGACGAGGCCGCGCACTTCTTTTTCCTTGAGCTGCTTCATGGCGTTCTTTAATTCCTTGGCAGTACGTCGGCCAAAGGAAGTCAGGCAGATATAGCCAATTTTCTTTTCTTCGTCACAGAAATAGACCCAGGCGTCATCCTCGGCACGTTGATAACCGAGCACGGTTTCGACCTGAACGTTAGTTCGCTTGACGTCAACTTCTCGAGTTTCATTGTCGCGAGGATTGACCACGGTCAGCTTGACACTGGTTCCAATCTTTCCCTTCAGACGTTTCACGGCATCTTCCAGTGAAAAGCCCTTGGTTGATTCTTCGTTGATCTTGGTGATTCGATCGCCTGCCAGCAGGCCGGCCTTGTAAGCGGGTGTTCCATAAAGAGGGCTGATAATGATCAGGGCATTCCGTTCCAGGCCTACGCGGATACCAATTCCACCGAACTCGTTTTCAACGCTTGTCTTGAAGCGTTCGATTTGTGCAGGCGGAATGTAATTGGAATACTGGTCCAGCTTGCGAACCATGCCCTCAATCGCTGCTTCCATGAGCTCTCGACGGCTCACATCTTTCACGTAATTTCGATCAACCTGGTCGAGGGTATCGACGAAAAGTCGTAAAAGCTCGTAGTACTCCTGGTCCTCCTTGGCGGAATCTTTCTTTTGCTTTTCGCTCGCCTGCTTCTTGGCTTCCGTCGAGGCAGGTTGTTGAGGGTCAGCCAAGCTGGTGGACAATCCGCCGGGCAGCAGGCCGAGGTTAATAATGAAAACCAGCAGGAAGGCTCTGTACGAAGTGGATAACTGGACTGTTTTCATTGTAATTCTCTCCTGCACCCGCATGGAAAAGGGATCGTGTGGCACCAACGGCTGGTTTTCGGGAAACCTTTCCCTGACCGATTGGAGTGATCGAATTATACGGGATGCCTATATCGGCAGCAACCGAAATGAAATGGGCTGGTCAGTAGCAACCGAGGGCAGTAGGTCAGCACGAATGGGAGGCAGCGGGTAAAATCGTGCTTTCGGACATTGCTCCCGGCCCCTCTTCGTATTCTTGCCAAGGGGTGGTAGATGAATGTATATAGGTGCTTGGCAGCGGACAGCCCAGGTGGTCCCCGTTGGATCCGCAGGCCGTAGTGAACGAAGGAGGGTGAGCGAAATGGTGTTGTTGCAGTTCAGCATTTCTCCGATGGATAAGGGGGAAAGTGTCAGTCGCTATGTCGCACGGAGCCTGGATATCATCGATAAGAGCGGCCTGGAGTACCAGTTGCATGCCATGGGGACGATTGTAGAGGGTGAGATGGAGGAGGTGATGGCTGTACTGCAGAAGTGCCTGGAAGCCATGGCCAGCGACTGTGACCGGATCACCTGTACGGCGAAGCTTGATTACCGTAAGGGCCATGTAGGTCGGTTGGTTGCCAAGCCAACTTCAGTGGAAACTCATCTCGGGCGTCAGCTTAACAAGGGGCAGTGAGCGATTCATGAGTCGTACTGATGTTGTCATCGTCGGTGGAGGGATTGTAGGGCTGGCGAGTGCCTACCAGTTGGTCCGTCGTTTTCCCACCTTGCACGTAACGATCCTGGAGAAAGAGGCTGAACTGGGATCGCACCAGACTGGCCACAATTCCGGCGTGCTGCACTCGGGGATTTATTACAAGCCCGGTTCCCTGCGTGCGACGAATTGTCGTACAGGAAAACGAGCCATGGAGGAGTTCTGTGAAGCGGAGGGAGTTCCCTACGAGATTTGTGGCAAGGTGATTGTGGCGGTTAGTGAAGAGGAATTTCCTCAGCTAGAACAGATCTACCAGCGGGGACAGGAAAACGGAGTTCGCTGTGAAATGATCAGTGCCGAACGGTTGGCCGAACTGGAACCACATACGGCAGGTATCAAGGCCATCCATGTACCGGAAGCAGGCATTTGCGATTTTCGAAAAGTGTGTTTGAAGCTGGCCGAGCGTCTGCAGGAGCGAGAGGCGATCGTGCAGCCAAACGCTCGTGTGACACGAATCCTCAAGCAAGATCATTCCGTGGTCGTCGAATCCACTGCCGGAAGTTTTGAAGCACGCTACCTGGTTAACTGTGCCGGCCTGCACTCGGATCGTGTGGCGAGTCTCACCGGATTTCGAGCTGCCAGTAAGATCGTACCGTTCCGTGGCGAGTTTTATGGCCTGAAGCCGCACGTCGAAAACCTCTGTCGGAACTTGATCTACCCGGTTCCCAATCCGAAATTTCCGTTCCTGGGAGTTCATTTTACACGCATGATCAATGGGGGTGTCGAGTGTGGTCCCAATGCCGTGCTGGCGTTCGCCCGGGAGGGTTATCGAAAGCGTGACGTGAACCTGTATGATCTGGGAGAAGCGCTGACGTACCCAGGTTTCCTGCGCTTGGCCAGGAAGAACTGGCGGGCCGGTTGTGGTGAAATGTGGCGGTCCTTCAGCAAACGTGCCTTCGTAAGGGCCTTGCAACGCCTGGTTCCCACTATTCGAGGGCAGGATCTGGTAGCTGCCCGTGCTGGCGTTCGTGCTCAGGCGCTGACGCGTGATGGACAACTGGTGGACGATTTTAGGATTCGGACGGACGAATGCATTGTGAATGTTGATAATGCTCCATCTCCCGCGGCCACTTCTTCTCTGAATATTGGCCGGCTCGTTGCAGAAACACTTGCCGAGCAAATCTAGTTTGCTAGTGAGGTAATAATTCAGCCGTCTACTCGCTTTCCACGTCGGCATGTTATACTCGGTCTTTGCGGGGCCCAGGGGGATCCCATTCATGATTCAGGAAGGTCAGTGGAATGATCCGGGCAACAATCCCTCACCTGGTCGAACAACTGAGATCAATCGTCGGCAGTGATGGTGTGTTGTCCGCACACTCGGATGTCATGGTCTACGAGTGTGATGGATTTGTGATCGAGAAAACCTGTCCCGACGTGGTGGCCTTTCCCAGGACGGCCGACGATGTCAGCCAGATCGTTCGCGTTTGCAATGAAGGTGATGTTCCGTTTCTGCCACGTGGGGCAGGTACGAGCCTGGCCGGTGGTTGCCTGCCCGTGGGCGGTGGCGTGATGATCGTCATGACGCGGATGAATGAAATCCTGGAGATCAATCTCCGGGATCGTTATGCCGTGGTTCAACCCGGGGTCGTGAATGTTTGGTTGACCCAGGCGTTGAAAGGTACGGGGTATCATTACGCGCCGGATCCATCGAGCCAGGGAGCCTGCACGATCGGTGGTAACGTGGCAACCAATTCCGGGGGACCGCACACCCTGAAATATGGAGTGACCGTGAATCACGTACTGGGGATGGAAGCGGTAATGGCCGATGGCCGTATCGTCCAGATGGGTGGGCCAGCCGAGGAGTCACCCGGACTGGACCTGGTAGGTACCATCGTTGGCAGCGAAGGGACACTGGCGATCGTGACGAAAGTCTGGGTGCGATTAACACGAAACCCCCAGGGGTATCGCACCATGCTCGGCATCTTTGAATCAGTAGAAGATGCGACCAACGCGATTAGCGAGATTATTGGAGCCGGAATCGTACCGGCGGCACTGGAGATGATGGACCAGGGTATCCTGGTAGCTGTCGAAGAAGCGTTTCAATTTGGTTTCCCGCTTGACGCCCAGGCTATCTTGCTTATCGAAGTCGATGGCCTGGAAGCAGGGCTGGATCAGCAACGTCAGCAGATCGCAGATTTGTGCATGAAAAGTGGTGGCCGAGAAGTTCGGCTGGCAGCCGATGACACGGAACGTCAAAAACTCTGGAAGTGTCGCAAGCAGGCATTCGGTGCCATTGGTCGATTAAGTCCCAGTTATTGCACCCAGGATGGCGTGGTGCCACGAACGCAGTTGCCCGCTATTCTCCAGAAGATCACGGAAGTCAGCAACAAGTACGGTATTCGAGTCGTCAACGTATTTCATGCCGGCGATGGCAATATTCACCCGATTCTATTGTTCGATGAGCGTGACCCGGAACAGATACGACATGTCCTGGAGGCCAGTGGTGAGATTTTACAGGCTTGCCTGGACCTGGGCGGTAGCGTGACCGGTGAGCATGGAATAGGTGTGGAAAAAATTTCGTTCATGAAAAAGATGTTTACCGAAAACGATCTACAGGTCATGGATCAGCTCAGGAAGGCTCTTAATCCGGAGAATCGCCTGAGCCCCGACAAGATGTTACCCACGGCCGGGGCTTGTGGTATTGAACAGAATCATCCGGCTCGTCGAGCGGCCCTCTAGCGATAAAGAAAGATAGGTAAGGAAGAACCCGTGTCCGCAACAGGCCTTTTGCCCATCGACGAAATACAGCGTCCTCGAGATCGTGAGGAACTGGTGCAGTGCGTGAAGTCGTGCTGGGACCAGGAACGCGCCATGTACCCGTTGGGTGGAGAAACGGCACTGGAGTTTGGTATCCCGGCTCAGGTGGCAGGCGTTGGTATCTCGTTGGCGGAAATCAACCAGGTGGTCGACTTCCCGGCACGTGACCTGACGGTGACTGTGGAAGCCGGGACGACCATGGCCTCGCTGAACAAGACCCTGGGTGACGAAGGCCTGTCCCTGCCTCTACATGTCCCGCATGTCGAACGAGCTACGGTTGGCGGTGTCGTGGCTGCTAATGCCAATGGGCCAGCGCGTTATGGGATGGGTACGGTTAGGGATTACGTGATTGGTATTCACGCGGTAGATGGATCCGGGACTGCCTTTCAGGGTGGCGGGCGAGTGGTCAAGAATGTGGCTGGGTATGATTTCTGCAAGTTGCTGACCGGATCATTGGGCACCTTGGCGATCATCGATCAAGTGACGTTTAAACTGAAGCCACAGCCTGAAAAGTGGATCAGCTTGCTCTGTTCACTACCCGATTGGGATGGAGCAGAAAATTGCCTGGCCGCGTTGGTGGATTCGGAAACGACACCGACTGCAGTGGAGCTTTTGAGTGGACCGACGGAGATAGAGTTGGTTGCGGAGTTACAAGGAGATGGCGTTGCTGTGCTGGTGGTTTCCTGTTGTGGAACCGAACCGGAGGTAGACTGGATGCAGCAGCAGTTGGCGCAGGAGTGGCAAGCCCAGGGATTGTCGGCGCGGGTCGTAACCGGTACGGATCATGAGACCCTGTGGCAGGACCTGGTAGAATTTCCGGCGGTGGCCCCAACGGCATTGGCACTGCAGGCTAATATGGTGCCTAGC
>Ga0163108_10000440_pt1 | contig 30852 bp, 22 predicted proteins | sample Fk1155metaG_FD_109644 | JGI IMG/M metagenome (GOLD analysis project Ga0163108, IMG submission 109644) | Marine microbial communities from the Central Pacific Ocean - Fk160115 155m metaG | ecosystem: Environmental > Aquatic > Marine > Oceanic > Photic zone | place: The Central Pacific Ocean...
GTAAATCGTTTAATTAAAACATATTCATTTAAAGCTGTTTGGTGCAATGATCATACAATGCTTGATATAGGAAGGCGTATTAAAAAGAAAAATAAAGACATTTTTCTTATTTATGACTCACACGAATTTTTTCAAGATTATCAGTTAGAATTTAGTGATAATGATAGCTTATTCGTAAAAATAAAGTCAAAAATGTGGATATTTTTACAAAGAAAAATAGAGAGGAAGAATTCGAGAAATATTGATTTGCTAATCTCAATAAATGACTCCATAGCTAATGAGTTAAAAAAAATATTTAAAGTAATTTGTCCAGTTTTTTCAATAAAAAATATCCCAGACCATCTAATGGTCCATGAAGGACTAGAATTATCACAAGAAATTGTTTCTAATTTAGAAGAAAACAAGAAAAATTTAAATCTATTATATATAGGAAACTATATTAAAAAGTTAAATGGACTTGAAACGGTATTTTATGCAATAAAAGAAAAACCAAAGGTGAGGTTGGTTATACTAGGAACAACTAAAAGTCAAAAGCATTTTGAAAAAATAATCGCAAAATTAAACATTAAAGATCAGGTGTTAGTTATTAATAGACAACCAATTGAACTCATACCTAGTGTAGCAAAATATTGTCAAATTGCTGTTATCCCAACTTTAGAGTGTGGGATTCTACAAAATTACTTCTCTTTACCGAATAAATTTTTTGATAGTATAAAACTTTCGCTACCGATTATTTGCTCAAATTTACCTGAGCAGAGGAATATAATAGAAAAGTTTAATAATGGGGTTTTGACTGATCCTTTTAGTGAAAAAAAAGCGACTCAAGATATTATCACTGCAATTGATAAAATTGAGTCGGATATGGATAAATATAATTCTGCAGCAAAAAAAGCAAATCAATTTTATTCATATCAAAGAGAATACGAACATTTAATAAATCATTTAAAGGCTTCTTTAACAAGTTAAGTGCAAAATAGAATAACATATGAAATATTAAGTTTTCTTGGTAAGATTGAAAAGAAAAAACTAATTAGAAAGTACTATTCAAAAGAGCCAAAATATCAACCTATATTTATTATAGGAGTTCCAAGAACAGGATCAACATTTTTGTATCAACTTTTAGTTGAAAATGCCAGAGTATTATACATAAATAATTATATGGCAAAAAAATTTCAAATTATTTTTTCTGCTTCCAAAAAATACAATAAAAAAGAAATTTCTTTTTTATCAAATTTCGGAAAGACTTTTAAGCCGCATGAGCCGAGTGAAGCAGGATATTTTTGGAATCAATGGTTTTCAAATGAATTTCATTATTCTGTGAAAGAAGATTTAAACAAGAGGGCAAAAAAAGAGATTTATTCAACAATAACGGCATTAATAAATTATCATAATAAACCAATCTTATTTAAAAATTTGGCTATCGGACAAAGGCTTCAGGTGATAAAAGAAATATTTCCACAGGCAATTTTTATAAACATAAAAAGAGATCCTCTATATGTTTGTCAATCAATATTAAAGGCGCGTATATCGCTATATTCAGATAAAAATTATTGGTTTTCTATAAAACCTAAAGAATATGATCTTATAAAAGATTTAGATTATAAGGATCAGATACCGAAACAATTGTTTTTTCTTGAAAAACAAATAGAAGAAGATTTAAAACTGTTTGATGATCAAAACAGTCTTACTTTAGAATATGAAAACCTTGTGAGTAATCTTGACTTTGAAATTAAAAAAATAAAATCTTTTTTATTGCTTAATAAAATAGACCCCCAATTAAGTGAAAAATTAAACTATCAAATAAGTTCTAATTCTAATTCCATTAAAATAGATGAATCTGATTTCAAATCATTTAAAGAAAAATTAAAAACAATAAAAAATGAATAACCAAGCGGAGTACAAAGCAACATGCCCAATAGATATGCCGTTATTTCAACAGCCATTCTGGTTAGATATTGTTGCTGAAAATCAATGGGATGTATTGTTAATTAAAGAAAACAACACAATAGCGGCCTCCATGCCATTAATATATAATTCATTGGAACAAAGAACTAAAATTATTAAGCCTTTTTTAACTCCATTTTGTGGACCTTATTTCAACAAAGAGATAACAAAAAATGATTTTGTAAAAGAGCAAAATTTACTTATGAAACTTGAAGAACAGATAAATGATTATAAATATTTCGAACAAAATTGGCACAATTCGATAACTAATTGGCTTCCATTTTACTGGAAAAATTATTCACAAAGAACCAAATACACATATATCCTGAATGATATAAAAAATATTGATCAGTTTTACGGTAATTTTAAAACAAATATTAAAAGAAATATAAAAAAGTCCAAAGAGAAATTTAATATTCAAATAAAACAATCCACAGATATAGATATATTTTATGAGGTTTTATGTAAAACATTCAAAAAAAAGGGAATGTCTCATCACATTCCAAAATTTTTTTATGAAAGAATAATAAAAGAAACTTCAAAAAGAAATTGTGGAACTTTCTTATTTGCTAAAGATGATATGAATAAAATTCATGCTGTTTCATTAATTGTTTGGGATGCTGATACTGCCTATTATTTAGCCGGTGGAAATGATCCAGAATTAAATAAAAGTGGCTCGGCGAGCCATTTAATGGTTGAGGCTATTAAATATGCATCTCAGTATGTAAACAAATTTGATTTTGAAGGTTCTATGTTAAAATCAATTGAAAATTACTTTAGAGGTTTTGGAGCAAAACAGATTCCGTATTTTGAAATAATAAAAGTAAACTCACGCGTAATGAAAATGAAGTTTGCATTAAAAGAAATATTTAAAACTCTGAAAAAATGAATAAAAAAAAGTTATTTAATAACTTCATAATACACCTTTTATATTTTTTTACGTTATTATATTAGTGAAAGTGATTATTAACAACTACTCCCTAGGTTAAATTTAAAAGGAAATTTGTAAATTAAGTTTTATGAAACTGTTTCTCTATGTTTTTTTTATAATTTATTCAATAAATGGATTTAGCCAATCGATATTAAATGATCCTGATTTAAAAATATGGCTCAGAGCTGATAGTGTCACTGAAGACATAAATGGACAGGTTTCTTTATTGCATGATTTAAGTGGAAACAATATTGACTTTATTCAAAATGATTTGAATCGACAACCATATAAATCAAATTCTTTTCAATTTGCAAACAATCCAGTATTAGATTTTGATGGAACGGATGACTTTCTATTTAATAATTTGATTGACTCAATTAATTTACAGGATTTAAGTGTTTTCATAGTTTCTTCAGGTTTAAGTCAGCAGGGAAATAAATCCGGTTTATTTTGTGTTCATTCACTTACATCAGGTTTGTTTTTAACAAGAAATATTGGACCAAATCAAAGTTTTAAAGCTTGGAAGGGTTTAGAGTGGAAATCTACTGGAGCCAATTCAGTTTTGAATACAGGATATTTGCCTAACCTTTATACATTTAAGAGATCTATAGCGAATATTTCAAAATTGTATTTAAACGGCATTCAAAAATCTTCCTCCTCAAGCTCAAGCTATAATAGCACATTTACCAATGGAATTGCTAGAATTGGATATGCATATCAATATAATTATTTTAAAGGATCCATAGCAGAAATTATAATCTTTTCAAGAACACTTTCCGATATAGAGCAACAAGAAGTAGAACTATATTTAATGGATAAGTATGCACCACCAATTGACCTTGGACCTGATTTGAATATCTCTTATGGTTTTTGTGAGCAAACTTTGTCTAACTCAAATTACTATACAAGTTATTTATGGAGTAATGGAAGTACAGATTCATCAATTGTTGTAGATAGTTCGGGGCAATATTGGGTTGAAGCAATAGATGTTTTTGGAAGAGTTTCAGTAGACACTATTGAGGTTTTTTATCCACAATACAGCATGCCTTCAAATTTATTGTTTTGTTCGGGCGACTCTATTTTATGGGACACTGGTTTAACTGGGGCGTATAATTTTAGTTGGAGTAATTTAGATTCCACTAGTTCTATCTATGTCTCTGATTCAGGGAGTTTTTATTTTGTAGTACAAGATTCTTTAGGATGTCAATTAAACTCTGACACAATTTCTTTTGTAAAGGACGAATACCCTTCTTATGCTTCCCTTGGAACCGACACTTCTTTTTGTTCTGGAAATAGTATAGAATTGGTTTCTGGATCGAGCCAAACAGTGTCATATCTTTGGAATAATATGCAAACTTCCTCGAGTTTAACAATTGATACCTCTGGAGCATATAATTTGTATTCAACAAATACAAATGGATGTGAATTATTTGACACAATTAATGTAACTATTATAGGGGACGCTCCAAACATACAAATTTCATTTCCAGATACTGTTTGTGAATTAATTGATTTTCCGATTTCTGATTTTAGTACCGTTTCTTCTCCAGCTTTAATAGATTCTATTTCGTGGGATTTAGGAAATGGTAATTATTCAAATCTTTATTCAGACACCATCTCCTATTTAGATTCTGGATTATTTAATGTTAGTGTTTTCCTTTCTACAAATCAGGGTTGTTCTATTGATTCTGCATTTTCAATTTTAGTGAATCCAATACCTGATTTTAGCATTGAAAACCAAGGAATATGTGATTACGACACGATTTCCTTTTCTATTATTAACAATGGCAATATTTTTTTAAATCATTATAATTGGAATTTTGACGACCCTTTATCAGGTTCTAATAATGTGGACTCCATCAATACTCCAAATCATCTGTTTAGTTCAAATGGAATTTACAATATTTCTTTAATTGTGGAAGATATAAATGGGTGTCTAGATACCACAATCCAACAATTGGAAATTTTCCCTTCTCCTATAGTAGATTTTGCAATTACGGAAGCTTGTGAAGGAAATCAAATACAGATAGATAATAATTCAGTAATTGACTCTTCATATTCCATATCTGGTTATTTATGGAGTTTTGGAGATAATACGCAATCTGTAGATAGTGTTCCAGTTAAATCTTTTGATTCTTATGGGTTATATTCCATTCAGTTAATTTGTACTGCGGATAGTTCTCTATGCACCGACACATTAGTTGATTCTATAACTATTAATGCCAATCCAATATTAAATTGGGATGCATCTGTTGCTTGTAAAAACACATGGACTTCATTCTCAAATTTGTCCACGGTACCAAATGATTCGATCTTTCAAACTCTTTGGGTAGTTAATGTTTTAGATTCAATAAGCTCAGATCAAATGCTTTATCAGTTTACAACAGCTGGAGATCAGCAGATTCAACTTCAAACAACATCGACTAATTCCTGTGTTACAGATTCTGTTTTTATGATTAATGTTAATGATGAAGTTGATTTGTCTTATCAAACAAATCCTAGTGTTTTAACTACTCAGATTGCATTTTCTTGTTTATTGAATGATTCTTCAAATTTAACAAGTGTTTTATGGGATTTTGGAGATGGTTCACAGTCTTCTCTTTTTTCTCCTATACATACGTACAATGCAGATTTAATTGGGGATACTTTAGCGATATTAACCTCAGGGACAAATTTAATAGGTTGTGTGGATACTATAATGACAAGTGTTGTGTTGTCAGACCCAAGAGTTGATTTGGAGCTTCGTCAACTTTTGTTATCAGATAATAATGGTTTTTATTCCATTATCGTTGAAATGAAAAATATTGGATCAATACCTATTTCAGATATTGATTTGCTTGTTAGTATCCCCAATTCTAATCCAACTAAAGAAATAACCGGAGTTTCCCTACTGAGTAACGAAAACATCTATTATCCTTTAAATGCTTCTCCCTCTAGCTATAATTCCTCAGAAGATTTAATTAATGGATATGTTTGCTTAGAGGGCATTTCATACAATGATTTTGGAGTAGAAGAGTTGATTATAAATAATAATTTTATTTGTGAAAGCGTTGAAAGCGATTCATTGAATTTAATTGGTTTGTATCCCAACCCAGTTCAAAACAATATTAACATAGTGCTTTATGTGCCTGTTGAATCATCTATTGATTTTACTATTGTTGATTTGAATGGAAGAACTGTGCATAATTCCATGATTAATCAACAAATGGAAAAAGGAACTTATAAAATGGCCATAGATGTCACTCAATTGTCACAGGGTTTTTATTATCTTAATATTTCTGATAATAGAGGTAATTTGATAAGAACTTCTTTTATCAAATAGTTTCTACTTTTCTTTTTTGTTCTATTTTTGATTTCTCTATTTATATATCTTTACAATACACGAACATAGCATGGCGATATCAAAAAAACAATTGGATTTCAATAAAAATGAAGATAAAATGCGTTTAAAAATAAATGCATTGGAAAGAGAGCTGTCAAAGATATTAGAGGGAGGAGGAAAAAAACGAATAGACAAACTTCATGCAAAAGGAAAATTAACTGCTAGAGAAAGAATAAACCTTCTTTTAGACCCCAATACTGATAGTTTTGAAATGGGAGCTCTTGCTGGTTTTGAAATGTATAAAGAACATGGAGGATGTCCAGCGGGTGGAGTAGTGGTTGTTTTGGGTTATGTGTCATCTAGATTATGTGTAATCGTTGCAAATGATGCAACAGTGAAGGCCGGTGCTTGGTTTCCAATTACAGGAAAGAAAAACTTAAGAGCACAAGAACTTGCAATGGAAAATCATATTCCAATTATTTATCTGGTAGATTCTGCTGGAGTTTATCTGCCAATGCAAGATGAAATTTTTCCAGATAAGGAGCATTTTGGTAGAATTTTTAGAAATAATGCCGTTATGAGCTCCAAAGGAATTGTTCAAATTGCAGCAGTAATGGGGAGTTGTGTGGCTGGTGGGGCTTACTTGCCAATCATGTCAGATGAATCTTTAATAGTAGATAGAACTGGGACTATTTTTTTAGCGGGTTCTTATCTTGTAAAAGCAGCGATAGGAGAGGATATAGATAATGAAATTCTTGGGGGTGCGACAACACATACCGAGATTTCAGGAGTTTGTGATTACAATGTAAAATCGGATGAAGATTGTTTAGAAACTATTAGAGGGCTGGTGGATAAGATTGGGCAAGCTAAATTTGTTGGATTTAATCGAACAAAACCAACACTTCCAAAAAGAGAATTAAATGAGGTTTATGGTGTTTTACCTGCAGAAAGGTCGAAGCCATATAATATGAAAGATTTAATTAAATGTTTGGTGGATGATTCTAAGTTTATTGAGTACAAAACTTCTTTTGGTAAAACCATCGTTTGCGCATATGCACGAATAGATGGTTGGAGTGTCGGAATTGTTGCAAACCAACGTGAAATTGTTAAAAATGCTCAAGGACAAATGCAGTTTGGGGGCGTTATTTATTCAGATTCTGCAGATAAAGCAGCTCGATTTATAATGAATTGCAATCAAAAGAATATACCATTGATTTTTCTTCAAGATGTTACAGGTTTTATGGTTGGTTCTAAAAGCGAACACGGAGGGATTATTAAAGATGGAGCAAAAATGGTCAATGCTATGTCCAACAGTGTTGTTCCTAAATTTACAGTTGTGGTAGGTAATTCATATGGTGCAGGAAATTATGCAATGTGTGGAAAAGCATACGACCCTTCGTTAATTGTTGCATGGCCTAGTGCCGAAATTGCTGTAATGGGGGGCGGAGCTGCGGCAAAAGTTCTTCTTCAAATAGAAGTTGCATCCTTGAAATCAAAGGGTGAGAAAATAACTAAAGAACAGGAGAATCAGTTGTTAAGCACAATTAAAAGTAAATATGAAAAACAAACTTCACCCTATTATGCTGCAGCTAGACTTTGGGTGGATTCCATTATAGACCCAATTGAGACTAGAAAGGTGATTTCTTTAGGAATTGAAATGGCAAATCACAAAGTTTCAACAGATAAATATAATGTAGGGGTTATTCAAACATAATTGTCACTTGATTGAATATTTCTGATTTTGTTTGTCAATGATTAATTTCTCCTTGATAAGTAATTTTTGCAAACAATTCTTAATAACTTCTTCATTTATTTTGAGAGAAATTTGAATTTCTGTTAAGGTTCTAGGCTCTTTGATAAATTCAATAATAGATTTTTCTATTTCTTTATTAGAACTCTGTTTTTTTGAAAAACAATTATCACATTTTTCACAGTCTTCTTTTTCTTTCTGATTAAAATAGGCAAGAAGTTGATTAGATCTGCATAGGTTTGTTTTTGTGAAATCTTGCACTGCTGTTAGCTTCTCAATAGCTCTTTGTTTTCGATCTTCATAAACTTCTTTTTTTACTATAAGTGCATCATCTTTTTTTCGTGCTTCCAAAAAAGTGATAAGTGGTAGCTTTGATCTCCAAGATACTTCAAGCATCCCAAATTTTTCAAGATCTTTTAATTGATTATTTAAACCTTCTTGACTTAATTTTAAATCACGCATCAATTTAAGCTCATTTAGACTAACATATTGCATGTGTGAGTTTTCATAATTTCTAAGGATGTTTCTTATTAGAGGAGATAAGACCTTGTTTTTTATTTGTAAATTATAGAGGTCAATACTCTGTGCAATCCATTTAATGGAAGTTGTTTTTTTTCCACTTTCACTTAAATGAATATTTCCGTTTTTTTCCAGAATTTTTAATCCGTTAAATGTTTTTAAAAGATCAAGGTTAAAAGTTTTTGCAAGATTAACGATGTCAATTGAATAGGACTCTCCTTTACCCGACCCGATAGCAATTTTTAAATAATTGCAAAGTGCCATGTATATGTTTTTAACAAAAGATATTTCGGGAAATTGATGGATAATTTTTTGCTTTAGTACGGCCAAATCATCTTTTTCAATAAAAGATATTGCACGGGCTTCTTTTTCATCTCTCCCTGCTCTTCCTGCTTCTTGAAAATAAGCTTCAAGACTAGATGGGAAATCAAAATGAAGTACATAGCGAACATCTGCTTTGTCTATCCCCATTCCAAAAGCATTTGTTGCTATCATTAATGAGTCTTTTTTATTTAACCAATGAGTCATTGCTTTCTCTCTGTCGTCTTTTTCCATTCCTCCATGATATATCTGACAGTTTAATTTTGCATTGATTAAACTTCGAGCAAGTTCTTTGACACTTTTTCGTGTTTGGCAGTAAATAATTCCGCAATGATGTTTGTTGGCATTGACAAATTCAATTATCCTGAGATGTTTGTTTTCGGAATGAAAGACTTCATAGGAAAGATTTTTTCTAAAAAAGGATGCTTCATGAATTTTAACCTGCTTAAGTTTTAGCTGTTCAATGATGTCTTCTTTTACTTTTTTTGTGGCAGTAGCTGTTAGAGCAATAATAGGAATGTTATTTCGTAATTCGCGCAGTTTGTTAATTTGAATAAATGCTGGCCTAAAATCATGTCCCCATTCTGAAATACAATGAGCTTCATCGACTACAATTAGGCTAACGGGCATAGATTTATACCTTTCTATGAACAAATTAGATTGAATTCTTTCAGGAGAAGTGTATAAAAAATCAAGACCACCGAATCTTGCATTATCCAAAATCATATCAATTTCACGAAAATGCATCCCGCTTGTAATTGCTTTGGCGCGAAGCCCTTTTTTTTGAAGGTTAAGAACCTGTTCTTGCATTAAAGAAATTAATGGGGATATTACAAGGGTTACTCCTTCTCTTGCAATTCCAGGTATTTGAAAACAAATCGATTTGCCACCACCTGTTGGCAATAAAGCCAAAACATCATGCCCATAGATAGAATCATTGATAATTTCTTCTTGTAAAGGTCTGAATTCTTCAAAGCCCCAGTATTTTTTTAAAAGATCAAAACTTGTTTGCACAATTCAAATGTATAAATAATAAGATTTTATATGCTCATTACTTGTAAGTTCATTAAAAGAAAGTATATTTGCACCCTAATTTTTATTTATGAACCGAGGTTTAGCACCTCAAAACGTAAAATTTTATGGCAACAAAAATCAGATTACAAAGACACGGTAGAAAAAGAGCAGCATTTTTTCATATAGTAGCTGCAGATAGTCGTGCAAAAAGAGACGGTAGATTCATTGAAAAACTTGGCGTTTACAATCCAAATACAGATCCAGCAATAATTGATATTAATTTTGAAAGATCATTGCATTGGGTTCAAACAGGAGCTGAGTTAACAGATACAGCAAGAGCAATCTTATCATACAAAGGAGTATTGCTTAAAAATCACCTTTTGAAAGGAGTTAAAAAAGGAGCTCTTACAGAGGATCAAGTGGAAGAACGTTTTAACAAATGGCTTTCTGATAAAGATTCAAGCATTTCTAAAAAGAAAGATACTCTAGATAAAAAAGCAGCACAGCAAAGAGCTGAAATGTTAAAAGCGGAGGCAGCAGTAAGTGATGCAAGAGCTAAAGAAATTGAAGCTAAAAACTCTCCTGAGGTAGAGGAAGCTCCAGCGGCAGAAGCAGCAACAGAGGAAGCTCCAGTAGCAGAAGCAGCAACAGAGGAAGCTCCAGTAGCAGAAGCAGCAACAGAGGAAGCTCCAGCGGCAGAAGCAGCAACAGAGGAAGCTCCAGTAGCAGAAGCAGCAACAGAGGAAGCTCCAGTAGCAGAAGCAGCAACAGAGGAAGCTCCAGCGGCAGAAGCAGCAGCAGAGGAAGCTCCAAAAAAAGAAAAATCTGAAGATACTCCTGCGGAGTAAACATGATGAACATAAAAGATTGTTTCAATCTTGGAAATATTTCGAAACTTCACGGCTTTAAGGGTGAGGTTTCGTTGTTTTTGGATGTTACTAATCCTGAGGATTATCGTAAATTAGACTTTATATTTATTGATATAAATGGACAACTGATTCCTTTTAAAATCATTTCTCTTAGACTGGTCAGAAGATGTTACGCAATAGTAAGGTTAGAAGGAGTTGATTGTGAAAAGGATGCCAAAGAACTCTTAAAAAAGAAGACTTACCTTCCATTAACTTTTTTGCCTCCTCTGGATAATCAATCTTTTTATGATCATGAAGTTATTGGCTATAAAGTAGAGGATAGTGTAGAGGGTAATATAGGATTGGTTGAAGACGTTATAGATTTAAGCAACAATCCTCTTCTAAAGATAAATAATAAAGGAAAAGAAATTTTAATTCCCATTATGAATGACCTGGTGCAAAAAGTGGATAGAGAAAATAAAATTTTATTTATTTCATGTCCAGATGGTCTTCTTTCTCTTTATATCTAAATGAGTACGTTTTATTTTAAATATTTCTCGATTAATCAAAAAAATGCATCTATGAAGGTAGGTACAGATGCAATGATACTTGGTGCTTTAATAGAAACAGAAAACTCAAAAACCGCCTTAGATATTGGCACAGGTACAGGTGTGATATCTCTTATGTGTGCACAAAAAAATCCAAACCTTCATGTTACTGCCATTGATATTGATCAGATAAATATTTTACTGGCACAAGAAAATTTTAAGCGCTCTAATTGGGCGAATAATTTAAAAGCGCTTGAAGCCAATATTCTTGAATTTAAATCACTCAACACCTTTGATCTTATTTTTTCTAACCCTCCTTTCTTTATTAATGGAGATAAGGCAAAATCGGAGAGAAAAACCAATGCGAAACATGTTTGTTCTTTTAATTTGTTGGGCTTTTTTAAAGCTTCTTTCGATTTGCTTACTCAAGATGGTTCTTTATGGATGATTATTCCTTTTGAAAACCATGAGAACTGGACTGTGAAAAGTAAAGAAGCTGGATTTAATATAGCACAAATAATCTATATAAATGGAAAAGAAGATAGATGCGTAAGATTGGTTATTGAATTCAAAAAAAAGCAAATGGAGTTCAAAAAATCTTCACTAACTATCAGAAATCAAGATGGATCATATACCCAGCAATATAGAGAAATGACAGAAGAATTTCATGCTGTCAAAATTTAATTAAAATAGTTCTTGAAGTTCTTTTTTAAGAAAACCAATAGTAATGTCTGTTGGAAGATTTTCTAGCTCAGCAATCAATTCAAATAATTTGGTGGCCATTTTTGTTGATGGTTCATCTGGACCAACAGTATCACAGGCAATGTTAATGATTTTAATACTTTCTTCTTTTGATTTTTTAATCATATCCCATCCTTGTGGAGAGATAAAAATTTGTTCTGCAACATTGTGGTCAAATTCTTCTCGAATTGTTTTAAGTAATTGATTTTGAAATATTTTGGAAGTAACATTTGGTTTGTGAAGTCTCATGACAAGATTCCCTGGATGGATTCTTTCCATAAGTAAAACACTTCTTTGATAAGCTTCAACTCTGCTGGGTAAAAAATATTTTTGTCGCTGTTTTTTTAATTCAAGATGTAATTGTAATTTCTTATCAGAAGTTTCTCTTTTGAAGAAATAAACAGCGGTTAACATAACTCCTGTTGCAGGAAGAATTATTAATGCTAGTTGAAATAGAATATCCATGGTATTATAATTACTGTAAAGTTATAAATTATACAGATGATTGCATGTTAATATCTTATTTAACTATTAATTATTTATTATGTTACATAAAGTATGCTTTATTACCTTATTTTTGATAAACATTTATAATTTATAAAGTTATTGATTGTCTAAAATTGAGATTCTTTTTTTTATTTTTCATCTTATTAAACGGAAGTGTTTTCTCTCAGCAGCTTTCGCAGTTTACCCTATATCAAACAGTTCCTTTGTTTTATAACCCATCAGCAATTGCCTTGTCTAATCAAACCACCATAAATACGGGGGCTAGATGGCAAATGCTTGGATTTGGACAGGAACCTTTAACTTCATTTACGACATTTAAATTTCGTTTAAAAAAACCTGAAATTTATAACCCATCTTTACGCATTTCAAAAAGTATTTTATCTCAAATGGAATTTGAACCAAAATTCCTAGGCCATTTTGTTGGCGGACATTTTTTGGCGGATAATTATGGAGCTTTTAGAAAATTAAATTTTTCTGCCATGTATGCTAGTGGAGTTGAATTTTATTCCGGTTTGAAACTAAGTGGAGGAATTAGATTTGGATTGTCTAATCATTCTTTTTTCAAGGATAAGGCATCTGTTTTAAATGTGTCTGACCCATCGCTCGATTATGTTGGAGGTGATAATACGTATGATGAATTTATTTTAAACCAAAACAACCAAATTTCTTTGGATCTGTCGGCAGGTTTATCTGTTTTTTATAATGGATTTGTTTTTGGTTTATCCGCTGATCAACTTACAAAAGATTATTTAACAATAAGTTCTTCTTCTGTTAATTTTGATAGAAAAGTTCATTGGCATTTTTTTAGTTCTTATCTTTTTCCTTTAAGCGCCAACACGGAATTTCAGGTTTCTGCTATTTTTAAGCAAGTTTCCAATGTGCAGTATTCTTTTGAAAGTAGTGTCTCTTTATATTATGCTGATAGCTGGTATTCAGGGCTTAATTACAGAAATTCAAATTCAATTGGTTTGTTTACAGGCTATAGTTTTGATAATGGGTTTAGTGTTTCATATGCTTTGGATTTACCAATTAATAAGGTGTATTTATTTAGTCAGGGAGGACATGAATTTTTATTCGGGTACACTATTGGTAATAATACAAGGCCAGTAAATTATCCTCCCAGTGATTTTTTATAGATTATATTTTTAGGTAATAATGAAATTGTATTTAATTGCATCTTTTTTTATTTTTCCTTTGCTTGTTAAAGGGCAATTATGGAAGTTTTCTGAAGTAAAAAAAATATCATTAAACAGATATTCAGGTGCTGAAAAATCGGCTCCGTTTGTTTGCTCTTCCGGTAATGAAATTTACTTTGTTCAAACCTTTGAAAAGAAAAATAAAGGCGGGAAATTTGATCAAGATATTTATTATTCAAAAAGAGCTGATTCTATTAATGAATTATGGTCATTGCCTAAAAATTTGAATCTGCTTAATAACAAGTTTAACAATGGTATTGTTGGTTTAAGCCAGAATAATAACACAATCTATTTGCTAGGTGCTTATGGTGGAGAAAAGGATTTGGACAAAGGAATTTCGTACAGTAAAAAAATAAATGGAAAATGGCAGAAACCGATTAAAATTCATATTCCTGATTTAATTATTAAAGGAAATAATTATGGCTTTTATATGCATCCTAATGAAAAAATACTTTTGATTAACTATAAAGGTCCAGATACTTATGGTAGAGAAGATTTATACATTTCTATTAAACAAAATAATCTTTGGTCCTCTCCTAAACATTTACCAAAAAAAATAAACACTGATTTTTATGAAATAAGTCCATTTTTATCCATCACAACAGATACACTTTATTTTTCATCAAATAGAAATGGGGGAAGTGGTAGTGCAGATATTTACTATAGTGTTAAACAGTCAGCAGATATGTTGAAATGGTCAAAACCAAAAAACCTTGGAAAGCATATAAATTCGTCTCGTTTTGATGCCTATTTTTTCATTGATTCTAAAAACACCATGTATTGGTCATCGAATAGAGAATCTAAGTATAGTGAAATATATTCGTGTAATCCAATATATTATCCAACTTTATCAGCTTTTATTGAAGAGACCAAAGATGTTAGCGAATTTGGAGGGAGAGATGGCTCAGTAACTTTTAGCGTAGAAGGTGGGGTTAAGCCATATAACATCTATAATTCAAATATTTTAAATGGTACTCTTGCCAAAGAATCAATTTCTGAGTCTTATAAATTAGAAGGGTGTAAATCTGGTGTTTATTCTTTTGAGATAATAGATTCTGTTGGACAGAAGGTGGTGCTAATAGATACAATTAAAGAGCCACCAGTTCAGGAATTGCTTAAGATTAATCTTCCTGAAATAAGACATCCTAGAAACAAATGGACTTTTGTACAAAATGAAAGCATTAAATCACTTGACTCTTTGGATTATTTATTTTTATTATTGCTAAAACATCCAACATTAAAAATAGAGTTAAGTTCTCATACAGATTCTAGAGGTTCTGATCACAGAAATCAGATATTGTCAAACAATAGAGCGAAAGCATGTTATAAATACCTTGTAGAGCAAAAAGGAATAGATGCTAGAAGAATAATACCAGTTGGAAAGGGCGAGAAATCTCCTTTAAAAATAAAAAAATCAGATTCCACAGAGCTAATCGAGCTAAATGATAGCTACATTAATCAATTTAAAAATAACACAGAAAAATTTGAAGATCTACATCAATTAAATAGAAGAACAGAAATAAAGATTCTTAATCGGAATTTCAATCCAATTACAGCAAGCCCAGCACCTGATTCTTATTTGATATATGAGAAATTGCCTTAATTAAAAATTGTATGACAATCCAAATCTAATTGGGTGAATAGGTACTGTTTTGTCTTTTTTAAACAAAGGAAGTAAATTGTATGCAACAAACCCTCCAAAGTGATAATAACCTGTTCTAACTACACCATCTACAGTAAAAGGGTTAAGTTGAAATTTAGAAATAGTCTGGTTGTTAAATTTATCTCCATTATCATATTTACCTTTAAGAGTCATACTAGATCCAACTCTAACACTACCTACAACGCCTGCGGAGAAATAAAAAGACCTTTCACTTGTCTTTTTTGCTGCAAATTCCAATAATAATGGAATGCTGAAGTGAACTACTGAAAGGTAGTTTGTTTTGTAATTCTGAATAGGATCATTTACAGCATAAACCGTATCAGCATTGTGCGCTAATACGTAGTTGTCTTTTAAATCAAAAATTGAAAAACCAAATCCTATTCCAGTTGTTAAACCAAAAAAATGACGATAAATTGGAATTTTATATTCAAAAAAATTAAAACTCATTGTTAGTGATTTCCCAATTTCATTTTCCCAATATACATTGTCTTCAAATTCATTGCTGAATTTATCATTTAGTAATATTCCAAAACCAATATCAAAGCCAGCCCAATGTGCTTCATTTTTTTTCTCATCATCTTCTTCATCTTCTCTTAGCTCCCAGGGTTCCTCTGCTTTGTCAATGACAGGTATTTTCGTGTTTTCACCTTCTTCTACTTGAGAAAGTAAATGATTTGAATTAATTATAAGAAATGAACAAATACAGATTAAAAAAAGTGACTTCATCGTAATTTAGGTTTTTGTGAACTTAAAAATAATAACGTTTTAACACAAATAAAGTTTCATAAAAACAATAGTTAAAGCGGATGTTTTTAATTATATATCAAATTATTCAATTTCTTATGTGTATAAATACCTTCTCTGTTGTGAAAAGAAAAGAAACTTTATCAGAAATTTGTTAAAATCATAAATAACAAAAAAATCATGATTAGTCATATACAACCTATTACTTGGAAGCTTGCCGCATTTTTTGTTGTAGTTTACAGTGTATCTTCATGTGTTCCTGTTAAGAAATACAATGAATTGATAGAAAAAGAAAAGATTTGTGCTGAAGCATTGGAAAAATATAAGAAAGGATACGACAAATATGAAGGAGAAGCAAAAGATTGCAGTAAAAGAAAAGAGATTTTAGAAAAAGATCTTAGTAGAATAAAAAAAGAACTGTCTCTTTTACAACAAGAAGCCAATATTGCTTCGATAAAACTGGAGGAGTTGCGGTCTGAAAATCAAGAACTTGAAACTAGTTTTTCAAAGTTAAGTCAAATGGAAGCAAGAGAGGTTGCTGCATTTCAGGCAGAATTAGAAGCAAAAAACAGAGAACTTCAGAAAAAAGAAGATGCTTTAATGGAGCTCGAAAAACAACTTAGGAAAAAAGAGAGGCTATTAATTGAAAGAGAAAAAAGAGTCAATGAACTAGAAGAGCTTATTAAAAGCAGAGAGAGGGCAATACAGGCATTAAAAGATAAAATTGCAGCAGCACTCAAAGCTTATGAAAACAGTGGATTAAGTGTTGAGTATAGAAATGGAAAGATTTATATAAGCATGGAGGCAAAATTGCTTTTTGCTTCAGGGAGCACCACGATAGAGCCTGTTGGTAAAAAGGCGATCATAGATTTGGCAAAAGTTATTGAAAAAGAAAAAGAATGGGAAATTATTGTAGAAGGACATACTGATACGGACGCTATGAATAGAGCTTCTCATCCTAAAGATAATTGGGAGCTTTCTGTCTTGAGATCGACAGCAGTTGTTAAAATAATGCTTAATAATTCAGTGTTGTCTGAAGGTCAGGTTATGGCGGCAGGAAGAGGAGAATTTCATCCAGTAGGTAAAAATAAAGCAAAAAATAGAAGAATAGAAGTTATTATTTCTCCGAATCTTAATGAATTGTTTGAGATAATTTCAAATTGATTAGTTTTTTGATTAAAGAAGACTAATTTTGTAGTGCGTTCATTGCATAATCTTATGAAGAAAGGTGGAGGGAGTGGCCCTTTGAAACCTTGGCAACCCTTAAATATTTAAAGAAGGTGCCAAATCCAATTTCAATTCTATTGAAATAAGATAAGTATGTTTTTCCATTTTTCTTCATGTTTTTATTTTTAAATGGAAAAAATTTATAGAGTTTTACGAGAAAGAATCTTAGTACTTGATGGTGCTATGGGAACAATGATTCAGCGCTATTCACTTGAAGAGGAGGATTTTCGAGGGGATTTCTTTAAGACTCATCACAAACCTTTAAAAGGAAATAATGATCTACTCTCCATTACAAGGCCTGATATTATCAAATCAATTCATAAAGAATATTTTGATGCTGGAGCAGATATAGTAGAAACAAACACATTTTCGGGAACTACCATAGCACAGGCAGATTATGATTTGGAATCTGCTGTTTATGAAATAAATTTCCAAAGTGCTAAAATCGCAAAAGAAGTTGCTTTAACTTATTCAGATAAACCAAGATTTGTTGCAGGCTCTATCGGCCCTACTAATAGAACTGCATCTATTTCTCCTGATGTTAATGATCCTGGATATAGGGCTGTTACTTTTGATGACTTAGTTAGTGCATATCAGCATCAGGTAAAAGCTTTAATTGAAGGTGGTGTTGATATATTACTTGTGGAAACCATTTTTGATACCCTAAATGCCAAGGCAGCATTATTTGCAATTGATAGTTATTTTGAAAAGAATAATGTTCAAATACCTATAATGGTTTCAGGAACAATTACCGACCAAAGTGGAAGAACTCTAACAGGACAAACCACAGAAGCATTTTTAATTTCTTTATCTCACATGCCTTTACTTAGTGTTGGACTAAATTGTGCTTTAGGAGCATCGATGATGAGGCCATATCTTCAGACTTTAGATCAAAAAGCACCTTTTTATACAAGCGCTCACCCAAATGCTGGATTGCCCAATGAATTCGGAGAATATGAGGAGACTCCAGAATTAATGGCTGCACAAATTAAAACTTTTTTTGATGAGGGGCTTGTCAATATTATTGGTGGATGTTGTGGAACTACACCTGAGCATATCAAGGCAATTGCAGAATTGGCAAAAAATTATAAACCTAGAGAACTTTTGATTCCCGCATAGTTATGTCAACACCAACATTGAAATTATCTGGATTAGAACCATTAATTGTTACCAAAGAAAGCAACTTTGTTAATATTGGTGAACGTACTAATGTGACAGGTTCTCGTAAATTTTTGAGACTAATAAAAGAGGGAGATTATGAATCCGCATTATCTGTAGCTAGAGATCAAGTTGAAGGTGGAGCTCAGATTATTGATGTCAATATGGATGAAGGAATGATCGATGGAAAAGAAGCTATGGTTAAGTTTTTAAATCTTATAGCATCTGAACCAGATATTTGCCGAGTTCCAATTATGATTGATAGCTCGAAATGGGAAATAATTGAGGCGGGTCTTAAATGCCTTCAAGGTAAAGGAGTTGTTAATTCAATTTCATTAAAAGAAGGAGAAGAGAATTTCATCAAGCAGGCAAGCATTATTAAAAGATATGGTGCAGCAGTTATTGTTATGGCTTTTGATGAGGATGGTCAGGCAGATTCTTATGAAAGAAGAATTGAAATTTGTGAAAGATCTTATAATATTTTGGTGAATGAAGTGAAGTTTTCTAAAAACGATATCATTTTCGATCCCAATATTTTTCCTGTTGCAACAGGAATGGACGAGCATAATGACAATGCTCTTGATTTCTTTAATGCTACAAAATGGATTAGAGCCAATTTGGATGGAGCACATGTTAGTGGTGGTGTTTCTAATGTATCCTTTTCATTTAGAGGGAATAATGTTGTTCGAGAAGCAATGCACTCGGCTTTTTTATACCATGCCATTCAAAATGGAATGGATATGGGGATTGTTAATCCAACAATGCTTGAGGTATATTCTGATATTGATAAAGCCCTTTTGGATCATGTTGAAGATGTATTGTTAAATAGAAGGCCAGATGCAACTGAAAGGTTGCTTGATTATGCACAAACAGTTAAAGGAGAAGGGAAGAAAAGAGAGGTTGATTTATCTTGGAGAGACAACACAGTTCAAAAGCGTTTAGAGTATTCACTGGTAAAAGGGATAACCGATTTCATCGATGAGGATGTTGAGATTTGTAGAAAAGAATACAAACGCCCTATTCAGGTTATCGAAGGCCCTTTGATGGATGGAATGAACGTAGTTGGAGATCTTTTTGGAAGTGGAAAAATGTTTTTACCACAAGTTGTTAAGTCAGCTAGAGTTATGAAAAAGGCTGTCGCCTATTTGCTTCCTTATATAGAGTCAGAGAAAGGAGGTAAAATTCAATCTTCAGGAAAGATATTAATGGCTACAGTAAAAGGAGATGTACATGATATCGGAAAAAATATTGTAAGTGTTGTATTAAGCTGTAATAATTATGAAATAATAGATCTTGGAGTAATGGTTCCTCCCGAAAAAATAATTAGCAAAGCAATTGAAGAAAATGTAGATGTGATAGGTTTAAGTGGGTTAATTACCCCTTCACTTGACGAGATGGTTCATGTTGCAAAAGAAATGCAACGTGCTGGATTAAAAATCCCTTTATTAATAGGTGGTGCAACGACTTCAAGAGTGCATACTGCAGTTAAAATTGAGGAACATTATAAAAATGATTCAGTAGTACATGTTCTTGATGCCTCAAGATCGGTAACCGTTGCTGAAAGTTTATTGGGATCAAAGAAAATAGACTTTACAAATAAATTGAGAGAAGAGTATTCAAAATTAAGAGAACACCATAAAAAACATAAAAGAGCTAAGAATTTAATTACAATTGATCAGGCAAGGGCTAATTGTTTGTCACTAGATTTTTCTGATGATATAATTAATAAACCTAAAAAAACTGGGCTCACAGTTTTTGAGGATTTTTCAATTAAAAAATTGACGGATTATATTGATTGGTCTCCATTTTTTCAAACATGGGAGCTTCATGGAAGGTTCCCCGAGATTTTAAAGGATGAAATTGTTGGAGAAGAGGCTAAAAAGCTTTTTGATGATGCAAATGAAATGCTTAATAAGATTATCGACAATAATTGGCTTAAAGCAAAGGCAGTTGTAGGTTTGTTTCCTGCAAATTCAGTCGGAGATGATATTGAAATTTATGACCCCGTTGAACAAGATAAATGCATTCATATTCAAAGATCATTAAGACAGCAGTTAAAAAAAGCACTAGGTCAACCAAATATTGCTTTGTCAGATTTTATTGCTCCTAAAAGTTCAGGAGTAAAAGACTATATAGGTGCTTTTGTTGTAACAACGGGAATTGGATTAGATGAAATTGTAGAAAAATTTGAAGCTGATAATGATTCTTACAATTCTATTCTTATAAAAGCAATTGCTGATCGTTTAGCTGAAGCATTGGCAGAGTATATGCATGAGTTTGTTAGAACAGATCTATGGGCTTACGCAAAAGATGAAGAATTAAATAATTCTGATTTAATTAAAGAGAAATATAAAGGTATTAGGCCGGCTCCAGGTTATCCAGCTTGTCCTGATCATCAAGAGAAAATAGGGCTGTTTTCAATACTAAATGCCCAAAAACTAAGTGGAGTAAGTTTAACAGAAACTCTAGCGATGATGCCTGCATCATCTGTAAGCGGTTGGTATTTTTCTCACCCAGAATCAAAATATTTTGGACTTGGAAAAATTGCTAAAGATCAACTTGAAGATTTAGCTAAAAGAAAAGGAACAAACTATGAATTAATAGAGCGTTGGTACACTTCTATTATAAACGAATAATCTCTCTCTACATAAAAATACGTAGTCATACATATGTATGATTTCTTAATTTGCTTTCAAAACAATAAAGATTCAAGTTTATCTTTTTAAGATGATGCACATTTGCACCGTAATTAAAAAAAAGAGTTATGAAAAAAGGAGATAAAAACTTAGAAGGTGATTGTTTTTTACATAATGCGCAATTTATATCAGGTTGTATTAAAACACGAAAATGGCAACAACAAAAACTTATTAGAAGAACAACCGGGAGAATTTAAAAAACAAATGATCCATGTAGCAAAAGGGAAATGAAGATAATCATTTCCCTTTTGCTTTTATAATAGTTAGTGCGGTATAAAATAGGATTTTAAAATCAAGAGCAAGACTTCTGTTTTTCATATATAATAAATCGTATTTCATGCGCATAAGCATTTCATCAATATTCTCAGCATATCCAAATTTCACCTGTCCCCATGATGTTATTCCCGGACGAATATTTGTTAAATGAAGAAATTGAGGTTCAATTTTAGAAATTTGATTCATATAAAACAACCTTTCTGGTCTAGGTCCAACAAGAGACATATCGCCTGTAATAACGTTGAAAAACTGCGGGAATTCATCAAGTCTTGTTTTTCTAAGAAATCTCCCAATTTTGGTGATTCTTGGGTCATTTTCAGAGGATAATTGAGGTCCTTTCGCTTCTGAATCAACATGCATGGTTCTAAACTTGATGATTTTAAATTCTTTTCCACCAAGCCCAACTCTATTTTGAAAAAATAAAACGGACCCTTTAGATGATAATTTTATTGCTATGGCAATAACTAGAAATAAAGGAATGCAAAATAAGATTGCTATAATTGAGACTGTAATGTCTAAAAATCTTTTACTTGCCTGTTGCCATATAGACATGGATTGCTGATTTATCTCTAGTAATAGAGCTCCAAAAATACTTGTCATTCTAACAGAACCAGAAAGAATATCATACATGTCAGGGAGGATTTTTACTTTAAGATTTGCTCCTTGAGTTTTACTGATTATTTTTTTTAATTTATTGTGTTCACTACTATCAAGAGCAATGATTAGTTCTTCGACTTGTTTTTCTCTAATAATCCATTGAATTTTGTCTAGTTGACCAAGATGTGGGAGTTTTTCAGATAGAACTTTATCTATTCCATTTAAATTTATAAATCCAATAAAATTATAAACAGACTTAGGCATAGAACTTAGTTCATTATGCAGTTTTAATGCTTTTTCACTTCCTCCTACTAACAAGGTGTTAAATCCTTTATTTGGCTTTATAGCATCTTGAACAATGAGGCTTGTAATAATAAATCTTACAGCTACAGTGCATGAGAAATGAAGTAAAAATAAAAGGCTTACCGATTGATAATAGGTGGTGTATTCCTTTACGTCATCATCTAATAGTAGAATAAAAAAGATAATAAGAGACCCAATTATTGTAGCGCTTATGGTAAAGCTAATCGCTCTTAAACGATACATTCTTTTTATTTCTATATATGTTCCTTGTAAGTAATATAGAAGAAGCCAAGCTAAAGGAACAACGATAATTCCAATAAAAAAAGAGTTGTCGATATCAAACTCAGTATTTTCAATCCATGTTTTTCGAAAGTAGTAAAACAAAAACCAAGAACTGAATGCCGATATCCAATCAAAAAATATAAACAATATGCGCCAGATTCGTTTTTTCATAAAAAAGAGAATCAAAAATGTATTAATTTGATGTTATCTATACATATTTCCCCAGAACTTTGACCATTTTCAAGATCAAGTTGAGCCATAAAAGATTGTTCAAAATAAGAACCACTAGCCTGATTGTTGACAAGTTCTCTTAAATCAATATATATTTTTTTCCATACTGTAGCTGTGTCTGCTTGTGCGTTTAATTGAATATGGGGATTGTTTACAATTCCATTTTGAGATATTGCAATTAATCCTGTCACGACGTTTATGTCATTTTTATAATCTATTTCCAGATAAATTTCTTGTCCATAAGGTAAATATTTTTGTGCTGTTGTATAGGCAATCCAAGAACTGTCAGTGGAATTTAAATTTACTTTTCCATAATAATTCCCATTAAAACTTTGAAGTTGATCATTGCTAACTATATAATTTGCAGCAGAGGTGTTTGGATCATTTTCTAAGGCAATGGAGATGTCTTCAAAATCTTCAACCCAGAAGTTTAAATTGTCATGGTACATTGTAGCTGGGTTAATTGCTAAAGTTTCATTTTGGATCAGATTCGCATTTATTTCATATGGTTTTAAAAAAGGGTATATTTTTTTTGTAGCAGAAATTCCATTGTTTTTAACAGCTGGATATATTTTGATATTACATTCCCCGTTCTTTAAAACAGGAATTTTAAAAGGAACTTCAAATACACCAATAATTTCATCATTAATATAAACCCATGCCTCTGAAATGTTATGATTTAGTTCTCCTTCATCACCTCCTAGGTTGGGATTTGCATTAATGGTCCAGGTTCCAACTTCAATCCAAGACGGGTCTGGATTGTTTTTTATACAAGAACACAATAATATTAGATAAATTAATCCTGATAAAATCGATGTTCTCATAATAGTATTGAAACGATAATTAAATAAAAATATTGCTGCCTTTTAGTGGTTTAAAACTTGGTTGTGAATTTCATAAGCGATTTTCAATGCATTATAGCCATCAGTTGCTGAAACAACTGGACGAATATTGTTTTTTATTGCATTGTGAAATGAAATTAGTTCCTGTTCTATTGCATTGGTATTTTCAAGTTCCGGTTTGTTGATTAAGATTTTCTTTTTTGCTTTTCCTTCACCTGGATCAAAGATCAAATCAAAAGGATCGGGATCAGATTTTAAAGACTCCATTTGAAGAAACTCAAATTCTTTATTTAGAAAGTCTACACTGACATAAGCATCTTTTTGAAAAAACCTGGATTTACGCATATTTTTAAGAGATATTCTAGAAGCAGTTAGGTTTGCAACGCACCCATTTTCAAATTCAATTCGGGCATTGGTGATATCGTGCGAATCACTAACCACAGAAACACCCGAAGCAGAAACAGTTTTTATTTTAGAATCCACTACACTTAAAATAATATCCAAATCATGAATCATTAAATCAAGTACGACAGGCACATCTGTTCCTCTTGGATTGAACTGTGCAAGTCTATGGGTTTCAATAAACATTGGGTTGTCCAAGTGTTTGGCAGCAGCAATAAATGCAGGGTTAAACCTTTCTACATGACCAACCTGAACTCTTACGTTAAAATCTTTAGCCAAGTTTTTTATCTGTTCGGCTTCTTTTAGAGATTTAGTAATTGGTTTTTCAATAAAAACATGTTTCTTTTGTGAAATGGCTAGACTTGCTATTACATAATGGTATTTTGTTGGTGTTACTATATCAATGCAATTTGTTTTTTCAATCAGCTCTATTTCAGATGTAAAACGTTTGATTCCAAATTCAGATTCTGCAATCATTGCATTGGAATCATTGGGGTCAAAAAAGCCAACAACTTCATACATTTCCTTTAATCCACAAAGAATATTTAAGTGAATTTTCCCCAAATGTCCAACTCCGAAAAGACCTATTTTAAGCATCTGTATATGATTTGAAACAAAAATAAGGTATTATCCTTTTTAAATGTTAAGAAATATCTTAAAAATGGATAAAAGAATTACATGCAATTAAATATTGCGATTCGATTGAAATAATTTTTTGATTTGAAGATAATCAAGCCAATATACTAGTTTTAGAGAAATACTATTTGATGGGCCTTCTGATAATGTGTTGCCAAGGTTATGCCAGTAATCTTTTTGAACATTTTGATTATCCGAAAAAACAGAATTTTTCCACACCAAGCTTAATTCACTACCCGGAGAAAACACCCATCGATACTGAAAATCAATTGTAAAAGCATTGTAATTGATATCATAAGCAGAATTTCCATTTGCATCTAAGCCTGAATAATCAATACTTTCTAAGTCTCCATTATCAAGTAATTTGTAGAAAGAATTGTTTTCAATTATGGAGTTGTAATGCCTTAAACTAAAGACAATTCCCATTTTGTTTGTTATTCCATAATCTAGACGAATTGAATTTACAGTGTTTAATCTATTACGATTCCCAAAAATAATTTCATTACTACTCTCTATTGGATTAGTAAAAGGAACTGCATATCCTTGTGCATTAAGCTGAAAATCCTGACTCCATCGGTGAATTAAAAAAATAGATTTTGTAATTAAAAACCTTGTTTCGACACTGTAATCGTATTCTTTCCAGTTTTCTTGATCAACAATTCCATAACCGAATTCAAGATCAATTGCAAAACGTTTTTGATAGTTCGTTGAAATCCAAAATGATGTAGAGACCCATTTAGGCCATATAAAATGTCTTCCCCAAACTCTAGGTTCAAAATAATCGTTGGTTTCTGTCAGTCCTCCATACACTCTAATTCCACCTGCATGGAAATATTTAGATACAATGGTCGTGTTAGCCATGAAATGGGTTCCAATGAATTTGTTAGGGTTATATAACCTTTTGTATTCCAATCCAATTCCAGTAAAAATTTTGTTAGCAAACTTCCATTTTGGAGAATAATTTCTATAAGAGGCACCTAGTTCAATATTTCGATTATTATTTACTGGGTTATACCCTAAATCATTTCGATCATAGGTGTCAGATTGCTCAAAATATTCCATATCAAAAACAAAATTTCCTCTTTGTTTTCCAATATTTAAACCTCCTTCATGCCCAAAATTATTCTCTTGGCCATTAAGTTTTGCTGAAAGAGAACCGTAACCAGAAATAAAGAAAATATTGTTTTTGGAATTAAGAGTAAAATCTAGTCCAGAAACATTTGCATCATAAAATTCCCCAGCTCTTAAGACATTTGTATTAGTGAATGTAACCGAACTATTGTGTTTTAAATTCTGATCTAAAACAATAACGTTAAAGTTTGTGAGTGGAGAAGAAATAACAGAACGTTCTTGGTTTGTGATTTCATTTACCGCTGTTCCATAATTGACATCGTTTATTGCATTGAAAAAACCAATTCCAAGTCCATTTTTAAGCCTTCCCGATAGTTTAGTTGCATTTATTAATCTAGGATTTTCACTTTCTTCTTTTAGATATTCATTTTGATTTAATTGTGATGAAGATACTTCTGAGTTTGGCTGAACTCCAATTCTTCGGCTATAAAACAATCCGGCCTTATTAAACAATTCGGTTCCTTCCGTAAAAAACTGCCTATTTTCATTGAATTCCATTTCAAACGGGCTTATGTTTAATACCTGTTTATCGAAAACAACCTGACCAAAATCAGGCACCAATGTTACATCCAATGTTAGTGCCTCATTTATGCCATATTTAATATCCATTCCTCCGTTAAATGAACTTGCCCAAGTATTTTGATTGTCAATGTTTATTTGATCCACATAACTCGATACATAAGGCATAAAAGCTAATCTTAAAGGAGGATCTATTCCTTCCAGTCCTTTCAAATCACCACTTTGAATCAAGTAATCTCCAAGATCAGGGCTTACTTTATTCCACACAGCTTCCTCTCTGTTTCGGCTTAAATATCTCCCGAAATTTATTCCCCAGTTTTGAATTTCTTGTTTTGGAAAACGTAATGCAGAATAGGGGATTTTTATTTCACATATCCATCCAGAATCCGTTATCTTAACTTCACTTTTCCATGCAAGGTTTAGCTGAAATCTAAATTCATCCTGCATGATTTTTGCGTCACATTGAACGTTTCTGCTGGTCACACCAAAATAAAACCCATTTTGTGCATCGTTATAGGTATCAATATATATTGAGAATAAGTCAAGCATTGCAGATATTTCATCTCGGAATGAAATGACTCGAGAAACAGAATCCTTAAAATCGGTGCATACAGCACCAAAATAAATAGCATGGTCATCATAAATGATTTTCACTTCGGTTTTAAATGATGCGGGATTTCCTGGAAAAGGATTTATCTGAGTGAAATCAGTTGCAATAGATTTACTTTTATTCCAAGATGGTTCATTTAAAACGCCATCAATTTTAATTGATTGCTTTGTTTTTGAACAATTTATGATTCTTTGAGAGAATAGGCTTATTGTAAAGACAAATAAAAAAGGAAATAAGAAAAGAAATCGTAACATTTGTTATTACATAAACAGATGAACAGTGCTTAAGTTTATATTGCAACTATTTTTTTGCTTTTTTAAGTCCTTTTTTGAGCCAAGCTTTGAATTTTTTAGCAGAGCCATGATGCTCATAATCAGCAGATCCAATTTGAATATCTTTACCATTTGAACTCAGCATTCTATAATAAGGTTGGGTGTTGGCACCGTATTTTTTTGCCTGAAAATCACTCCATTTTTGTCCAACTGTTTTTAACTTCACTTCTTTACCTCGAATATCGGTAATCATCTTTTGCTCTTTTTCAGGCAATTTTGTTTTTTCATCGACATATAAAGAGATAATAACGACCTTATCTTTTAAAATTTCAATCACCCCGGGTTCTCCCCATACTTGTTCTTCCATTTTTCTACAATTCACACATGCATGTCCTGTGAAATCTAAAAAAACAGGTTTACCAACTTTTTTGGCATAGGCCACTCCTTTGTCATAGTCATGAAAAACAGGAAGGTTTTGTGGTCCAGGATGGGTGTCTTCTCCTTCAATATGGGCAGCTGCGGAGGCACTACCACCACCAACGCCTAATGGAGATTCGCTATAGGCCATTGGGGGCGGGAATCCGGAAATTAATTTAAGGGGTGCTCCCCAAAGTCCAGGGATTAGATAGATTACAAAAACTAAAGTAAATGTTCCTAGTAGGGCTCTACCAACCGAAAGTCTTTCTAGTTTGCTATCGTGTGGCAATTGAAAAAGTCCAAAAAGGTAAAGAGCTAAAACAAGGAATACACCAATCCAGATAGCTAGGAAAAGCTCTCTTTCAAGAAAATGTCCCTGAATAACTAAATCGGCATTGGATAAAAATTTAAATGCTAAGGCAAGCTCAAGAAAACCTAGAACTACTTTAACGGTATTTAACCAGCCCCCTGATTTTGGAAGTTGATTCATCCAGCCCGGAAATGCAGCAAAAAGTGAAAATGGTAAAGCAAGTGCAAGGGAAAAGCCAAACATACCTATAAAAGGAGCAATGCCACCAACAGAAGCAGAAGTTACTAAAAGAGTTCCTACTATTGGACCAGTGCACGAAAATGATACCAAGGCAAGCGCTAGTGCCATAAAGAAAATTCCTATTAAACCTCCTCTATCTCCAGCACGATCTGCCTTATTTACCCAAGAGTTGGGTAAAGTAATTTCAAAGGCACCCATAAAGGATACAGCAAAAACAATAAGCAGTGCAAAGAAGATTAAGTTGAACCAAACATTGGTAGAAAGAGCATTTAGAGCGTCAGATCCAAATATTGCAGTTACTAAAGTTCCTAATGTTACAAAAATTATAATTATAGAAATCCCATAAAAAAGAGCATTTCGAATGCCTGCAGCTTTGGTTTTGCTTTGTTTGGTGAAAAAGCTAACCGTCATTGGAATCATTGGAAAAACACAAGGGGTGAGCAGGGCTAGAAGTCCACTCAAAAAAGATAAACCAAAAATCATCCATATGGATTTACTTGTTGTAGAGTTTTCATTATTTGAAGTCGCATTATTTGTGGCTTCTTTTTTAGTTTGCTTTTTTATTTCATTGGTGTTATTCGTTGATACAGGGGTGCTTTTAGCAACATCGCTTGTAACAATAGTATCAACATCATTATTGGTTTCCTCCTCTTCTTTAGTTGATTCTGAATCGCTTTTAGTTCCTTTAACTTTAATGCTAAAGCTTGTTTCGTAGGGTGGGAGGCAATGAGAGTCATCACAGGTTTGAAAACTAAATATGCCATTTAAAGTAAAATCTTTCTCAGATAAAATCTTTATTTTCTGGGACATTTTAATACTGTTGGAATGATAATAAAGATCTTCGTCAGCTTCTTCATCATGCACAAATATTGGTTTGGGTTCTTTTATTTCTCCCAAAACTTTGTAATTGTCTGATTTTTCAAAAACAATATTTGTAGGAATTGTGAAGCTACCTGCAGGAAGATGTGCGGCATAAATATGCCAGTGTTTTACCATTTTTATTTTTGCAACAACAGTTGCCTCATCTCCATTTTGCTTGACACTAAATTTCCAGCTGACTTTGTCTTCAGGATATTCTAGTTGAGAATTGGCATTTAAAGCCAAAAAGAATAAGAATAAAAATGGAAATGATTTAAATAAGTATTTCATAGTAAATGAATTGTTTGAAATGTGTATGGTTTTAGTGTTCAAATATAGGTATAAAGCAATTCTTATCGTATAGTTAAACGATATTTAATAGATAAATAACGGTTCGCTGATATTATTGGATACGAATTTCAACAAGCCGTTCGATAGGAACCCACACGCCTCCCTTTAAACAAATAAATTTCTTGCCTGAAGCCCATATGGTTGTCTCTACTTTTTTTATTCCTTTATCATCTTTGAAAAAAATACCAACTTTACGTCGATGGTTGTTCCCTAAAATGGTTGCTTTTTTTATTTGTTTTAATAAATCAGGATGTTGATTAACGGGAAGTTTGTTGTTGAATTTTAGAGAGGGAATAGTTTCTTTTTCAATTAATTTGTAATCCATAAGTTATTGGGGTTTAGCATTTCTAATATAAGAAAAATTATGCTTCCTCTGACAAAGTGTTGAAAACTCTTTTTTTTAAATTCGGGCTGAACAGGTAATATCTTGACTTGCAAATTTATCATTAAGGAATAAATAATATCCAGAAATGCAAATCATTGCAGCGTTATCTGTACAGTATTGAAAATCAGGAATATATACATCAAAGTCCTCCTCTTTTTCTAGCGTTTTTAGCGCTGTTCTAAGCGCTGAATTGGCAGAAACTCCACCCGCAATAGCTATCTGCTTTATACCGAAATCTTGAGACGCTTTTTTTATTTTTTCAATTAAGATATCCACAATTGTTTTTTGTATACTAGCACAAAGATGCGGCATTTCTTCACGTATAAAATTTGGATTTTCTTTTATTTTTTTTTGAACAAAATATAAAAAAGATGTTTTTAATCCACTAAAACTGAAATTATAATCTTTTATTTTTGGTTTAGCAAATTTAAATTTCTCAGCATCTCCATTTGCCGCATATTTATCAACCAAAGGCCCTCCTGGATATTCAAGTCCCATAATTTTTGCTGCTTTGTCAAATGCTTCCCCAGCTGCATCATCTATAGTATTCCCTATAACTTCCATTTCCATATAATCTTTAACAATAACTATTTGTGTATGTCCTCCAGAAACGGTTAGACATAAAAATGGAAATGCGGGCTTTTTTTTCTCTTTTTCGTCTATAAAATGAGCTTGAATATGTGCCTTCATATGATGAACATCAAGAAGAGGTTTGTTTAATGCAAGGCCTACAGCTTTTGCAAAAGATGTTCCAACTAACAAAGATCCTAAAAGTCCAGGTCCTTTTGTAAAGGCTATTCCATCAATATCCTTGATGTTTACATTTGCTTGTTTAAGCGCTTGTTCTACAACAGGGATAATGTTTTTTTCATGTGCTCTACTAGCTAGTTCGGGAACAACTCCTCCATATTTTTTATGAACAAGTTGGCTCGAAACAACATTGCTGAGAATTGAAGTATTCATTGAAACAGCAGCAGAAGTATCATCACAAGATGATTCAATTCCTAGTATAAACACGTTTCTATCTTTCAAGATTGAGTATTTTTGTGATTAATGGCAAA
>Ga0163108_10000443_pt1 | contig 30738 bp, 21 predicted proteins | sample Fk1155metaG_FD_109644 | JGI IMG/M metagenome (GOLD analysis project Ga0163108, IMG submission 109644) | Marine microbial communities from the Central Pacific Ocean - Fk160115 155m metaG | ecosystem: Environmental > Aquatic > Marine > Oceanic > Photic zone | place: The Central Pacific Ocean...
AACCGCAAGAAGGTCTTTGAGCTTGCTGTACTCCATATGAACGAGAACACTGGCCCCGACCTTGTCGTAGCTGGCCTTGCTCTTGGGTACCTCGACCTCCTCCTTCTTGCTTCCCCTGCGCGAGGTTCGCTCCTTTTCGACCGGGAACTCGATCGACTGCAGGCCGCCAATACCCAGTTGGTGACAGGCCGCGAAGACCGCCTCGGAGATCCAGTACTGCTTCATCGCCTGGCCCATCTTCGCCTGGCCTTCAGGGCCTGAGATCTCGGTATCCTTCACCATCTCGACGGTGGGAGTTTTTTTCTCAAGATCTTCTTCCTCTCCCTCTACAGCCGGGCTAGGAAATTTTTCCCAGTATTTGGCCCTCAGCCCCGTGGTCGGATTCTGGATCGCCGTCTCGTACTGGGCGTAGAACACGGACACCGCGGGTACCTGCGTCTCGTCTTCAAAGAAGAGATGAAAAGCATCACACCTGCGGGAAAACACAGAGACGGCCTCTTCAAAGGTCTCCTCCATCTCTGCCTGGGCAGTGGTGATCTTCCTGACATACTCCTTGGTAGGAAGCACCTGGCTCTTGAGCAGCCTGCTCAGCTTTTTCTCAGCCGAGGTCAACTTACTGGAATTGGCATCGAGTTCGCCCTTGGGCACAAAGATCAGAAGGTAACCCCCGCCAAGCAGCAGCAATACCACCAGGGCAACTCCCGGAACGAATAGATTGTTTCTTAGTTTATCCATGATCTTATTTTCCTGGTTACTCCAACCCTACCCCTCTTCAGAGTTCTCCTCATCGGCCTCATCTCCCTCCTCAGGATCCTCCTCGGTTTCCAGAGGCCGGGTCACGAGAACCCAGGAGACCTCGACGCTGTCGAAGGGCCTTCCATCCTGGCCTTCATCCGTACCGGCGTCACGGCCGGAAGGAGAATGGTAGATCTCAGAGAGATTAGGCTGAATCGTTCCGATCTGTACCAGGGAACCACCCTCCTTAGCCGGCTTGATATCAAGCCCCTGGGTCTTCAAAGCCTCCTCAAGAGGCGTCTGGAATTTTTCTTTGATAAAGGCGACCGACTGCTCGGAGCTGTCCTTGCTCTTGACCATCACCCTGACCTTGAATTCATAGGTCGGCTCAGTCGGCGCACCACTGCCCTTCTTGGAATCCTTGGCAGAAGGATCGTCCAGGCGGCTGAAACGGGCCCAGGGAACCCAGAGCCTGTTGGAAAGTAACTCTTCCATCTGCTCACCAAGGGCTGGAGCCCCATCCTTGACAGCGACGGTAAGCGACGGACTCTTGGAGTTGGGGAAAGTCACCAGGACAGAATCGAGAGCCTGCAACGCGGAGAGCACCCGACCCCGAAGTTCGACAGATTCCTTCATCTGCTCAAACAGCATGCCAAATTCATCACGTGACTCGTCGAATGTTGTAGAAGCGTCGGCTCCTTTTTGCAGGGGCGCCATCTTGGTGTTGGCCTCCTGCGTCGTTTCCGCGAAATACTGAGCCGTACTGGTCAGGAGATACCTGCTGACCAGCATAGAAAGCAGGATGATCCCAGCGGCGATAAAGACATGCTTCTGCTTGCGCTTGACCACCTTGGCGATCTTATCTTCAGCCGGCACGAGGTCGACGCCGCAGGCTGCGTTGCCGAGAATATGCATCGCGGAGCCAAGGGCAGTGGAAAACGCGGGAAGGTTCGCCTGCAATAGCTTGAGGTTAGCCTCCCGGCTCACCCGGTAGTGGCTGATGCCCTGAACCTTCTCAACCGGCATGTTGAGGCTCTCCCGGAGAAAGCGGGGAGCTCCGATGATCTTGGATCCATTACCAAGAAGGTAGAGCTTGGAGAAGGTGGCCTCGCCGTACTGGCTCCTGTAGGCGCCTATCGAACGCTGAATCTCAGCGACGAGCTCTTTCAGCTTCGGCTGAATGATACTCTGGTAGATCTTGACGGCCTTGTCGGGCTCACGGGCAAGGGCCAGCTTCAGTTTCTCGGCCTCTGCGAACCCGAGGTTGAAGCGTTCCTGGATCGTCCGAGTGATCTCGTTACCCGAATGTGGAACCGCCCGGATCCAGAACCGGTCTCCGTCCATCAGGATGAGGTCCGTGTGCGAGGCTCCAATATCGAGAATGATCGACGGCTCATCCAGCGCAAGATCGTGAACCGCGTAATTCAAAACTCCAAGGTAACCGATGGAGACTGACTCAACAGCGAGCTCGTTGTTGGTGAACTCGAGAAGGAAATCCTCGACATCATTCCTGCGGATCGCGAAGAGGGCGACCTCTCTCTCCTCGCCGGGAAGGTACTCCCGGTCAACGACATCGTAATCCCAGATCACCTCGTCGAGAGGAAACGGAATCTGCTGAGAAGCTTCGTAGCCGACCATCTCATCGACCTTCTTCTGATCGAAGGCCGGCATCTTGATAAACCGGGAAAAAGTCCCCTGGCCAGGGTGCGCGACAACGACAGGATCCTTCACGCTGTTGCGGCTGAGAAAAACACCAAGAGCTTCGCGCGCCAGGGCGGCCGTGTCCTCGCCCCCATCACCCAACGGGTAATCCACCTTGTCGACAGCTACTATCTCAACATTACCCTGGGAGCGCCTGAGCCTGGCAGCCTTCAACGAAGACTTGCCGAGATCAATGCTCCAAACTGTATTGATTGCCATTCCTTGATTCCCTGAATGAGAAACCTATCTCCGGATCATCATCCCGAAGATTAAATCTGACTCCCGCAGGCAAAGACTTCTTCCTCAAGCGAGGCGCTTGAAAACTCACAGAAGTCATCACGAACAGGCTAAAATTTTGATGTGTTCAGTTCGTAAGAAATCGAGACTACGAAAACCGTTCGGGCAACACCCGAGAGCCATGCTCAGTAAATATTCAGACCTGAAGGGGCGAAGCCGCTCCCCCTCTACTAAGTCTAATCAAGAGACTCCAAACGGTCCAAAATTCACCTAACACTTTGTTACCACTGTATTTCGCAAGTCTTTAGATCGTATCACAAGCTCCGATAACAAGTCAATCGCAGTGAAAGTTTCCGCTCATAAATCCTGAATTCAGCCTGATCGCAGTTCAAACCAGGTAACTGAAACCAGCCATCCAACAAACAGAACCAGGGCTACCCCGAGCTGGATTCAAAACCAATAGCCGCCAGGCCACTAGCCCATCCAGACCTCGGCCGCCAATCGGCTCGATGTTGATCAGCCGGCCGCGGCCATCATGCCCGCGCCGGCACCGCCATAAATACAGACCCCGAGACCTGAGAGAAAACACGGCCTCAAAAAGCCGAGCCATCCTCTCCTGTCACGCACGACCAGGCCACCTGAAAACCAGGCACAATTCCCTGATGAATGCGCTCTCAACGTCTCTGAAAGTTACTTGCTTTAAAACTCTTACGGACTTGCCCCGAAGGGGCAAAAGGCGAGTCTACAGTTTGATGAAACCGTAAGTCAAGAGACAAGACCCGCCTTGCGCGAGGGTTGGAGAGATTCCGCATCCATGCCTGAATCCACCCGCATTTTAAACACGGTGTCTTCCTATGCCGGCAGTCGAAGCCCGATGTGAGCCATCAGGGCCTTGATGTCTTCCCAGGCTTTTTTCTTTTCACCCGGACTCCTCAGCAGGTACGCCGGATGGTAGGTAACCCGAACGGGAATCCCAGCGTATTCATGAAATTCGCCCCGGAGACGACCGACGCTCAAATCAGTGGAAAGCAGCGCCTTGGCCGCCACACCGCCGAGAGCACAAATCACCTCCGGCTGGAGAGCCTTGACCTGGCGCTCCAGATAGGGAAAACAGGCCGCCATTTCCTCTGTTGCCGGATTACGGTTCTCCGGGGGTCTGCATTTGACGATATTCGCTATGTAGACCTCTTCCCGCGCGAGTCCCATAGCCTGAATGATCTTGTCGAGCAGCTTTCCGGCTCGGCCGACAAAGGGTTCACCGGCGAGGTCTTCATCCCGGCCGGGACCTTCCCCAACAAAAAGAATCCTGGCGGATTTGTTTCCAACTCCGAAAACGGTCTGGGTTCGACCCTCGCACAGACCGCAGAGAGTGCAGTCGGCCACCTCGGCCCGGATGGACTCAAGGACCGCCTCGCGATCCTCTATCTCCCCGCTCACAGCCGACTGGGTTGGCACAGACGCCCGTGAGGCGGACCCAACCGGCATATCCCAGCCAAAGCCGCGATTGACCTCCAGCCGTTGCCTGAGCAGTCGGGCCGCATCGAGCGCGGGGTTGCCTGAGCCCTCGATGAAATCTTCAGGTATACCAACCATCTCTCACCACCTCACCCTTCTCACCTAAAGCGCGACACCCGAAGCATCGACAGGAACCTCATTCCAGCGGCCATCGAGACCACCCTCACTGATCTTATCAATTTTTACCCTCTGAAGCGTACCCTGAAAACGCCTGGCAGCCCCAGGCGAAGGCGCGGGAAAAGCGACCTTCAGGTAACGAGCGGCCATCCCCTCGAGCCAGCCATCTCGGCCGCGCGAGGCTCCTTCTACGAGCACATCGAGCTCACGGCCGATGAAACGCTCCCTGTACTCGCAATTGAGTTCCCTGTCTACCGCACCAAGCTCACCGGCTCGGCGGCGAACCTCGGCAGGATCCACCACGTCTCGCTTCAAAGTCGCCGCGAGGGTGCCTTCCCGCATGCTGAAGGGAAAGATGTGAATCTTGGAAAAACCGAACTCGCGACATCTCTCGATCGTCTCGCTGAAATCATCTTCGGTCTCGCCCGGATGCCCCACAATCACGTCCGTGGTAATGGACGGATCGTCAAATCGCTCCGTGAGCTCTTCAACTGCAAGCCTGAAATCGCGGATCGTATAGCCTCGCCGCATGATCTCGAGCACCTTGTCGGAGCCGGTCTGCAGAGGAATGTGCCAATGCCTGCAAAAGATCGGATTCTCCAACAGGTCGATCAATTGCGGAGTGAAGGCTCTCGCTCCCAGCGAACTCAATCGAACTCGCCGCAGGCCTTGAACCTTCGCGATCCGCCGGAGCAGGTCAACCAGGTCCAGCGATGGCTCCAGTTCCAGCCCATAGTCCTGCAGGTGAACACCGGAAACCACCACCTCGATATAGCCATTGTCCACCAGTCTTCGGATCTCGTCGATGACGGAATCCGGGTCACGGCTCTTCGAAAGACCACGCAGAAAAGGAATGATGCAGAAGCTGCAATAGTTGTTGCAGCCATCCTGGACCTTGACCGTCGCCCGGGTACGATCTCCAAAACCTGATATGTTCAGCTCGAAGATGTCGCGCATCTCAGCGGGAATCTCCTCGCCGGGGTTCCAGCAGCCATCGAGGAAGCTCGCCACCATCGGCTTCTCTTCGTTTCCCCCAAGGAGGGCCACCTGGGGAATCTTACTGAAGGACTCTTTCTCCTGGTCGCTGGAGCAGCCCACCACCACGATCCGGGCCTCCGGATTGGTACGCGCCGCGCGCTGGATATACTTACGGCTCTTGGCGCCGCTTTGCGCGGTAACCGAGCAGGTATTCACGACATATACATCCGCCGGGGTCGATGCCCTGACCTCCTCATAGCCAAGCTCGAGCACTTCACGGCGAATCGCCTCGGTCTCGTACTGGTTGATCTTGCAACCAAGCGTAATAAAAGCGGCGGTTTTAGATTCCATAGCCGGTAGATGGTCTCCGGCGAGCTATCCCAGTCAAGCGCTTTCTAAGGCGGAAAAAACCCTGATAACATCAGGAGGAAAACCTGCCCCGCAACGCAGCTTCCACCCCGGGCGTTACAAAGGCCTCCAGTAGCCCTCCACCCGCGGCGATTTCCCGGACGAGACTGGATGAAATAAACGATGTCTCCGCGCCAGCCGGCAGGAAGACCGTCTCGATCTCAGTCTCCCCGCAGCGACGGTTCGAATGTGCCATGGGCAGTTCGTACGCCGCATCGGCAGCTGAGCGCAGGCCGCGCACGATCCAGCCAGCCTCGACCTCGACGGCAAGCCGGGCGGTCAGTCCCTCGAAAGAGCTGAACTCGAGAACGCCGGCGCCGGCAAGCCCGGCGGTCTCAGACCGAAGGAGCTCGATCCTCTCCTCCGGGGTAAAGAGGGCCTTCTTCTCCGGATTGGACAAAACCGCTATATGAAGCGTACCAAAGAGTCCCCGGGCTCTCTCGATAACATCAAGATGTCCACGCGTCACCGGGTCGAAGCTCCCGGGGTAGATCGCTTTTGATTTTTCCGTCATTTGATTCTCTACCATCTCGCCCAGGAACGAGGGCCGCCTCCGGAGAAACCGATCGGGCGAAAGTTAACCGAAAAAGTCTGGTTGTCATCTTCACCCGCATCGAAGGAATACTCAAAGAACAAAGCGTATCGATGGAAAACACGGCCGATGGTCAGGCTGAACTCAGAATCTTTCTCACTCTGGATATTCCGCGCCCAGTAGAGCTGCGCCCGCCACTTCTCATGTGGATAGAACGACAGCAGGCCATAGACGAAATTGCTGTCCGGATTGGCCGCATCGAGAGAGTTGGCGCTCACATCCCCCAATGTCGCCGAGAGCAGACCGGGAACGACCTCGGACCTGACTGAATTGTCCATACGCTCATCGCTGAATCCATCGTTCGGATCAAGGGCTATCCAGGAACGAAAAGAGAGCGAGTCGCTCGCGCGCAGGGTGTGATCAAGGACGAGCAACGAGAGGTCATCTCCCCCGTTGTCTCTCTCCGCATCCGGATAGAAGACCAGGCTGACCTCGCTATCGAGAAGATGATGCCTCTGGAATGAAGACGGCTTGAGAGCTGTGTTGCGCCTGCCCAGAAGGGGGCGCTCTGTCGCCGCCCCTCCCTCGCCCTCGACCCTCGTCACCAGGGCCTGCCTGAGAGACAGGGCGAATTTCTGGGTTACATCGAAAGCGTCGACAGCATCCACCTCAAAGGTCTCCTCAGGAGAGAGATCGCTGGAAAAGATATTGAGGTAGGAGATCTCGGGGACCAGCAGATGCTTGAAGCCCTGGACACCGAAGAGATCCTGGACCAGTCCTTGAGAATTCATCGGGAAGGTTCGTGACCACTGCTGGCTGATGCTCAGGCCGGAGCCGAAGGCCGCCCTGTCGGTAAAATCACGCGCCGGATCGAGCACCTTCTCGTAGCCTGTGTAACGGGCAAAGGCAAAGGGGCGTACGGCCAGGTAAGGATTGAGCCCGGTGACCGGATAGGACCAGGTGTTGGCCAGGTCGAGCCGGCCATGCCGGGGAATGTCGCCTCCAGCCATGGCTGAGCGGCCGCGGAGATTGGTGATTCCTGCGTCCAGGTCCAGGTAGAGACCGGAATCGAAGATCGGCTGCTGATACCAGCTAAGCTTCAACTCCGGAAGCCGCTCGATCGTCTCATCGAAATCATTGGCCTGGTATTTATAGAGCGCGCTCAGGTTCAGGTTGTCTCCGACATTTTTTCTCCACGAGACAAGGCTCTCCTGCTCCTTTTCCTGCTTGGCCACTCTCTCGAAATATTCATTCAGAAAGTTCTGGTCCGACTGGGCTGAATACTCGACATCCAGGGTGCCAAGCCCGGAGAGTTCATGGCGATGAGCCAGGGAACCCCAATAACGACCAGGCTCGGGCGGAGCGAAGCCGCCGGCTGAGCGATCGACTCCATCGTCGTGAATCGAAAAATAACGGCCGGTCCCATAGTAGCCAATGCCGCTGGCCGGCAGTTGCCAGGGCTGCCGGCTTCCCGACTGCCGGCCGTACTCGGCAACCGGCCCCCATCCCAGGCCGCGCTTCGCCATATGGGTGGTCTCGAATCCAACCCTCGAATTTTCCACCACCCGCCGCAGACTCGGAATCGACTCGAGGGGAAGCTGGTCCAGGAAGAAGTTCAGGTTCCACTCCGCGGAGCTGAAGAATCCAAACTTGGAGGAACTGCCGAGATCGATGGATCTCAGGGGAAGGTAATCCTGCCACCGAGTATCCCAGCGCGTGAGAGGCAGCGGGAGGATCTCCCGGCCAAGAACCTCGAGCCGGGCTCCGCTGAGGGCCACCTCGTAGTGGCCCTGGTTCTCCGGAATCATTCCGGCCGCGGTATCTATCGACCGGATGTCAGCGCTGTCCGCGGCCAGCGCGATATGAGGCTCGGCGTAGTCGCAGTTACTCAGCCTGATATCTTCACCTGAGAAGTTCGCGAAATTCCGCGTACGCAGAACCCCAATGGAGAGTATGACCTCCGCCTCGGCGACGGCATCCCGCCCCCCTGCAGGCGAGGTCCCCCGCAGGTCGCGCAGTTCAAGGCTGTTCATGATCCCCTTCAGGCCGGCGGTTGAGCTCCTGATCCGGGCCTGCCTGATGACCCCCTCGCCACGGCGATGATCATAATAGACCGAGGCCGCCTCGATGGTGCTGCCCTGCGCGGACAGATCAAGACGCACATTCCCATCAGCGTAAAAATAGAACTGGAGCTCATCCTCTTCTTCGGAATCTCCGGAGGCCGAAACATCCTTACCCTTGAAGACGCCGAGCCCGTGAATGTAGAGCCGGTCGCACATCAGGCGAACGCGGTTGGAGCCTATGGTGATCTCACGCTTCACATTCCCGAGAATGTAGCGGGAAACATCCCCTGTCTTCTGGTTGATATAGGTCTTTGTCCCGCTATCGGCCGCGCCGGAAAAATCCGTCAGCTGCGGCCAGACCTCATCCAGAAGGGTTGAATCATCTTGCGCCCGCAAGGGACACACGAAGAGAACCGCAGCCAGCACTAGCGGCTGAACGGCTGTGAACGATAAGCTGAAGGATCCTGGTCTCAGCTTGAATCTCCTGCTGGCTCCTCAATCAGTTGGGGCATAGTCTTATGACCTCGGGCAGATTATACTCTTGTTAGGTAAAAGAAAAAGTACGATAGGCTCCTGGCTGCAAGGACGCTTTATTCTCTCAGGAGCCAAAATGGGCCGCTGGGCAGGCTTCTTGCAATATGTCACATGCCAGTATGCGAAAAACCAGAGCCCTCAGCTTACATTGAAGGAATATAAGTTGTTTATTTATAGTATTTTACGGCTACCAAGCCGGGTTTCAGGCTGTGCAGGAAGCGGAATCCGAAATACGGCGGCTATTGCCTTTATAGCCCTCCTGGCTTGCTCCTGCGTAAAACAGAATACGCCCGTTGGGCCCGAAGAAGACGAAATCGGCCGGACAACTGAGACAGGAAGTAATACCGCACCAGGAATTGACACTTCCACACCAAATACCACCTCGAATGGAAGCAATGAAGCTGAGGACCCGGCAGAGAGTTGTGAATCCTACCTGGGAAAAATCACCCCGATATACAAGAGCATTCCTGAAGATCTCAGAGCCCTGAAACCAGCCGAGGCCGATCAGCTTGCCGTTAATATCGAGAAGGCCATCGTCGATTGCGAAAAGTATCTCTCTAACTGCGCGTACGGTCCCATCTCAACCGAGCTCCGTTTCTACCAGTCAAAATTCCTCCAGCTCATCAGCTCGCGTGTTCGAACACAGGTCATCAATGACATGTCGAAAGACGGAGCCAAGTTCACCACCGAAGATCTCGACAGAAAAATGGCCCCCTTTTATAAGCGGGTGATTGGCCATGCAAGCATGGCTGTCGACGGCCTCGAGAACTCATCCGAACTGAAGCCCTCCGCGATCGAGATCTGCGCATGGGCCCATACGAACCTGAAGGAACCCCGGAAAGCCAGGGACGATTACCTCAACTATCTCAAGACCTACCCCAACAGCGCTCGCAGCCCTGTGCTGACCGCCGCCCTCGGACGGGTTCTCTCCGATCTCGAGGAATACGACGCGGGCATCAAGCTGGTCGAAGAGAAGATGGCGACTGAGCAAGCGAGGAAAAGCCCTGACTTCCCCACCCTCGGCGAGACCCGGTGGAAACTCTACGAAGCCAAGGGCGACATCCCAGGTCTCCTGCGATCGGCTGAGAGCGTGCTCCAGGACTACCCGGCACGAACCAGGAGCGATCAGTATTCCCTCAAGACAAAAGAAGCGTACTCGCGCTACCTTGCCTTCAACGGTTTCCGCAAGGGCTACTCCCTGATGGCCCTGGGCCGGATGGACGAGGCCCGGGATGCCTTTGACTCGCACGTCAAGGAAACCAACAAGCTGCAGGCGGCGCTCGAAAAACGAGGACACGCCCTGAAGCCGGCCATCAACATCTACCGCCAGCGCTCGGAAAACGCCCTGGGCTTCATCAAGGAAACCGCCCTGCGTCCGGCCCCGGCTGATTTCGAGCTTGGAGACATGTGGGTTACACAGAAGCGCACCCGGCTTCAAAACTCAACCGGCAAGGTTGTCGGACTCATCTTCCGCGGCGCTGAAGACACCCGCTCTGCCACCTTCCTGGCTGACATTGGAGAATTTGCCGAGGCCCGCAATGAGATGGAAATGGTGGCGGTTCACTTCTTCAAGAGTGCGAAAAACATAGATGAACAGCTCGAAAGCCTGCGACAGGAGCTCGCTGGAACAGGCTATACCGGGGCGGCGGGGTTTGATCCGGACCTCACCGGCAGGAAGCTCTTCCGCTCCTGGGGAGTTTTTGTCGGCAGCGCCACGTTCCTCATTATTGACAAGCAGGGGCGTCCCGTCTGGTTCCAGCAGGATCCCCGGACCAGGGACACCAACCTGGTCAAATCCATCCTGCTCAGGGTTGTCGAATCAGAGTAATTCTCTGCGAAACCCTCGCCGGGGCCTCATAATCACCACGCCGCCGCCCCCGCAAACACCGCCCGAGCCCCTCTCTCCAGATGGCCCCGGCCCCCAATCGGCATCTCATTTATCCAGAGCGAAACCTTCCTGAACAGGGAAATGCCGCTTCTGTTCAACCCGGCGCAATCCCCTCGGGGATTGAAGCTGGACTGGCATTCGCTTTTGGAACATCACTCTCAGCCTGCTCGGTACAGGCCAGCCTTGCGGCCGCCGTCATCTGCCTGACTTACGGCGGCTGGGTCGCGACCCCCCGGCTTCTCAAGCCCCGGCTGGCTCATCCCGCAAAAAAGAAAATTGCGTGGATCTACCTCATCTGCGGACTCGGGTGGTTCAGCCATGACTCGGCGCAGAAACCCTGGATAAAAACCCGCCCCCAGGAAACCAGTGTTTTACGACAGAAAGCTCTCCCCGGAACCGTCAGGGGTACCGTTTCGGATCTGCCGATATTGCGCCATCAACGGTTCGCCAGCAATAGCGGGGGCTCCATGTATGCCGAATTCAGATTGAAGACTTCTACCCCCGGACAACTCTACCTGGTTCGGGCCGGGATAAAAGGAGACCGGCTTCCGGCTGGACTCAAACCGGGAGCCTCAGTAGAGGTCCAGGGGAAGATCTACCCTCAGCCTCCCCCATGCGCCCCAGCCCGAAAAAATACACCGGCTGCCATCATCCAGTCATTGCCTGGCTCGCTCACCTTCGACCAGGAGCCGCCCTCTCGACCTTCCCTGGGATTGCGTATTCGCTGGCCTGTAGTGAACCTCATCAGAGAACTGTATTCGGATAAAGAGCAGGGTCTTTTCTGCGCTCTGATCACAGGTGAAAAACGATTGCTGGACCAGGAGTTGAGTCTCCTCTTTGTCGAAACGGGAACGGCCCATTTCCTCGCCATCAGCGGACTGCATGTTGGCCTCATCATGGTGCTCGCAATGCGAATACCCTTTCCGCAGAAGGGAAAAACCATACTACGTCTTATGGTGCTTGGCCTTTTCGTTCTTCTCAGCGGCGCCAACACCCCGGTGTTGCGAGCCGCGATAATGATCGGACTGCACCTGCTGCTACAGGCGGCGGGTAGATTGCCGCGAGCCATCGACACGCTTGGCTGGACACTCCTCGCCCTGCTCATCGCTGACCCCTTGAGCATCAGCAAGCCTGGCTTTCAGCTATCCTTTATCGCGACCATCGCCATCCTGGCTTGGAGCTCGATGCGGGCAAAGGACTTACGCGAGAGAAATCGCCTGCTGATCCCCCAAAAACCGGCGGGCGCTTTTTCAAGGTTGGGCCCGGCTCTCTTATCCCATATTCAAAACAGTCTCTGGGTTGCGGTAATATCCACAGCCGTGACAGCGCCCCTGATCGCGACGTATTTCCACCGGGTCCATCCAACTGCCCCCCTGCTTTCCGTCTGCCTCTACCCGCTGATAGCTGTAAGCCTGCTGCTCGGCCTTTCAAGTATTCTCCTGGGATTCATCTGGATAGAAGCCGGCTTCCTGGCCGCGGATGCGGCAACCGTATTTGCGCGGATGTTGAATGGCCTGCTTGTTTTTTCGCGGAACATCCCGGGGCATTGCTTCAGCCTGCCTCCGCCGGGATTTGCCATGGTCTCCATCTTCTACCTTCTGCTTGGCGCGGGAATATCAAAAAAAACACGAGGAACCGCCCTGCTGTTGTCCTTCCTGATTCTCCCCATCACCCTTATCGTAAACCTGTCCGCCGGTAACGAAAACAATCCTAGGCTGATCCACCTGGATGCTGGAGCAGGGTCGGCCGCGTTGCTGGAGCTCCCCGGGAGCAAGAGAGCCTTCCTGATTGATGCCTGCGGAAAAACCAGGACGGGAAGCTGGCGACTTGCCCGTTCCCTTCTCGACAAGGGCCATCGACGAATTGATGGAATCATCCTGACCCATCCGCATGTCGACCATGCCGGAGCGCTGCCCGTACTTACGAGGTCACTGGATGTCGGAGAGGTCTTCTGCTCGGAACATTTCGATCGGGAAGAATACGGAGAAAAGCTTCTCGCCGATGCGCGAAAAGAAGGAGTCATCGTCAGCAAGGTTCGAAGAGGACAGTTGCTGCGGCTTCCCGGGCCGGAAGATATCATTCTGCGCATTATCTACCCGGATCAGACTGAAAACCTGCCCCTGGCTCAACATGCCAACGAGATGTCCCTCTCTTTCTTCATCGAAATCGGACAAAAACGGATCCTCTGCCTTGGCGACCTTGAGGAAGACGGGCTGGCCAGGCTTTTTGAAACAGAAGAAGATCTCAATTCTGAGATCCTCATCCTCCCCCACCATGGGAGAAGTAACAGCCTCTATGACATCTTGCTGAAAAAGGTCTCCCCCACGACCGTGGTAGTTTCCGGAGACGGTCAAGGACAAGCCGAAGAGACTTTGCTCCGGATTGAACTTTCGGGCATCAAAACCTACGCCACCTGGCGAGGCGGCAGCATTCAAAATGAGTGGAATACCGCCGGCATTAAAACAAGCTATGTCGGCAGATGATCAGTCCACCGGGCTGTCGGATTGAATTTCACGGCCGGTATCGGCGGCGTGCCGTACGAGTTTCCTCACAAGCAGCTTGTGGGTGGCGATCGCCCAGCTCGAGGCGACTCTCTGCAGGGTACTCAGGATGACGTAGCAGAGAGTCACCCAGAAGATGGCCGTGGAAGAAATCCCTTCGAGATACGCATAAACCAGCAGCGCGGCTACAACCGCCCCGGCCAGGAGATGCGACAGCGCCCCTCCGCGGCCGGACTCGGCAGCGCCGGCCTTCTCCATGAGAATCTTCTCCAGCGAACTGAATCTCACCTGGTTCATTCTTTTTACCTCTCGAGATAAGCTTATCCGTGGGTAGCGGCAGTCCTGAACAGCCTGGCAATATTTCGTTTAAAGGGCGGCTCCAGGAGACCCTGCTCGGTAATAAAACCCGTTACGTACCGAGCAGGTGTAACGTCGAAGGCCGGGTTGTACACATCAACCCCGGGAGGAGCCGTCTTTGTGCCAAATCCCGCGGTAACCTCAATGCTCGCTCGCTGCTCGATGGGGATGCCGGCTCCGCTGGCGGTGTGCGGGTCAAAGGTCGAGCTGGGAGCCGCGACGTAAAAAGGTATGTCGTGCTCGCGCGCAAGCACCGCGACTCCGTAGGTTCCGATCTTATTCGCCACATCTCCATTGGAGGCGATTCGATCGGCGCCGACGACCACGCATTGGATCTGCCCGGTGCCCATCAACGAGGCGGCCGCGTTATCGCATGCGACTGTGACATCGATCCCCGCCCTGCGAAGCTCCCAGCTTGTCAGCCTGGCCCCCTGCAGCAGCGGGCGCGTTTCATCAGCGAATACCCTGATCTTCTTTCCTTTTTCTACGGCGCTGTAAATCACCGCGAGCGCCGTACCCATGCCGCCAGTCGCCAGGGCGCCCGCGTTGCAATGCGTCAGCACGCTCCAGCCGCTTCGAAGCAGCTTCTGGCCATGGCGCCCGATCGCCCGGCAAAGACGCTGGTCCTCCGCGTGAATCTCGATCGCCTCATCGAGAAGGCCCCGCAGAAGCTCCGGAAAAGAAGCGCCCTCTTCCTCCAGGGCCCCGGCGCGAGCCTCCATCCGGTCAAGCGACCAGAAGAGGTTGACCGCGGTCGGCCTGGATCCTGCCAGGCGTTTCTTGACTCTCGCAAAGCTTCTCCTGGCACCGGCGGCGGAGGCGGACGCCGTCTCTCTCAGGCCGAGGACGACCCCATAAGCCGCCGCGACTCCGATCGCCGGAGCTCCGCGTACCGCCAGGCGGCGAATGGCATCGATAACCACGGAGAGTTCACGAATACGAAGGTATTTCACCCTGGCGGGAAGGAGCGTCTGGTCGAGCAAGGAGAGATAGCCTCCCGATCCGCCAACCCATTTCAGGGTGAGCATGTGACCCTCGGCATCCGGCCTCGGGCCACGACCCTTGCGGACCGAGCCGGAACTCATGAGAGCCCTTCGCTCTCCAGGCGTTCTTGGGCTCGAGCGTCCTTGGCCTCTACCTGCTGAACGAGGCGATCCTTATAGGACGTCATAGCCTCAGCGAGTCGGTCATCGGAAAGCGCCAGCATCTGAATCGCGAGGATGGCCGCGTTATGAGATCCATTCACAGCGACGGTCGCCACGGGAACACCGGGTGGCATCTGGACGGTTGCATAGAGCGCATCCACTCCATGCAGGGCGCCATTCTCGATGGGGACGCCAATTACCGGAAGGGTGGTCTTCGCCGCGAGAGCCCCCGCGAGATGGGCCGCTCCCCCGGCCCCTCCTATGATCACCCCGAAGCCCTCGTCACGCGCCGATGCCGCAAGCCCCAGCGCCTTCTCCGGTGAACGGTGAACCGAACACACAGCGACCTGGTAGTCGACCTCAAATTCTTTCAGGCACTTGAGCGCTCCCGACATAAGATCAAGGTCTGAATCGCTTCCCATCAGGATCAAGACTCGCTTATCCATCTCTACCTCGTATCAAGCTGTATAGTTTAGTTTTACGTAAGGAAACCGACGAACGCTGTCAGCTCCAATCCCGGCCGGTCAACAACTCGAATATCTCGCGATACTTCGTGGTTGTATAGCCTGTCACCTCGTCCGGAAGTTTTGGAGCCGGCGGGGTCTTGTCCCAGTCGGTCGACAGAAGATGGTCCCGTACGTATTGCTTGTCAAAGGAAGGTTGCGACTTGCCGGGCTCGTAGAGATCCATGGGCCAGAACCTGGAGGAGTCCGGAGTGAGAACCTCATCCGCAAGAACAAGCTCGCCTGTCGACGGACGCACGCCCCACTCGAACTTGGTATCGGCAATAATGATCCCGCGGGTACGAGCGTATTCAGCAGCCTTGAAGTAGACCTCCAGGCTCTTCGCCTTCATCTCATCCGCCCGCTCCTGGCCAAGGATCTCAACCATGGTCTCGAACGGAATATTCTCATCGTGTCCCTCTTCCTCCTTGGTCGATGGAGTAAAGATCGGCTCGGGAAGCTGGCTGGAGTTGACCAGTCCATCGGGAAGCGGAATATTGCAGACCGTCCCGCTCTGCTGGTATTCGGCCCAGCCAGAGCCGGCAAGATATCCGCGAACGATACATTCCACTGGCTGAATCTCGAGCTTTTCCACGATCATGAATCTTCCGCGAAGCTGCTCCGCCTGCGGCGCGCAACTCTCGGGGAGATCATCCACCTCGGCCGAGATGAGGTGATGTTCGACTCCCAGGAGGTCGAACCAGAACAGCGAAAGCTGGGTCAGGATCCGCCCCTTGTCCTGGATACCATCAGGCAGGACAACGTCAAAAGCGGAGAGCCTGTCGGTCGCCACAATCAGGTACTTGTCCCCGAGATCATAGAGGTCCCGAACTTTACCCCTCCGCACAAGATTGGCACCGGGAATCTCTGATTCCCTGATAACCGAAGATGTTCCTTCAATAGAACTCATAGCGACTCCTCGTTTATTCCGTCACTAAAAATCAAAAAACAACCCAACTCCGAATGTCACCACCGCTACCACGCGGATTATTTTCAACTCGTTGAAAGATCAGGCCTCCGGAGACCCTGAGCATAACAGAAAGCGAGGGCCAAGGCATCCGTCACATCCTGCGGGTCGGGCAGTTCAGAAAGATTCAACAGACGAGCCATCATCTTCTGGACCTGGGACTTCGAGGCCTGGCCGTTTCCCGTCACCACCTTCTTCACCCTGGTGGGAGCGTATTCCGCTATCTTGAGATCGTGGAGCGCTCCGACCAGCAGACCGACACCCCTTGCCTCTCCAACCTTCATGACACTCTCAAAACTTCTTCCGTGAAAGACCTTCTCGAGCGCGAGCACTTCCGGCCCATGCTCCCTCACAATCTCCTCAAGAGCCTCGTAGAGCTTCCTCAACCTGACAGGGATACCCTCCTTCGCGCCGGGCTTTTGAAGATGAATGGCTCCGTAGGAAACCACCGAGAGCTCGCCTCCCGGCCCGGCATCGATAACCCCATAGCCCGCTACCCGGGTTCCAGGGTCAAAACCAAGAATACGGACGTGTCCAGACATCAGAACGCTCTCTCCTGCGGAAGCTCGTCACTCTTCGTCATGATTGTAACTTTCCCCGGCTTTTCTGCATAGACCCGGGGGCGGCAGGAATGCCCAGGCTTCAATCGTGGTACTGAGATTCCCGCTGACGAAAGATAACCCTGATGGGGATCTCTTCGAACTCAAGCGCCTCCCGCAACGAATTGGCGATGTAGCGCCGGTAGTCATTTGAGAAGGCCTTGGGATGATTGACGAATACCACGAAAACCGGCGGACAGGCGGTAACCTGGGTAGCGTAGTAGATCTTCCCGGACTTCCCTCTCTTCGCAGGCGGCGGCCGATGCTGAAGAATAGCCTTCATCACACGGTTCAACTGTCCGGTTCCAGCCCGTAGAGATGCGCGCTTGTACAGGTTCTGAGCCAGGTCGATCGCAGCCTGGGTATTCCTGGAATCCTTGGCCGTGGTAAAGACGATCGGTGCGTAGATCATTCCAGGCATACGGTCGGAGAGATACTTGGCGTAGGCCTCGGTGGCAATCTTCCCCCCCGAGAGATCCCATTTATTGGCCACCATGACACAGACCTTGTGAGCCTTGGAGATTGTCTCACCGAGCTTCTTGTCCGCCCGGGTAATCTCCTCGCTGGCATCCAGGAGAAACAAGACCACGTCAGCCCGCTGGATAGCGCCGAGAGTTCGAACCTGGCTATAGAATTCGATAGAGTCCTTGATCCCCTTGCGCCTCTGGATCCCCGCGGTATCGATCACCACGAACTCCCGCCCATCTTTCTGAAACCGCACGTCTACAGCGTCACGAGTCGTACCCGGAACCTCGCTGACAATAACCCTCTCCTCCTGCGCCATGACGTTTACGAAGGTCGACTTGCCTACATTTCTCCTGCCGACAACGGCAATCCTCATCACCGGGTCCGTCTCGATCCCGGCGGTCGGCCAGACCTTCTCTGAAATTTTCTGGAGGAGATCCTTACGGCCCCAGCCTTCATTGGCGCTGACGCCGTGGGGATCGCCAAGACCCAATCTGTGGAACTCATGTACTCCCGACTCCAGGTTGGGATGATCGACCTTGTTCGCGGCGAGTATCAGGGGGATCTCCTCTGACCTCTCCCGAAGCCGCGCGGCCACCAGCCGGTCAAGCGGGGTGATACCATCGCGGACGTCGACCACAAAGAGAATCAGGTTCGCGCCCTCCAGGGCGAAGGCTATCTGGCGCTCGATGTGATCGCTCAGGTCGTCCTGGTCAACGACTCCGATACCGCCGGTGTCGACCATCTCCATCACCACGTCGCGGAAGGGGACCAGCGCGCTCACCCTGTCCCGCGTAACCCCGGGCGTGCTGTCGACAATGGAGATCCGCTCTCCGGCAAAGCTGTTGAGCAACGAAGATTTCCCGACATTCGGACGTCCAATAATGGCTATCACTGGCAAGCTCATGATTCACCTTCCCCGGCGGAAGCTTCCCGATCGGAAAGCAGCATGGCTGCGTGCAGGAGACCCAGGTGCGTCTTGTTATCGACAATCCTCTTCTCCCCTGAAACTCGACCCAGCAATTCCGCCACCAGGGTTTCAAGCTCAAGCTCATGAACCTCCAGGTGCTCTGTCGCCTCCAGCCTCTGCTCTCCCGGCTCAAGTTCGCCGGCCAGGAAAAAGTGCATCGGCTGGGATGACATTCCGGGAATCGTATAGCGAACGCCCAGGGACTCCATCGTTCCAGCCCGGTAGCCTGTCTCTTCCTCCAACTCGCGCAGGGCCGCCTCACGTGGAGACTCTCCCTCATCGATATGACCGGCGGGGAGCTCGAACATTCGTCCGCCGACCGCGGGCCGCAGCTGCTCAATGAGGACAACCTTCGCGCCTCCGCCCCTCCCACTCGACTCAAGAAGGGGAACGATCGCCACCACCGGCGGCAGCGAGATCTTCACCTGGGAGCTCTCGGCATCATCGGGAAATCGGCAGCTCAGCATAGACAAGCTCACAAACTCACCTCGATAGAGCGAGCTTTCCTCGAGAACCTCGAAGCTTTCATCCTGCCTCACTCCGGGAAGCAGGGCTGACTCGTTATTGGATTTCAGCGGCTGTGTCATGATCCCTCGCTACCCGCTACTGTAGCAGAATCTGCCGTATCAAGGTGGGCCAGGAGCACGCCTATATCAGCCGGCGTCACTCCGGAAATACGCGAGGCCTGCCCGACAGAGAGGGGCCGGAGCTGATCGAGCTTCTCGGTCGATTCTCCTCGCAGCCCCAGAATCGCGGTGTAATCGAAGGTCTCTGGGATGGCGAGGCCTTCCAGTCTCTTGAATCGCTCCACCTGCGCCAGGTGCCGCTCGATATAGGCCGCGTATTTGACCTGGATTTCGACCTGCTCGACGGCCTCATCATCTCCATCAATCCCCTCGAGCAGGGCCGAGATCTCGGGAATCTCCCGGGCGAGTTTTCCCAGGCTCGCCTCCGGCCGGCGGAGCAGCTTCGCAAGGGAGATCCCCGCAGAACGGCCCTGTTCAAGGGCTGTCCTCATTCCTGAGATCCGCTCCCGCTTATCATCTACGCGGCGCATGCGCTCATCAGAGACCAGGCCCAGTTGATGCCCCTTCTCGCAAAGCCGCAGATCGGCATTGTCGCTCCTGAGAAGGAGCCTGTATTCAGCCCTTGAGGTAAACATCCTGTAGGGCTCAAGGGGGCATTCCTTGACGAGATCATCGATCAAGACGCCGATATAGGCCTCCGATCTGTCGAGCAGGAGAGGCTCCTGCCCTCGACAGCGGAGCACCGCGTTGACGCCCGCGAGCAACCCCTGCGCCGCCGCCTCCTCGTAGCCGCTCGTACCGCAGATCTGGCCGGCAAAATAGAGTCCGCCTACCGCCCTGGTCTCGAAGGTCGGCTTGATCTGGGTCGGGGGAAAGAAGTCGTACTCGACGGCGTAACCATATTGAAGAATCCTGGCGTTTCTCAGCGCCGGGATCGTCGCCAGCACCTGTTCCTGGACATCACCCGGAAGACTGGTGGAGATGCCATTGAGGTACACCCAGGAGGTGTCAAGCCCCTCCGGTTCGAGAAAGATCTGGTGCTTCTCTTTATCGGCAAAACGAACCACCTTGTCCTCGATCGAGGGACAGTAGCGGGGTCCCACTCCCTCGATCTGGCCTGAGTACATCGGCGCCCGGTGGAGATTTTTCCTGATAAGCTCGTGAGCCTGCGGATTGGTCCAGGCGATATGGCAATCAACCTGGTCCAGGGAGTAGCCGCGGGTGTCGAAGGAAAAGAAGAAGGGCTCATCATCTCCAGGCTGGACAGTGGATTCGGAGAAATCGACGGTCGCCGCATCCACCCGGGCGGGGGTGCCGGTCTTCAGCCTTCTGCGCGAAAAACCCATGTCCTCGAGAAAATCCGACAGGCCGTAGGAGGCGGCTTCTCCTATCCGCCCGCCCTTCTCTTTTTCTTCTCCGCAATGCATGAGTCCTCGCAGGAAGGTGCCTGCGGTAAGAATCACCGACCGGCCGGCCAGCTCGCTGCCATCGCTCAACCTTACACCCGCGACCCGCGAGGATTCAGCCTGGCTCGACTCGAGCAGCAGAGCTGAAACCTTGCCCTCGACGACGGTAAGACCATCGACCGAGGAGGTCAACCGGACCATGTAATCCTGGTATTTCTGTTTGTCGCATTGAGCACGGGGAGCTCTCACCGCCGGCCCCTTGCGCGTATTGAGCAGGCGAAACTGGATTCCGCTCGAGTCCGCCGCTCGGCCCATTTCGCCGCCCAGCGCGTCAAGCTCACGCACCATCTGTCCCTTGCCAAGCCCCCCGATCGCCGGATTGCACGACATCCGGCCGATAGCGCCCGCATCGAGACTCACAAGAGCGGCCCGGGCGCCCATGCGGGCCGCGGCAAGAGCCGCCTCGATCCCAGCGTGGCCGCCTCCGATGACGATCACATCAAAGGAATCCGCTCCGGCGCTCATGACCCATCTCCCTCAACGGCAAGCTCTGCCCCTTCGGCCGAAAAGAAGGTGGAGCCTCCTCCGAGGCCGCCCATCTCCCTGAAGTAGCCGGGAAACGACTTGGTGACTACCTGCGGATCACCTATCTCTACCCCCGGAACCAGCAGGCCGGCAAGGGAGAGCGCCATCGCTATCCTGTGATCTCCCCAGGAGTCAATCCTGGCGCCCTGCATCGAGAAGCTGTCCGGGCTCTCCGGACCGTTAATCTCGAGGCCATCATCTAACTCGCGCACATCGACGCCCAGCTTCCTGAGCTCGCTGGCGACTGAAGCGATCCGATCGCTCTCCTTGTAGCGAAGGTGGGGGACTCCGTAGAGACGGGTACGCCCACGGGCGAAGGCCGCGACCACCGCGAGGGTCGGGACAATGTCCGGCATGTCTGAGCAATTATTCGACAGACCCCGCAACATCTCCTCCGGCCCGGAAACCGTGATGGAGTCGACATCTTTTTTCACATGGCAGCCCATCTCCGCGAGCACATCCGCGAAGCGAAGGTCTCCCTGCCGGGAGACCTTGCCGACGCCCTCGACCCGGACAGTCGTTCCTGTCAGCGCCGCGGCGGCAAAGAAATAGCTGGCCGTCGAAGCGTCCCCCTCAACAAAGTAGTCACGCGACTTGTACCACTTCCTGGAATCGATGTGGTAGACAAGCTGTCCATCGCTTTCGTCATCATGAATGTCGACTCTGACCCCGAAATCCTGCATCGTCCTGAGGGTCAGGTCCAGGTAGGGCGCGGAGAGCACCTCCCCCACCAGGCGAACTTCGATGTCCTTCTGCGCCATGGGCGCCACCATCAACACGGCGGAAATAAACTGGCTCGAGGTGTTGCCGGCCATATTGACCCGTCCCCCCTCCAGCACCCGGGAACCGATCGTGACCGGAGGACAGCCGGTCGGACTGCTGATCTCAGCTCCAAGATCCCTGAGCGCCTGAACCAATTGATTGATCGGACGCTGCCGCATCCTCTCATTTCCATCGACCACGTAGTCCCCGCCGGAAATAGTCAGGACAGCGGTTAGAAAACGGGTGGCCGTACCGGCGTTACCCAGGCTGAAGGTTCCCTTCTTATTCGGATAACCATCCAGATCGCCCCTGACTGTAAAGGTAAGAGCATCCCTTGACGCGCAGCGCGGGCCGCCGGCCTCCGATTCGATCTGAACACCTAGAGCTTTTAACGCTTCACTCAGGCACCTCGAGTCATCGCAATCGAGCGCGTTCATCAGGGTTGACTCTCCCGGAATCAGGCTGGATATGAGCAGAGCCCGGTTTGTCAGGCTCTTGGAACCGGGCAGTGAAACCGTACCGCCTGCGAATTGGCCTGGCTCGATCCTCACATAGGAGGCCTCGGGAGGAATTGAGTTGCTGAACCCTGTCATCGAAACACCATGAAAATGAAGAACTTATAGAAACGGGAATTATAGGTACGTTTGGTGGACAGTCAATCAGCACAAAGGACCGGGAATATCGGTTTCTCTATACGAAAAACCGGCTCTCAGCCATTTTGCGGCTCTGAAGGGGTATAAAAGCCCTCATCGCGGTCGGCTAATTCCTGCAACCGTTCACAGGGAGCCAGCCTGGATTCGCCGAATCCCTTCAAGGTCTCGACAATCGCACCGATTCCAAGGCTGTCTGCGTAACGCAGCGGGCCTCCACGGAAAGGAGCAAACCCGGTTCCGAAGACCATCGCAAGGTCCACATCGGAAGCCGTTGCGACAACCTCCTCCCCGAGAGCCATAGCCGCCTCGTTGATCATGGGATAGATCAACCGCTTGACCCAGAGCCCGGCGTAGGGCGTCCTGTAGCCTCCCCGCTCCCTGCCGATCTTCGCCAGCAGGGCCGTGTTAAGCTTTGGTTTCCTCCGGCGGCCCGTCCCTCCGTGGATATAAAAACCCCGGCCTGTTTTCCTGCCCAGGACAGCGGGATCATTCCCCAGTCCGGAGAGAGCATCCGGTGGACGCGCCCTCTCCCCGAACCCCTTGTGAAGAATACTGGAAACCTTCGAGGCGACATCGTGCCCGACCTCATCCATCAGCTCAAGAGGCCCCATCGGCATACCGAAGCTCCGGATCTCCCGATCCATCTCCTCGGGCGAATAGCCCTCCGCCAGTAATCGAACAGCCTCGTTGAGGTAGACTCCGAGCACCCTGTTCACCAGGAATCCGGGAGCATCCTCGCAGCGTACCGGGATCTTCCCGAGACTGCGGGCGAAGGTCTCGACCGCGACCAGGGCCGCCTCTGTGGTCCGGGAACCTCGAATGACCTCGACCAGGGGCATGCGCTCAACGGGGTTGAAGAAATGAAGCCCAACGATGCGCCCGGGACGTTTCGCCGCGTTCTGAAGATCGGTAACGGACAGGGCTGAGGTATTCGACGCGAAAACGACATGCGCTCCCAGCCCTGTCTCCGCCTCGCGGAGAACCTTCTTCTTGATCTCCATGTCCTCTACAACCGCCTCGATGACGATCCCAGCCGAGCCGAAGCCGGCGTAGTCAGTGGAGCTGCTGACCCTCGCCATGAAGTTGATGACCTCGCTCTTCTTCATACGCCGACGTGCGACTCGTCCCTGGAGGATCGCCGCGATACGCCGGTAGCCCGAGGAGATGGCCTCCCGGCTGATATCCTTCAGGCGGGCCCGGTACCCTTTCAGGGAGACCAGGGCAGCGAGCCCTCCGCCCATAACACCAGCCCCCAGGAGGCCGACCATGGCGCCCTCTCCAGGGGCGCGGGCGGCGCCCCTGCCTTTCTTCCCGCTACCGTCTCCGCGCCGAGCGGCCTCGCTGGTAAGAAATATATCGATCAGATTCTTGCAGGTCGGGGACACAGCGAGCCCCCCCACCAGCTTCGCCTCGAGCTCCAGGCCATCCTTCAGTGACATCCCATAGCCATCGACCATGGAATCGAGAGCTCTTCGGGGCGCGGGATAATGCCTGCCCGTCTTACGCTGGATGTTCTTTAGAGCACGTGAACGAATATAGCTTCTTCCGAGGCCGCTCCCTTCGAGAAGCCGCATGAACAGTGATCTTCGGGCGAAACCCGGACGGTAACCTTTCCCCTTTCCGGCAAGGGCCCGGACAGCGAGTTCACGGCTCGATTCCCTCAGGTTCGCGGGATGGGCCGCCTCGTCTATCACTCCGAGCTTCAACGCCTTGCGAACATCGAGAGGTTTACCAGTGAGAATCACAGGCAGGGCGCGGGCGAGTCCGATCAAACGAGGCAGACGCTGGGTCCCACCAAAGCCGGGCAGGATGCCAAGCTGCACCTCCGGCAGGCCGATCCGGGTCTTCTCAAAGTCGCTGGCGATGCGAAGATCGCAGGCCAGGGCCAGCTCGGCGCCGCCGCCAAGACAGTTTCCGTGAATCGCGGCGATGGTCACCGCCTTCATCGAGGCCAGCTTCCCGAGAACAGCCTGCCCCCTGCGGGCCTGGGCGCGGGCCTCCTGCTCGTCTGTAACCCCGCGAATCTCGGCGATATCGGCCCCGGCAATGAAGGTGCCGCTGTCCTCCTTGCCGCCGCAGACCACCAGGGCCCGGATGCTCTCAACCCCTGCGACCTCATCGAGAACCCGGTCAAGATCATCGATGACCGCCCCGCTGAGCTTGTTGACCTTCTCTCCGGGAAGATCGAAAACGAGGAAGGCGATTCCTTCTTCCGCGGGTTCGAGCTTCCAGGCACCTGTGCTGACTTTCTTTTCCGGCCCGGTCATTCCATCGCCTCCACCACCATGGCTCCGCCCTGGCCGCCGCCGACGCAGATCGTGGCCAGGCCGCGTGCGAGTCCACGCCGCCGGAGGTCGTTGAGCAGGGCAAGAACGATCCGGGCGCCGCTGGCGCCAACCGGGTGCCCAAGCGCTATGGCTCCCCCGTTCACATTGAGCTTGTCGGAAGAGAGCTCTCCGATGGGAGCTGACAGGCCCAGCTCACTGGCAGCGAAATCAGACGAGTCGAACGCAGCGCAATTGGCAAGCACCTGCGCGGCAAAGGCCTCGTTCAATTCAACCCGGTCCATGTCCCGAAGCGAAGAACCTGCCCGCTCCAAAGCCAGGGGGACGCTGAAAGCCGGACCCAACCCCATCCGGGAAGGTGAGCAGCCTCGATAGGCGTAGGAGATGATGCGGCCAAGGGGCTTCAGTCCAAGCTCAGCCGCCTTTTCCTCGCTGGCAAGCAGGAGAGCGGCGCCGCCATCGGTAATCGGACAGGCGTTGCCAACCGTCACCGTCCCAAGCGTCCTGTCAAAATAGGGCCGCAGCTTCGCGAGCGCCTCGATCGACTGGCCCTTTCGCGGACCGACATCCTCGGCGACCGCCTCGTACCGGGAGCCTGCGTACACGGGGACGATCTCGTCCGCAAGAATCCCGGCCGCCCGGGCAATACACGCCCTCTGGTGACTCTGCAGGGCGAACTCGTCCTGCTCCTGCCTGGAAATAGCGAATTCCCGGGCAAGATTCTCCGCCGTCTCTCCCATATTCAGACCGCAGAAGGGATCCGTGAGCCCCTCCTCGATACCGATCACCGGCTTGAAATCGCCCATCCTGAAACTTGCGAGAGCGGCAAGCCTGCCAAAAACAGAGCGCGCGCGAGCCATTCGCACGAACTTTCCACGGGTCGCCTCCGGGTAGAGAAAAGGTATTCCTGACATGGATTCAACCCCGCCGGCGGCGACAAGGTCGCAATAGCCGAAACGAATCCGGTCAAACGCGGTGGTGATGGCCTCCATCCCGGAGGCGCAGTTCCGATGGACGGTGGAGGCCGGCGTGGAGATCGGAACTCCCGCTCTCAGGGCGATCACCCGGGCAATATTCGCCGAATCCGCGGGCTGGGCCACATTGCCAAAGATCACCTCATCCACCTCTGAGGCCGGGACGCCCTGGCGCACGAGGATCTCATCGAGAGGAATCCTGCCGAGCTCGCTTGCGTGAACGCCGGCAAGGGGACCACCCGCCTTGGCAAAGGGAGTCCTCAGACCATCGACAACGACCACCGAGCAGGTCCCATCGCCGGATTTTTTCCTGCCTGCGGCCATCATACCGCTCCCGCTCGGAAGTCACGAACAAGGCTATCACCAGAGATCATCCACAGGATGATCCCACCGGCTGAATGGTACCGTTGCAGGACCCGGTCGGAAAGCCCTGAGCGAACGAATTTCAGTAAATGACGAAAAGGACAGTGGAGCTGGCCTGGGCCGAACTCAGCAGGCCGCCTATTCGATCGCCACGTAGCGGCCGCCATGTTCCCTGGACAGCTGCTTGAGAAAATCCTCCTTGGCGCCCCGGAAACCGAGTGTAAAGATCCGCACATCTCGAAGAAAATTGAGCTCCTTCATCCGCTTGTGGATCTCCTCGACAATCTGCGCGGAATCCTCGGGATCTGCCCTCCCTGACGATCCGACATGGGTCGGCGCGCCATCCGTCACCAGGTAGATTGTATCCAGAGAGAGATCACTGAAGGCCTCCTCGAGGGCGAGATCGGTCACGGTGACTCCCTCCGCGCGAAGCTCATCGACGTACTTCCCTGCCTCCGTCTTATTCCCCTTGCTGGACTTGACCATAGCCTCCTGCCAGGGATCGACATCGCTCGAGTAGGTAACGAGATTAAACCTGACGTCGCTGGGCAGCGCCTTGACGACACGGATAAGCTCCTTCTTGGCCCGGGTGATGCGCCGCCGTTCCTCGGGAGGCTTCGGAGGCCCCTTCTTGGCGGCATCGCCAACGACAGTGCGCCTGCGATTGGCCTCAGTGGAACCGCGGGGAGCGGGGTCGGTCGACAGCATGCTGCCGGACACATCGAGAATAAAGCAAATGTTCTTACCGGTGACCGCGGCGCCAAAGAGGGTCAGGGCTGTCCTGGCCGAGGCCTTCTTGTGAGGCTCGAAAAAATCGGGGCGCCCCTTCCTGGCCGCGACATAATTCTTCCAGTCAACCGCCGCGGGCAGATCAACATGCAGCATCTGCTGGAGAGATGCCTGGAAGGTGAGAAGCGTACGCTCCCACTCGGCAGCGTCACCACTGGGCCTCTTGGTCTCGATAGCCACATAGCGCTCCACCATCTTCTCGACAACAGGCACCTTCTTTGAACGCCGCAGATAGTGCAGCGCGCGCCTGACAATCTGCGGAGCCTTGTCGGAGAGCGCCTCGATGCAGGCGGCCTCGAGATCAAGGTCGGACTTGAAACAGGCCGCATCGAGAATCAACAGCCGCCCGCGCCAGTCTCCCCGCTTATTTTTGCGAAGCTTCTCGATCTCCGCGGTTACGTACTTCCCCTTGGCATCCTTGAAGGCATTGGCCGCCTTGGAATGAAGATAGTAGTACTCGCCGGAGGTCTCTACCTCGGAGCCGAGAACCTTGGCCATGCTGACATAGGCCTCCACAGCGGCCTTGATCGCCCGGCGCTCGCCCGTGTCGAGAACAGCGACAAAGCTCTCCAGGAAGAGCTCGGGATCTTCCCGTCCGACCGCCTTCTTAAGATCGAGGGCGGCTCGCTTCAGCTCCTTGCTCTGCGCCGGCAACTGGGAGACCGCCGCGGGATAGAGAACCGCAAAGACCAGGAGAGTTTTAAAAAGACAGCGTTTTAGACCATTTAACATGAGTCTTATTGTTCACCCTCACAGCCGCTGATGAGAACTTTTTTCCGGGCAGAGACATAAAATACCCGGTCCCCAGGGAAACAGCCTACCAGCGGGAAGCGCTGGAGCCCCTTCGCTCGGGCGGATCGCTTTCCATCCCTCGAAGCTTCTGCGCAAGGCTCTCAATCCGCTCGAGAGCGGCAGATTTCTGTCCCCTCAGGCGATCAACCGCCTGCTGAGCCTCTTCCCACCCCGCCTCGACAATCGGCTCGGCCAACTGGCCCAGCGTCTCGATATGGTCACGAAACGAATCGGCCAGCGGAGCCAGCAGGAATACCGGCCTGAGGAAGTTGTATCTTGCACTGTCCATATCCCAGGCAACCTGGGGGAAGACGGCCGCATGGTCGGCGAGCAGAGCGCTCAGCTCGGTAATATTCGAGGAGCTGTCCAGGTAGAGCTCCTCGAAGAGCGCGACCGCTTCGGCATCTCCAGAGCGAGAGGGACGCAGTTCGGCGATCTCCTGGATGTAGCGCACGAAGTTGCTACTCTCCAGGTCGAGAATGTCCGACAGGCTTTCAATCGAGGCTTGGGAAATCATCTTCAGTGAAAAACTATATCCTGGGTGCTTTGAAGAACCCCGTCCGCTCCGAAGAACAGGTAGAAGGTCAGGGCGGCCAGCCCCGCGACAAGAACCTTGCCCAGGGTTGAAACGGTGATCGATTCCTTCTGCTCACTGTCGACCAGGTACATCTCCTTGGCCACATTGAGATAGTAATAGGCCGAGATTCCCGTATTCACAGCGGCGGAGAAGACAAGGACGTAATACCAGGTGGAGAGGCCAGCGTCGTGCGCGCTGTTTTGCGCCGCATCGATAACTCCGAGGAAGAGGTACCACTTGCCGGCGAAACCCGCCGTGGGCGGCACGCCGATCAGGCTGAAGAGGAAGACCACCATACAGGCGCAGATCAGGGGCGCCCGGCGGCCCAGACCCTGGTAGTCGGCCAGGTCGACAGAGCCGAGACGGTTCTCAATGAGAATCACGACGGCGAAGGCTCCGAAGTTCATCGCCAGGTAGGTCAGCAGGTAGAAACCCAACGCCTGGGCGCCGGTGACCCCCGTCGAGTGCAGGATGACGAAGGCCATCATCATGTACCCGGCATGGGCGATGGAAGAATACGCCAGCATTCTCTTGAGATTGGTCTGCCAGAGAGCCGAGAGATTGCCGAAGGTCATCGTGACGATCGAGAGAATGATCATCATCTCAACCCAGGGAATCTTCTCCCAGGCCGGGGCGAAATTCTCCACGGGAAGAGCCGAGAGAAAACGCAGGGCCAGGGCGAATCCGGCCGCCTTGGAAACCACCGAGAGAAAAGCCGTAACCGGCGTCGGGGCGCCATCGTAAACATCCGGAGCCCAGAAGTGCATGGGCAGGGTCGACATCTTGTAGGCGACGCCCATAAAGACCATCACGAGGGCGACCAGGGTGGTCAGGGCGGCGCGCGTTTTCAGCGTCCAGTCCGACCAGACCGCGTGATCACTGCTGAAGGTGACGTTGGCCAGGTCCGCAAGCTGAGCGCTGCCTGTCAATCCATAGAAGAGCGAGAGGCCATAGGCCATAATCGCCGCGGCAACGCTGCCGTAGATGACGTATTTGAGAGCGGCCTCCGCCCCGCGTCGGTCGCGCCTTATGTAGCCCACGAGAATGTAGCTCGCGATACTCAGAAGCTCGAGCGCCATAAAGAGCATCAGGAAATGCGTAGCGCTGGCCATGAGAATGGCTCCGAGTATGGCGGCAAGGAGAACACCGTAATACTCCCCCATCCTTCGGCCGTCGAATTGCTCCGACACATAGCTCAACAGGATCACCGGAATCGCGCCAAAGAGGAAGAACTGCTTGAAGAAGGCAGCGAAGGAGTCGTTTGCCAGCATGTGAAGGAAGAGACCTTGCTCTGAGTGGCCCTGGCCATGCCCGCCGGATAAGGCGGCTACAAAGCAGCCCAGCAAGGCGAACCATGCAAGGTGCTTCGAGGCTCGAAGCGGAAGGACCAGGTCGAGCAGCAGGGTCCCCAGCACGAAGGCCACCAGTACGAGCTCCGAGGTGAAGGCCGAAACGCTATAAACGATCTGCTCGAACATCTCGCCAAATTCCTCGGCGTTGAAGTTCTCCGCTGCGCTGGCTAATAAGCCTGAATCAAACATCTACTGCAGGGCTCCGTATCCCTGGAAAACCAGGGTCTTACCTAATTCCCGATAACGCTCCTGACCACATCCGTCATCGTGGTCAGCGTACCGTCCATGAAATCTATCAGATACTTCGGCCAGACACCGAGGATCACACAGAGAGCGCCCAGCGGCGCAAGGGCGAAAATCTCCCGGAACGAAAGGTCCGGGAACTTCTTGTATTCTTCGTTCTTGATCTGGCCCAGGAAGACCCGCTGGATGGTCCAGAGAATGTAGCAGGCCGTCAGGATCACCCCCAGCAGGGAGACGACCACGATCCACCGCGAGGCGATCCCGTGTGTCCCCACCTCGGAAGCCACGAGGCTCGCCTGCTCGTTGCCTCCCCAGGCTCCCAGGAAGCACATGGCCTCGCTGATAAACCCGTTCAGGCCGGGCAGGCCGAGAGAGGCGAAGAAGCCGACAGTCGCCACACCGGTATACCATGGCATCTGGAGTCCCAGGCCGCCGAAGCGGGTGAGGTCCCTGTGATGGGCCCTGTCATAGACCACGCCGACCAGCAGGAACATCATGGCGCTCGACACGCCGTGGTTGAACATCTGAAGCGCCGCGCCGTTGACCCCGTAGTAGGTCACCGCGGCGAGACCGAGCAGCACGTAGCCCATATGGCTGACGGAGGAATAGGCGACCAGGCGTTTGAAATCTTTCTGCGCCAGCGCGCAGAAGGCTCCATACACGATATTGATCATTCCAAGAATCGCCAGCAGGGCGATGAAGAAATTGCTCGCGGCGGCATCGGGGAGCATCGTGTAGCTGATCCTGAAGAGACCGTAGCCTCCCATCTTCAGCAGGATCCCCGCCAGCATGACACTGACCGCGGTCGGAGCCTCAACGTGGGCATCCGGAAGCCAGGTGTGGAAAGGAAATACAGGGACCTTGATGGCGAAGCCGACAAAGAGTCCGAGGAAGAGCCACCACTGCAGGCCGTATGAGAACCATTCACCCCCGGGCACGACCGTCATGAGCGAGAGCAGGTTGAAGGTGTTGGGCTCCGCCGTGTAGTAGAGCACCAGCATACAGATCAACATGACAACCGAACCGACCAGGGTATAGATGAAGAACTTGATCGCCGCGTAGAGACGGTTCTTACCTCCCCAGACGCCGATCAGGAAATACATCGGCAGCAGCACGATCTCCCAGAAAACATAGAAGAGGAAGAAGTCGAGCGCGCAGAAAACCCCCAGCAAACCCGTCTCGAGCAGGAGGAAGAGAACATAGTATCCCTTCGTA